>FWWM01006257.1_pt1 | contig 15383 bp, 15 predicted proteins | sample 2228351 | NCBI WGS metagenome assembly FWWM01 (sample SAMEA103939774, study PRJEB20133) | metagenome | reverse complement strand
TTACGACTACACTTCCCGGATCAATTTTTGGCCTTAAATCAAAAGGTGGTAAATTTATAACTGGATGCGGTACAGAAGGTTCGGGTGGAGCAATTGAACACACACCTAGATCCATTTGTTTTGAGGATACAATATCCTGGAAATGATATGTAACAGTAATAGAATCGCATGATGTGTTGTAACTTAATTTACAAATTCCTTTGCTTAAAATAAAATTTTTTATGGTGCTCTTTATTAGTTCATTATTAATATCACATGTGTTTAGAGAAAGGGGCCCTACAAGCTTAGTAAATTCTATCCTTCTAGGAAGAGGTCGACCCTGGCATTTCACATTCTCTTGCAAACCGCTTAGCCCATACTCACAAGTAATTAAACAACAAACTCCTTGCTGTGTAGTCTCCTGTCCCTCAACAAAATATCCAGCTAAAATTAAGACTAATAAGATTAATAATTTTTTCATTTCACAATTCTTTCTATTTGGGCTCTAATTATATCTGACAATAAGATGATAATAAAACCAATGATTGACCACTTAAGGATTTGCCAAGCACGAGGAATGTTTTTTAGGCCAAATAAAGGGGTTGTGATTAAATAAAGAGCTGAAGCAATAATGGCTGCTCCTAATAATATTAAAGCAAAATTTTTTAAGAAATCAATAACCTCAAAAAGACATCGAAACAATCTATCGAGAGCTGAAGTAGCTCCTTGACCACATTTTAAAGCCGACATCAAACCTTCTTTAATAAAGTTATAATAGGTAAATACTTCATCATCAGAAGTAACCTCAGCAAAAGCTATGTTTAAATTTAAGGTTGTTTCTCTTAATTTTATGGGACCAAAAAATTCTAAAACAATATCAAAAATAATCCCGGCGGCCAAAATAAGCACATAACCGACAATAGCAGTATAAATTAAGTTTTTGCCTTGACTATAAAGATGAGGAAAGGGTCCATGAAGCATCAAAAAGAAAGCACCAATCACACACATTAAAAGAGCCACAAGATAAGCGAACCAAACTGCGGTTTTGATAAGATTACTAAAAGATCTCACTAAATCTGCCCAAGAACAAGGTGTGGAAGTACAACAAACAATGCCTTTACATCCTGGCGTAGTTCCACCAAATCCAGAGCCAGGATCTAAGGCAGAATAACTAGAATTAATCACCAAGAAAATTAATAAAAAAAATAAAAGAAAGTTTTTTACCATATCGAATAATAAATTTTTTCTAAAAACCTCATAAATTCACTTTTATTATGCCATAGATTTATTAAACTATCAATACTTTCAAAAATGACTTCTTTATTAAGAAAATCAAAAACTTCTCCATGATTTTTCGCTGATTCCAAAACAATTTTTTGATCCGGAGCTAGGTCTTCAATTTCAAGATAAGGAACTAAATCATAAATTTGGGCTAGTTTTTTTAATTGATTCTTTTTAAACCAATTAAGGAAATAACCAGCGACCACATCATTTCCTTTTTTTAAAGGAGCAAAATAATAAAGTCGGACATAGGTTTTGGCTTTAGGTGGAAAAGTGTTTAAAGGAGAAAAATAAATTTCATAATTTAATCTTGGATTTTGGCTTAAAATTTCTTTTTTATCTTGATAAAAACCTAAATAAAGAACAAGTTTTTCTTGAGCAAAATTAGTTAAATCATCACCAGCTCCTTGGGGATAAGAAAAAAATTCACTTTGGGGATCATTAAAAGAGGTATAAAGAGAAAAAGCATGGTAAAGGTTAGTTGTCAGGTTTTGTTTATTTTGGTAATCTGGGTTAAGGGTCAGAAGGCTAAAAATAATTTCTTTTCGATTTCTAATTTCTTGGGTACCTAAACCAACAGGATAAAGAGTTTCTCTTTGATAATTTCTTATGGTTTTAATAAAATCTTTAAGTTCATCAAGGGTTCTTGGTTTTTCTAATTGAAAAAAATTAAGAAAATCTTTATTGTAATAGGCGACGAGGGCGTCAAGGTTAATAAGGGTTGGGGTAGCAAAAAATTAAGAAAATCTTTATTGTAATAGGCGACGAGGGCGTCAAGGTTAATAAGGGTTGGGGTAGCAAAAAATTGAGAATATTTATTTAAATAATCATGATCCACGTAAACCAGATCAGGAAAATCATCACCCGCTAAAGCTAAAATTAGTTCCTTTTTAATTTCTTCAAGAGACTTTGATTCAATTTTAAAATTAACACAATATTTCGAAAAATCTTTGACTAAATCATAAAGATCATCTTCTTTAAAAGGAGACCAAATTTTTAAAGTGGCTTGATAACAAGGAAGCTGAGGAGTTTTAGGTCTTGAAGGAAAAAACAGCGGTCTGATGACAAAAATAAACAAAAGAACAAAAGAAATAACCATCAAAATTAAAATTGATCGTAAAGTTTGATCGTATGTTAATCTTTCTTTAAATTCCTGAAAATTCATTTTTGCACGATCAATAAATAAAAGTCACCTATAGTTTTATGCTCAATAAATTTTAAGTTTTGTTTTTCTGTCATTTCTTTAATTTCTTCAAAAGAATAAACTTTTTGGCCAATAAATAAAGGATTAGTAGTTTGGGGCTCAAGAATAATTAAATGACCATTTGGTTTTAAAACTCTTTTAGCTTCGCTAATAATTTTTTCTGGTTCCTCGGATTGATAAAGAACTTGGGAAATAAAAACAAAATCAACAGAATTATCAGGTAAGCCACAATTAACTTCTAAATCTTGTTTTAAAAATTTAACATTTTTTAAGCCTAAGTGGCTTAAAAATTCTTGAGCTTCTTTTAAAGCATCTTCCTGAAGATCGATAGCATAAATTTTTCCTTCGGGTCCAACTTCGTTAGCCAAAAGTGAGGTAAAATAGCCACCGCCACAACCAAAATCAGCTCCTTTCATTCCTGGCAAAATATGTTTTTTATTTCTTAATTCTTGAATAATCTCCGTCGGTCTTAAAAACATTAAATTAAATTAAAATAACTGAATTAAGAAAATCAAGGTTTTCAAATTTTTTAGCTGCCTGAGTTCTTTTAGTAAAAGGTAATTTTTGTAAATCCATTCTTTTTAATTTATCATCTTTTAAAATTAGCTCTTTTTCTTCGGTTAAAGTATCCGCAAAAAGCAGGTCACCATATTTATTTTCAAACAATTTCACTCCTTTCGTACCTCGATTTTGAATTTTGATTTCTTTAAGATCAACTTTTTTGTAAAAACCTTTTTTGAAAATCAAAAGAAGGAGATCGCTTTTTTTAACAAAACCTTTTAAGATTTTTCCTCCTCTTAGAATTTTAACACCTTTGGCTAGCTTTCCCTGCAAAGGTAAGTTTTCTTTAAAAAGCAAAATATTTCCTGAATCACTTAAGACACCAATAATTTCACCACCTTGAAGAGGAAGAGCTTCAACAAGAAAATCATGAGTTAATTTAATTACTTGAGTCCCGGTCCTTCTTTGGGTCAAAACTTCTTCTAAGTTCAATTTTTTACCTAAACCATTTTGAGTTAAAAGTAAAAGATAAGAGAATTTTTCACCAACTAAAATTTTAACAATTTCGTCATCTTTATCTAAAATTATTTGGGATTCTAAATATTTTGCTTGATGATAAAAATTGACTAAATCAACAGCATAAAGTTTTCCCTTTTTAGTTAAAACTAATAATTTATCTTTAGTGGAAACAATTTTCAAAATTTTTGGTCCTGGATCTTTTAAAACCTTTTCCAGATTAAATTTCTCAAGAGATGTTAAACTGACCAAATTTTTTTGGTCAAGGACTAACCAAACTTTTTCTTCAAGAACTTCTGGGGTCAAAGAAATTTCTGGTTCTTCTTCCACTACTTTTGTCAATCTTTCTGTAGGATAATTTTTGATAATTTCATCGGCTTCTTGAATGATAATTTCATCAATTTTTTTAGGATTTTTTAAAATTAACTCAAGTTCTTTAATAATACTTTTTCTTTCTTTTAATTCTTCTAGAATTTTATGTCTTTCCATTTGAGTTAAAGTTCGAAGAGGCATTTCTAAAATAGCATCAGCTTGTGTTTCACTTAAATTAAATTTTTTCATCAATTTTTCTAAAGCCTCTTTTTTATCTTTTGAAGTTTTAATGGTATTAATCACACGATCTAAGTTTTCTAAAGCTTTATCAAAGCCTTCAAGTAAATGGACTCTTTCTTTATTTCTTTCCAGATCAAATTTAGTTCTTCGGCGAATAACTTCTCTTCGATGATCAATCCAAGCAAACAAAAGTTCTTTTAAACTAAAAAGTTTTGGTTGAATTCCTTTATCTAAAGCAATAAAATTAAAGTAAAAAGTTTTTTGTAATGAAGTTAAGCGATAAAGATTTTCTTTTAATTTTTCAAGATCACCTCCTTTAGTTTCAATCACAATTCTAATTCCTTCTTTGTTTGATTCATCTCGAACATCCTTAATTTCAGGCAAAACTTTTTCTAAAGCCAAGAGAGCAATTTCTTTAACTAATTCTGCTTTATTAACTTGCCAAGGAATTGAAGTAATAACTAATCTTTCTTTTCTTCCTTTCTCAATTAAAACTTCACCCCTGACCACAAGTCCACCCTTTCCTTCCTCATAAATTTGTTTTAGTTTTTTGCCCGTATAAATTATTCCTCCAGTAGGAAAATCAGGTCCTTTGATGATTTTTAAAATTTCATCAATTTCAGCCTCTGGTTTTTTCACTAATAATTTTACTGCTGACATTACTTCAAATAAATTATGGGGTGCAATACTTGTGGCCATACCTACAGCAATTCCCAAAGAACCATTAATAATCAAATTAGGAATTTTTGCTGGCAAAACAACCGGTTCTTTTCGGGTATTATCATAATTTGGTCTAAAATCAACAGTTTCTTTATCAATATCAGCAAGCATTTCTTCAGCAATTTTTTCAAGTTTAGCTTCGGTATATCTCATCTGAGCAGGAGGATCACCATCAACACTGCCAAAATTACCTTGTCCTTTAATCAAGGGGTATCTTAAAGTAAAATCTTGTCCCATTCTTACCAAAGCTTCGTAAACAGGTTGATCGCCATGGGGATGATACCTTGCTAAACAAGTACCAACAATATTTGCACATTTAGTAAATTTTTCTCTTGCCCAAAGCCCTAGTTCTTTCATCACATATAAAATTCTTCTTTGAACTGGCTTTAAACCATCGCGAGCATCGGGCAGGGCTCGAGAAACAATGACGGACATTGCATAATCAAGATAAGCTTGTTTAAGTTCCTGAGTAATTTCTTGGCTAATAATTTTTTCTTTCATTGAACTTTAAAAAGGTAGTAAACGAGAAGCCAGATCAAAAACAGTTGCTAAACCGACCTGAAAATTTTCCCACACAAAAGCAGTAGCTGTTTCGATTGGAGCTGGACGTCTTTGAACATTCACGATGGTACCACCACTCAGCCACCAAAGAAAGAATAAAAATATCATAGTTAAGATTGAAAAAACTAAAGATTTTCTCATTGAAGAATAAAGATTGAAGGACTGACCTTTTTTAAATTAATTTTAAATTTATTTCCTTTTTCTTGGGTAAATTTAGGTAACTTAATTTCTTGAAAGCTCAAAATAATTTTAGGTTTTAAATCAACGATAACTTTTTCTTGAAAATTTTTGCCTATAAATAAAGCATCAATTTCTATTTTCATTGATTTTATTTTTTTCAAAGTTTCTTCAGATACTTTACCATTAAAATAAAACAAAGAACCCTCACTGCTTTGAAATAAATATGAAATGGTTTCTTTATCATCAAATCCGAAAAAATAAACCTTACCCACATTAAATTCTCCTGGAGCATTAAAAATTTTATCCTTATTTACTTTCAAAGAAGGATCGGTTAAAATTAATGGTGGTTCAAGACGAAAATGGGGCGGATCGAAAATAAATCTTTGCTCATCTAAAAAAACTTCAACATAATTATCTGACTTCTTGACTTCCATCATATTTAATTTTATCATAAAATTATTAAAAATGGTAATGACCACCTTAACAAATGGGTTAAAAATGAAAACAATTAAATCTTTAGAGATTGGTTCAATTTTGGAAGGAACAGTGATTATGAAAAGAAAGCAGGAGCTGTATATTGATTTGAGTCCTTATGGTACCGGAAGACTTTATGGAGCTTTTTATCTTCAATCAAAAGATATTGCTCAAAAATTAAAACCAGGAGATGTGGTTGGTGTTAAAATTGTTGGTTTAGACGACGGTTATGGTAATTACGAAATTGTTCTTCAAGAAATTACTGAAATTGATAAATGGCAAAAGATCATAAATTATTATCGAGAAAATAAAATTTTAGAATTGGAAATTAAAGAGGCTAATCGGGGTGGCTGGATTGTTGAAGTTGAAGGAATTCAGGGATTTATTCCTGTTTCTCAATTATCTCCAGAATTTTATCCAAGAATTGAAGGAAGCAATAAAAATTTAATTTATGAGCATTTAAAAAAATTTGTAGGTCAAAAAGTTAAATGTCGCATTGTTTCTGCTGATCCAAAAACTAATAAATTAGTTTTATCAGAAAAAGCCGCCAGAGAAGAAGAATATAAAGAAGTTTTGGATCGCTTGATGGTTGGTGATGTTTTACCGGTAAAAGTGGTCAGTTTAAGTCCTTTCGGTTTATTTGTTCGATTCAATGAAAAACCACCTATGGATGGTTTAATTCATGTTTCCGAAATTCCTGAAGAACAAGCTCATAAACTTGAAGAAAATTTTAAAATTGGCGATGTCTTGATGGCAAAATTAATTCAAATTAAAAATGACAAAGTTAGTTTCAGTTTAAGAAATGTCACACCGGACCCGTGGGTAAGTTTTGCTAAAAATTATAAAGAAGGCGATGAGGTTGAAGGTACATTAAAAGAAAAGAATGAAATTTTTGGGGTGGTAGAAACAGAAAAGGTCCAAGGTTTGATTTTTGAAAATTTAGAAAAATTAGAAGTTGGTAAAAATTATCAATTTATTATTGAAAAATTTAAACCTAAAGAAAAAAGTTTGATCTTGAAACTAAAAAATGCTCAATAAAAATTGGCAAATTTATTTGATATTAGCCTCTCTTCTTTCTCTTCTTCTTATTATTTATTTAGGATCTTTAGAAATAACTCGTGGACAAAGGATTAGTTTAGAAAATTTTCTTCTTAAAGTAAAAAATCAAGAAATTAAAAAAATTACTCTTTCGGGAGATACAGAAATTATTGCGGAAACCAAAGAAGGTAAAATTTTAAGAACCAGCAAGGACCCAGCGGAAAGTTTAACTCAAATTTTAAAAGATTATGGTATTCCTTCAACAACAATTTTTAATTTAGAAATTAAAAAAGAAAGTACAGGTTTAAAAGAAATAGGCTTAGCTTTTTTGTTTAACATTTTGCCTTTTCTTTTAGTGGCTTGGCTTTTTTGGCAAATTTTTAAACAGGCCCAGAGGGGTGCGGGACAAATTTTTACTTTCACTAAATCAGGAATTAAGGTTTATAATCCCAATGATCCTGACCGTGTCACTTTTAAAGATGTAGCTAATTTAGAAGAAGCAAAGCAAGAATTGCAAGAAGTTGTTGAATTTCTAAAAAATCCTGATAAATTTTTAAAAATCGGTGCAAAAATTCCTAAAGGAGTTTTATTAGTAGGACCACCCGGTAGTGGTAAAACACTTTTAGCTCGAAGTGTTGCTGCTGAAGCCGGTGTTCCCTTTTTTTATATTTCAGGTTCAGAATTTGTGGAACTCTTTGTTGGTGTGGGCGCCTCTAGAGTTCGTGATGCCTTCGCTATTGCTAAAAAAAATCAACCTTCGATTTTATTTATTGATGAACTTGATGCCATTGGAAGAATGAGAGGTATTGGTCTAACCGGTGCTCATGAAGAAAGAGAACAAACTTTAAATCAAATTTTAGTCGAGATGGATGGTTTTGAAAAGGGTACCCGCGTGGTTGTTTTGGCTGCTACTAACATGCCTTCTGTGTTAGATCCGGCCCTATTACGTCCTGGCCGTTTTGATCGAAAGATTGTTTTGGAATTGCCTGACATCAAAGCTAGAGAAGAAATTTTAAAAATTCATTTAAGAGATAAAAGAGTGGGAAAGGTTAATTTAAAACAAGTAGCTGAAAGAACACCTGGTTTTTCTGGTGCTGATTTAGCCAATTTATGTAATGAAGCAGCTATTTTAGCAGCAAGAAGAAATAAAGAGTTTATTGAACAAAAAGATTTACTCGATGCGATTGAAAAAGTTTTATTAGGACCAGAAAGAAAAACAAAGGCTTATTCGAAAAAAGAAAAAGAAATTGCAGCTTATCATGAGGCTGGTCATGCTTTAGTAGCCCATTATTTAAAATTTAGCAATCCTGTTCAGAAAATTTCCATCATTGCTCGTGGTCGCGCTGGTGGTTATACTTTAAAATTACCCACTGAAGAAAAAAGTTTTTACTTTAAAAAAGAATTTCTTGATGAATTAGCCAGTTTATTAGGAGGTTATGCAGCGGAAAAGTTAATTTTTAATGATATTACCACAGGAGCAAGTAATGATTTAGAAATTGCTACGGATTTAGCAAGGCAATTAGTGATTAGATTTGGAATGTCAGAAAAATTAGGGCCAGTTTCTTGGGCTAAATTAACTTCACCCTTTTTAGGCAAAGAAATTTTCGAAAAAGAGTATTCTGAAAAAACAGCAGAAATAATTGATGAAGAAGTAAAAAATTTAATTAACCAGGCTTTAGAAAGAGCTCTTAAAGTCTTAGAAATAAAAAAAGATAAACTTGAAAAAGTAGCCCAAACATTAATTAAAAAAGAAGTCCTGGAGAAAAAACAATTTGAAAAAATCGTGGCCGAACCTAAAGGATCTTTAGAAATTTAAAAGCAGATTTTGAAAAAAATTAACAATTGAAGAAAGTAAAGGAAAGAAAAAATAAATAAAAATAATAATCAAAAAGAATCCATAGATTTCCAGATATTGATAAGTTTCAAGAGGTATTTTTAAAAGTAAAAGCTTTGAACCATCTAGGGGTGGGATGGGTAAAAGATTAAAGAAAGCTAAAATAAGATTGATTCTCGTTCCAAAAATTAAAACTTCTTTTAAATTAAAAAATAAAGTTGGCGAAATAATAGGAAGTAATTTATATACTAAAGCAAACAAAAGAGCGAAAGCAATATTTGTAAGTGGGCCAGCTAAAGCAATTAAAATTGAATCTCTTTGAGGATTTTTTAAATAAAAAGGATTATAAGGCACAGGTTTGGCAAAACCAAAAACAAAGCCGGTCGTTAAAAAAGTAATTAAGGGTAAAATAACGGTGCCAATAGGATCAATATGGGCAAGAGGATTTAAAGTTAATCTTCCCTCATATTTAGCTGTAGGATCACCAAGTTTATAAGCCACATAACCATGCATCACTTCATGAAAAATAATCGCATAAAGAAGAATTAATAAACTTAAAACTGTTTCCATAGGTTAATTATAATATTATAAAAGGGCCTGTGGTGTAAGGGTAACACACATCCATCGCACGGATGAGATGCCGGTTCAATTCCGGCCAGGTCCACAAAGCAACATCTTCTATAATTCGATGACGGAAAATTGAGAATGATTTTAGACTTTAATCACAACAGGTAGGACAATTGGTCTTCTTTGGGTTTTTTTGAAAAGATATTCAGCGATTTCTTCTTTTAAGTTATATTTGATTTGTTCTTCTTGAATTAAAGGTGATTCATCGCCTAAAAATCTAACATTTCTCTCAACAATTTTTCTAACCAAATTTCTTACTTCTTTTAAAAGCTCTTGGGATTCTTTCAAATACACAAAACCACGAGAAATAATATCAGGGCTTGTTTTGATTTGGCCTGTTGTTGAATCAATAGTCACAATCACGACAAACATTCCATCCTTAGCTAAGTTTTGCCGATCTCTTAAAACAACTTCTTTGATATCACCAATACCTAAACCATCAACATAAATTGGGTTTGCCGGAACTCTTTTATGAGAAAGAAAAACTTTTTCTGGTGTCATTTCAATAATTTGCCCATTTTGGCCAATAATGATTTTTTCTGAAGGTATACCCAAACTCAAACCAATTTCTTCCACAGCTTTTAACATGTAAAAATATCCTTGAATCGGAATTAAATATTCTGGCTTAACTAAATTAATAAGTAAAGTAATATCACCAGCAAAACCATGACCTGAAGCATGAATATCCATCATCTGATAATGAACAATTTTGGCACCTTGTCTGGCTAAAGTGTCCTTAAGTTCTTGAATAATCCTTTCATTACCAGGAATCACCGAAGAAGAAAAAATAACTGTATCACCCGGAATGATTTTGAAATATTTATGTTCACCATTAGCAATTCTCATCAAAGCAGAACCTTCTTCAGCCTGTGAACCGGTACAAATAATTGTTACTTGATGAGGAGGTAAACGAAAACTATCTTCAGGTTTTATTAAAATACCTTTAGGAACTTGTAAATATTTAAGTTTTCGAGCAACTTCAACATTAATTCTCATAGTTCTACCGTCAATCACAACTTTACGGCCATATAAATTAGAAAGCCAAATTATTTGTTGAATTCTTTCTAAAAGAGAAGCAAAGGTTGCGGCAATAATTCTTCCTTTGGCCTTTCGAAAAATTTCGTCAAGATTCTCCATGATAGTTTTTTCCGAAGCTACAAAACCTGGTTGCGGAGCATTGGTAGCATCAATCATTAAAACTCTTGTTCCTCTCAAAGCTAAACGAACAATTCTCGAAAGATCGGCTGGTTTATCGAAAAAAGGAGAAAAATCAATTTTAAACTCACCTGCATGCATAAGATTGCCTACGGGTGTTTGGACAAAAAAGCCAACAGAATCAGGGATATTGTGATTAATATGAAAATAATCAATCACAAAAGAACCTAAACGAATTGTTTGATAACGATCTTTTCTGATTTCAAAAATTTGAGGTTTAGGTAAGTGAGGAAAATCTTCGAATCTTTTAAGAATTAATCCTTTAGTAAGAGGAGTTGTATAAATAGGTGGATAACCAAGCTTTTCAAGAATGTAAGGTAAAGCACCAATGTGATCATAGTGGCCATGAGTAATCAAAATTCCTAAAATTTTCTCTTTATTTTTTTCTAAATATTCCACATTAGGGATCACATAATCAACCCCAGGAGCTTCTTCAAATTCAGGAAATTCTAATCCGGTATCAATGATAATAATTTCTTTTTGATTAAATTCAAAAGCTACCATAAATTTACCGACCTCTTCTAAACCACCTAAAGGAATGATCTGTAAATGACCTTCGTAAGTTCTTTTTTTGATTTCTGGCTTTGGTTGGGTTAAGGTTAGAGTTTTTTCCATTAAAAGAAAATCTAAAATTAATTTTGACCAAAAGAGTTTTAATTTGGTGAGCAGGGTGGGATTCGAACCCACACGGGGATTAACCCCAACGGCTTCTGAAACCGTTGCGTCTACCAAATTCCGCCACCTGCTCTGGTGAATTTTTGATTCATGCACAAAAAGATTCTAAATTTAAACTATTCTTCCGTAATTTCAAGATCAAGAATTTTGCCTGTGTTATCAATGGTGGTAGTAGCTTTTAAAATTTTTTTTAATAAAGAATTAGCCAAAGTAGCTTCTACGATGATCAATCTTTTATTTGAATCAGTAGTGGTACTTACCCGATAAATAAAAGATCCTTGAGGCATTAAAACTGTAGCTGAGCTGGTGGTAAAATTTGGGTTTTGATTAATTTGCCAAAGGGCATATCTTAGACCACTAATCGCTAAGGAATTTAAGGTCACATAATGCCGAAAAATATAGCCAATTTGTAAAGAAGAAATTGATAAATTTCCTAATATTATAACTAAAAAAACAAACAAAATCAAGACAATACTTACAACCAGAAAAATCACTTGGCCTTTATTTAAATGGCAAAATAATGGCTGTTTCTCCTTCCTCATAAGTCTCCCCTACTCCTTTAATTTTTAAATCGACTTTCAAAGAATTGCCAATCTGAGTAAATTTTAATTCTTGAACCTTCACGCGAGGGTCAGAAATGAGATTAAGCTCATAAAGATGTGGTCTCATTTTAGCTAAATAAACCTTGCCACCTTTACCGTCAAAAATTAACCAACCTAAAATTTCATTCCAAGCATAACCATAAAAATAATTTTCTTTAAAAATAACTTTATAATTTGCACTTGAACAAGCATTAACATCAAGACAATTAAAAGAAATATAACCAACAACATCATTCCAAGCAAAACCTCTTAATTCATGATTATTATCCAAACAAACACCATAAACTGGTTCACCAGCATCAGTATTTCTAAATTTAATCCAACCAAGGTTTGGTGACCAAGCATAACCTGAAAAGGATGAAGTTGCGGTTACGGAAATATTAGAGCTAATATAACAAGTGGTTGAGGGAGTTAGGGTTACGCCATAATTTTCACCGCTTAAACTAATGCTTCCCACACTTAAATTAGTGACATAACCCTTTAAACTATTTCCCTCTGAATAAATTGGATGAGTTTGAAAAAAGGCTATTTGTTCATTTTTTTGATCAAAAACAATTTCCCAATCAGTTAAAATCGTCATACCTTTTGATTTCATTACTTCTCTTTGAATTCTTAAAAAAATATTTCTCATCTCTTGGCTTAAATCTAAAGTTCCACTTAGAATTAAATAGTTTTTCAAAACTTCAGCTATCAGAGGATAAACCAGACCAATAATTAAAAAAAATAAACCAAAATAAAGAAGAATTTCAATTAAAGTAAAAGCTTTTGACTTTTTATTGAACATTTAGTTTTGGTAAAAGAAAATAATCTTCAAGAATTAAATCTAAATATCTAGCAGTGGTGGTAACAAATTTAATGGTATTTGTCGTGTAATTACTAATTTTAAAACTAAAACGGTAAATTTCATTGCCTGATCTAATTGTTTCTGCGCCCGTAGCTACGGCCCAATTGTTGCCTGTAGCATAAAGATAATAATCAGTATTTGGAACTAAAGAATTTATTAAGTCCCAGTTTGTTCTGGATAAAGAAATTAAAGCACTGCGATATTTTTCAAAACCAGAAATAGCTATCGCTTGATTAAAACTAGGATATCTTTGTGATCTCTGTAAAAGCCCAAAAAAGGAAGTAATAATACCTAAAAGGATAACTAAAAGACCTAAACCCAAAACAACTTCAATTAACAATTGTCCTTTGTTCATTATAAAAATATTATTTTTTTCTAGTTAAAACAGCATTTTGGATAATTGCCTGAGCAATTTGACTTGGTACTGGTTCATAATGAGAAAATTCCATCATACACGTTCCTCTTCCTTGGGTTAAGGATCTTAAAACTGTGACATAACCAAAAAGCTCAGCTAAGGGTGCCTCGGCCCGAATAACTTTGGTCATCCCTCGATCAAAAACTTCTTCAATTTTTGCTCTTCTTGAAGATAAATCACCTGTCACATCACCCAAAAATTCTGGTGGTACCACAATTTCCATTTTCATAATTGGCTCTAGTAAAATTGGGTTTGCTTGTTTCACAGCTTCCTGAAATGCAATGATCCCAGCAATTTTAAAAGCAATATCGGAAGAATCTACTTCATGATAAGAACCATCAAATAAAGTAACACGAATATCTCTTACTGGATAACCAGCAATAACACCTTTGTCCATAGCTTCTCGAACTCCTTTTTCTACGGAAGGAATAAAATTATCAGGAATAATACCTCCTTTAATGGCATTAACAAACTCAAAACCTTTGCCACGTTCAAGAGGCTCGACTTTAAGCCAAACATGGCCATATTGACCACGACCACCCGATTGCCTGATATATTTTCCTTCAGCAATAGCTTCTTTAGAAACAGTTTCTAAATAAGCAACTTGGGGGTTACCAACATTAACATTGACATTAAATTCTCTTTTTAGGCGATCGATTTTAATTTCAAGATGGAATTCACCCATACCACCAATTAAAGTATCACCTGTTTCAGGGTTTTGAGTTAATTTAAAAGTAGGATCTTCATCAACTAAAGCTTTAATGGCTAAGCTCATTTTTTCTTGATCTTCTTTGGTTTTTGGCTCAACCCTCATCCAAATTACTGGCTCAGCAAACTCAATTTTTTCATAAATAATTGGTGCTTTGGGATCGCAAAGGGTTTCTCCGGTTTTTAACTCTTTGACACCAACAATGGCACCAATATCACCAGCAAAAAGTTCTTCAATTTCTTCACGATGATTAGCATGCATTCGGGCAATTCTTCCAATTCGATAAGTTTTACCTGTAGTTGAATTTAAAACTGTCATTCCTGCTTTCAAAACTCCTGAATAAACTCTAAGATAAGATAAAGTTCCAACATAAGGATCAACCGCAATTTTAAAAACTAAAGCTGAAAAGGGCTCTTCATCTGAAGGTTTTCTTGAAGCTGGTTGATTGGTTAAAGGATTTATCCCATGAAACTCTTTTAAATCTAAAGGTGAAGGTAGAAAGTCTACCACACCGTCAAGTAAAAGTTGAATTCCTTTATTTTTCAAAGCTGAACCACAATAAACAGGAATGAAACGATAATTTAAAGTGGCTCTTCTAATTGCTTGACGAAGATCTTCGATAGTAAAATTACCCGAAAAATATTTTTCCATAAATTCTTCATCACTTTCAGCTAATTTTTCAAGTAAATAATCCCTCCATTTTAAAGCTTCTTCTTTTCGGGAAGAATCAATTTCTGTTCTTACCACTTTTTCACCTTTATCTCCTTGAAAATAAACTTCTTTCATTTCAATTAAATCAATTACACCTCTAAAATTTTCTTCTAAACCAAGAGGTATAGTCACTGGCACCGCATCTTTTGATAATCTTTGATGAATTGAATTTAAAGAAAATTCAAAATCTGCTCCAACTCGATCAAGTTTATTAATAAAACAAAGCCGAGGAACTTTATATTTATCGGCTTGATGCCAAACTGTTTCTGACTGAGCCTCAACACCCTGAACACCATCAAAAACAACAATAGCACCATCTAAAACTCTTAAAGATCTTTCAACTTCAGCTGTAAAATCAACATGGCCAGGAGTATCAATAATATTGATTTTATATTCTTTTTCATTTTCTTTTGTTTCACGAGTTTCTTTATAACTTTGAGTCCAATAACAAGTTACGGAAGCAGCAACAATAGTTACACCTCTTTCTCTTTCTTGAGGCATCCAATCAGTAACGGTGGTTCCTTCATGAACTTCACCAATTTTATAAGTCATGCCGGTGTAATATAAAATCCTTTCTGTCGTGGTTGTCTTACCAGCATCAATATGAGCAATAATACCAATATTTCTTGTTTTCTCAAGAGGATGAGTTCTTGGCATTTTATTTAGCTATTTTTGCGGAGGTTTTTTACGGTTCCACCAACCAAAATGAGCAAAAGCTTTGTTTTGTTCGGCCAATTTATGAGCT
>FWWM01011256.1_pt1 | contig 15397 bp, 16 predicted proteins | sample 2228351 | NCBI WGS metagenome assembly FWWM01 (sample SAMEA103939774, study PRJEB20133) | metagenome | reverse complement strand
TCTGTGTAGGCGAGAAGCTTGAAGAGAGGGAAGCTGGGCTTACATTCAAGGTGGTGGAGACGCAGGTAAGGCTTGCCCTCTCGGGCTTGGAAGGTATGACGGACATGCTGGACATAGCCTACGAGCCCGTATGGGCTATAGGGAGCGGAAACCCCGCAACACCCGAGGACGCACAGGTGGTCCACAGGTTCATAAAAGACCTTCTCTTTGCCTTAAACCCTAACCACAAGGATGAGACGAGGGTCCTTTACGGTGGGAGCGTAAACCCTAAAAACGCCGGAGAGTTCTTGGCAAAGTCGGATGTGGACGGGCTTTTGGTGGGAGGGGCAAGCTTAGACCCTGAATCCTTTGCCCAAATCGTAAAGGCTCTTTAGGGACAAGGCTACAAGCGGAAGGGCAAAAGCCAGACTGTAGAAAGGATTTATGCCAAATCTTTCCGCCATCAACCTTTGGAAGTTAACCACCATCAAAAAGTAAAAAACCATGAACAGAAAGTGGAGCGAGGGGAGTTTGAAGCTCCTGTATCCCATGAGAAGACCCAAGCTTATGCAAGTGGAGAGGAGAGGGAAGAACGCGACGGTAAGCCTGTTAACCATCTCGTAAAGGTAGATGTGAGCGTTCAAGCCTATCTCCTTGGTGGCTGTGTATAGGGTGATGAGGTCCGCCATACTTAAATGCTCCGCTTTATCACCTATGCCCCTTACCTCCCTTATGTCCACCATGGGGAAGCCCATGTCCTTTACCTCTCTACTGCCTAAGGTGAAGTCCTCCACAAGGGCTGACCTAAGAAGCATGTCGTTTTTGTGCCATACTCCCTCGGCGGACTTGATTAATCTTACTATACGCCCATCCTTTACCTCTATCAGCATGGCGCCGTAGATGGTTCCTTCGCTCAGGTCAACGAGCTTAAAGTTTACAAACCTCCTCGCTCCGTCCTCCTCAAGCCTAAACCAAAAATCCCTCAGAATCAGGCTCTCATACTCCTGCCTTTTTTTGTATTCCTTCTCTATCTGGAAAAGGGTTTTCTTAACGGAAGGGTAGAAGTTAAGACTCAGGAGCAGGTTTGTAAAGACAAGAAGGGAGACAAAAACAAACAAACTGCGCAATGCTCTCAATGGCGAAGCTCCAAAGCTCTGTATGATAAGGTCAAGCTTTTTGGAAAAGAGCCTTCTCAAGAGTATCGAAGAGCTTACGAACACGCTTATAGGCAACGCATAGAAGAACACATACACCGAGAGGCTTAGAGTGTAATCCAAGAGTGTCCTAAGGTCCTTCCTTTTAAAGGCGATGAGCACCTCCGCAAGGGCGTAAAAGACCACAGCGCCGGCAAACACTGCGTTTACCACTATGAATATAACAAGAAAACGCCTTAGTATATACCGGTCTAACATGTTAAGATTTTAATATGATAACCCCCCTTTACAACCATCACAGGAACTTGGGAGCCAAGCTCATAGACTTCCACGGCTGGAGCATGCCCTTAGAGTATTCCTCCATCAGGGAAGAATGCCTCGCGGTCAGAGAATCCTGCGGTCTGTTTGATGTGTCTCACATGGGAAGGTTTATACTGCGCGGGGCGGATGTGCGGGAAAAACTCAACTACCTTACCACCAACGACTTGGGAAAGCTTCACATGGGGCGCGTCCAGTATAATCTACTGACGAACCAAAAGGGCGGGGTAATTGACGACATCACCGTCTACATGCTCTCGGAGGATGAGCTCCTTCTGTGCGTCAACGCCTCCAACAGGGAGAAGGTCATAAAACACCTTAGCTCTTATATGAAGGTAGAAGATATCTCGGACAGGACCTTGCAGTTAGCCATTCAAGGTAAGAAGGCTCAGCATGTCCTGTCTGAATACTACGACGTTAGCTATATCGGATACTACCACTTTAAGACCTTCGGGGATGTTATCATCTCACGCACGGGCTACACGGGTGAGGACGGCTTTGAGGTTTACCTGCCGGTGGAGGAAGGCATAAGGCTCTTTGAGGAGCTGGTCAAGGAGGTAAAGCCCTGCGGTCTGGGTGCGAGGGATGTGCTGAGGATAGAGGCGGGATTGCCCCTCTACGGGCATGAGCTGAGCGAGGACATAACACCATTGGAAGCCAACCTGGAGCGGTTTGTGAACCTCCAAAAGGACTTTCTGGGTAAAGAGGAGCTCCTGAGAAGGGATGTAAAGCGTAAGCTCTTCGGCTTGGAGCTTTTGGAAAGGGGTGTGCCGAGGGAGGGCTACAGGATACTCCTTGAAGGAAAGGAGATAGGAAGGGTTAGCAGTGGGACTTACTCCCACTTTCTGGGTAAGGGCATAGCTCTGTGCTTTGTGGATGTGGATTACAGAAAAGAAGGGCTTGAGGTGGAGCTTGAGGTAACTGCAAAGCGCCTGAAGGCTCTTTTGAGGCGCTATCCCTTCATAAAGAGGTAGACCCTTCAGAACATACCGGGCGGTTTGCCCTTTGAAACCACAAGCCTTTCCACAGGCTGTCCCTCCTTGAGATGTTTTTGGACTATTTCCTCCACATCCTCAACCCTTACGTTTCCATACCAGACCGCATCCGGGTAGACCACTATGGTGGGGCCCACTCCGCATGGACCAAGACAGCCCGTGGGTGTTACGGCTGTGCTCATAAATAGCTCTGCGTCCATCTGGAGTTTTTCCTGAAACTTCATGAATACTTCCCTACTGCCCTTTTCTGAACAGGAGCCCATGGGATGACCCGGGGGTCTTTGGTTTACACACACGAAGACGTGTCTAAACTGCATAGTTTACCTCCTGTGAAAGTTTTACAAGGATTATAAGGCTTTCGGGTGTTATTCGGTGATGATATAGCTCAGCCTTACCTCCTTCTCTTGGTGGGTGTTTTGGGTGAGGTGGGAGGCTTTGCTTCGCTCGCCTTGATTTCAAAATCTTTCACCGTAAGCTTTAAAGGAACCACCTTCCCACCCTGCACCGCAAAAGCCATGATGTCCGCCTTTTCCAAAAAGGTGCTTATCTTGTCATCCACCAATGCGCCCGCCAAGAGACCCTGTTGGAAGGTGGACGGATGGATGAGGACTTTGGGAAGCTTTTGAGAGTGTGCGTAGAGCTCCGCTATGGTCCTGAGGTCCCTCGTGGTCTCCCTCTGGGCTTCATCCAAAGGTCTTTCTCCGAAGTGAGCCAGGTATATGGCGTCGGGCTTTAGGCTTTTGAGCTGTTCTCCGAGCTGTTCTCCACCCCTGACATAGTAAGCCTGAAGACCTTGGGACCTCAGGGCTGTGACGAGCGAGCCCGCATAGATGGCGCAGAGCTCGGAGTTTTCCATAAAGACCACCGCAACCCTGTCGTATCCGAAGGCTTTTATAAGCTTGGCGATTTCAAGGGAGACGTTCAGCCGAGGGTTTACCCTCTCGGGAGAGAGGTAAGGGTTTACCTGCGCACGGAGTACACCGACGGTAAATAGGCAAAGGGACATCAAGCCAAAGGCAACAAACTTTTTCATGTATACCCTCCTTGGTGGGAGTATTTTAAGCCAATTCTATGTGTTATAATCTAAATCCGATGAAAACCCAATTAGACTTCATGCGTCTAAGGTTTTACGCTTATGGTGTATCCATACTCTTGCTCCTTATCAGCCTTCTTTCTTTGAGCTTTCGGGGTTTGAACTTGGGTCTTGACTTCACCGGGGGGACGGTCATAGAGGTAAGGTTCAAGCAAAACCATGACATATCAAGGGTCAGAAACGTGTTGGAAAAATCAGGTCTTAGCGTGCAGGTCCAGGAGACCGCACAGAACACCACCATAGTTAAGCTTAAGCTCGGGGAGGACACAAGCAGGGCTTTGGAGGGGCTAAAGACCTTGGGAGAATACGAGCTCATAAGGAGCGAGACCATAGGGGGTATAGTCAGCTCGGAGCTACGTCAAAAGGCGGTATGGGCGATAATAAGCGCTCTGGTGGGCATACTCGTATATTTGGGCTACAGGTTTGAACCCCTTTGGGCTTTCTCCGCCATACTGGCTTTGGTACACGACGTGCTTATCGTGGTGGGCGCTTACTCCTTGACGCAGAGGGAGGTAAACTTGGACGTGGTGGCATCACTTCTCATCGTGGCGGGCTACTCGGTCACGGACACGGTGGTAGTCTTTGACCGGATAAGGGAGAACATAAAAGTAAGGAAGGCGAGCGGTCTTTACCAGCTCATAAACCTCTCCGTAAACCAAACTCTCTCAAGGACCATCATGACCTCCCTTACCACCTTCGTGGTATCGCTGAGCCTTTTCCTGCTCGGTGGACCCGCCCTGTCCAACATCATGTTCGCCTTCGTGGTGGGTGTGGTGGTAGGGACGCTCTCTTCCATATTCGTGGCAAGCGCGCTGGTGTTGGACATAAGGTCAAGGCTTTTAAAGAAGGCTGACGCTGGGTTATAATTTTTTTGATGAAGGAAAAGATCTATCTAATAGCCAACGTCGTAGGCATTATCCTGCTTATCGCTGGCGCTCTTATTGCTTGGAACTACTACTCGGAAAAGAAAAGGTCCGAATACTCCTACAAGGAGTTTGAGTTAAGAAGGGCATTGGAGGTGGGTAACAGAGAAAGGGCTGAGCAAATCATAAAGGAGCTCCAAGACAGCAAAGACTTTAAACCCTTAGCCCTCTCTTACAGCATACAGATGGAAGGGGAAGACCACACGCGCACGCTCAAGGAGCTCGTGGACTCGTTAAAGGATAAAGACCTTGTCTCCCTCTACACCGAGAGGTATGCCTACGAACTTTACCGCAAAGGACATAAGGAACAAGCCTTGAAGGAATTGGAAAAGGTAGACAGCAAGAGCTTTAACTACACCTCCGCCTCCGTCCTTAAAGCTCAAATCCTCATGGACATGGGCAAGACGGACACCGCTAAGAAAATCCTTGAGCAGGTTTCCAAGGTATCTCCGGAGAGCTACTTTACCAACCTCGCCAAAGCTCTCATCCTTGTAGGAGGGGAGTAGATGAACAAACTGCTTATAGAGATAGGCACGGAGGAGCTACCCGCAAGCGTGATACAACCCGTAGGTGAATACTTAAGGCAGGAAGTCTCCCAAATCCTCAAGCCCACAAAAGAGGAGCTCCTATTTACACCCAGGAGGATAGCCCTCATACTTGAGGGTTTTGAAGACAAGAGCGAGGAGAAGGAGGAAATCATCCTGGGACCTCCCAAGAAGGCATGCTACGATGAAAACAACAACCCCACCAGAGCCCTGATAGGTTTTCTCCAAAAGCACTCCGCAAGACCCGAGGACCTCATAGAGGTGGAGAGTAAAGGAGGGCTTTACGTAGCCATAAGAAGGTTCCTAAGCACACCCAAACCTACTCAGATACTTCTTGAATCCTTCGAGGACATACTCTTGAAAGCCCCCCTTCCCAAGAGCATGAGATGGACATCAAGCCATAGGATAAGGTTTTCAAGACCCATAAGGTGGCTGTGCGCCCTATACAACGAAGGCGTATTCCCCATCAGGTTCGGACGGCTTACCGCGGGCAACAGGACCAAAGGACACAGATTTCTTTCAGATGGCTGGCTTGAGGTAAACCATCCGGACCAATACAAGGATAAGCTCCTTTCTGCCTATGTGATACCAGATTACAGGGAAAGGCTCAGACTGATAACCTTTCAGGTAGAGGAGACGGCGAAGAAGCTAAATGGTGAGCCAGACGCTCCGGAGGGTCTTTATGAAGAGGTTGCCAACCTGGTGGAGTATCCCTTTGTGGTCTTCGGTGAGATAGACAGGAAGTTTTTGGACCTGCCCGACAGGGTAATCATAACGGTCCTCGCCCATCATCAGAGGTTTTTCTGTGTCAGAGGGAAGGACGGACTCCTGCCCTACTTCATAGCGGTCAGCAACAACAGACCCGTGGACGGTAGGATTCTCAAAGGCTACCAGAAGGTAATACGGGCGCGCTTGGAGGATGCCCTCTTCTTCTACGGGGAGGACTTGAAAGTAAGGCTGGAGGAGCTTGTTCCCAAGCTCTCGGAGGTGCTCTTTCACCCTAAGGCTGGCTCCATGCTGGATAAGACACAAAGGCTCATGGGCTTGGTGGAAAAGCTCTGTGATTTACTGGGGCTGGATGAGGACACAAGGGAAAAGGCAAGGCGTAGTGCATACCTTTCAAAGGCTGACCTGCTTACCCAGATGGTCAGGGAGTTGGACGAGCTCCAAGGTTATATGGGATACGTCTACGCCAAGGCTCAAGGAGAAGAAGAAGAGGTGGCTCTGGCGCTCTGGGAACAGTATATGTCCAATCCGACGAACCTTCTGGGTAAGCTTTTGGCTCTTGCGGACAGGCTGGACAGCCTTTACACCCTTATAAGCGCGGGTGAGATGCCCACCTCCAGCTCGGACCCTTATGCCCTCAGGAGGTCCGCCCAGACTGTCTTTAACATACTTGAAAAGAACCACTGGGATATCAACATAAAAGAGCTCTTCCCTCAACCGCCCCAAGCCCTTACGGACTTTCTCAAAAGCAGGCTCAGGGCTCACTTGGAGCCCTACCCTTACGACGTGGTGTCCGCGGTTTTGGAAGTCTGCGACCCTTACAGACCCTACCACTGCATGAGCTTGGTAAAGAGGATTGCAAACCTCAAAGAAGAGGAGAAATTTAAAGATATAGTTCAGGCTTATAGGAGGGTGTTAAAAATCCTGCCAAAGGATCTTGAAGCCCAAGAGGTAAGGGAGGAGCTCATGAGGGAAGAGGCGGAGATGAGGCTCTGGCAGAAGGTGAAAGCTCTGGAAGGGTGCTGTAGCGACATCATAGACCTTTACGCACTAAAGGAAGACATAGATGAGTTTTTTGACAGCGTATTGGTCATGGACAAGGACGAAGGCATAAGGAACAACAGGTTATCACTCCTTGCACGGATAAAGGAGCTCTTTAACAGGTATGCTGACTTTAACAAACTTGTTTATGAAGAATAGACAGGAGGTAAGCTGATGGCTAAGCCCTATCTTGTATGGCTTGATCAGGTGGGTATGGAAGACATAGGCTTGGTGGGAGGCAAGAACGCCTCTCTGGGTGAGATGATAAGGGCTCTGTCTTCCATGGGCATAAACATACCCTACGGCTTTGTGGTAACTTCCCAAGCCTACTACGAGTTTGTAAGGTATAACAATCTGGAGGAGAGGATAAAGAAGGTGCTTTCAGGTCTTGACCCCAGTAACGTTGAAGACTTGGCTAAGAGGGCTTACGAGGTGAGGGAGCTTATAAAGGGCGGTGAGTTTCCCCCGGAGATAGAGGAAGGCATAAAGGAATACTACAAAAAACTCTCCGAAAGGTATGGCTCCTTTGCGGTGGATGTGGCGGTTAGGTCATCCGCTACGGCGGAAGACTTGCCCCACGCATCCTTCGCCGGTCAGCAGGACACATACCTGAACGTGGTGGGTGCGGAGAACGTCCTCACCGCGGTAAAGAGTGGTTTTGCCTCTTTGTTTACCGACAGAGCCATATCTTACAGGGAATCCTTCGGCTTTGACCACTTTAAGGTGGGCATAGCCATGGGCGTGCAGAAGATGGTAAGGTCCGACATGGGTGCATCGGGAGTCATGTTCACCCTGGACACCGAGTCGGGCTTTAAGGATGTTGTGGTCATAAACGCCACCTATGGTCTGGGAGAGCTCTTGGTTCAGGGAGCGGTCACGCCTGACGAATACATGGTCTTTAAGCCCACCCTTCAGGCGGGCTACTCCGCCATCATAGAAAAGAAGCTCGGGCGCAAGGACAGGAAGCTCATCTACGGCACGGGCGCAGAGAGGACCAAGCTGGTGAACGTGCCCCTGAGTGAGCAAAAGCAGTTTGCCCTGAAGGATGAGGAGATACTAAAGCTTGCCAAGTGGGCAACCCTCATAGAGGACTACTACTCAAAGAAGAACGGAAGATGGACGCCCATGGACATAGAATGGGCAAAGGACGGCATCTTGGGAGAGCTCTTCATAGTTCAGGCAAGACCGGAGACGGTGCACTCAAGGAGGGAAGACAACGTCCTGAAGGTCTACAAGTTTAAGGTGGATGTGGAAGAAAGAGCCAAAAAGAGAATACTCTACGGTATAGCGGTGGGAGACAAGATAGCCCACGGAAGGGTCCGCGTCATACACGACCTTAAGGATGCGGTGAACTTCAAGGAAGGGGACATACTGGTTACCGACATCACGGACCCCGACTGGGAGCCCATAATGAAGAAGGCTTCCGCCATAATAACCAACAGGGGAGGAAGGACAGCCCACGCTGCCATAGTAGCCAGGGAGCTGGGCATTCCCGCCATAGTGGGGACCCACAAGGCAACGGAGGTATTACAGGACGGTATGGAAATCACCCTATCCTGCGCCGAAGGCGAGGTAGGCTATGTCTATGAGGGATACATTCCCTACGAGGTAGAGGAGATAAACCTGAGCGAACTACCCAGACCCAAGACCAAGGTGATGATGAACGTGGGCAACCCCGAGTCCGCCTTCAAGTATTCTTTCATCCCCAACGACGGAGTAGGCTTAGCCCGTGAGGAGTTTATCATAGCCAACTACATAAAGGTGCATCCGCTGGCTCTTTTACACTACAACGAAATTAAACAGCTCTACGAGACCCTTCAGGACAAAGGTCTTGTGGACGCAAGGGGCAACGTGCTCATGTCTGCGGTTTACACATACTCGCCTGATGCTCTAAGAGAGAAGCTTGCCAAGGGAAGGGACAAAAGACATGTAAACCTAAAGAGCATCGTAGAATCGGTGGAAAACCTAACCTTCGGATACGAAGACAAGGCGCAGTATTTTGTCAAAAAGCTCTCCTACGGCATAGCCAAGATAGCGTCAGCCTTCTACCCCAACCCGGTGATAGTGAGGTTTTCCGACTTTAAGTCCAACGAATACAGAGGTCTGATAGGTGGAGAACTCTTTGAGCCGGAAGAGGAAAATCCTATGCTGGGCTGGCGCGGTGCATCCAGGTATTACTCGGATGTCTATAAACAAGCCTTCGGTCTTGAGTGTCAGGCTATCCTGAGGGTGCGCAACAAGATGGGCTTGACAAATGTAAAAGTTATGATACCATTTTGTAGAACACCGGAGGAGGGTGAGAAGGTGCTTAAGGTCATGGAGGAATACGGGCTCAGGAGGGGAGATAACGGTCTTGAGGTCTACGTGATGGCAGAGCTTCCCAGCAACATACTCCTTGCGGACAAGTTTGCCCAAATCTTTGACGGGTTCTCCATAGGCTCTAATGACCTGACACAGCTCACCCTTGGTCTGGACAGGGACTCGGGGCTGGTCGCCCACCTTTATGATGAGAGGAACGAAGCGGTCAAGCGCCTCATATCCAAGCTCATAAGGACCGCTAAGGAGCATGGCAGGAAGGTAGGCATCTGTGGACAAGGACCTTCCGACTTTCCCGATTTTGCGGTCTTTTTGGTGGAGGAAGGTATAGACAGCATATCCCTAAACCCCGACTCGGTTATAAAGACCACACTGGTCATATGGTCCGCCGAATCCAAGAGGGAGGTGGCTAAATGAGGTTAACCGTCCCAAAAATAAAACTCCCAACATTTAAAGGTGTAGGCACCAAAACCGCCTTGGCGGTGCATGTGACGGACAGAACGCTGAGAATCCTTGAATTGAATAAAGACCTGGAACCCGTCTTTGAACCCGTTCAACACCAATGGGCTGGAAGGAAGTTTGAAGAAAAGGCAGACATTCTCAGAAGCTACGTGGAGAAGCACAACCTGAAGGGTAGGGATGCTATCTCAGCCTTACCCGTCAACGACGGACTGCTCAAATACTACACCTACCCTGCCACCCTCAGCCAGAAGGACCTTTTGAGTTCCATAGAGTGGGCGGTCAAGAGGGAGCAATCCCTGATAAAGGAAGAAACCACATACGATTACTTCATAATGAAAAAAACCGGCGATGATAAGTTGGTGGGTGTGGTCATTGTTTTTGCAAGGAAAGAATCGGTAAACAGCTTAATAGCGTTGATGGCATCCGCTGGTTTAAGGTTAAAAACCTTAGATTACGAAGTTGTAGCGCTTCTGAATTATGGCATCAGGGAGAAGCTTCCCGTCCCCTTTTCCATACTTTACGTGGATTACGACTACTTTATAATGGTTAACTACTTACGGACATCCGTATCCTATTCGTCCATGCATATAGACGTTTCTGCTTACCTCAGTAGCTTAGACCAGGACATAATGGAGAACTTTTTTGCAGAGGTGAGGAACCAGATAGTGCTGAGCGATATAAACAATCTCTACCTGGCGGGTCCCATGCTTGAAGAACAGGCTGTTCTGGACGTTATCATGGAAAACCTGCCCATAATGGGGCTCTTGGACCTACCTAACCTTAAACCTGGGTTCATAATTCCGTATATACTCTCTATAAGGGGGGTGACGGAATGATAAGGATAAACCTGATAAAGGAGGAGAAAAGGAAAAGGGGTTTTGAGTTAAAAGGGATAGACCTAAAAAGGCTCAAAGAGTATAAGCTTGAGGATTTGGTGCGGGGGGACAGGTCAGTCTACGTTCTTTCTGGGCTTTTGTGGATAGCTTTGGGCGGGTTTGTAGCCTACTACTTTGCGATGACACAGAAAAGGTCCGCATTGATGCAGGAGATAAGCAGGCTGGAGGAGGAAAGAAGGCGCATAGAGGCACAGCATAAAAAGTTTCTTGAAGAAAAGCAAGGCTTAGAGGCGGAGATAAACCGAATAAAAGGGATGATAGCGGACATAGAGAAGGGTAAGGATATACTCGTGGGATTGAAGTCCTACTATGCGGTTTTTAACGATTCTCTGAGGATTTATTCGAGCAAACTGCCCAGCGGTGCGTGGCTTTCTGAATACAAGCAGAGCCTTGACCTAAACGGCGGTGTTATGAAGGTGGAGATGGGCTTGGCATCTCTGGACCCAGACGCCATAGGTTCTTACGGAAGGTCCATAAAAACTGATTCTTCCGTAATAAGCATAAGCAATCTGGAGAGGAAAGCGGGGCAGTACGGTTTTGAATTCTACACCGCCAAGTTGAGCGTTGAAAGGCAACCCTAAGGGAGAATGCAATGGCTAAGCTCTTGGAACAGTTTAACGCTCTACCACCTTGGCAGAGATACCTCCTTTTACTGGCTCTACCCCTCATACTGTCCGGCTACCTCTGGTTTTTGCTTCTTGCTCCTTTGAGGGAAGAAGTGGCAAGCTTGGAAAACAAAAAAAATGCAGAGTCTCAGACCATACAGAGGCTGAAGGCGGACATAAACCCTAAAGTAATTGAAAGATTAAAGCAGGAGGAGGAGCGCTTGAAGGCAGAGCTGGAGGTTAAACAGCGTGAGCTTGACAGTCTTGTGGGAGCCATACCCACCCAAAAGGACATGGGAATGGTTGTAAACACCCTCTCCAACATGGCAAGGAAGAGCGGTGTGACCATACTGAACATACAGTTTAAGCCCCCCCAATCTACGATGTACGTCTTGGAAGAAGCGGGAGGCAAAAAAGTAGTAAAGGAGTCCCAACCTCAACAACAGCAAACACAACAGCAAAAACAAAAACAACAACAGGCTCCGCAAGGTGTCAAGTATTACAAGCTTGAGACCAACATAACGCTTACGGGAACCTACAGAAGCATAAACTCCTTCATAGAAGGTCTGAGGAAGGGAGGTTTTGTGTCCTACCCGGTGGACCTTTCCATTACCAAAGGTGAGGGAAGATTATTAAGAGCTGGCTTGACCTTGTTTATAATAATGAGAGAGGAGGGTGTGCAATGATTTTTATTCTCGTAGCCATGCTTGCGTTCATGTCAACCCTCAGTGCTCGCGAACCTTTCCAAGGCTTTGAAGGTACCGTAGGATACATGGTAGTTGAAAAAGGGGGAAAGGTTGAAAACTATATAGTAGTGGAGGAAAAGGACGGCTCGGTAAGGCTCGTAAAGGTAAACAGGAATCCTTCCGAGTTCTTGAAAAAGTCCGAGGAGGGAGGTAAGAAATGAAAAATCTCTTGCTCGTGTTGATAACTTTTCTTATGTCTGTAAATCTCTTGAGTGCGCAGAGCATCAGGGAGATGCGCTTTGAGAACGTAAAGCTTGAGACGGTTGTCAAAGCCCTCTCTCAGGTTTCCAACATGAACATAATCCTTGACCCGGGCATATCCGGCGAGCTCCAAAAGACGGTAAGTGTAGCCATATACAGACCCATAAGTGTGGGCGAGGCCCTTAACATAATACTCAAAGAGTATGGTCTCATAGCGGTGCCCGTAGACAGGATGGTTTACAGGATTACCAAAGCGGCAGAAGCCAGTATTTCCGTCGCAGGTCTTACAGATGGACAGGTGAACCAGTTGATAGATTCTTTAAAGGCAAGGCTCAGCCCATCGGCAGAGATAGTAGTGGACAGGACGTTGGGGGTGGTTTACATAAGAGATGAGGAGAAAAGCATAAAGAGGCTTGAATCTTTCCTGAAGGACTTCAGAGCCTTCGTGGAAAAGGTAGCTCCGCCCGCAAAGGTGGAGATACAAACGCGGGTGTTTTACCTCAAAAACATAGGCATTGAAGAAGCCATGCAGATAATCAGCAAGTATAAAACACCCAACACCTTGATAACACCCGTGCAGACCTTCAACGCCTTAGTAATCACAGACACCGTGTCTAACCTTAGCAAGTACGAAGAGCTCCTTGCCAACTTTCTCACCGACAAGCCCAGGGAGAAAAGACCCGTGACCAAAATCTTCTACCTCAAGTACATAAGTCCGGATGAGTTTATAAAGCTCATAGAACCCCTCAGGTCCGAAGCGGGTGTGGTTCTAAGTGGTGGAGCCTTTGTTCAACAACGACAGACTCAACCACAGCAACAAGCCCAACAGCAGACTACTACCACACAGGCACAGGTTAGCACGCCGATACTTAAAGAGTTTAACGCAGTGATGATAACGGACTTTCCTGAAGTGATAGACAAGATAAAGGAGAGGTTCTCCGAATACATAAGCGAAGCCCCTGTAAGGGTCTTGATAGAAGCCCGCATAATAGAGGCGAGTGAGGAGGTCTCAAGGCAATTGGGAATAAGTTGGAATTTAATCTTATCCGACACCCAAGTTCCTTTGTCTATAAAAGGTGCCTTTGGTTCCAACGTGGGTGTGGGAGCCTTGCCCCCTTGGTGGAACAACCCCGGGCTTTCACTTACACCCGGCAGTATTGCGGTCTTTCAATTTCAAAAGGGAATTCTCAACGCCCTCAACCTTAGGCTCTCCGCCTTTGAACGCATAGGTAAGACCCGCAGTCTTTCCAAGCCTTCGGTGATGACCATAAATGGACAAAAGGCTACCATAAAGCAGGGCTTGGAAATTCCATACAGGACAACCGCGGTTGGTGCCGGCGGTACGGCGGTTCCCACCATACAGTTTAAGGAAGTGGTCCTCCAATTAGATGTTACGCCCATAGTCTCTCCCGACGGAAGGGTGCTTTTGGACATAAACCTCAAGAAAGATGTTCCTCTGGATGTAGGTGTTACTGAACCTCCTCTAAGAAAAAACGAGGTTTCAACAAAACTCATAGTGGAGGATGGGCAGACGGTGGTCATAGGCGGTGTCATAGACAACAGCTCAAGCCAGACCAACGAGGGCTTGCCCGGAGCCATCAGGGTCCCCATACTCAAGTGGGTCTTTGGTCAAGAGAGCAAGCGCTTTGACGACAGAGAGCTCCTCATATTCATAACACCCATAGTGCTGACCCAGTGAGGCGCATAGCTTTAAGGGATATAAAAGAACCGGATAAGCTCCTCTACATCTTGGGAAGCGAGGGCATATCTATATCGGGTCTCATCAAGCAGATGAAGGAGGGCAGGGATGTGCTTTATGCGGATGTGGAGGAGGAAAAGCTCTCACAACTTTTGCAGAGGCTGGAAGGGGTGTGTCAGGTGGAGATTTTAGAAGGGAGAAGACAAAGGGAGATGCCTTACTTTCCGGTGCTTCTTTTTTGCCTGATTTTGGACACAGCCATCCTCTACCACCTTATAAAGCTCTCCTTTTACTCGGATGATTTTAGATACATGCTGGCAAAGGTCTTTGACTCTCAAAAGAGCGTGCGGATGGTGTTGACCCTGTGCGGTTTGGCTCTGGTGATGCTTTACAATTATTCCCTTGTATTTTTCAGGAACACCACCGCGGGGCTTTATCTTTTCAAGCTGAAGTTTGAGGCGGAAGGGAGAAACTTAAAGCTTGCCTTTGCATCCTATTGTCTGCCCTTGGTGGGTCTGTATCTCATAGGTCAGGATGGGGGAGTATGGAGGCTCTTGGGTCTAGTGCTTCTTTCGGCTTGCGTGGGTCTTCTGTCTCAGGTCAGGGTGCGCTCTTAACATGGGGGATTATATTTAACTCTATGGACCAAAGTTGGATACAGGCTATCACCATAATAGTCAGCATACTGGGAGTGGTTATATATCTTCTCCAGAGGGTAGAGCGGAGGATAGACAGGTTAGAGCAGAAGGTGGATAAGATAGAAGAAGACATGAAGAGGATGGAGGAGAATATAAGGAGGGATTTAAGACAGATGGATAGGAGAATAGCAAGGATTGAGGGATATTTGTTCGGGGAGAAGGTTTTTAGGGAGGAGGACGAGGGGAAGGGGTAGTGGGTTCTTTCGTGAAGTTTGCGTGAAGATGCTTGACAGGATGACAATATGGTATAAACTATACACTAACCTCCATCAGTGGCGCCACGGTGGGGGAAAACTTTAAGGGAGGTTTTAGTCATGAGGCAAGTAGCAAGGGCAACCGAGAGAACCGTAAGGCTCAACAGCAACAAGGGTTTCACCCTCATTGAACTGCTCGTCGTCATCGCCATCATAGCCATCTTGGCATCCTTAGCAATCCCCCAGTATCTGAGCTATCAGAGAAAGGCAAGGGTATCCTCATACGCTGAACCCATAGCCAGGGCTTGTATGATGGACATAGCTGCCTTCTGTATGGAAAATCCCACCACGCAGTTTAACCCTGCTAACCTTACTAACTGCGCAAATACAAGTATAACAACAGCAGGTGGAACTGTCACTCTTACTCCGCCTAACGCTGGCAACTGTGGCAACGATGGAACAGTGCCTGACAACACGGCGACTATAGCTACATTAAGTGGTGTGACTGACTACCAAGCAAGATGCGTTTATGCAAACCAAAGCATAAGATGTACCGTTGAATCGCAGTAATCTTGGTTTCTTGAGGGGGCTTGGAAGCCCCCTTTTGTTCTCAGGAAGGTGAGGATGTGGATAAAAGGCGTGTGTTTAGCTTGATAGAGCTTTTAGTTGTAATTGTCATATGGTAGCTTTTTACCTCTCTGTGTCCATAAGGCTTTTGTCGCAAGTTAGAGTTCTTCTCGACAATCCGTAAGAAGTGTGTATAGTTTAAATTAACCTCCGCAGGTGGCGCCACCAAAGGGGAATGA
>FWWM01011253.1_pt1 | contig 15399 bp, 18 predicted proteins | sample 2228351 | NCBI WGS metagenome assembly FWWM01 (sample SAMEA103939774, study PRJEB20133) | metagenome | reverse complement strand
TTGGAACAGTTGATCGAAAAAGCCGATAAGGAAATGTATCGTGTCAAGTACAACATAGTCACAGAAGGTTATGCACCGCAGAATGAGTGACATGTTTTAGTACTTGTTGAGATGATTGGGGTTGAACTACGATGTTGTAATGTTTGGAGAGTTGCTTATCGATTTCACCCATGCTGGTTCTTCAACCGCAGGTTATCCTATCTTTGAGATGAATCCCGGTGGAGCTCCCGCAAATGTTGCAGTTGCCGTTTCAAAACTCGGCGGCAAGAGTGCGTTCATAGGAAAGGTTGGTAGCGATCATTGCGGTTTGTTCCTAAAAAGCGTTCTTGAATCAAACAGCGTGATCACAACAGGTTTACGCTTCGACAATCGTGTAAACACCACTCTTGTTTTCGTTCATCTTGATGAAAACGGTGAGAGAAGTTTTACGTTCATCAGAAACCCGGGCGCGAATGTGATTCTTGAAAAAGATGAAGTTGATCTGAGCTTAATAAATCAGGCTAAAATTTTTCGTTTTGGCTCACTTTCCCTGACAGATCATCCGGCAGAGAAGGCGACCATTTTTGCAGTGGAACAAGCTTGAAAAAGTGGGAAAATAATCTCGTACGATCCAAATTGGAGACCAACTTTGTGGAAAAATCCCAAAATCGGAAAGCAAAGGATGATTCATGGCCTACGGTATGCTGACATTGTGAAAGTATCTCAGCAAGAGTTGCAGCTCTAGACTGGTGAGGAAAGCTTGGAAACTGGAGCAAAACAACTGATGAACAACATAAGTGTCAAGCTGGTGTTTGTGACACTCGGTAGTAAAGGATGCCTCTATGTCCACGCAAATGGCAAAGGGTATGTAACAGGCTATAAAGTGAAAGCGGTTGATACAACGGGAGCTGGAGATGCTTTTGTGGGTGCGATAGTCTACAGCTTGGCAAAATTTAACCACAGTTTAGAATGGCTAACATACGAACAAATCGATGGCATGGTGAGGTTTGCCAACGCGGCTGCGGCGATCTGTGTAACCAAACGTGGAGCAATACCAGTCATGCCTACTTTGGCTGAGGTTGAGGCTTTCATGAAATCTGCGCAACCTTTCCAGTGAAGCACACAGCAACCTGAAAAATAAAGAATCATTTCTCCACGGGTTGGATCTCGAATTCATCCAAAAGTTCATCATATCTTGAAATGATTTTAGCCTTCAGAGATTTGTTCAGCTCGAGAATAACAAAGTGGTACCTTTTCAACGCGACGATTGTACCTTCAATTTCCCGAACGTTGTACAAAGGTGAGCCGCCACCACCTGTTACAACATAGGTTATCCCGTCTCGCACTATTCTTTGATAGTTGTGATCATGACCGCTGAAAACCGCAAGAACGTTCATTCCCCTAAAAGTTTCATGCAGAACCTGCAAATTTCTCACCGTAGCTGTTTCACCATGGTGTCCTCCGCTGAACAAAGGATAGTGCATGAACACTAAGATTTTCTTATCCTGATAATCCAAAGAGTTCAGAAATCTTGTCAAACGGTCGACACCAACATCAGGGTCCAAAAACACAAGCAACCAACCGTTGATCTCAGCCCAGTAGTTGTAAAGACCGTACTTTCCGAAATACTCTTTGTAATAAACATCTGGCTTCTCATGATTTCCCTTGACAGGTTGAAAGTAACTGTACTCCATCAAAGGTGAAACTATTTCAAAAAATATCTGCCAGTCATCCCAGTTGTCTCCGGTGTTAACCATGTCTCCGAGGTGTACCACCACCTGAGGTTTTCGTTGGTCTATCAGCTTGACAATCTGTCGGTGGATTGAATCGCCATATCTTGAATCCCCGTAAACAGCGATTTTAAATGGCAGTTTCAGTGGTTCAAGATCTGTCTTAGTGCCGACGTGACCATTTGCGTAGAGAGTTGCAAATTCGATTGTAAAGGCAACGGAAGCGAGAACCAACAGAACCAGAATCAGTAGTTTCTTCATTTTCCATCACTTATTTCCTTCTGCAATTCGAGTGCTCGCATGTACGTGTCCTGTATTGTTTTCATTAAGGCACCTCTAACGCCTTCTCTCTCCATTCTGTAAATACCTTCAATGGTTGTTCCAGCGGGTGAGGTGACAACGTGTCTGAACTCACCAGGGTGGTTCCCAAGTCGGAGTAAGAGTTCAGCAGAACCTTTCATGGTCTCCAAAACCATTTTTCGGGAAAGATCATACGAAAGTCCCATTCTTATCCCTGCGTCGATCAAGGCATCCACTATTACAAATATGAAAGCCGGAGCACTTCCACTCAAGGCCGTTACTGCTGGCAGTAAATCCTCTTTCACCTCAAACAGCTTTCCAAGGCAACTTAGCAACCTTTCAACCTCTTGCCACTCCTTGCCATTCAACTTGTCTGATTTTGCGATCCCTATAACTCCTTCCCCGATCATAGAAGGTATGTTAGGCATAATTCTGGCTATCTTCTGACTACGTGTCTTCTCGGCTATTTTCGCCAATGTCACGCCAGTCATTGTGCTGACGATAATCTTGTCTTTAACTTCTCCAAGTTCCTCGAACATCTTATCACTATCCTGAGGCTTTACACAAAGAAAAAGAATGTCGCACAGCCGACCAGCCTCCCCCACATTCCCAGTCTGATAGCCTTGCTCAACGAAAGGTTTGAGTCTCTCACGCGAACGGTTGGCTAGCATCAGATCAGCCTTGTTCACCGTGCCGGTTTCTACAAACCTCTTTGCAATTATTCCGCCGATGTTTCCTACACCTATGATCCCGCACTTCATGTCTTCACCTCCGGGATACTTATCAATGGTTATAGTTAATTATAGTCCATCAATACCAATTAGCGACCAAATTCTTTCAGTTTCTCTGTTACACTCCTTATTTTGTAGTTTTACGCTTGTTTTCTCTGATAAAACCTTGGTAACGAGACAAGAAAGATCCAATTAAGAGTCTTGAAAGTGTTTGCACCTTCATGTAACATATAAACGAAAAATGAAATGCGGCAACCAGCAACCTCTTCACGATAGATAACACCTCCTCGCGATCGGGGCAGGAGCCCCGATTTTTTTATTTGTTCTTTTCAAAAGGAAAAAACATTAGTAAAGCGAATCTTTTCGCACTCATAGTCATGTTAATCTATCCATGTACGAAACTTTGCTGAATGGGGGCGATTTACTTGCAAGCCAAGGCCAACCCAAAGTTGGTTGGGAAAATTTTCCTCACTTTTCTTCGTATTTCTTCACTAACGCTTGGTGGTGGATACGCGATGGTTACAGTTATGCAGTGGGAAGCAAAGAAGCTGAACTGGACTTCTGAAGAAGAGTTTTACAGGGATCTATCGCTCGCTCAAGCCATTCCAGGTCCAATAGCTTTCAACACGGCAGTTTTGCTTGGCAAGAGAGTGGCTGGCCCACTGGGTTCCTTGGCTGCTGGAATCGCAGTCGTGCTTCCACCGTTTTTCGCAATCGTCGCAATTGCTAGCATTTTAAGACCGTTTTTGCATTCGGTGTACGTTCAGGCTTTTCTGAAAGGTTGTTACGCAGCGGTTATCGGATTGGTTTTCAACGTTCTGTATGATCTTGTGAAAAGACAAAGATGGACAGTTTACAATACCTTGATCGTAAGCGTAGGAACAGTTTTGCTGTTATACAAATCGGTTTTCTTGATACCCGTCTTTTTCGGAACTATAGCGTTGCTCTACGTCAGGGGTGCTGAAAGATGATTCTGAAAATGATTTTAGTGTTTTTGAAGGTTGGATTTTTCTCTTTCGGTGGAGGCTGGGCAGTTGTCGGTTTACTTCAAAGGGAAGTGGTGAAAAATGGCATTTTGTCGCTATCTGAGTTTACCCAAGCTGTTGCGATCGCCCAAGTGACCCCAGGGCCAGTTGCGATTAACCTCGCCACATATACTGGCTACAAACACGGAGGTTTGTTGGGAGCTTTCTTAAACACTTTTTTCTTCCTGCTTCCTCCAATTCTGATTGTGCTATGCATAATTCTGCTCTCGGCAAAGGTTTCTATCGATAAGACCAGATGGACGGTGGCGTTGATGGGATTCACAACAGTGATGGTGTTGGTCACCTTCATCACCCTGTCTCTTCCTAGGCTCTTTGATTTTTGGACCGTACTTCTCGCAGCTGGTGTCTTCATTGGTTTGCGAAGGTTTAAGATCAATCCATTGTGGTTGATCTTCACAAGTGGTTTTACAGGTATTTTGGTTTTTGGTCTTCTAATTAATTTCTAATCGATACCTGTTAACATGTCTGTGACAATTCAATCCAAGGAGGGATAGTTGTGAAAAAGCTCTTCCTTATTCTTTTAGTTTGTGCAGTCTCAACGTTCTTTGCTTACAGATTCGAAACAAATCTTTTCGCTTTCAAATCGCTTACCTATAAGATCACTACGCCAGACCAGACATTCTACGCTGGGGTTGAAATCAAAGAGTCCAAAGGAAATTACGAGGTAACGTATTGGACAAGGTTCAACACCAAAGAAGAAGAAGCTTCCTTGGCTCAGATCATGATTCCGCATTGGTGGACGTTCATGGCTACGAGTTTCGCCTACGCCGGGATTTTGGAAATGGCAAACCTGGAAAGCTCTGTGCCCTTGAACTATGGGAACATGAAAATCGTAGTTGAGGGCGAAGAAAAAGTTGGGAAATACAAAGGCAAAAGGTACACCTTTTACATGGATAACTCCCCAGTAGTTTCCTGGGTCATCAACAAGGACGTTCCACTTGCGCTCAAGACCATCCTGATTAATGAAAAAATAGTCATAGAACTTGAGGATTTCCAACTTCGGTGATTGAATCCCAAAGCAGTCTAATCTCGTTCTCGTTTTCTCGGAAGACTTGAAGGATTTTTGGATTGAAATCCTGAGGTTTTGTGTGTCCATCTCCATTCAATATTATCCCAACAGCCTTTTCATGGGGATAGGGTGGCTTGTAGGGTCTTGAGGATCTCAACGCGTCGTATACATCAACAAAGCCAACTATTTGGGCTTCGATAGGTATTTGATCGTCGGATAAACCCTCTGGATAACCGCTGCCATCAAACTTCTCGTGGTGATAAAGGGCTATATTCCTTGCGACGGTTAACTTCTCTGAGCCTGAAAGTAAACTCGCTCCGATTGTCGTGTGCTTCTTAACAAGTTCCCACTCTTCCTGCGTCAACTTACCGGGTTTGTTTAGTATTTCTTTAGGTATCCCTATCTTCCCGATGTCGTGTAATGGGGAGAACTTCTCTATCTGCGATACCAACTTGTTATCCAGCCCAAGCTTTTCTGCAAAGTATTTTGACAAAGCTTGCACTCTTCGAACATGTCCACCAGTGTGTTCGTCGAAGCTTTCGACGATCCTCGCGAGCTTGGTGGCGAAAAGTTCATAAGCCTCCTCGATTTGCAGGTTTTTCTTCTCAAGTTCATAGTAAGCTTCCTCAAGCTCTTTGTTTGTTGTGCGAAGCTCTTCGGTGGTTGCTTCTATGATGGTCATCATGTCACCGAGTTCCCCTATGAGTTCCCGAACTTCAAGGATGCGTGATTCGCAACCTGAAATATCAAAATTCTCAGATTGCAGGTAATTCCTTGCTTGCTGGATAATTGTAGACAATGGTTTTTCAAGTTCATTTGCCATTCGCTTGCGGATGAATTTTGTTGAAAAAAGCAGGCTGATGAATGCACTCAGAAAGATTGCCATCCCGTTTGCGATTGGCAATGTCATCAGACTGAGAACCGATACCTCTTTCACAACAAAGGTATCCATCAAAGATCTTCTGGCAAAGACAAGGGTTAAGCCAGCCAATTTCGTGTAAATTTCCTTGTTAGGATAGGTTGAAGGTTGAAAAAGCAATCGAACAGCTTCCCCTTTGAAGAGTACTTCGCCGTTGCTGTTCACAATGTACATATTCCTGTCCAAGAACTGCGTTGTAATTCTTTCGGGGACAATATCTACACCGACGACACCAAGCAGATTTCCGTCCTCGTCAAAAACCGCCTTTGAAACAACCACTACAATTTCTTTGAGTATTGCGTGTTCGAACGGTGGAGATAAAACAAAACTGTTCGGATTTCGCACGGCTGCTTTGTACCAAGGTCTTTCCCGCGGGTCATAACTTGGCTCGAATTCGTAAGTCGGATAGATTAACATTCTGCCATCTGTTGTCCCAAAAAAAGCATAACATGCACCCGCTTGACTCAAATTGAGCAGTTCCGAAAGTACCTTCAAGGCATTGACTTCGTCAGCGCGAATAGATCTCCGCTGCGCGGTGAGAAATACAAGAGAGCCAAAACTTTGTAGTAAGCTTGACCAATGGCTTTCGGCAGCGGTGAGAGAGATGCTTTCCTCGATCATTCTTGCTCCAACCTGTAGAAAGAAGAACACAAAAAAGAAAACCACAGAAAGGATCAGAGCAAGCATCAAGATATTCTTGTACAAAATTCTGTTCAAAAAACTCGCAAAGTCAAAAGATCTCAGGTGTAAAACCTCCCATGAATTGAAGATGAGAGGCTGTTCAGCCTCTCATCACGCAGAAAGCTTCCGGTACGTTAACCAGAAGCGCCAAGCTCTCTGAAACGTAGAATTCCAGTTGTTCGTCCTTCGGTCCAATGAAACCTATGGACATGTCTTGACCAATTATCAAAGAAGCGTAGCTTGAAGAATCGCTGAAAACAATTGCCTCGTTCTTCAAGATGGGAGCCTTCACAATACTCTTAACAAAGGACTTGATGTGTTCATATTCAGTCTGGTTGCCACTCTCATACCTTCTGAAAAGCAGATTGTATCGATTGGTTGGCAGGGCAACAACGTACGGTCCATGAAACCCCGCTTCATCGAGTGTACTTATAGCTTTGATTAAATCCTCAGCAGCTTGACCAACCTTTTTCCATTCGCTCATTTGGCAGGTCAGTGTTCCTGGCATGTTAAGTAAACCAGGCGAATTGATTCCCTCAAAGACTATCCTGTCTTCAACCTGACAACAGTCACGCACTACCTCAATGAACTTGCTTAGATCAAGGGCAACTTTTTCTCTTTCGTAGCTTGCCAAGTCCCTGACTGGAAGAGAGAAGGTTTTGTGTACAAAGAAAAGTGGCAGTGTTTTTGAAACAAATATACCATCGGATACCATTTCATCCGACAGGGTAATTTGCTTCACTCCAAGGCCAAGAGGACCTTTCAACGGCAAAACCTTTCTGGCTGAAAGGTGAGCTCTCGCTACTTCAATCAGTGTCTGATTCAGAAGTTGCCAAACTTCTGAGCTGATCGGAGCATCCTCTTGTAGCAGATATTTGTTCGCCATCTTATTCACCTTCCTTGAGTGAACCGATCGTTGGTTCTTCGTCTGAACCATTTTCCATGAGTTCTTCCACTTCCTTTGCACCTTGTTCCAAGTACTGTGCCTCATCCTTTGTCAGTATCTCTAAGAGTTTCAAAAATTCCCCGGCGTGAACCCTCTCCTCATTTGCAATGTCAATGAGAACCTTTCTGGCAAGAGGATGATCAGTCGCTTCAGCATGAGCCATGTAAAGATGAACAGCTTCTTCTTCGGCGGCCAAATTCAAACGTATTGCCCTTATGAGCTCCTGAAGTGTCAACTTTCTCTCTGGCACTTTACCACTAAATGGGTTGATAAATTCCGGCAAGGTAATCACCTCCGTTGAAATTATACCAAAATTTAATCAACTGTGATCGTTTTTGAAAGATTGCGTGGCAGATCCGGATCATTTCCAATCTTCGTCGCAAGTTGGTAACCAAGAAGTTGTAACGGTATAACAGCCAGAAACGGTGACAAATACCATGGGCAGTCAGGATACTCCACAAATTTTTGCACGTTTGCCGAGATTTCCTCTGATTGATTGCACACAGCTATCGTAAAGCCATTTCTGCAGTTCACCTCGTTAATATGCGAGATTATCATCGAGGTTTGACTTGTGTGCGTGACAAAAAACACAGGATAACCATCCCTCACTATTGAAAGTGGACCGTGCTTAAATTCAGATGAGTACAAACCTTCAACGTGGTTGTACACAACTTCTTTTATTTTGAGAGCACCTTCCATGGCTATCGGATGTGTAATTCCATATCCGAGCATGTAGGAATCTGAGAAATCTATCCCGCTGTTCACAAGCTCTGTTACCTGTGGTTCAGTCATCTCGATCGACCTTTTTACTAGCTCTGGTATGGTTTTCACCGCTCTTAGGTAGGTGTCGTCGAAGCTCATCTTTGCCGCAAGATAATAGAATATCGCCATCTGATTCATGAAAGTTTTCGTAGCAGGAACAGAGATTTCTAATTCACAGCACAGCGGAATATTCAGCGTGCTTCTCATCATCACAGTCGAACCCATGACGTTCACAACCGAAAGAATGGTCGCCTTTTTCTCTGTGTAATTTAAAACATTTATTATATCTTTTGTTTCACCACTCTGGGATACCAAGACAACAACGTCATCTTTTTCCAAGGAATCACCGAAATTCTCGATGAATCTGCCTGCCTCGCATGCAAAAACGGCCTTTTTAGCCATTTTGCTGAAAAAATAGCTTCCAACAAGCGCCGCATGATAGGAACTGCCGGATCCCACTATAAAGATATTCCTTGCCTCGTTGAGAATGTTGATATACCTTGTTATGTCCATATAATACTTCAAGAACTCAAAAAGTGCAGCCAATCTTTCCGGTTGCTCTTTTATCTCTTTGATCATGTAGTGACCGTAGCCAAGTTTTGAAGCAGCTTCTGATGAAATATCCATCACCTGAGGTTCTCGTGGTACAACTTCTCCGGTTTCAAGTCTTCTTATCGTGTAGTTGTCGCATGAGAATTCCACGTATTCCCCATCTCTGAGTGGTACAATTCTTCTTGTGAGCGGTATCAACGAAGGCAAGTCTGACGAAGCGCAAATAAAACCATTTCCAACACCAAGATAAAGCGAGGAACCTCTCTTGACGCAGTACATCTTGTCGTCGTCCACTCTTGAGATAACGCAGGCAAAATCTCCCTTGAGAATTTCATTTGCCATCTGAATTGCCTTGTTCATATCCTTGAATTGGTCGTAAAACTTTTCAACTGCATGTACGACGATCTCTCCATCGTTTTCGCTTCTCACGTTGTGACCTTCTTTCAAAAACAAATTCCGAAGCTGGACTGTGTTGACTATGTTTCCGTTGTGTGCTCCTATCATGTCCTTGTCACAATCATAATGTGGTTGAGCGTTCCTTTGAGATGGCATCCCAAAGGTTGCCCATCGAAGCTGGGCAATGCCTTTAAAACCAGTCAGTTCTGCAAATTTCAATCGCTGAGCAACTTCGTCGACGATTCCGACGTCTTTGCGCAACTCAGAGCCCCCATCTTTTCGTATTGTCGCTATACCTACAGAGTCGTACCCTCTGTACACAAGTCTCCTCGCCGCCTGGGTTAGTATTTGCCCAAGATCCTCTCTGTCATGGGTGTAAACAATTCCGAAAACTCCACACACGTCACATCCCTCCTAATGCCTCACCAAGACTATAGTATACTTTCATAATGGCTAAAGGAGGATGTGATGAGCAAGAAAAGCGTGGCATTTGGAAGGTATTTGAGAAGGCACATAGACAAACCCACAAAGGTGTCGAAGCTTTTAAGGCTGGGGTTGTCTGCCGAGCTTGCGAGGAGAAAATTGGTTGCAACCATCAAAAAGGATTTCACATCGTGGATGGATTATTCTGCCTTGGAGGCTGTGCAAAGGGCTATCAAAGGCATGAACGTAGTGTGGGTCAATCTTTTCTTTCCCGTCGAATTACTCATGGCTTTCGATCTGAATCCGGTTTCTGCCGAAGGGCTTGCCGGTACCTTTGCCTCCATGCTCTTGGAGGACATCGCGATTGGCAAATCCGAATCGTACGGAATTTCTAGGAACATGTGCACATTTCATCGGGTAGGCTTGGGCATCAACCTGCTTAAAATCTTTCCAAAACCTCTTTTTGTGGCCACGACAAACGTCTTGTGCGATGGAAATGTTCCAACCTTCTACACGCATTCAAAGTTGTACAACACAAGATTCTTACTTTTGGATGTACCGAGAAATGACGATGATTCCGCTAAACAGTATCTTGTCAGGCAACTTGAACATCTGACTATGGAGATCGAGAAAATCTTGAACAGAAAACTTGATTTTGGAAAGCTAATCCGGATACTTGAGATTGAAAAAGAAGCCCTTGATATATTGAGAGAAGTTTATCCAGCACTGTGCCACCAACCAGTGGCGATGAAGTTGTATCAGCATGTGAATGTTCTTTACTCACTTCACATCAACCCGGGTGAATCGATTTTGAAGGCTGCGAAATCTTTGTTTCGAAGTTATCCAAAATACAAAAACCCAAGAAAAAGGTTGCTTTGGTTATACCTCACGCCGTATTACGACAACGAACTTTATGAAATCTTTTCCGAAGATTCTGAGATTGTTGTCGCAACAAGCGAACTCGAATGGGACTGGCTGGAATGGAAAATCGACGCTTCAAAACCATTGGAAACCCTTGCGGATAAACTGTTGAAAAACTATGAAACAACGTCGTTGGAAAAAAGATTAGAGTTGATCAAGAAACTGGCGTTGGACTTTAAAGTGGATGGAGTCATACAGTTCAACCACTGGGGATGCAAGCAATCTTTGGGGTCAGTAACGCTGATAAAGGAAGAGCTTGAGAAGTTGAACATACCGTTTCTGGCTCTAGATGGCGATTGTGTGGACCACAGCAACCAATCAGCTGCACAGTACAAAACAAGGATAGAAGCCTTCATGGAGATGATTTCATGATAATCTACAACTGCCCGAGGGTACCTTTTGAATTCTTCAGAGCCTTGGAAGTCCCGTTTCAAAGATTGGAAATCAAGGGTTGCGAGTTCGGATCTCTGCATCCAAATGTCTGTTCCTTTTGCAAAAGGGCAATTGTCGATTTGCCAGCGGACGCCGTACTTTTCTGGATTGATTCATGCGATTCAATGAGACGTTCGTTGGATTTTTTGAAGAAAACACACAAAGCCTTTGAACTTCACCTACCCACAGTTGCAAATGAGAACAGCAAGAGAAAATTGAAAGAAGACTTGGAGAAAATCTGGTACGACTTACAGCAGTTTTTTGGTAGAAAAGTGGATGTCCAAAGTCTTCTTGAGATTCAAAACGAGTTCCAAACGCACCTGAAAAGACTCGAGGAAGCAATTGATGCTCGTCGCTTCGCCGAAGCAAGAGCTATTTATGAAAATCTCACCGCTAATAAATGGATTGGTTCGACCGACAAAGTTGGAATACCCTTAGTTGTGCTTGGAGCCTTGCTTTCGTAAGATCTTGTTCGACTCATAGAGTCAGTTGGTGCTTTTGCCATAAACGCCACCTGTTCCGGTCCGTTTGTGCTCTTTTCAGAGCTTGCAGACACCGGTGATCCTTTTGAAAACATCGCCAATCGATTGCTGAACCAGAAGCTATTCTGTGCAAGATCAATTCAAGAAAGATCAATAGATTGGATCTTCGAGAAATTTGGTTCTACTCTCGCGGTTCTTCATACGGTGAAGTTTTGTGACTTCTATTCGTTTGAAGAAGCGCGATTACGCTCGCTGAATGTTCAATTTGTCACCATTGAGGATGATTTTTCAAACGCATCTCAGCAATTCAAAACGAGATTGGAGGCGTTGCTTGAAATGAATGGTGATGCTGTGGTAACCCAACAAAAGGTTGAGTATTTTGCTGGCATCGACAGTGGTTCCACAACCACAAAAATCGTAGTTGTGGATCAAGAAGGTAAAATGCTTCATAAAAATGTTGTCAAAACGGGAGCATACCCAATTAGAACTGCACAGGAGATTTTTCACAAAGCCATCAGGGAACTTGGAATTCAAAAAGAAAAAGTTTTCGTTGTAGCAACGGGTTATGGCAGGGCAGCCATAGACTTCGCAAATCTGCAGGTTACCGAAATAACTTGCCAAGCAAAAGGGGTTCAAAAGCTCTTCCCCATGGCAAAAACAATAATTGACATCGGCGGACAAGACAGCAAGGTTATCAAGCTGAACGATGAAGGAATCAAGGATTTTGTTATGAACGACAAGTGCGCAGCAGGAACGGGAAGATTTCTCGAGGTCATGGCTCATGTTTTGGAAATACCAATTGAGAAAATCGGCGAGCTTTCACTTCGTGCTACAAAGGAGCTTTCAATCAGTAGTGTTTGTACAGTGTTCGCTGAAAGTGAAGTCATATCTCTGAGGTCATCGGGTTATCCTGTCGAAGACATATTGAACGCCGTTCACGTGTCGATAGCCCGACGGCTGGAAACAATGTACAACAGAGTCAACGGTGAAAGTCCAGTAATTCTGACTGGCGGAGTGGCAAAGAACGTCGGTGTTAAGAAAAGCCTTGAAAAACTGCTACAGACTGCGATAGGTGTCCCTGAGGATCCAACGATCACCGGCGCACTTGGAGCTGCGATAATTGGGTTAGAAAGCTGCCGACAGACCATCACAGTTTGATCTGCAGTGATCTTTCAAGAATCTCCTTGAGGTGACCAGGTCTTTCAAGGTAGATTGCTCTGAAACCGAGTTTCCGACCAGTTTCGACGTTCTCTTTTCTATCGTCTATGTAAAGACATTGATCTGGTACAAGCGAGTATTTCTCGATGATAATCCTGTAAATCTCCTCATCGGGTTTGACAACTTTAACATGACTTGAGATGACCATGCCGTCCAACAGCTCAAAGAAGCTGCATTGTGAACGAACAAGCTCGAAGTTGTTCGCACTGAAATTAGACAGAACGTAAACCCCAAAGCCGAGGTCTTTCAACCTAGGGATCAGCGCCACGTTCTCTTCAACTGGAACCAGCCAGCTTGGCATCTCTGTTTCCAGAATGGAAAGGCAATCTCTGTACTCTGGAAGCTCTCTTTTCTTCTTGTCCCAAAGCTCTTTCTCGGTGTATATACCTTGATCCATCAAAACCCAGTCTTCACTTTCAAAAACCCTTTGAAGCAAAAAATCGGCAATTTCCTTTTCAAAGAGTTTCAGCAAGTGCTTGTATGGATCCCAGCTTATCAGCACTCCTCCGAGGTCGAAGATGATGTTCTTTATCATCTCTGTTCATCCTTTCTGTTGTCGTTGAGCTTCTGTTCGCTTTCATTATAGTCGTTTGAGAAGAGTGGATCTAGGTATTTAACCGTTGCTTAACATTGCCTGTAGGCAATCGTTGTATAATTTTTAAGGCTCCCGCTTTGCCGGAGGTAGGCAAGGCCGTAAGACCGAGGGAGGAGGTTTTTATGGAGAGAATCTACGAGACAATGTTCATCATTGATCCTCGTTTGAACAGCGAGGAAAGAGAAAATCTGGTGGAGAAAATTAAATCCGTCATCGTGGAGCGCTGCCGAGGAACTATCCAGTCAGTCGATCGATGGGGAATCAGGAAGCTTGCCTATCCCATTGCCCATCAGACAGAGGGAGACTACACCGTTATCCACTTCAAAGCTCAGCCGTCAAATGTTGACAAGCTGGAAGAATTCTATCGAGTTACACCACAAGTGATACGCTGGCAGACTTTTAGAAGAGAAGACCTTGAGAAAAAGGAAACAAAGAAGCAAAACGAGGAACCAGTTGAAGAGAAATCTGAATGAGGTATATTTATGACTTACTTTAACAAAGTGATTTTGGTTGGCAGGATTACGCGGGACCCCGATGCACGGTACACTACCTCCGGAAAAATGGTTACTTCCTTCCACCTTGCGGTGAACAGACCGCCAAGGACTGATATGGAAAACGAAGTCACCGATTTCATCCGCATAGTTTCATTTGGTAAACTGGCTGATTTCGCAAAAACTTATCTAAGAAAAGGTCAGCTCATCCTTGTTGTCGGAGAATTGAGAATGCAAAAATGGCAGGCAAAGGATGGTACTAACAGAACAACTGCCGAGATTTGGGCAAGCGAGATAAGGTTCATGGAGAAAAAGGCAGCCACAGAACCTTATCTGGACGACTTCAGAGAAGAAACTGTTACCAGTGAATCTGAAAGCTCTACTGAGGATGAGACGACTTTGGATGAAGCCTGGCAGGACGATGAAAACCCCGATGAACCACCATTTTAAGGAGGTGTGATCAATGGCGGAGCAACAACAGAGAAGAAGAAGGAAAAAGGTAAAAAAATGTAGGTTGTGCGAGATGAAAGTTGAGTACGTTGATTACAAAGACCTCAGATTGCTCAGAGATTTCCTCAACGAAAAAGGCAAGATAATTCCGAAGAGAGTCACTGGAAACTGTGCAAAGCACCAGAGAATGGTTAAGACGGCTATTAAGAGAGCAAGGCATATGGCTTTGCTGCCATACATCGAACTTTAGTTTCTTGAAAATGGTATGCGAGGGGTTTGTGCCCTCGCATATTTTTTTGGAAAGTCTCAACAGCGTTCGATTCGCGGAGGAGGAATTTTGACTATGAAAAAAACGGCAATAGTTGCGATCGGTGGAAATGCGGTGAACAGACCTGGCGAAAAATCAACGGCTGAGAACATGCTAAGTGCCCTAAACGAAGCGATGAGTTATGTAGTTGATATGCTGAGCGAGTACAGAGTTGTCATCACGCATGGTAACGGTCCGCAAGTTGGGAATCTACTCATCCAGCAGGAGCTGGCTAAGTCACTTGTTCCACCATTTCCCATCGACGTCAACGATGCTCAGACCCAAGGTAGCCTTGGCTACATGATCACACAAACCCTTAGAAATCAACTCTCAAAAAAGAAGATTCAAAGAGAAATTGCTGCCGTGGTGACCCAGATAATCGTTGACAAAAATGACCCAGCTTTCCAGAAACCTTCAAAACCTGTGGGACCATTTTACACAAAAGAGGACGCCGAAAAGCTTGCAAGAGAAAAAGGATGGATAATGAAAGAGGATGCTGGAAGAGGTTTTCGAAGGGTTGTACCTTCCCCAAAACCCTTAGACATCGTCGAAAAGCAAGTGATCAAAATGCTTCTTGAAAAGGATGTCATAGTAATCGCAGCTGGTGGTGGAGGTATACCTGTGATAATGGAAAACGGCGAACTTAAAGGAGTGGAAGCAGTCATTGACAAAGATCGTGCAAGTGCCTTGCTGGCGATCGAGATCAACGCAGATTTATTCGTGATCCTAACCGGTGTTGAAAAAGTCGCTTTGAATTACAAAAAACCTAATCAACTGGAACTGGATCATCTAACCGTTGAAGAAGCTGAAAAGTATTTTGCCGAAGGACACTTTCCAGATGGAAGCATGGGGCCAAAGATAGAGGCTGCGATAACTTTTGTGAAATCCACTGGCAGAGAGTGCTTGATCACAGATATGGTAAAACTAAATGAATCGCTAAGAGGCTTAACCGGCACGAGGATAACAAGATAAAACCCGGCGGGCGCCGGGTTTTTAATCTCGTTTTCTCAACTTGACAATTGTTATGTC
>FWWM01011250.1_pt1 | contig 15401 bp, 20 predicted proteins | sample 2228351 | NCBI WGS metagenome assembly FWWM01 (sample SAMEA103939774, study PRJEB20133) | metagenome | reverse complement strand
CACCAGGAGAGTCGGAGCCTCGCCATGGCTCTGAGCTCTGAGATTCTTTTTCCTGGGAAAATCGCCTCTACGTGATCTGGTTTCCCTCATCCGAGCCCTAACGCCCCGCTTAACCTGCGAGCGACCGAGCGCAGCGAGGGAGCGAGTCAGGTTCAAGCGGTCGTTAGAACGTGCTTTTGACCAAAAAATCGGTGATTCAAGCCGTATATTCGCCCTCTTTGGACTTATTTCTCTTTCGGTTCAATGCTTTCCGTAAGTTCCTCCCCTTCCGTTGCTCTGTTAAATGGCTATACAGGCCACCGCGATATGCGAATCCGTCCGCTACGAATGGTGATAATCGCTCCAGTTTCAAACTCTTGAGTATAATCTTTAAGAAGCTGGTCCATCAATTTGATTCGCACACTGGCGGGAACATCGGGAAACCGAACCAACCCGCCATGTGGTATGGATTCAACAACCACAAGCTCACCAAAGTCGGTATCAATGGTCAGAAGAATACGCCCTTCTTGGGCAGCCCATCCCAAAAGCTTTCGATCGCCCGGATCTGAGCCTCTTTCACGGGATTCGACAACATCGTATCCCTTGCGCCGAAGCCACTCTGCCAAACGGTGGCCTGCGCAACGATCAACGAGAAACTTCATCCTCTCGTCACCGATATCACGTCCACTTTGTCATGAGCAATCACGGCATGGGCATACGCAATACACGCCAGAATATCATCAGGCTCCAGATCCGGGTAGTCCTTAAGAATGGTCTTTGTAGTTTCCCCTTGCGCACGTAAGCTCAAAATAAGCTCCACTGAGATCCGCATATCACGGATAATCGGTTTTCCTCCAAAGACTTCCGGACGAACAGTAATTCGTTTCAACAACTCGCTGTCCATTATAGCTTACCTTTGCGAAAAACTTTCACATTTATAGGCACTTGGGCTTGGATAACTTGGAGATTATCGCCTTGGCCTGATCATGGGATTTTCCCTAGTATCTCTCAGGTTACAGTTTTTTGCAAGGATTTTCTGCCGTTCTAACGCCATGCGTTTCAGCCGCGCGGCGTAGCCGCGTCGGCTGCAAGCGCTTGTTGGGCCTCAGTCTTCGGGTAATAGTTGTGGATTCCAAGCGACCTCCCAGAGATGACCATCCGGGTCTTTGAAGTACCCGGAGTACCCGCCCCAGAAAGTGTCTTGAGCCTTCTTCACGACCGTCGCTCCCGCCGCCTGAGCCTCCTTCATAACTGCGTCAACCTCGGCCTTGGACCTTACGTTGTGACCGAGGCTGAACTCGGTCGAGCTCACCGCATCCACCGGAAGCCCCGTATCGCGTGAGAGGCTTTCGCGCGGCCACACCGCCAGTGTCAGTCCCCCTTGGAGTTTGAAGAAGGCGACCGCACCATACTCGAACTCTTTGCCGATGATGCCTTCGGTAGGGAACCCCAAGCCATCCCGATAGAACCGGAGCGACCGCTCCAAGTCTGCGACCCCGATTGTGAGAACCGTGATACGCGGCTTCATTTCTTCGCCTCCACGTACCGGCTGAAGTTGTTCAGGATGGCCTGCCAACCCGTGTGCTGGAGCTCAGGCGAGTTCTCAGTCTCCGCATCGAACGTCTCCTGCACTAAGACGCCCCCGGGTTGCTCGACAAACGTGACCTTGACTTCGCGTCCGTCACTCATCCGGTATTCGATGGTCTTATGGGGCACGACACGGGTGTACGTGCCCTCGAAGTCGAACCCCTTGCTGCCGTCCTTGGCTTCCATGCGCGACAGAAACCTTCCGCCTTCGCGCAGATCGACGGAGCTCCGGGTCGTATGCCAGTCGTCTTGGGCGGCATTCCACTGCTTGATGTCCGTCGGGTTGTTCCAGGCATCCCAGACCCGGCTCAGGTCGGCCTTTACGAAAGTCTCAACGGTGATCTTCATGTCTCTCTCCTTTAAGCCCGTGGGTGCGCACCCTTCAGTCGAACGAGGAAGGATCAAATCGACCCCCCGGTCGCGTTCTGAGGCCCAACGACTAAAATCAGCGGTGGCTGTAAGCCATCCGCTGGATTTATTTGTTGGGCGTTTTTTCGCCATAATGTTCATACTATGCAGGGATAAATTTGCGTATATAGCGATTAATATATTCGGAAGACAGCTTTGAGTCTAAAATGCCTTTATTGATTCTCTCGATGTATTCTTGCTTGGGCTTACCCTCGTGTTCGATTGGGTCGACATATACCAGACATTTCAGACTTTGACCGTCAACCTCAACCGTCATCATTTCTTTCCGATAAGCCCCGTTTCGAACTCCTTCCTTAATGTCTAATGTGGATTCATCCGAATCAGATATTTCGTAAACGGCACCTTGAACCTCATCTTGGCTGGATTTAACAATATTCGCATATCCACGCTCTGAAATAATCCATCGATAACCCTTCAGAATACCATTACCGACTATTTTATGGTTTGGACATCTTTCCTTCATTTGCTGCAGCCACAGATTAGAGCCGTACGCAAAGTAGAGTTTCATATTTCCCTCCTCGCCCAACGCCACGCATCAGCGGCGCGAGCCGTGGCGAGCGTCCGCTGGATGCGAGGGTTAGGGCTACCGTAGCCCCATGGACTCTCTCGTAGAAGAAAGCATACCACAAACCTCTCTGCGAAATCACCAAGAGAGGTTGCTACTCGATGGGGCACTGCGTGCGATGCGGAGGAGGAGAAACAGCGCCCCAGGATCACCACCAGCAACGCACCACGACTACTGTCAGGTCAGATTACGACCACCAGGAGAGTCGGAGCCTCGCCATGGCTCTGAGCTCTGAGATTCTTTTTCCTGGGAAAATCGCCTCTACGTGATCTAGTTTCCCTCATCCGAGCCCTAACGACCCGCATCAGCCGCCGGGGGACAGGGAGCGCAGCGGACTGTCCCGCCGGTCGGCTGGATGCGGGGGTTCGGTGATGCTAGTTCTCCGGGCATGAGGACAGCAAGAGAAAACTCTCTGTGCTGTCGTCATCCCTCTGAGAACGAAAAGAGACTCTCCAGAGGGCTTCTTTGACGAGGCCCTCTGCCTGGGCAGCATCTCCTCCCACAGCGCTTCGCCTGGAACTCCTCCACGCTACCGCCCTGCTCGGTTCCCAGGGGCTGTTCGGTTGCGCTCCCTTGCGCTGATGAGGGAAAGAATCCTCCTCCTGCAGCATAGCACAATCCGTAACAGGAAACCAGGGGAAAATGGGCTCGCTGGCTGTGGACTACCACCCCAGGAGGAGAAGAGGCATCGGTAAACGTGCAGGAGCCCAGCGAGAACGGTCTGCCAGAGGTCAGCAGCCACCAGGCGTGGAACATACGGGTACTGATGGGCAGAGTACCGTCCCATAAGACCACACCGAACGCCCCCGGTGAGCGGCGGCCCCTAAACAACGCCACAAAGAGCCCAACAAACTACGCTGGGGGCCGTCCGCTCCACTGGCTTGTTCGGCCAGCCTTGAAAACATGGACTCGGGAATTGACTCTGCCCCCGCTTTCTTTTGCCAAGAGGGCCACAACCTCTCATGGCGTCCGCCGGCATATCCTTACCCGAGGCCAACAAGGGCTGGCAGGCCGCCAAGGTTCTGAAGCGTGGGATAGCCATAATAATCGGTGGATGGGCCGTGACCTCGTTCAATGTAGACGGTGTGCCGGATCCCCACGTCGTAGGCCGTCATGTGATCGTACCGGAGGCTGGAAGACACGTGCAGCAGGTCAGCAGGGTCGCAGCCCAACTGGTCGATCATGTATTCAAACGCCTGGAGGCGGGGTTTATAGGCCTGCGCCTGCTCGGCCGTGTAGACGGCATGAAACGGCGCACCGAGTGTTGCCACGTTGCGGTGGATCTGACTATCAGACGCGTTCGACAGAATGACGAGTGGAAATGCCTGTGCCACTTTGGCCAACGCGGACGGGACGTCAGGGTGCGGGCCCCAGGTGGGAATGGCATCATACAGTTGCTGTGCTGCTGCTTCATCATATGGCAGCCCCCAGCGTTTGCAGCAGCGCCGCAATGCCATCTTGATCACGTCTGCATAGGGCTTCCAGTCCCCGAGGACCTCATCAAAGCGATAGGCGCTGAAGTCGGTCGTGAACGCCTGCATGCGCTCGGGGGCGATCCGATCCGCGAACATCGTGCTCGTCATGTGGCTCATTTGGAAATGAATCAATGTGCCGTAGCAGTCAAACGTGATATATTTTGGCCGGAACTCCGCCATGGCCTCCTCCTTCCGGTTTACTCCAGAACGCCTCGAAGATAAGGATTGCACGCTCTGCACTGACAAGTCTGAATCGGTTTGCCCAATCCTTTTGAATGAAGCCGAACGCCAGGTGTCAGGCGCGGCGAAGAGCGGGAGCGCAGCGGACGCTGTTCGCCGTCGCCTGCACACCCTTGTTCGGCTTAGCGCTGTGCATAGGTAGCCAACTCCAGAAGCTCATGAGTGTGCAACCCCAGCAGCCAATGGCGCTGCGAGAGCCTTGAGGAACTCCTCCGAGCTTGACACCCACCCCAACAGCGCTTGGATCACGAAGAGGGATGCGTCATGATTACTGCGTTGAAAGTCCTCGCCCAGTGGCTCGCCCGTACAATCGGCAAAGAGGAGACAGGAATAGTCGCGAAACATCGCATCGCGGATGGTCGACTCGACGCAGATGCTCGTGGTACATCCCGTGACGAGGAGATACTTCACATTCAACTGTTTGAGCACGGCATCCAACTCAGTGCCGTAGAAGCCGCTAAAACGGTGCTTATAAAGGACGTTGTCTCCCGCTTGGGGGGCGAGGGCGGGCAGAATCTCGGTGTTCCAGGTATCCCGGATGAGGATGCGGCTGGCCGTGCCATCTGGCGCCTGGACCTCCTTCCCGGCGGCGAGGGGCAGATGTTTGATCCAGTTGGGGGCGTCCATTGGTCCAGCGTCTGACAGGTCAGGACGAAACGCCATCTTGAGGTAGACGACTGGGATACCCACCTGCCGGGCCGCCGTCAGCACGCGGGCCGTGGGGTCGACAGCGCGTTGAATCATCGAGATGTCAATGCCCGCCCGGTCAAACATGCCCCCCTTGGCCCCGAAGTCATTTTGCATATCAATGACGAGGACGGCAGCCTGCGCCGTGTCAATGCGCAGAGGGTTTGGCTGGGCCTCGATCACCACGACACGGCCGGTTGTTGGAGTAGACAGAGGTGTTTCAGCCATAGATGTGATCCTTATGAGTTGTGGTCTTCTGAGCCGAACGCCGGGCATCAGGCGCGCCTGGAAGCGGGAGCGCAGCGGACGCTGTAAGGCGTCACCTGCATGCCTTCGTTAGGCGCGGTCTGGGTGAGCCGTACTATTCTACTCCCGGCCCCATGGCTCCGGGGACTTGACACACCGGGAAAATCTACTCCGACCCGGTTCGGGGTATTCACTCCTGATCAAAGGAGGACGAGAGCCGCAGGAAACGATGAGAGGCTCAACTTCACAAGTCCCAATGAGCGATGGAAAAAAACTAGTGACCACTCTATAGGGGCTCCAGCGCGTATCTGCACGATGGCTACCTTAACCCCGCTCGGCACCTGGCAAGCTCTGAAACCGTTGTGAGTCGACGTCCCTCTTCAGTAATACCCTCGATTGGCTTGGTCGCTCGAACAACTTCATTGCCCTGCATCCATGTTGTTCTCTTTAGTATCATTACGCAATGTCTTCCAGACGACGCCAAGTGAGCGTTTGCACGGCTACGAGCTTCTTCCTCAGTCTTCAGCGATGCCTCGCTGGTGCCTATTTCGTGAAGTTCGCAATACCACCCAAACGTAGGCGCCATATTTTGTTGCTCAGAAGAGCATGAGGTGGCCAACAGTGCGACAAGAAGTATTTGGATGATAACTGGGTACTTCGCGTGCACCGGGGGTCTCCTAGTCGGTGCGGCGGCATGTCTTTCCCGACGCAATGAGGATTTCGGCTTTCTGTTCATGACATAATCTTCTTTCGCAGACGTTCTGATAAACCCCCACGAGAGTGTTGGGCGAAACAAGAAACACACGACCGTCAGCCCGCATGCTGAGGGATTCACCAGCATCACCACGGCTCATTAGCCTCATAAATTCGTGGCACTGCCTCTCACTCACGGCTACGGGTACAGTGCCCTGTGGATGAGGTCCGAGATTGATCCCCAGCGGTGTGACGCGTCTACCACGCGCACTCTGGACAGGTTCCAGGAGCGCTTGGGGAACGGGGCGGTCGTCGGTTTTCGGGCTCCCTACGGCAGCGGGATGACTGTCGGTTACCGGGTACTTACTTAAGCCCAAACTCAAATGCTACATCTCCCAAGTCGCAAGAGCCATCACACTGAAACCTCAGAAATCTCGACGTACCCTCGTGTCTCAATATGCTATAAACCCCTTCCCTGTATCCCATTAAAACATACTCCGAGTATTTTGCTGGATTGAACTCAATTGTGGCATGCCCATTAGCATCGGTTTTACCAAGACCAATGTGTCCCTCACGAAGCCGAATTGCGCCACCCTCAAAAGGAAAGATCGCTATTTCCTCTCCAGCAAATAGTTTTCGGTTGTGATATAGCGTGAAGGAAATCTTCTTAACTTGCGCTCCTTTCTGAGCTACCCTTACTGGCTCCATCTCCTTCTCGCCCCCAGCGCTTCTCGCCTCTGTCGGTTGCGCTGCTTTCTGACTCTCATTTGTTGGCTCTACCTGCTGATATGCGACAAGCACAAAGAGCAATATCGGCACGACTGGGAATCTTCCAGTTCTCATGTTTACCCCCATTTGATTGGCAACCGTAAAGTCGCCTAATGCGCGGCTGAGCGGCACCCCCAGAGGGGGTGTCCGTTCCAGCGCTTGTTAGGCCGCGCGCTTCAGCGCGTCGGCTCCATGCCGTTGTTCGGCCCGCTCCATGGTCTATCACTAGGGCATGCGGAAGATGGGCAGTTGCAAGCCCGACCGAATGGCAAGCAACCGGAGCGCAACCACCACAACCATGCCAGCCGCAAACGCACGCGAACGCTGCAGCCCAAACGCTTGCAAGAGCAGGTAGAGAGCGACACCCACGATTGCGGCAGTGGCGTAGATGTCTCGCCGCAGGATGAGGGGCACCTGCGCCGTGATGACATCCCGCAGGACCCCTCCGGCTACGCCGGTCATCGTGCCCATCAGCACCACGATGATCGGTGGGCACTGTGCCGCTTCGGCCACTTGGGCTCCAGACAGCGCAAACAGCGCCAATCCTAAGGCGTCGGCCACGAGGAGCGTGTTCCCTGGCGGTGGCCTGAACCGCACATAACCGACGGTCAGCAACGCTGACGCAATGATGACAGTCAGGTACTGTGCATCCGTGATCCAGAAGATCGGATACCGATTCAAGAGGAGATCCCGTAGCGTGCCTCCTCCGATGGCCGTAATGGCCGCGATGACGATGACCCCCAGGAGATCCAACCCCCTGCTACGCGCCGCGAGCACTCCGCTCACCGCGAAGACGGCGACGCCCACAAGGTCGAGGAAATGAAGGATCATACGTCGTCTCACAATGCCGAACGCCCCCGCATCAGCGGCGCGAGCTGGGGCGAGCGTCCGCTGGATGCGAGGGTTAGACTCAGCGTAATACTCCTCTTTGTGGAACGCAATGTACCTCCTAGACTGACGGGGCATAAAAATAAATCGGCCTAAGTGACAACTGGCTTTTGTCCTCATCTGTCAGCTTCGAGTAAAACTCTTACCATAGCCCGATGAAGCGGTCAAGGTCGATCAGCTCAACATGGACATGAGAGCCACGCGCTGCCGTTTTCGCATCAGGGGTAAAACCACCTGTTGAGACAAAGATACCTACGTCGCCATCTTTCTGAAGTAATCCCATGAGTTGCCGTATTTCCTGTACCGTTGCAGGCGCAGCACGATGTTTGATTTGCACCTTGATGCGGGGAGAAACCGTACCTAAAGGATCACAATACGCGAGAACATCGACCCCTCCATCTTTTCCTTGTGGGGCAACGAAAGGCGTATAATAGCTCATCCCCCGCAGGAGGGCAGCAACTAAATCTTGGAATTCATACGGGTTTTTGAGGCTGATCTGCTTTTTTAACCCCTCAATTGCCAACTGCTCAATTTCGTGGATGGTTGCTTCTTGCCCCTGTTGTCCCTCTTCGCTGATTTCGTGATCCTCTTTGGTCTCAACGGGCTGGTTTTCATCTCTCCAACGCCTATAGGCCGCCGTAGCTGCGTTAAGAAGCCCAACCTCGCCAAGCTTGAGCGCAGCCTCGCCTTCGGCGGTGAGATACCATATGCCCTTCTTTTTGACGAGATACCCGGCTTTGATGCAGTCGATACTATAAAAATGCAAAATCGATTGCCAACGGACATAGCCTGATTTTTCATACGTTGCCTTTGCCCAGTCATCGAGAGGTATCCGCTGCTCTACTGCAGCGACAATATCGCGTCCGGGGGCTTCGCCACCCTTTTCCTTCAAGATTTGTAAGGCTGCAAAGATCACTCTGGTGGCCAACTCTTTTGATCGTGAAAGTTTTTGTGTTGCCATATCAGTAATTAAATGATAGCCTAACGTTCAGCATCAGCGGCGGCGCATAGCGCCGTCCGCTGCATGCTGTTGTTGAACTAAGCGCTCCGCGCAGGTCTTAGACGACAAGAACCCCGCAGCTTCCCTCCAAAAATATTACTCCCCTTTTCTAGCTCTGTCATAGTATACCAGGGTCGTGATCTTGGACGGCAAGATCTTTTACCCTATGACCTATCAACTCTTTTAAGGAGGTATACTATGACAGAACTTCGCCCACGCATGATCCAAGACCTTCAGTGAAGGGGTTTCTCTGAACGTACCCAGGAAATGTATGTCCGAGCCGTCCGTCAACTGGCTGAACATTTCCTTAAATCTCCCGATCAAATCACTGAAGAAGAACTTCGTCAGTATTTCCTTTCTATCAAAAACGTCAAGCACTACTCCCGAAGTACCAGTACCATTGCCCTTTGTGGCATGAAGTTCTGCTTCGAGCATACCCTCAAGCGGGATTGGCCTACCTTGACCTTCGTTCGCGCTCCCAGAGAAAATAAACTACCAGTCCTTTTAAGTCGAGAAGAAGTCCAGCGGGTACTTCAGGCGGTTCGGCTGCCCAAGTATCGGGTCTGTCTGACCACCATTTCCTCCTGTGGCCTCCGCTTGAAAGAAGGTACTCATCTGCAGATCTCCGATATCGATAGCTCTCGTATGATCATTCATGTCCACCGAGGCAAAGGGGCTAAGGATCGCTCTGTCCCCCTTCCACACCGTACCCTTGAATTACTCCGTCAATACTGGAAAACCCATCGCAATCCTGTATGGCTCTTCCCCGCTCCAGGACGCGGTGGGGTGGGTATGTCTACGGCTAACGAACCCATGCCGCGAAGGAGTGTCCAACAAGCCTTTACACTCGCTTTAAAGCAAAGCGGCGTCCATAAACACGCTTCCGTTCATACTCTTAGGCATTCCTACGCTACCCATCTTCTGGAAGCGGGGGGTAACTTGCGCGTCATTCAACAATCCCTCGGACATCACTCCCCGGCTACCACCTCGATTTATACCCACTTGACCGTCACAGCCCAAGCTATGGCTATTGACTCTATTAATACGCTTATGCAAGGCCTCTAAGGAGATTCTCATGCCGGAACTGGCTGATATCTTCCGCCTCTATGGCCAAAAATACCGTGCCCAATTTGGTAGCCGTATGCCCCCGTCTCACCTGAAAGCCATATGGGACATTGAACACTGCCGTACCGAAGCTCTGGGCGGTCATGTCTATGTTTGTGAGGATTGTAAGCAATCCCCCTATACCTATCACTCTTGTCAAAACAGGCACTGCCCCACGTGTATGAACGACCGGGCTGAGATCTGGCTCCAAAAACAATCCGAACTTCTCCTCCCCACCCACTACTTTCTCATCACCTTCCCCTTCCCCGATGAGCTCAGAAATCTGGCTCGTTCCCATCAGAAACTCTTCTACCATCTGCTTTTTAAAACTTCTTCTCAGGCCCTCAAAGAACTCGCTGCCGATCCCAGGTTCGTCGGCGGAACTATCGGCATGATGGGCATCCTCCATACTGGGGCCAGGGACTTAGCCTTTCATCCCCATATCCATTCCATCGTCCCGGGCGGAGCCATCTCGGAAGATCGCTCTCAATGGCTCCCCTCTTCTCAAAAGTGCTTTGTTCACGTGAAACCCCTCTCCATCCTCTGCCGGGCTCAATTCCGAGACGAACTGAAAAAAAATCAACTCTTTGACTTCGTACTCCCCCAGGTATGGGAACAGGATTGGGTGGTACACTCTCAACCGGTCGGTAACGGAGAACATGCCTTACAATACCTGGCTCCTTATGTCTATCACGTCGCGCTTTCCACTAAACGGATTACCCAAGTGGAAAATAATCCGGTGACCTTTGAATACAAGGATTCCAATACCGGTCAATCGCGCCAGAGGACTCTACCTGCTTTTGCATTCATCCGCCGGTTCCTCCAGCATATCCTCCCAAAAGGCTTTAGCAAAGTCCGATATGTTGGCTTCCTCTCCGCCACTCACAAAGATACTTTTCACCACGCTAAATACCTTCTGGGGGCTCTGATCTCTTTCACGCTAAACCCTTGAGAAGATCCCACGCTCAACCCTTCTACTCTCAAAGACTCTCACGAAAAACCAGATCTCTTGATATGCCCAAACTGGGGCGGCCCGCTCAGATGGCTCAAAGCTATGCCAAGAGGCCCCCGTTCTCCCCCTTTATGCAAAACTTCTTAAATAGGAATGCTTTCAAAGGCGCGAAAAAAATCTTTTGGGGTCTGAAGGGAGTTTTATGCGCTTTATCAGGCATTTTTTGCCCGTTTCACTCCCTTTTTAACCCCTCGTTACGCTCTCATCTAAAAGTATCCTTAGTTTTTACTCCTCATCTGTTCCTAACTCTCCGTAAAAGAGTTCTTACCCCCTGAAAATGACCTAAACCCCCTTAACGGGTTCCCTTCAAATTCCAAATACCGGCTTCGTTCAACCACGGAGTGTGGGGTGGCTCCGCTTCGCTACGCACCACACGAGAATCCTTTTACGTTAGGCCGTAGTTGGCCAACAACCGGCGATGCATCACGTTTCTACTCCATTGCGAGCCGGGCCTCTGCCACTACGGAACCATCCCCCATTTCTCTTACGTTATCTGAAGAAGCTGGGCTGTTCCTGGATTCCCGTTCGGTCCATTACCTAGAGACGGTGGTGTAGGGTTTGTACCAGGTGCTCCCCATTGCGGCACAGGTCCCATGTTCTCACAATCGCTGCTGGTGGAGAAAACGCCAGTGGTTGATCCATCATCGCCCGGAGCACCAGGAAGCCCGGGTGCTCCGGGATCTCCACCCTGTCCACCAGCACCAGCGGCGGGATTCATCGATGCCTGATTCCCGTCGGCAATGTTTTTTGTGCGAACGACAATTACGCCACCGTTTCCACCTTGTCCTCCGAGACCGCCAATGCCGCCATTTCCACCAGGGCCACCATTTCCACCATGTCGTCCCAGTTCGCAGTCTTTACCGTTTCCACCTTTTCCACCTTTTCCGCCGTCCTGACCCTTGCCGCCTTTACCTCCCTTTCCCCCGGTTCCGCCTTTGGCGGAAAGCGTGATAAGAACAGAAAACGAGTTCACTTCAATATCGATTGTTCCGCCATGTCCGCCAGGCCCTCCGGGTCCGCCTTGGCCGCCTTGTACTCCAGGACCACCGGGACCTCCAACTTGGGCGCAGTCGTCATCAATCCAATTACAGTTGGCGTTATTCCCAGGGATTCCTGCTCCTGCCGGAGTCACGAAGTCGAATCCTTGACCGCCGTTTCCACCGACAGTACCGTCTGCGATGATATTAGGCATATCTGTATCTCCTCATTCTGTTAGCGACCATATGGGAGTGATCTTTTTTGCAGCATCAATGACTGCGGGGCTCAGAAAATTAGTGAAGCGGTTGATCGAATTCGCCCAGATTTTCAGATAACTGCTTTGCTGGACCAATCGTCCAGTCGTGTGAATCCAGATGTTCCAAGCCATCAGTGACTTCGAACTCGCAGCCACAGCGAGTGTGGCGTTTTTGTGGATGGTGATGTCCCCAAGCAACGCAATGATGATTTCTGGATTTAAACGGACGGCCACGACCCACTTTCTCACGATCGCGGGTACAGGCGTGTCCCAGGCCATCTGTGTACCGTAATGATCGGCCAGCACGCGTGCGAGGGCGGGATTGTGTCTCTTGCGGATGTTGTTATAGACGCTACGGATTGGACTTCCACGCAACACGGTTACATGCGCGGCTCCCTTCGAACAACCGCACTCACCAGATGATTGTCGGAGCATCTTTCCTGCTAGGTCATACACCTCACCATCATCCGCGGCCATCGCCTGACGCACTTTCTCCTCGGCTAGTCTGCGCGGAACGAACCCAAGCGTTTGGAGATCTTCGTAGGATTTGAGACGGACCCGAGCGAAGCAAGAAGCATATTCAGGATTAGCTGGGGAAAGCAGGATCTCAGCATTCTCGGGCACCTCGATCGGTCTCAGTTCAAGCCTCAGCGCATCTTTGGCAGTAAGTAACCTGACTTCGGGGCAACCTTCTTCACGCCTGTCTTGATCAGCGATTTCAGTGTTCATAGTTCACCTCCTTAATTGTTGGCCTAACATAAAGCTCACCTGCCGGGGCCGCTGCAAGAGCTTGATGCCGCACGAAACCGCAATGCGTCCCCGGTCAGGTGCAGCGGATGGTTAGGCCCCTGCACCCGCCTGCCACTGCGTTCGCTCGAACTCCACTAGGTACGGTATGACCGCATCCATGGCGGCCAAGCTCAACAACCACCCGGACTCCTCCCAACCCAACCCACTGTTCAACTCGACCTCGCCGCCGGTACAAGTGAGTCCTGCTAACCAGTTACGGATTCGAAAGGATGTTTACATAGTGCCGGCGATCGTTGATGCCGATGCCAAATAGATAAAGACGGTTCTGGAAGACTACTGCCGCGTCGGAAAGCCCTGTGGTCCCGCCGCCCGGAACTGCGCTCCAGCCACTCCAGTTCTGACCGTCATAGGTGTTCACATAGTGCTGCTGATCGTTGATGCCGATGCTAAAAAGGTAAAGACGGTTCTGGAAGACTACTGCCGCGTCGGAAAGCTCTGTGGTCCCGCCGCCCAGAACTGCGCTCCAGCCACTCCACGGCGTTGCGCTTGCGTTGCTTCCACACGCCAGAGATGCTAACACTAACGCGAATAGTGTGAACATTGGAACATAGAACCTGATTGATTTTTGCATGACCGTTATCCTTTCTTCTGAAGGTTTGATACTCCCCCCCTTGGCACTCTATTGCTATGCCGCAGGGGAAAGGGGCTAACGTTTGCTTGAGGGGCGCGGCGCTGTTTGCCGCGTCCCTCTCGAAGCATTCGTTAGGCAAAGCCGCCTTTAGTCGTGGTCTGCCCCTAATTATGCCCCAAGATCTGACCCCTACACTGCTGACAGTATCGGCCTTCGCGATACGGGCTCCGTGGATGTTTTCCTGTAGGCCCACAAACTGCTGGACAACGACTACATGCAAAACCTGACTGGTTAGGCCGGCAATTCCGGTCTGGTCGTCGGGACTCCCGCCGATCCGCGCATGTTTGTCATCACAGCGAGAGTATGGTTCTAACGGATATTCATCTCCGTCTCGCGAGTACTAGCGAGCATGCACCCAGTGTAAGAAGCGCCAGAACTGCGAAAATCAGCGCTGCCCGCAGGTAGCCTGAATAATCCGGCTCGACTGGCCCCGTCATGTTGGTGGTCTCGATGAAAATCGGACCATTGGAAGCCTGGGTGGGCGCCACGCGTATGGTGGTTCCGGGAAGACCTTGTCCCATCATGACCCGATTGGGCTCGTACTCCGCCACTACAGAGCGCATGCTTTGCGCCGAACCCCCTGCGTCGCGTGACCAGATCTCGAGCCGGAATCGCCCCGCGGCCGCTTCGACTGGCGCAGTCGACAGCTGTTTGATGATTCCCCGAACGCCATTCTCGTTCCAATCGGCGACATCAGGCGCGATGAAAACTTGTCCACTCTCAATCCAGAACTTGCTGAACGATGCTACATCGATCTGCGGATTCGCCGTGGGAGGATTAATCACCCATAAAAGCTTCAGGAAAAACGCATTGCATCCACCACCACGACACACATCCCACGGGACCTGGCCCGGACAGTCGTCTATGACCAGGCAGGAGGACGAGTCCGATCCCTGTTTGGTCGCGCACATGTCTGCATCGTCCGCCACGCCATCATTGTCATCATCCGGATCTTTGCAGTTCAGCAGCCCATCCTGATCCGTATCCAAAGTCTCGCTGCCATAGATTGCACCGCCTCTATTCGAGGGACACAATGGACCTGGAGTAGAGGTTCCGATTCTTACGCGCCAGTCTCTCGGATGCTGATCCTCGCCATCCGTGCAGCCATCGTTGTCATCGTCGGCGTCACACACATCGCCTTGCCCATCGGCGTCGATATTGAGTTGATCTGCGTTGGCGACAAACGGGCAGTTGTCGCAAGCATCGCCTAGCGGATCGGCGTCCGAATTGAGCTGATCCGCGTTCGCGACATGAGGGCAATTGTCGGAGCCGTCGGCTACGCCATCTTCGTCCGCGTCCGGGGCCGGAGTCAGCGGTGAGCCGACCGAGCCGGATATGGTGCGGCAGCAGTAGACCTTGGAGCCCGTCCAGCACGAACTGCCGCTGGAGGAGCCGTCCGGCGGTTGCGATTGCGTCTCGCCAGCCCGACACTCACCGTCGCAGAACGGCGCCGTGCCATCCCAACGACAGGTGCGGCCCGGGGTATTGCAGCACAGCGCCTTCGTTCCCGTCCAGCAATTGGAGCCGAAGGGAGGATTCACATTCACAAATGGAGGGACCCAGAAGCTGGGAATAGCGTCTAGCCTGGTAACCTCGGTCTCGTCGCCACTGCATTCACCACTGCAGAACGGGGCAGTGCCATCCCAGCGACAGCTCTGAGCCGTCGCGTATGGAACGTACACCGCGAATAGCGCAAACGCAAATGGAACCAGCACCATCACTCGTCGTGCGTTCATGACTGAACCTCCGGTTCTAACTCCGTCGCCGCGCGCGAACATGCTTTCGCTTCACGACCATGCGATAGGAAAATTGCAGTCGGAAGAGGCGGCGCCGTTGTTGGGAGTTCATAAGTGGACCTTGCGGTGCATAGTTTTACTTCTGCACAAACTTCGGCATGTCCCTCTCTGCTGATTTCATTTGAGTGCGTTTTTAGCCTCCTTTTTATGTGACTTATGGGCAAGCCGAACGACCGGCATCAGCGGCGCGAGCTGGGGCGAGCGTCCGCTGCATGCCCGGGTTAGGCTTTCTAAAGTATGCTGTATTCCCACTGCTT
>FWWM01004700.1_pt1 | contig 15405 bp, 6 predicted proteins | sample 2228351 | NCBI WGS metagenome assembly FWWM01 (sample SAMEA103939774, study PRJEB20133) | metagenome | reverse complement strand
ACTGCACCACGGAGAAGTGCAAGTTTGGGTTTGAATGCGACCAGGACGGGGACGAGACGGACGGGAAGATTCTCCTGCAAGTCGATCGCTGCCACGAGATCCACCAGGTGGTCCCGTACCTTCAGAGCTCCCCACCGGCATTCCCAACTTTCCCAGACGGCACCAGCTCTTTCGTCATTAACCGGGAACCGGAGGTGCCTAACGGTATTCCGAACGTGTGTCCGGGCCCCACTCCCGCGAGCAGCAGCTACTATTGCGACAACCGTATCGACGAGAACGCTAACGGCCGTGACGCCGAGTGCCCACCTCCTCCCGCATTTCCAGGCTGCTCGGACACTGGGCTGCCAGCGCAAAGCACCCTTGAGCAAGCGCTCGCGCGCACCAATACACTCATCATTCCCGATGTGCGCCGCGGCGTGGTGGGGACGTCCTCCTGGCAAACCGACCTCCGTCTGATCGCCAACGGTCCTGCGCCCGGCACCCCGAGCTATCTCAATCCATGTCAGTACAAGCTCAACTGCCTCCTCGGTCCGGATGGCTTCTTCCACGCCGTAGCGTGCCCCCGGGGCGTCGATGTCGATGGCAACCAAACCGTGGACACCTGCGGCTTCTGCTACGTGGAGGATCCGTGGGTCGAGCTCTTCTTCGTGCCGGCACTCGATGCGGTGGGGGGCTCGGCGCCGCCGACGGTGCTGAGTCGCCGCCTCTGCCTGCCCTCCAACGGTGCGCTGCCCCTTGACGACGTGTTGAGCGTCTTCACTCCTGCACCTACCAACGCAAGCGGGATCCTGGTGGTCAGCTCCAATTACGACCTGCTGGTGCAAAACAAGAAGACCATCACCAGCCCTGACTGCACCTTGCACGCTGACTGCCCGCACAAGGTGGTGAAGGTCGAGACAACGGCCACCGTGGATGCTGCCGCTAGAACCTTTGTCAACACCAGCGGCATGGGCAAGCGCGTCTCGGCGATCCCCATTGACAAGGCGCTAGGTCCCACAGACGTGACCCGCCTGTGCCATCTCACTGCGCCGGACCGCGCCTTCAACGCCGATATTGGCATTGTCAACTTCACACCCGGCGATGTGGCGTTCTACGTGCGGCTCTACCATGCCGACGGGGCATTGATGGATACCATGGAGTGGAACGTCAGAGCCAAGTCCGTCGCGTGGATACAAAACGTGTTGACGGGCAAAGCGGGCTACGACGTGTGCGCCGCGATCCAGGTAATCAGACCGCAGGGGAACGAGAAATGGATGGCGTGGGCCTCCTCCACCGAGACCACCACCGGCGACCAGTTCTTTGTAGAGCCGGGACCGACGGTCGCGGGCACGACGGGGGGTACGCTGTATCTGCCGTTGGCTGAGCGCAACGTCTTGGCCCCTGACACGCGCTACGTGATCACGGATGTCGAGCTGATGAACCTGGACGACCCCCTCACCGTCAGCACCCCTGCAAGCGTGACCTACTGGTTGGCTAGCACGCCCAACACCAAGAGGACGGTCAGTCTGCTCGAGGCCGGCAAAGCCTATCGGCTCATCGACCTCATCGCTGACGGCCTCGGATTCGCCACCGGAGTCACCAACGATACCTTGGTCATTGAGGTTCCCGCGCAGGCCTCGGGGCGCATTGGGGCCTCAGCGTACCGGTACGAGCTGCAAGTCACCACCGGCACTCCGCTTTCCTCTTCGTTCGGTGCCGGCATTTCGGCGGTGGATCGCCTCGTTGCACCGGGGACCACGGTGAAGATCCCGCTCTTCGGCGCTCCGAGATACTCGAGCTCCGTCGTCGTCACCAATCCCAGCAACACGAGCATCACGGTGACCGTCCAGTTCTTGGGTGCCTTGGGCTTTTCCTACAGCACCACAACCTTCACGCTGGCACCAAACGCCACGAAGGTTGTTGCAAACCCTGATCCCACCCGTCGCACCGGCACAGCGAAGGTGACCAACGCAAGCACCAATACCGGCGATGCCGTCGTCTACTTGAAGGTGACCGACAACACCTCTACCGATCCGTTTGTTCTCGTAGGGCGGTGATGCACCTGTTGGCGAGAAGGAGCGGGGCGGCTTTCTCCCCCGCTCCTTCTCGCTGTTCTTTTTCCACACGCGACAACCGATCCAAAGGCCGACGCGAGGGTTGGGGCACCGTTGGTTGGCTCTCGCCGGCTGCCATGGCGGCGCGCCACGCAGTACACTGGAAACGAACAGACTGGTACGAGCGTCACGAACGCTCGGAACCACGCTCTGCGAGAAACGATGCCCGCGGAGGACAAGATGTGCGCAAGAACGTGGCTGTTGGGTATGTCGCTCGCTGTGGTGGCTACGGGGGCCGCAGCGGTGCCGCACGAGTACTGGCTCCCTGTGGTGATCAGCAAGTCAGGGGCGAACGGGACTCAGTGGCGCAGCGAGCTTGCGCTTGTCAACGCCTCCTGCTCCGCCTCGGCAACGGTGCAGATGTTTTTCTACGCCGGCGGCGCACCGCAGGTGGTTACGCGCACCCTCCAACCCTCCGAACAGTTGATCTTGCCCGATGTGGTGGCCAACCTGTTCCAATCCTCCGAGGTATCCGGCCCGCTTCGAATTCAGTCCACGGAGCCCTTGGTTGTCTCGGGCCGGGTGTTCAATCAGACTCCGGCTGGCACGTTGGGGCAAAATATGGATGGCATCGAACCCTCCTCGGCGCTATCTGCCGGCGCCGTCGCTTTCTTGCCAGCCCTGCGGGAGGATACGAGCTTCCGAACCAACGTGCAGCTTCTCAACATGGGGAGCGAGGCGGCACGAGTGAGGCTACGCTTCGTCGCTGGCACGAAGGAGGCCACGAGAAATGTGACCATCCCCCCCCGGAGCTTGCTGCACCTGCAGCAACCGTTGCGGCAGGGCCTGGCATCCTCGCCGAACGCGTGGGCCGAGGTGGAGGTCGTGGAAGGGGATGGGGTGTGGCCATTTGCCTCCGTTGTCGACAACACCACCGGCGATGCTACGACCATGCTGCCGCTGCCCGACCCTCTCCCCTCCCTGACGGGTTGGCTGCCCGTCGTGGCCCGCGTACCTGGGGCGGCGGGTACGACCTGGCGCACATCCTTGGCACTCCTCAACCCCCACTCGCAGGCCACCGACGTCAGGCTCCGCTTCCGAATCGAGGACAGCGGCTCCGTTCGAGTCGAAACCGTCAGACTCGACCCTGGCTCCCAGAGCGTATGGGAGGATCTTGTCAAAGAGCTGTTCGACCTGGAAGGAGCGTCGGGGCCACTGGAACTGGCAGCCGATCTGCCGATAGCTGCGGCGGCGCGGATCTACAACCGGACAGCGGCAGGCACCTACGGTCAAAGCGTCCCCGTTGCCAACCTGGCAACCGCCTTGAGGGTTGGAGAGACCGCCATCCTGCCCTTTCTCCGCCAGGGGGCCTTCCGCTCCAACCTCGACTTCTTGAACCTGGGGCAAAGAGAGGCGCGGGGGCGGTTGGCCCTGTTCGCGGATGGTGCGTCGGCGGGTTCTGCCCCTTTTGCCGTGCCGCCTGGCCAGCGGCTACGGATCGACCAGGTGTTCGTGACCGTGGCTGGACTGCCCAGCGTTGCCAACGGCCTTGCCGTCGTCACGCTCGAAACGGGCGAGGCGCTCGAAGTCGTGGGCTCGGTGGTGGATCAAACGACCGGCGATCCGAACACGGTTGTAGCACGGCCCGTGGATCTCACCACGCCACCGACCGCCGCGTTCACGTTCGAACCCTCGCGGCTCGCCGCGGGTGCAACGGGGCGTTTTCTCGACCAATCGACCTGTTTCCCCCACACATGGCAGTGGGAGTTCGAAGGCGTGACATCGTACGACGTGCCCCGTCCCCAACACACCTTTGCCTCTCCCGGGGTGAAGACAGTTCGTTTGACGACTAAGAACGCCGTCGGCCCGTCCGCGCCAGTGACCCGCACGATCACCGTGGAAGAGGGGGTCACAGCCGACTTCGTGTTCGACCCATCGCCGTCAGCGGCTGGAGAGACGGTGCGGTTCGAAGATCGCTCGAGCGGGCCGGTCAGCGAGTGGCGGTGGGAGTTCGGAGATGGCGAGACCTCGTCGGTGCGCAACCCCACTCACATCTACGCGCAACCTGGGAGGTATCCGGTCTCCTTGCGGGTGAGCGGCAGTGGCGCGAGCAGCACACTCACGCGCGAAGTAGAGGTCCGAGCCATCGTCGCCGATTTCTGGTTTGCGCCAACAAGTCCTCGCGTGAGCAGACCCGTGCAATTTGTTGATCGCTCCCTCGGACGCCCAACCCGCTGGCGCTGGTCCTTCGGCGACGGCGCCGAGGCCGACGAAGCCAATCCCGTCCACACGTTCACTTCGGGCGGCCCCTTTAGCGTCACCCTCACCGTTGGCAACGAGCTGGGCGACGACGCCATCTCGAAGATGGTGTACTTCATCCCGGAAATCTCCTTCGACTGGGATCCTGTCGTGCCGCAGGCACAGCAAGCCGTGACGTTCATCGGTGAGAGCAACACCCCGGTAGACTGGTGGGTGTGGAGCCTTGGCGACGGTAGCGACCGCCGGTGGGTGCAGACCACCTCCCACGCCTTTGCCGAGGAGGGACCGTTCACCGTGAACCTGATGGCGGGGAACCAGGGGGGAGTGGCGTGGAAAGGGGCTACGCTGGCTGTTCGGGGAGCCTGCGCGGTTCCCCCTGCGCCCGAGCTTTACCCACCTCTTGGCGCCGCGTCCTCCTGCCCCTACTATCTGCGCTGGTCTCCATCGAGCCCCCATCAGAGCTACCAGCTTCAGGAGAGCACCGATCCAGGTTTCTCGCAGAACGTACGAACGTTTTCGGTCGAGGGCAGTAATGAGTCCCCACGGCTTCAAGCCTCGGGGGGGGCGAACACGACCCTCTACTACCGGGTACGGGCGCGGGCCGGCGACTACTGTGGCGAGCAGTGGTCGCCGTGGTCAGCAGCAGCACCGGTGGTCGTGAGTCCCAACCAGCCATGTCAGGTTCGGGTGTTCACGTTGCCGGGAGGAACCGAGATCGAGATGGTACGCATCCCGGCGGGTACGTTCGTCATGGGCTCGCCTGAAAGCGAGATCGGTCGACTCCAGGACGAGCAACAGCACCAGGTCACGATCTCGAAGGACTTTTACATTGGCCGGCAAGAGGTCACGCAAAGGCAGTGGCGAGAGGTCGTAGGGTCTACCCCCTTCCGCTTTCCCGAGTGCGGCGACGATTGCCCTGCTGATTCCATCAGCTGGATGGCCGCCTGCGGCTTCCGAAGCTCGTCGTGCGGCGAAGCCGGGAGCTTTGTTGGACAGCTCAACCGCATCTTCGGTCTGGAAGCGTCACCCATGCGTTTTCGGCTACCGACCGAAGCCGAGTGGGAGTACGCAGCGAGAGCGGGCACCACGGGACCGTACAGCCACCCAGTCACCAAACATCCGACGACGCAGTTTCCATTGCTGTGCGACGGGCAGTGCGGCGGCTGCCCCGAACTTGACGCGCAGGCGTGGTGGTGTGCCAACGCCCTCGATGGGACCCGACCGGGTGCGCGCAAGGTCGCCAATCCATGGGGACTGTACGATGTCCACGGCGGGTTGATGGAGTGGGTCGAGGACTGGTACGGTCCGTACCCAGCGGCGCCGGTGACCGATCCCATTGGCGCGTCCCGCGGCTCGTACCGAGTGCTGCGTGGTGGCTCGTGGTATACCTACGCACGATTCGTTCGCGCCGCTGCCCGGTTTGGCGATCTCCCGGGGTTTGGCGATTTCACCTTTGGTTTCCGGCTGGCCTTCGCGGAACCACTCCCCTCGAGCTCGGCCACGGCAACTGCGCCGCTGACAACTGAGGCAACCCCGCCTTCGCGCAGCGTGCCACAAGGACCGCCTCTTCCTACGGGCGTGCAGGCGCGGCGGTGAGTCCATGCCGCAACCTTCTGCCTTCACGCCCACTAGCATGCGTCCCAGTCACCGAGGCAGATTGGCGAGAGTCTCGCTCAGCGCGCTTGGACCGGCCGCGGTCACGGCTCGCGCTCGCGTCTGCAGGGGCCAGTACTCCCGGCCGGAGGGGCTTCTTCACCGCCTGTACCGCAGCAGCCGGGAGGCATATGTGGTGTTCGCGCTGCTGCTGCTCGCTCTTTCGTGTACTCGACCACGCGGGGTCTATATCGATTTGCTTCGCGAACGTTGGGCCGTACAGCCGCTGGCAACTCGGGCGGTGATCGATCTTGCTGGCTCAGCACAGTCCGCTGCTCTTCTTTCGGGATGGGGCGAACGAGAGCTGGATGAGCAGACAGGCATGATGTACCGCTGGGCGACGGCCCGCTCTGTGGCGGCAGCGTTCTGGTTGAGCAGTGGCGATGGTTGCCGTTTGAGCTTTCGCGCCCGCCCCTTGAGCTGGAGCGGTGCTCCTCCTCAGGTCATCGCGCTCACCGTTAACGGTAAGCCAGTCGGTGAGGTTACGCTCCACGACGGAACAACCACTTGCTCGCTGCCACTCGCTGACGACGTGCTGCTGCCAGGCAAGAACATCGTCACCTTCTCGTTCTCGCGTCTCGATGTGCCGCAGCAGCGCATCGCGGGAACCGACGATACACGCTCGCTGGCAGCTGCTTTTTACTGGATCGAACTCTCTCCTCGCCCGTACGGTCCCAGCGACGTCCGTCCAGTCGGCGAGGTTCGATCAGAGACACAAGCGGGGCCAGCGTTGTCCCTGGCGCCGAACCAGGGCCTGGCGTTCGAAGCGCGGATCCCCCGCATTGCACCCAAGCTGTCGATCGCGGCCACGAGTTTCGGAGAGTCTCCGATCGATTTGGACGTCTGGGTAAAAAGCGACGGACCCAAGAGGAAGTACAGGCTCTCCGCCCGTCGCGCTGGGGCCAGCTTGCATCACGACATTGACCTCTCTTTTGTCGCGGGCACGAGGACGGAAATCGTGCTCGTCCCCCACCTCGAAAATACACCAGCGCATCCAGGAAGCACGAAATCTCAACAGGAATTCATACTTACCAACTATGTGCTCGACAAGATCGAGCCAGAGTTCCTGAGCAGCCATGTCGTTTTCGATTTTGATCCCGGCGAGGATGATGGCTCGCTGGGCGCCGGTTGGGCTCCGCCGGAACGAAGTGAGAATTCAGCAGAGACATTTGCGTGGGCCGTGGGTCGCCGGGCCGAGGTCGAGCTGTGGCTCGTGCCAGAGAAGGCTCAGTGGCTGTCGTTTCGCGCATGGCCCTTCACATGGGAAGGCGCTTCGCCGCAGGACGTGCGTGTCAGTATCAACGATGCTCCCCTTGGGCGGGTCATCCTGCCGGCGGACGCTTCGACCTTTTCGCTAGCCATACCTGCAGATACGGTAAGATATGGCAAGAACCGCATCGTCTTTGAATTTGCTCGAGCCACCGCACCTCGTGACTGCATCGTGGGCTCCAAAGATCGCAGGCCCCTCGCGGCGGCTCTCGCCTGGCTCGAGATCAGTTCGGCACCCTCGGCACCCAATGCGCAGCGCCCTCGACTTGGAGCCTCGGGAAGCGCCACATTCAGTGAGTACGGCTACGTACTGCGTCCAGGGATGGCAGCGGTTCTGCCGGTTCGCGCCTTCGAGGGATCCGCGCGGCTGATCTGCGATCTCGTTCCTCTGGGCGAGGGGTCTGGCCGCGTGAGCATCCACGCGCGGCACGCGGATCGTGAACACGGGGTGTCTCTCAAGGATTGCGGTTCTTCCAGTCAGGGTACTCGCTGCGAAGCTCTTTTGCCGAACCTGGCGCGCGCTGGCGGTGAAGTCGTCATCCATGTCCACGATGACGGGCGTAGGGCGAAGGAATCGAGCATGCTTGTCGCGCTGCCGCGACTCGTCGGTTCCAGCGCCCTCGCCCAGTTTGCCACTCTCAACGAGGTGAAGATCCTGGGCCGTCCCGAGTTTCGCAGCTCCAGACCGAACCTGATCCTCATCGTGGCGGATACGCTGCGGGCGGACCACGTAGGCGCGTACAGCGGCTACGTGCGAACCCCGTTCATCGACGCTCTGGCGGAGCGTGGAATGTTGTTTCGAGGGGCCTATTCCCCGTGTCCCATCACTGGCCCGAGCCACGCGGCGATGTTCACGTCGAGTCATCCACGCCATCTAGGCGTTCTCAATAACGCACAGCGTCTATCGGATTCCTTTTCTACCTTGGCCGAAGTACTGCACGACAAGGGGTATTCGACGGCCGCCTTTGTCAGTCTCGGCGTCCTCTCTCAGAAGTTTGGGTTTGGTCAGGGTTTCCAGACCTACAACGCCACCTTCGGCGCGGATTGGTTGAAGAACGCGGAGGAGGTCAATCAAGCTGCCTTCGATTGGGTCCGTAATCTCGATGAGGGGCCATTCTTCCTCTGGCTCCACTACAGTGATCCCCACGAACCCTACGCCCCTCCAGATCTCGCCTACCCCGAACTCGAGGTGCGCCTTGGCGCCACACTCCTGGGCACGATCAGGGCTGACGGTCGCACCCACACCTTTGCGACAGTGTTGACCCCTGGGCACCACTCGCTCGACGTGCGGCTCATATCACCCGGTCTGCCAAACCGGCTCGTCCTGTACCAGTCCTTTAGTGGAACACCCGGGGTGTCCGTGATGAAATCGCTGGCATGCACGACCGAAGGGTCCAAGACTCTCCTACCACCTCTGTCCCGCACTACATTTGTGCCGCTGCTTGCGGTCGCTAACGAGGATTCCAGCAGCCGCGTCGTGGAGATCGCCTTGGCAGTCACCGAGGACCTCTCCACGTCGGAAATCCGCGCTCGTTATGCCCGGGAAGTGGAGTACATGGACAGGCATATCGGGCGGATGCTTGGCTTGCTTGAAGCTCGCGGCATGCTCAGCAACTCGTATCTCGTCTTTGTGGCCGACCATGGCGAATGTCTGGGCGAACACGAGCACGTAGGCCACATCTCGCGGTTGTACGAGCCGGCGCTCCGGGTTCCCTTCATAATTGTCAAACCAGGGATGGGCGCCGCGAAGCGGATCATCGACGTTCCCGTGTCCCTTCTGGACCTGATGCCTACTACCCTTGAGTTACTCGGTATTCCTGCACCGCCAGACTTGGCCGGCACCTCCCTCATCTCGACTTCGCCTGAGGACCTCGCGCATCGGCCAATTTGGGCCGAAACTTTTCCGCCGGAGTCGCCCTGGAGGCGCCAAGCAGTTGTTGCCGGTGACTGGAAACTCATTCGCACCCTCGACGGTAGCGACGAGGTCTTTGAGCTTTACCATCTCCGAGAAGACCCTGCAGAACTAGACAATCTTGCAGCCTCTCGACCGGACAAGCTCCGCGAGCTCACCGAAGCGCTGAACAAGCTCCGACCCGAAGCCGGAAACGCGTTGAGACCTTCTCCAAACAGCCCACACCTCAGCAAGGAAGAGAGGGCTCGCCTACGTTCTCTCGGCTACCTGCACTGACGGGAGCCCCTCGACTTTGACAGTTGATTCTCGGAAGTGATGACACTGTGGTCCCCCGGTCCACAGTTTCCTCAGGACCGCTGACTGGGTCACCCAGGTTCGACAGTTTGATCTATAACTCCTTACTGGTCAGTGACCGCATCCCAAAACGTTGGACTACACGGCAACGTCGGGCACCTTTCGGGGCCTGGGCTCAGGCGGCTCCGGTCACCTCCTTGCGGGTCGGAAGCTCGACCTCGAGCAGCTCGAAGAGGCGGCGCTGCTCGGCCTTGAGCGTCGTCACTCCCTCGATCACCGTGCCACTGGCAAGCTGCGCCCGGTGCGTCTGGATGCCCTTGAGCATGAAGAGCACCCGCGCCGGTGAGAGGTCCAGCGACGCCCGCGTCAGTCTCGCCCGCATCACCCGGTGGATCACGAGTGCCAGAAAGCCGAGCAGCGTGTGCGCCCGGATTCGATCCGGCAGCCGGTGGTAGACCCGCGCCAGCTCCAGCGTCGACTTCGCCACCCGGAAGCTCCGCTCGATGTCCGCCAGGCTCTTGTAGCGCGTCACGACCTCGGCGGCCGCAAGACCCTGGGCGTTGGCGACCAGCACCAGCTTGCCGTCGAGCATCAGCTCCCGTTTGAGCTCCCCGACGTCGTAGTCCCAGGAGAACACCTCGTCCTCCCAGTCGATCCGGATGATCCTCGTCAGGTGGTGCGTGAGAAGGTGGTCCCGGAGCTTCACGCGCGCGCCGTTGTCCGTCAGCCTGCGGCCCCGGCGTGGCCTGCCCTCCTGCTGGTCGATCAGCCGCCCCGCGAGACGGTAGGCGAGGCGAGCCGCCTCGGCAAGCGCCCGCGCCCGCCGCCGCCGCATCTGCTTCGCCAGCTCCACGTCGTGGGCGACCACCACCCGCCGGCCGTCGACCTCGGCCTCGGCGACCGCCTGCCCGCCCGACCGGCGGGCCTCCTCGACGAGGGAGCGATGCAGCACCGCGAGGTCCTTCGTCATCTCCCGGCAGCGCCGCGCCGGCACCGCCAGGATGTACGCCACCGGCCGGCCACCGGGAAGCTTCAGGCTTTCGATCATGCCGAGGTTGTCCAGCGACAGCATGCCGCGGTCCGCGACCAGCGCCAGCCGCCGGATCGGGAAGCGCTCGGCGAGCTTCGTCACGATCCCCCGGACCGTCGTCACCTCGCCGACGTTGCCCTCGAACACCTCGTGGCTGACCGGGAAGCCGTCCGCCGTCTGCACCAGCCCCCCGGCGCACTGCCGCACCGTCGCGTCCACACCCTTGGCCTTACCGTACTGCCGGACGTCCCCGTCGAGCTCCGTCTCGCCGTGGACCCGCAGCGCGGTGATGTCGTAGAACACCACCTCCATCTCGGTGGAGAACAACGGCAGCAGCGTGCTCGCCAGCTCCTTCTCCAGGGCCTCCTTCTGCTCGAGCAGCACATCCATCCCACGCAGCAGGTTCTGATGCGTCACCTCGCGGCGGTTGACCCCGGGCAGCCACACCGTCTCCAGCCAGCGCAGCACGCCGAGCTTGGAGCAGGGGTCGGACAGCCGGTTCAGCACCATGACCCGGATGAGCTGCTCGACGTCGATGCGCAGGCGGCGGCCCTCGGCCTGGCGGCTCACCGCCTGGGCGAGCTTGAGCTGCTGCCAGATCCTCGTCACCGCCCAAACGTCGCCCAGCTCGAGGGCGCGCTCGAAGACGACACCCTCGGTCTCGAGCCCGGCCCGATCAGCCAGGCCCGGCCTGCCGGTGACCTTGAGCAGCCCGTCGATGAGGGCGTCGAGGTCGGTCTTCGCGAGCTCCTCGACGCGGCCGAGGTTGGCGAGGTGCTCCTGCTTGGGCTTGCCTGTCGCAGGGTCGCGGTAGGACCGGACGATCTGGAGGTAGGTCCGGGGGCCGGACTGGGTGACCTTCAGGTACTTGCCAGTACATCAAAATACCGCCGTATCATCCTGTCAAATACTGCAGATGGCAACCATGCCACTACCGCACCTTCGCCGGTTCTGGCGACCAACCCCTACGCCGTCCGTACCCGGCTCCGCGAAATCACGCCCCCAAGCCCTCCAACTGTCGAACTTGGGTCTACGCCTGCAACTGACCGCACCCACACACCTCACCACCACTTCCACCCGCGAAGAAAAGGCCAAAGGCGAGAAAGTCGAGAGCCCTTCCCCGGGGTATTCCCCGACGAGGGGTGGCACATCGCAGATCGCGAAGAAGTGGCTGTGGCGCCAGTCCGGTCGCCGCCACCGCAAGACGCTAATCGATCCCCAGCCGCTCCATTTTGAGCAGCAGGCCGTTACGGGAAATGCCGAGCAGGCGTGCCGCCTTGGCCTTGTTGCCACGCGTACGGGCAAGCGCGAGCATGATGAGCCGCCGCTCCAGGTCGGCGACGCGTTCCTCGAGCTCGAGGCTGGCGCCGGCCTGCGAGAGGTCGCGGTCGAGCAACGGCGCGGGGGCGAGGAGCTCGGCGGGCAGCATGGTGGAGTCGATGGCCTCGCCCGCCGGACAGATGTATACGAGCCGCCGGACTTCGAGCTCGAGTTGGCGGACGTTGCCCGGCCACGGGGCGGCGACGAGCGCCGCAAGCGCCTTGACGCTGATGCCGCGCACCGGCTTGCCGACCTCCGCAGCAGCCGTCCGAAGGAAGTGTTCGACAAGAGCGGGAATATCCTCCCGGCGCTCGCGCAGGGGTGGCACGTGCAACACGAATCCCGCAATGCGGTAGTACAGATCTGCCCTGAAACGCCCCTGCTCCACGAGGCGCGGCAAATCGGCGTTGGTGGCGGCGATGACCCGGACGTCGACGGCCTTGGCCGAACCGGCGCCCACTGTCTGAATTTCACCGGATTGGAGGACCCGCAGCATCTTCGCTTGCAAGGCAAGCGGCATGTCGCCGATCTCGTCGAGAAACACCACACCGCCGCTGGCAAGCTCGAAGGTGCCGGCTCGCGCCTCGACGCCCGTGGCGACCCCCTTCTCGATACCGAACAGCTCGGCCTCGAGGAGCTCGGCCGGGATTGCGGCGCAGTGCACCACCTTGAACGGTCCTGCTCGGCGCCGGGACGACAGATGCAAGCTCCTGGCGACGTGCTCCTTGCCGACCCCAGTCTCACCGGTGATCAGCACCGGCAGGTCTCCCTGCCGAAGCGCCTCCATCTGGCGATAAAGATCTCGCATCGCATCCGACACTCCGACCACGTGCCCGGCGGGGAAACACAGTGGCACCGCCGGTTTCAGAGGGTGCGAAGTGGGCAGCGAGATGTGCTCGGGCTGCGAGTGGAGGACCAGGCGGAGCACGTGTCGCAACAACGGCCGGCTGGCCGCACGGTGGGGGAATTCACCCCAGACGGCCAGCGCACGGGGTTCGCACGTGGGCCCCGCCGCCGCAGCAAGCGCCATGGGCGCGTCGCCGTCAACGACGAACGCCGCGAGGACGTTGGCCGTTCGGCCAGCGTTGGCGATGGCCGCGGACAACGGCCGCAACGACTCGAACGATGGCATCGGGGCGGTGGTCCTCGACATGCTCAGCACGGACAGGTCACCCGTACCGTCTCGTCGCAACACGCAGGCCCCGGCGGCTTGCAGGCCATCTGCAAGCTTCGAGAGTATTGCCGTGAGGTCGGGATCGGTGGGGCCGAGCAGATCATCGCCCAGCTCGTCGAGGAGATCGACCCAGCGCCGGGGCTCGTCCGACTTGCGCCGCGCACTTGTCTCGGTGGTGGCAGGGCTCACCCTTTGCGGGCCCGCCGTCCCCTCACCTTCCGCGAGCGGGATCGCGATGGCCTCGTCATCAGCCGCAATGGTCTCGACCGTTGCGACGACCTCGCCGAGGTTGATGCGATCCCCGGCCGTCAGGCGTGCCCACATGACTGGGGCCCCATTGACAAAGGTGCCGTTCTTGGAGCCCACGTCTTCGAGGGTGAGGACGCTCCCGTCGAACCGTAGCACCGCGTGTCGTCGCGATAGGGTCCGGGCCGAGAGCACCAGATCGTTGTCAGAACTCGTTCCGATGGTTGTCTCGCCGCGCCGCACGAGGAATGTCGTGGTTTCCCCGTGGCTCTCCAGGCGCAGCCGGTACAGGACGCTTGGCTCCACGACTCTTTGGTCTGCCACTGTCCGGCCCCCGACCTGCAACTCCCGATTCTTATAGCACAGCCCCGAGCTCTTCGCAGGTGGGACCGCAGTGTTCGCAGGATCCTGCGCTGTTGACCTTCGCGGGCAGTGGGTGCAGCGCATCCACTTGCCGGCCCAAGGGCCAGCCTGGCGCAACCGCGGGCAGCCAGCAGAAACCCCTCTCTCTTGCCGCCATACCCACCATCCGGCACAGAACACTCCCCCGACGAGGTAGAGGCGCCCACACCCACCGCAGTACGCCCTTCACCGGCACCGTTTGTCGGGATGCGTCTCGATTGACTGGAACGGCCGGGAACTTTAGAGTGGCGCGGCCATGCGCAGGATCGTGCGGCAACCGTGGGTAGTGGTCGTGGTCGTCTGTGGGACCCTCTGGGCCCTGCTCCTGACGGCACTCGCCCTGGGCCGCTTCGAGGGCGACGCTCGCGGCTTCTTGTTTGCCGGCGCCGCTTTCTCGCGCCCACCGGGGCTGGCCGGAGTGCCCGTCCTCTCCCAGTACGGCTACGACGGGCAGTTTTACGCCGTCCTCGCCACTGACCCATTACTTCTCGAAGCTGATACGCCACGGCACCTCGACGCGCCGGCGTTCCGTGCTGCGAGGCTCGGGGCACCGCTGGTGGCGTGGCTCTTGGGTCTTGGCGAGCCTCGGGCCGCAGTACTGATGTACCTGCTCCTGTGCTGGGCCGGAGCACTGGCCCTGCTGGGCCTGGTGGCCGCATGGCTCACCGAGGGCGGTGGGTCGCCGTGGTGGGCCGTAGCGGTCGGAGCCAGCGGTGGCCTGGCAACGTCCATGCTGCGCGCCACACCCGACGCGCTGGCGGTGGCCTTGGCGCTCGGGGGCCTCTGGCTTGCCACTAAGGGGAGACACAGGCTGGCGTTGGCGCTGTTGACCGGGGCGTGTGTGACCCGCGAGACCATGCTCCTGATGGCTCTGGGCGCCGCCGTGGCTACGTTGTTCGCCGGGCGGAGGTGGGTCGCAGCACGCTACGCGCTGGTGCCTACGGGGGTGTACCTCGCCTGGCGATTCGTCCTGGCAGCGCGGCTAGGTGGCTCGTGGTGGGACACGGGGGGCAACGTGGGTGCACCCCTCGCGTGGGTGGGTTCCAAAGTGGCCAGCCTGGCGCGTGGCGAGGCCGGGGCGCTGGGCATGGAAGTGTGGGGAACACTGGCGGTGGTGACGGGCCTGGTAGGGGCGCTTCTGCTCATCCGACGCCATTTGCGCCACGCGCCAGCAGCAGCCCTTGCGTTTTTCGCACTGCTGGGGGTGGCACTGACGCATCAAGTGTTGGCGGAAGCGTACGCCTACACACGAGTCTTGCTGCCGCTGTCGGTGCTGGCCTTGCTAGCGAGCACCGAAACGCGATGGTTCGCGCGACTTTGGTTGTACCTCCCGACCATGTTTCAGGCCCTCGCAGGTCTCGCCATGGTACGCGTCGAGTTGGGCGCAACGTTCCCCGCCCTCGCCAACCTCAAGGAGTACCTCTTCCGCTAGGTCCATGACGGGCGTCGAGAATCCAGCCTGACGGTAATACTGCCGCTGGGGATACGCGCGGGTCTCGTTGCCCGCTTGGCACGGGCACCCTCCGCGCCGAAACTTTCGCGCAACGCTCTCTCGCACGCCGGTCCGCCCATCTCGGTAGGGCACCGCAACATCCCGCCAAGGCGGCGGTGCTGAGCTGGCGTGGTCTGGACGTTGCCTTTACCGTCCAGCGACAACCATGGAAGTGCCGCCGGGCCTTGCCCCGCGCACCAGTTCCACGACACGCTCGCTGAGGGCGCCCTTTGAAGCGACAACTAGCCTCTCTCGGGCCCCACGGCCCCTTGCCAGGGGCGAGGGGGTGGCGTAGAATGCGTCTCCCGCCCAGGCGGGGAG
>FWWM01011249.1_pt1 | contig 15406 bp, 14 predicted proteins | sample 2228351 | NCBI WGS metagenome assembly FWWM01 (sample SAMEA103939774, study PRJEB20133) | metagenome | reverse complement strand
GTCATGACTCGTCTCCGCTGCTGACAAATCCATCATCAGCATCTCAGATTCGAGCCTCCGAGGCTCTGGCAGTCATGGGGTCTAAGCCCGGCAATCGTCCCGATTGGGATGGTGTTTTGAGACGACCAACGTTGGCAGCTTCATGCGCACACGTCATCGCTGGCATGGTTCATTCGGCGCAAGACTGGCGAGACGAAGCCTAACAACGATACGACCGCACCTAACAGCCCTAGCGTGACGAAGAGCCATCGCACACCAATCCATTCGCCAAGGGGCGTCGCGATAGCGAGGCCGATCGGCGACGCCAGTCCCATGATGGTGGCAAGAAGCGACAGAACGCGGCCCTGAAGGTGGTTGGGAACAATCGACTGTAAAAGCGCCGTGAACGGCGCGTTGCCGGCGATGTAGGTGACGCCGCTGATCGCCCACATAGTCACCGCGACCGGAAACATCTGCGCGGGAGCCAGTGCGGTCAGTGCCAGGCTCAGACAGGAAATCGCGAAGCCCCACAGCACCCAAAGCACATGCCTCTTCGGCGATATGGCTGCGACGAGGAGGCCCCCTGCGACCATTCCCATACCGCCGATGCTTTCGATCAGGGCAACCTGGGGCGCCGCGCCGCCAAAATGCTCTTTGACCAGCAAGGGAACGAGCGTGAACGACGGCATCACGATCAGGACAATGGCGCCGAGGAGGCCGTACATCCGTCGCAGACCAGGATTGTTCCAGACGAGATCGAGACCTTCACGAAACTCGCGCCACAGGTTCGGCCCGCTGTCTGACGAGGCCCGACTTTGCGGAATGGCGAAGATCAGCAACGGCACGATGCCCAGGACTGCGGTCGCAACGTCGATGGCGAGCGCATAGCCGATCGGCATGAGGCTGATGGCAAGTGCCCCCAAGGGGGCTGCGGCGACGGTCATGATGCCGGTGAGCGACTGGTTCAATCCGGCCGCGCGACCGAGGAAGGTTGCCGGCACCAGCATGGCGGTGCTTGCCGTGGCGGCCGGCTGCTGGAACGCCTGCATCGCGCTGCGGATGAACATCATCACGTACAGGTGCCAGAGTTCGACCGACCCGCTCAAAAACAGGGCGATCAGGACGACCATGCACACGGCGCTGACCAGATCCGCACCGATCATGATCGCACGCCGGCTCCACCGGTCCGCCAGCGTGCCGCCAAGCGGCCCCAGCAAAGCTTGCGGCAGCAAGGCGACAAGCCCGGCTGTCGCCAGCGCCGAGACGCTGCCTGTCGTGTCTGTGATCCACCACAGCAAGACGAACTGGGTCAGCGCCGAGCCGATCAGCGATACCGCCTGACCGGCAAAGACCGACCAATAGCGGATGCGCCATCCCGGCCCGGGATCGTGATGGTCCATGCCGCTACCTGCGCTGGAAGGGGCCGTAGCCGCCATGTCGTTCATCAAGCTGGGTTACCTCTGCCCTTGCGCGGCGCGCTTACCTGCCTTCGTCGGCGCCGCCTCCGAGCGCCCGGAACAGGGCAACCGCACTCGAAAGTTCGGCGCGCCGCACCTCAAGCAGATTTTGACGCGCGGTGTATTCGGTCCGCTGCGCGTCAAGCAGTTCGAGGCGGCTATCGACGCCGGCACGGAAGCGCAGGTTGGTCTGCATCAGGCGACGTTGCGCCACACTTGCCGCCTCGCCCTGCGCGGTCCGCTGACGCTGGAACGTCTCACGACCGGCCAGACCATCGGCGACCTCACGGAATGCCGTCTGGACCGCGCGCTCGTAGTTCGCGATCGCAATGTTCGTACGCACCCTGGCCGCCGCAAGCGCGCCGGGAGCTTGAGGCTGGAGGACAGGGATTGAGACCTGCGGCGACACGTTCCAGTTCTGGTTGGCGCCGCTGAACAGGTTGCTCAAACCCAGGCTTGCAAAGCCGAAGGCGCCGGTCAGGGAGATGCGCGGGAAGAGCGATGCCCGTGCGGCACCCACATCGTAGTTGGCCGCGCGTAGTTCGTGCTCGGCCTGCAGGATGTCGGGGCGACGCAACAGGAGGTCAGAGGGGAGTCCTGCCGCGAGCTGGGTACGAACGGGCTGGTCCATAAGACCGATCGCCGTCGGAAGATCGGTCGGGACAGGCGAGCCGACCGCAAGCGTCAGTGCGTTGGCCGCCTGCGCGACTTCACGAACCCGCTGCTCCCGATCAGCTTCGGCCTGTCGCACCAGTCCTTCCGCCTGGGCGACTTCCGGCCCCCCGACCTGACCTGCATCATGCAGCTTGCGCGTGAGGTCGAGCGAGGCCCGCCAGTCGGTCAGCGTGGTTTCGGTCAATCGCAATTGCTCTGCCGCCAGACGCTCGTTGAGATAGGCGTCGGCCACCGCGCCGATGACGGTGATGCGGGCTGCACGCCGACCTTCGTCAGTCGCCAGATAGCGTTCGAAGGCAGCCTGCGTCTGTGAGCGAATACGCCCGAACAGGTCGATCTCGAATGACGTCAGGGCTGCCTGCACGCCGAACTGGCCGAACTCGACACCACGCGTCGCGCCCTCGTTCGGATCGATACCAACGCCAGCGCCAGCGACGGACGAGGGTACGCGGTTGCGCGTATAGGTGCCCTGTATCTCGCCAGTGGGCAGGATCGCCGCGCGTGCAATCCGGAACTGCGCCCGCGCTTCCTGGGCCTGGAGGGTCGCAACCCGCAAATCGCGGTTCTCGGACAGCGCGATCTCGATCAGCCGCTGAAGGCGGGCGTCACCGAACATGGCGCGCCACTGGATGTCTGCCGAGGTAACCGCATCGGCTGCGTTCGCTCCCGGATAGGTCGCAGCAACAGGAGGTGCCGGGATGTTCAGACGGGGGTTCATCGAGCACCCCCCTGCGAAGAGCAGCAGGGGAAGCGCGGCGAGGAGATATTTGCGAGCCATCGTAATCAAGCCTCGTTGGGGGTGGCGACGGTCTCTTCGGCCCGCTTGCCGCGAAGCCGCGCGGCGAGACGCACCACGACGACGAAGAAGGCAGGAACCAGGAAGATCGCCAGCACCGTGCCGGTAATCATGCCGCCGAACACACCGGTGCCGATCGCGTGCTGGGTCTCGGCGCTGGCACCGGCTGCAATCATCAGCGGCACGATGCCGAGGGTGAAGGCAAGGCTGGTCATCAGAATGGGGCGCAGGCGGACCTTTGCTGCCTCCACGGCTGCCTCGACGACGTCCTTACCTTCTTCCACATACTGCTTGGCAAACTCGACGATCAGGATCGCGTTCTTGGCGCTGAGGCCGATGATGGTGATGAGGCCCACCTGGAAGAACACGTCGCTGGCAAGCTGGCGCAGAATGATCGCAGCGAACGCACCGATCAGACCCAGTGGCACGACGAGGATCACCGACAACGGGATCGCCCAGCTCTCATAGAGGGCAGCCAGCACCAGGAAGACGACGAGCATCGAGAACGCCATGAGGATGGTGGTCTGCGATCCGGCCTGCTTTTCCTGAAGCGACACACCGGTCCACTCGACCGCGAAGCCCTTGGGCAACTGGCTGGCAAGCTGCTCCATCTCGGCCATCGCCGCGCCGCTCGACACGCCGAGGTTCGGGTAGCCCGCGATCCGCACGGCCGGATAGCCATTGTAGCGGATCATCTGTAGCGCACCCTTCTCCCATACGGGGCGGACGACCTGCGCCAAGGGCACCATCTCGCCATTCGCGTTACGGACGTTCAGCTTCAGCACGTCGCCGAGCTGCATGCGGGCGGTCGCGTCCGCCTGGACGATGACCTGCTGCATCCGGCCCTTGTTGGGGAAGTCGTTGACGTAAGCCGATCCCATCGAGGCCGACAGCGCATCGCTGATCGCCTGGAACGGTACGCCCATCGCCTGCGCCTTCTCGCGGTCGATCGCGAGCCGAACGTTGGTGCCGGCGGGCAGGCCATCCGGATAGACAAAGGTCACGACCTTGCTCTTGGACGCGAGTTCCACAAGCTTGTTCTGGGCCGCGATCAGCGCGGCATAACCCTGATTGGCGCGGTCTTCGAGCCGCATGGTGAAGCCGCCCGACGTGCCGAGTTCGTCGATCGCCGGGGGCGACAGGCTCATGACCGTGCCTTCGGGGATCGCCTTGGCGGCTTCCGTCGCGTGCGAAATCTCGTCGGCAACCGTTGCGCCGTTACGGTCCTTCCAGTCCTTCATGACGGTGAAGGCCGTGGCGACGTTGGGGCCTGCCCCGGCGAAGCCATATCCAAGGATCGCGACGTTGGTCTTGATGCCGGGACGGCTCGCAACATAGCGCTCGTAGGTACGCATCGCTTCGTCGGTGCGCTCCTGCGTTGCATCCGGCGGAAGCTGGATGCTGGTAAGGAAATAGCCCTGATCCTCTTCCGGCAGGAAGGAGGTGGGCCAGTTGGCGAACGCCACGCCGACCAGACCGAGAACCGCAACGAACACGAGCATTGCGCGACCCGTGCGCTTCAGCACGGCAACGACCCACCGCTCGTAACCTGCCGTCATGCGATCGAAGCGATCGTTGAACCAGGTGAAGAAGCGGTTCTTCTTCTCGTGGCCGGTGACCGGCTTCAGGAGCGTGGCGCACAGCGCCGGGGTCAGCGAGAGGGCAAGGAAGGCCGAGAAGAGGATCGACACCGCCATCGACAGCGTAAACTGGCGATAGATCGCGCCGACCGAGCCGCTGGACAGCGCCATCGGCAGGAACACGGCGGTCAGCACTGCGGTGATGCCGATCACCGCTCCGGTGATTTCGCGCATTGCCTTGGATGTCGCTTCCTTCGGCGACAGATGCTCCTCGTGCATGATGCGCTCGACATTCTCGACGACGACGATCGCATCGTCGACGATGATGCCGATCGCCAGCACCATGCCGAACATGGTCAGCACGTTGATCGAGAAGCCGGCCAGCAGCATCACCGCCAACGTGCCGAGCAGCGCGATCGGGGCGACGATCGCCGGGATCAGCGTGTAGCGAACCTTCTGGAGGAAGAGGAACATCACGAGGAAAACGAGGACCATCGCCTCGACCAGCGTGTGCAGCACCTTCTCGATCGAGATGGTGACGAACGGCGCGGTGTTGAACGGGATCGACCACTTCATGCCCGCCGGCATCGCGCGGGCGAGTTCGGTCATCCGGCCCTCGACGGCCTTGGCAACCGCAACGGCGTTCGCGCCGGGTGCGAGCTGGACTGCGGCACTTGCCGACACCTTGCCGTTCTCGCGCGTCGAGAACGAATAGTTCTGCGGCCCGAGTTCGACACGCGCGACGTCGCCGATCGTGACCTTGGAGCCGTCCGGATTGGCCTTGAGAATGATGCCGGCAAATTGCTCGGGCGTGCTGAGCTGACCATCAGCGGTTAGCGGCACCAGGACGCGCTGGCCCTTGACCGTTGGCGAGCCGCCAAGACTGCCGGGGGCGAGCTGAACATTCTGCTCGGCAATGGCCGACGTGACGTCACCGATCGACAGGTTGTAGGAAACGAGCTTGGCGGGATCGGTCCAGATCCGCATCGCGCGCTCGGCCGAGAAGTTCTGGACGCGGCCGACGCCGGGAATCCGCTTCAGTTCTTCGGTGATGTTGCGGCTGAAATAGTCACCCAGCGCGACTTCATCGAGGCTACCGTTCTCGGACGTCAGCGACACCATCATGAGGAAGCCCGACGAGGCCGCCTCGACCTTGACGCCGAGCTGGCGCACCGTCTGCGGAAGGCGCGGCTCGACCGTCTTCAAGCGGTTCTGCACGTCGACCTGCGCGAGATCGGGATCGGTGCCGGGACGGAAGGTCGCGGTGATCGTCGCCAGGCCGGACGTATCGGTGGTCGACTCGAAGTAGAGCAGGTTCTTCACGCTCGACAGCTCGCGCTCAATGAGGACGACCACGCCGTCATTCATCGTCTGCGGGGTCGCGCCCGGATAGGTGGCGCTGATGGTCACCGAGGGCGGCGCGATCGACGGGAAGCGCGCAACAGGAAGCTGTGGAATAGCGATCAGGCCGGCGAGGATGATGCCGATGGCGATCACCCACGCGAAGATCGGACGATTGATAAAAAACTGAGGCATGATGGCGATCTCCTCAGCGCTTCGCTGGCTGCCAGGCGCGTGCCTTGACCGGCACGCCGCCCTGGATGCGATCCCGGCCGACCACGATGATCGTTTCGCCAGCCTTCAGGCCCGACTGGACGACGTAGCGACCATCGACGACGTCGCCGACGCTCACCTGGCGATCGTGGACGCGACCTTGGCTGTCGAGGATGGCGACAGTTGCATTGCCGTTGTCGTCACGCGTGACGGCTTCCTGCGGTACGGTCAGCGCCGCTGGCACGCTGGATCGCGGCAGTCTGGCGCGCACGAACATACCCGGCAGCAGGCGACGCTGCGGATTGTCCACCTCGACCCTGACGACAGCGTTGCCGGTGCCCGGCTCCACCGTCACACCCGAGAACAGGATGCGCCCGCGGATCGGGTATGGGGTGCCTGACGAAAACAGAATGTCGACGCCGTCGGTGTCCGGTCCTTTGCCGTCGCGACGTGCCTGCAATAGCGCATCGAAGCGCTCGGCAGGCTGACGGACGTCGACATAGACCTTGTCGATTTGCTGGACGATCGCGAGCGAATTCGTGTCCTGCGCGCCGACCAGCGCGCCTTCGGTGACAAGCGTTGCGCCGATCTGCCCGGAGATCGGCGACGTGACACGCGCAAAGCCGACATCGAGGCGACGACGGCTGAGATCGGCGCGGGCCTGCGCAACCTCGGCAGCCGCCTGCGCGCGCTGCGCGACCGCATTGTCATAGCTCTGGCGGCTGATCGCATCCGCGGAGACCAGCGGCTTCAGGCGCTCAGCCTGCGAACTGGCGAGACCCAAGGCTGCTTGCGCCCGGGCCAATGAGGCGGCTGCGCTGTTCGCATCGGCGCGGAATGGTGCCGGGTTGATCTGGAAAAGCGGCTGACCGGCGCGAACGAAAGCGCCCTGCTCGAAGAAGCGGCGCTGGACGATGCCGCCGACCTGCGGACGGATCTCTGCCGTCCGGAATGCGACAACGCGACCCGGCAGCTCGTCGGCGACCTCGACCGCCTGCGGCGAAACCTTCGTGACCTGCACCTCGACCGGCTGTGGGGCAGCCGTCTGCTCGGGTTCACCAGAGCAAGCGGCGAGCGCAAGCGACGCGGCCGTAGCCGTGCAGAGGGTTCTCATCCTGCGTCCGCGCAGAAGCATCTTTCTGGTCTCCGAAACGTGTTCGATCGTGCATTTGCCGATGACCGTCGCGGTTCGGTGGACGTTGTGTGGAGACAGTGTGGAGGGCCGTAGCGCGGGCTGCTCAGGAGCGATTAGTATCTCACGCGGAGATCAAACGAATGAACGCGCTTATCCTGATTGCCGAAGACGACCCCGAGATCGCGGACATCATCCGCGCCTATCTTGAGCGGGAAGGCTTCCGAACGGTGCATGCTCCCGATGGTCGGATCGCCCTCGATCTGCATCATGCGCTCAAGCCAGACCTGATCCTGCTGGACGTATCGATGCCGCGCATGGACGGATGGGAGGTGCTTGCGGCCGTTCGTCAGTCTTCGACGACACCGGTTATCATGGTCACCGCGCTCGATCAGGATATCGACAAGCTTCAGGCGTTGCGCATCGGGGCTGACGACTATGTCGTGAAGCCGTTCAACGCCGTTGAGGTCGTTGCCCGGACCAAGGCGGTCCTGCGGCGGACTGCCGGTGATCGCGCCGGGGGTGTCCTGCGCGCCGGACCGCTTGAGATCGATCAGGAAGCACATGAGGTTCGCAAGATTGAAGCGGATGAAAGCGTTACCCGGCTTGCCCTGACGCTGACCGAGTTTCGCCTCCTCGTCCATCTCGCAAAGAACCCGCACCGCGTCTTCAGCCGCGGCGAACTGGTCGACGCCTGCCTGCCGGGAAGCGATGCGCTGGATCGCACGGTCGATAGCCATGTCAGCAAATTGCGCAGGAAGCTCGCGCAGGCGGGGCTTGCCGACATGCCCGAAGGCATAAGGGGCGTTGGCTACCGGCTGATGCCGTCGTGACGCCGCGCCGGGATCTGACGACGCAGCTCGTCATCGCGATGATGACCGTCGTTGTCGTGTGCATCGCGTTGTCGGTCGGAGCCTTTGAGATCGGTTATCTGGTCGTCTATGCGCTGGGCCTGCCCGGCATTCGATCGCTGAAGGAGCTGTATCTCGAACCTCTCGATATCGGCTTCCTCGTAACGTCCGTAATCGTTGGGGTGACGATCGCCTCAATGTTTGCGGTTCGTATCGCCAAGCGCATCCTCCGGCCGCTTCGATCGGTAGAGCAGGCGCTACGGTCGATCGCTGAAGGTGATCTGTCCGCGCGTGCCACACAGGACGATTATGGGCCTCGCGAGGCAGCCGGGCTGATCGACGACTTCAACACGATGGCGCATCGCCTCGAACAGGCATCGCGAAACATCTCGACGTGGAATGCGCAGATCGCGCACGAGCTGCGCACGCCGCTCACCATCCTCAGCGGCAGGCTACAGGGCGTTGTCGATGGCGTGTTCGTGCCGGACGAACGCCTGATCGGCAACCTCATGGTGCAGGTCGAAAGTCTGAAGCGATTGGTTGAGGATCTGCGGGTGGTCAGTTTGGCCGACAGTGGCCATCACGACCTTCAGGTTGCGCAGACCAGCCCGACTGAGGAGGTCCGGCGGCTGATTGATCTCGTGCGGCCGCGCCTGACAGAAGCCGGTTTCACCATCAGCTATGAGGGTGATGCCGGGGAAGCCATGCTCGATGCCAGTCGGTTGCGGCAGGCCCTCCTGGCCTTGATTGAGAACGCCCGCATTCACGCGCCCCCCGGGCGGTTGGCGATCCGCACGCGACTGACCGAGGATCGAGTGGCGTTCGAGGTGGCCGATGACGGGCCGGGGCTACCGGATGATTTTGCGCCCCGCGCCTTCGGGCAGTTCGAGCGCGCCGAAGCCTCGAAGGAACGTCGTGGCTCGGGATTGGGACTGTCGGTCGTCAAAGCCATAGCCGTTGCTCACGGCGGGGATGCCTCCTACCGCCGCCAGGACGGGCACTCGACCTTTATCCTCGATCTTCCGCGTTGGCATTGACCGACTTGCGTCCCCCACTCCGGTAGCTCCGCCTGCGTCCGCCGTTGCTTAGGCTCAGCGAGTTCAGGTTCGACCCCATGACGAGGAGCACCAGGATCGCCAGTAGCGAGAGGATCGTGCAGATGAGCGTGTCGAGACCGCCGCTGAGTGCGAAATTGAACGATGCGGCACCGATGACGACCAGCAGCGTGGATATTGCGATGGCGCGCAAGATAGGGATCAGCACGCCCCTGCCTCCACGTTTTTAGCCAGTCGCGCACGCCAGAAGGCGATGGCGTCGGCAGTGAGCAACGCGCCTGGAACGACGGGTGCTTCGAAGAGCGAACCAGCCAGCTCATACAGGCAGGAAGCCAATCCTCGCCGCCTGAACCGCAAGCCGATTGTGATGCTGTCACATCGAACAGCGGACGCGTCTGCCGCGAAGGTAGCGGCACCAATGCACCGCTGGTCAGCGGCAAAGAGGGTCATCCAGAGCGATCCCGCCCCAGCGGGTACGGCGATCGAACGATCGTCGTACAGTCCGCGCAAGGCATGGTCGTCCGGTAACCCGTAGGGCACGAAGGCAATCTCGACCGCATACCCATTGTCCAGGTCGAAACTCATTGTCCGAGGAACATCGATCCTAGCGACCACTCACCATCTCCACCGCGACCGCGCGCAGATGAAGGCATGCATGATGTCGATGGTGACAATGTCGCGACTGGATGCAGCTTCCGTGGAGACGCACGAAAATCGCTCAGCCCGTCGATCGTCACGGTTCCTCCACGCAACTTCCACCGGAACGCGACAGCGCGGTTCCAAATGGCCTGCGACCAAGATTTCCGGTCAAAGCAGGAGTTAAGACCATGAAGAAAGTAGCGCTCGCGTTCGCACTGTTTGCAGCTACGGCAACCCCCGCCCTGGCGCAGACTGCGGGCACGACGCCGACGTTCAGCGGCGCCCATGTCGACGTCACTGCCGGTTGGAACCGTGGCACGACCAAGGACGTGCTGCCGGGGCCGGGCGATCAGCGCTCGCGCAAGAGCGGCGTCGCCGTGCGCGGCAGCGCCGGTTACGACGTTGCCCTGGGTGACAGTGCCATCGTGGGTGCCGAAGTCGGGATCGGAACCGGCGGACGCGACATCCAGACCATCCGCGGCAATAATCGCTTCACTCTCGATCCCCGCCTGACGGTTGATGCCGCGGCCCGGTTCGGCGTGAAGCCGAGCGATGGTCTGCTGGTCTATGGCAAGGCGGGCTGGGCGATGCAGCGCGTAACGACGAGCCTCGCTCAGACGGGCGGTTCGACCATCACCGGCCGCGACACCGAGCATGGTTTCCTGTGGGGCGGTGGGGCGCAGGTCGCGCTTTCGCACAACGTGTCGCTCAAGGCGGAATACGACCGGGTCAAGTTCAACGACTACTACAAGCGTTCGCGGCTGATGGGCGGGCTGAGCTTCAACTTCTGATCGGAAGCACCCTCCGCGAAAGCGGAGGGTGCAGACCTGCGTATTGAGTGGAGTATGCGATGAGTAGCAACCCTAGGGATGTCGATGTCGTCGTCGTTGGAGCGGGTCTTGCTGGCCTTACGGCAGCCGACGAGCTGACCCAGGCCGGATATACCGTCGTCGTGCTGGAAGGGCGCGATCGGATAGGTGGCCGGGTTCGCGACGCGGAGATTGCAGGTGTTGCCGTCGACGCGGGCGCGACCTGGGTCGCCCCACATCACACTGCCCTTCGCGAACTGGCGAGCCGGCTTGATTGTCAGCTTGTCCCACAATTCAACGACGGCAAAGGCGTCATCTCCTTTGGCGGATCACGCAAGGTCGAAGGGCTTTTTGCGATGGCACCGTGGACGGTGCTCGACATCACCAGGATCATGAACGCTTTGCAGGCATTGGCTGACAAGCTGCCTGTTTCAGAACCCTGGAAACACCCCGATGCTGAATCGCTGGACTCAGTGTCGCTGGGGGAGTGGGCGGCGGTCTCGAACTGGGCACTCAAAGATACTGGCAGATTCCTGACCATGTTCAGCCTGGTGCATTGGGGCGCACCTCCGGAAGCCGTCTCGCTGTTCAACGCACTCCGCTACATCAGAAATATCGGCGGGGTGGACGTGATGCTGAAGGTCGAAGGCGGTGACCAGCAGGACCGCCTGCTTGGGACCACGCATGGCCTCACCCGCAAATTTGCCGCAGGGATCGGGGCGGAAATCAACTTGAACTCACCTGTCGTTCGTATCGAAACCACTGGTGGTCGAGCGCTGGTGCAGACAGTACGGGGAGCTTTCGAAGCCCGTTACGTCATCGTTTCGGCGTCGCCGGCGCACCGGGCGACAATCGAGTTTTCGCCACCACTTCCTGAGCAGCATTATGGCCTCTCCCGTAGCTGGAAGCTCGGCGCGCTCAGCAAGGCATTCGTCGCTTACAATCATCCATTCTGGCGGGATGAAGGTCTCTCAGGCTCTGCTGTCACCGATAACGGGGTCGGTTTCCTCACCTTCGACGTTAGCCCTGCACCGGGTGGTCCGGGAATCCTGATGGTGTTCTGCGATGGCCGGGCTTTTGACGGCAAGGATCCGTCCGAACGCCGTCAACTCGTCCTGAACCAACTGGAACACCTCTATGGCGAGCGTGCCAAGGAGGTAATCGACTATACCGATTTTGCCTGGGGGAATGACGTGTTCGCCGCAGGTGGTCCAAACCCGGCTGTGGAGCCGAAAGGATGGACGAATTTCGGTCGATTTCTGAAGGAGCCGGTGGGCCTGGTCCACTGGGCCGGCACCGAAACCGCCGATGAGTTCAGTGGAACCATGAACGGGGCGATCCTGTCCGGGCGGCGTGCGGCACATGAGGTCAAGGCCAGGCTCGGCCTTTGACAGATGCCGTTCGCGCGACGGATTCATGCTGGAAAACGCTGAACGCTGTAGAGGACTTTGTGTCGGCACGACGTCATGGAGCCATAAATGGCACAACGTTCGTTATCGCGAATGCTGGCACCGCGGAAGCGCCGATACCCGGCTAAAAATCTCGCTTTTCTCGTTCCATAATTCAGGACACCATTCATGAAGACCATTGGCCTCGCATTGCTGATCGGCGCCGTCGCGACACCGGCCGCGGCCGCTGAAATTTCGACCCATGTGCTTGATCTTGCCCGCGGCGTGGGCGGCAAGGCTGTACCTGTAACGCTATCGAAGCGCAGCGCCGACGGCAGCTGGCAGAAGGTCGGAGCGGCGACGACCGACGATAACGGACGAGTCCGTAGCTTCAACGATGCAAAGTCTTTCGACACTGGCATCTACAGACTTCAATTTGATATGACGCGCTACCCGGACGCATCGGCCTTGCCATTCTTCCCCGAGATCACGCTGACGTTCCGCGTCACTGACAAGTCTGGTCATTATCATGTGCCGGTGGTTGTCAGCCCGTATGGCTATTCGACCTACCGAGGAAATTGACCATGATCGTTGCACGCCTGCCCAACTCGGATCGAGGCAAGGGTGGGCATGGGTGCGCGGAAAAAAAGACCATCCGCACCTTCGACACGAAGGTTTGTCGACAATGAACGGATGCCTGCCGGCATGCCCTCACCCGAGGTCGCGTTCTAATTGGCACCGAAAAGGAGTTTCCCGATGACAGCAGCGCCGGTAGCCATCCTGTACCAGGCTGTTCCACCGCCCATGATTAATGGGTTGCGCAAGGATGCCAAGCCGGGCGGCTATTCTGATGGAGGTGCCGACATCGCCCACGCCTTGCGCCAGGCAGGGGTGGATGTGGTCACTCCCTCTACTGCGCCAGATCCTGCCAGCGCCCTCGACTGGGTGTTCCCGGACACGATTGAGGGTATCCGCAGCGCAGGCGCTGCTGGCGCAGCGGTGCTGTGGGCGAACACGGTTCTGTTCGAAGGGCACCCCCTGGAGGCAGCGCTCGCCGACTTCGCGATCGTCGGCCAGCTTCCCGCCGCCATGCAGGCGTTCGATGACAAGTTCGCCACCAACCGGTTGCTGGCGGAAGCCGGCTTGCCGGTTGCCCGATCGTTCCTACTCTCCGGCACCGCCAAAGATGACGTGTGTTCGCTGGCTGATGTCGAGCAGGCATGCGCGGCCCGAGGCATAGCCTTTCCGATGATCGTGAAGCCGGTAAGGGGGCGCGGTAGCCAGGGCGTTACCTTGGTGGAAAATTTTGGCGAACTGCGCGACGCTGCCGCCGCGTTGATCGAGGCTGCGACCTTCGGCGACATACTGATGGTGGAAGAGTTCCTGGGAGGCGACGAGATGACGGTCACGGTCATGCCCCCGGCCTCACCGCGCCCGGATAGCACACAATCGCAGACGCACTGGGCCTTGCGTCCCGTCTATCGTTTCGATCAGCATGCCGGGGTTGCGCCGTATAACGGCGACGTACCGGTCACCGCCAACAGCACCGCGATCGACGTCGGGCGCCTGAGTGATCCGGCCATTGTCGCCATGATCGACGCTTGCGTTGCGGCAGCTGCGCTAGTCGACGCGCGTACTGCCATTCGGATCGACTGTCGGGCTGACCGCGACGGCACGTTCAAACTGTTCGACCTTAATATGAAACCCAACATGACCGGTCCCGGCCGCCCGGGACGCGACAACCAAGACTGCCTGTCGGCGATCGCCGCTCGCGCAGATGGGTGGAGCTATGTCGACCTTCTGCAAGCCATGTTGGCCGCCAAGTGGAGTATCGCTCGGTAAGCGCCGTTCAGCGATGAGCGTCCACTTTTGAGCGTAGCAGGCAAATCCTTTTTCCCATTTAGGAACCGTAGCGAGACAGCCGGGGCGTACGCGGTGATCGCGAGGTCGCAACAGCCCGATTTTCTCAATATCTGTTCCCGAATGGGTTTTCCCGAAATGGCGGGTTGAAGATGGAGAAACGGGACGCTCCGCAAACGTGCGTATGCGTGACGTAGCGCCTGTCTAGCTCGATCGGCATCGAACGGTGTCATATAACCCGTCACGCGATCTATGCGCCCTAATCGGTCTCGGCTCGGGGCGGAATGACACGCTAACGGCGGACCCTTAGACCCCATGACTGCCGGAGCCTCGGAGGCTCGAATCTGAGATGCTGATGATGGATTTGTCAGCAGCGGAGACGAGTCATGACGGAGGCAGTGAAATACGTTGGTCTGGACGTTCATAAGGAAACCATCGCGGTCGCGGTTGCCGATGGGGAACGCGGAGGCGAGGTACGTTTCGTCGGCACGGTCGCCAACGAGGACGATGCGATCAGGAAGCTGGTCAAGCGGCTGACGGGACCGGGTGTGACGTTGAACGTCTGCTACGAAGCGGGACCCTGTGGGTATGGCTTGCATCGGCTGCTGTCGAAGCTGGGACAGAATTGCATCGTCATCGCCCCCTCGATGATGCCGCGACGCCCGGGCGACCATGTTAAGACGGACCGGCGTGACGCGATGACCCTGGCGCGGCTGCTACGCGCCGGCGAACTCACCGCGATCTGGGTGCCGGACGAAGCGCACGAGGCGGTACGCGATCTCATCCGCGCGCGACGCAGCGCGCAGGACGATGCCATCGGGGCCAAGCAGACGGTGCGCAGCTTCCTGTTGCGGCATGATCGTCGTTTTGGCGGCAAGGCGGCTTGGACGAAAATGTACTGGCGGTGGTTGTCCGAGCAGCGGTTTGAGTTTCCCCACCAGCAGCTGGCATTCGAGGAAATGCAGAAGCGGGTGCTGGAGGCCCAGGCACGGGTCGCGCGCCTGGAGGCGGCGCTGGCTGAAGCGGTGGATGCGTGGTGTTTTGCGCCGCTGGTCCGCAATCTGCAGGTCCTGCGCGGTATCAGGCTGGTCAGTGCCGCAACGCTGGTCGCCGAGGTGGGCGACCTCACCCGCTTCGACAATCCCAAGCAACTGATGGCGTATGTCGGCCTGGTGCCGTCCGAGCACTCCAGCGGTGCCAAGACCAAGCGGGGCCGGATTACCCGCGCGGGCAACGCGCAAGCACGGACGATGTTGATCGAGGCGGGCTGGTCGTATCGGCTGCCCGCTCGCGAGGAGCGACGCTACCGTGAACGGGTCATCGACTTGCCCGAGGACATCCAGGCGATCGGGTGGAAGGCGCAGGTTCGCCTGTGCCAGCGCTACCGTCGCCTGGCGGCCACCGGAAAGCCCCAGCCCAAGGTGACCACCGCGATCGCGCGTGAATTGGTCGGCTATGCCTGGGACATCGCCCGTCGAGTGTCGCCAGCGATAGCCGGCTGATCCACACAGAACAATTCCAGGAGGAGGCGCCAGGGCACCAACTGCATAGCCTTGGCCGGCGTGCCGCGGGCACCCGACTGTGATGGGCAATCCACGGTGTACGGTGGGGCAGGTTCGTCCGACGCCCGA
>FWWM01011247.1_pt1 | contig 15408 bp, 15 predicted proteins | sample 2228351 | NCBI WGS metagenome assembly FWWM01 (sample SAMEA103939774, study PRJEB20133) | metagenome | reverse complement strand
GCAAGCCGTCGCTGCTGAACAACGTGGAAACCTGGGCCAATGTGCCGCCGATCATCCTCCGGGGGGGGGCGTGGTTCGCCTCGATGGGCACCGAGCACAGCAAGGGCACAAAAATGTTCTCGCTCGTTGGCAAGGCTGATACCGGTGAAGTGGAAATTTCGCCATTTAAAGCCCGGGTGAAGTTGTCCCGGTGTCGGGCGTGTGGAGCCTCGATGATCCCTGAAACCGTGAGAGCACGGATCCTCGAGCGTCTGCGCGCAGGCGGCATCGAGTTTCGCGGCGTGACGGGCTTGTGTCCCGCCTGCAGACGGCGACAGGCCGCCGCCGCATGGCAGCACAGCAACGGCAGAATAATCGGGCCCGGAATGCCTTGAGGAGAAGACTCCTGCCCCGCCTGCAATCCTGCCTGGACAGCGCCACCCAGAGTATGTTAGCCGTTTTCCGGATGGGTGCCCAATTTTCCATCCACGGGACAATTCCCCACACGGCATTTGCCTTTTTTCAGCACGGGGTTGCATTCCGCCGTGGGAAGAATCATCGGCGTTTGGAAGTAGGGGATTTCCGACCTCTCTCAGTGGTTGGTCGCTCAGACTAGAACCTCGTTGACGATTCTATCGGCTATCCCCAGGAATGCAACGGACCGCCGCGACGGGGTTGCGACAGGCTTTCCCGATCGCGTCCGTGGGGATACGCGCCTGTTGTGCTTGTCGGTTGAAAATGCAAGTCGCCTGGTCACAGCCTATCGATCCGCCTGGGCCAGGGCTGGGTAGCAGAATCGCGCCCTATCCGATGCGTCATGAGACGAAGCCGTGTCCAACACGGATGGCGTCGCCCGCTTGGATACAATTCATACTTTACGATTTACGAATGGAAAAGAGATGATCCGCGCAGTGCGAAAAACTTTTTTTGCGGGGCGGATGTTTGGCGTTTTTCGTCCGGACTTGATTTGCCGAATCTTTTGCTGCTAAATCGTGCATGAGACGACAGCGATAAGTCTGTGTCCCGAGGCAAACGGTATGCCCATCTACGAGTACCAATGTCGGAAATGCGGGGGAATCCTGGAAGCACTCATTCGTACCCCCCGCGATATCCCGTCACGGTGCCCCACGTGTGGATCCCGTTCGCTTCATAAGGTGATCTCCGCGTTTTCGGTTGGGCGCGGCGAGACAGACCCCCCCTGTGACACCTGCTGCTCCCCACATCGTTTCAGCCCTGGAAGGCCTTGCTCGTCGGCCGGATCCTGTCCCCTGTCCGCCTGTTGAACAGACAGGAGGACAGGATAGAGAGCGGTCAGGCATGAACTCCGACGGGGTGATCAGCTGGCGCGCGGCGAATGCGACGCGCGAACGGTGCCTTCTCCGTCGTTTCTTTTTTTCCTCTGTGTGCGTGGCAGCGACCGTCACGGCCCTTGGTGGGTTTAGGATTTTTTCGTTTTGGGGCTGCCGGGGCCGTGCAGGTGGCATGAGTTTTTTTGTGGATGTGAATGGCGTCTCAGACTCCGCGACACTGTCTCAGGAGACAGTCCGTAGACCGAACCACATGGCCGCATGGAGCGGGAGTACACAACGCCCCCTGTGCAACAGGATGAGGGGTTCGGATTACGTCAAGCCGGGGCGTCTCGTCCAACGGACGGCATGACATCCGATGGCAAGCACCACGCCGAAACGAATCGGAATTCTCGGTGGGACATTCAATCCCATTCACCTTGGGCATCTGATCCTCGCCCAGAACGCGTTGGAGGGTTTTGACCTGGAAAGGGTTATTTTTGTTCCCTGCGCTATTCCCCCCCACAAACCCCGATCCACGCAGCTTGCCGATGCCGTGCACCGTTTGGCCATGGCACAGTTGGCTGCCGAGGAGGACGTCGCTTTGGAAGTATGCGATGTGGAAGTGCGACGCGGCGGTATCTCCTATACTATCGACACGCTCTGGCAGTTGCAGCGTATGTATCCCGGCGCATCGTTGACTCTTGTTATCGGTGCGGATGCTCTTCTGGAACTCCACCAGTGGAAGGGGGTCGAACAGATACTCCGTCAATGCACGGTGGCGGCGTTTGCGCGTCCGGGATTTGACCTTCGGACTCTTCGCCCCGAAGACCTGAACCTTCCACCCCCGTGGCCAGATCGCTTGCTTCAGAATGTCTCCGTCGGGAGGCTCATCGATATTTCCTCGTCAGATATCCGGCACAGGGTATTGGAAGGCATGAGCATTCGGTACTTAGTTCCACGGGAAGTCGAAATCTATATTACGGAGCACAGACTCTACAGAGAATCCGGGCCTTCTCTCGGCTGACGTTGCAGAACGAAAAATGGAACCACCAAATCACGGGGGAGGTAACGCCATCAACGCGCAGCAAATAATTCGGGCGGTTTACACGATTTTAGATTGCAAAAAAGGCGAAGACATTGTTGTCCTTGACGTTCGCGGTTGCTCAGACATCACAGACTTCTTTGTAATCGCTTCTGGTACAAGCCTCCCGCACCTGAAAGCGTTGGCCAATGACGTGCAGTTCGGGCTCAAGCAACTGGGACTCCCGTGTTACCGCCGTGAGGGGTTGCCGGAGACCGGATGGATCGCCTTGGACTACGCGGACGTTGTGATTCATTTGTTTTTGGCGGAAACGCGGATGTACTATGCCCTCGAAACCTTGTGGCGTTCGCCGCGGATGAAGGTCCGTCTCCACACCCCGGCCGCGGCACAGAAGGCGTCCGCTTCCCCTCCCGAGGAATAGGTCCGGCTAGATGTCGACTTCGTCGAACGCACTGCCTCCGCTGAGGCCCTGAAGCCGAAGAAGGCGATGTGCCAACGCGCGAAGCGCCTCCTCCTGGTTCCCACCGGTGAACCCATTATCCGTTCCGGAAGGGGTCGGATCGAGTAATTCGACAAGGGCGTCCACGTGTTCGATGTTATGGACGCGCCGACGATCGTTCCGGGCCTGCCACATGCCGAGCAACACAAGAAACGCCGCGGCGCATGCTGCAACGGCGAAGCGGGTATGCCAACGCCAACGCAGCCTCGATTCCGGTTGCAGGGCGAGGAGGCGGCGTGCTTCGGCCTTGATCGCCACAAGAGAGGAGGGGAGAGGAGTGCCCATAGGAAGTGCGTGGGCAACCGCCGCCTCAATGCGGTCGACGTCCTGCCGGTATTGTCGACACGTGACGCACACTGCGAGGTGGCGGTGAAGACGACGTTGGTCCCGCCGGGACAGTTCCCCCGACGCATCCAGCAGAATACGGTCAGCCATATCGGTGTGCATCACTGGTTCACTCCGCTTGTTTTTCATCCTTCAGTAAAGGCCGCAATTTGGCAAGCGCATAGTGCATACGCGCCAGCGCGGTGTTGATCGAAACATTTTGAATGCGCGCAATCTCCTTGAACGGGAGGTTCGAGAGCACCCGAAAAAGGAGGACCTCCTTCTGCTCGGGCGGCAGCCGTTCCATTGCTTCTGCCAACCGGGTCGCCAAATCTTTGGCTTCCAACGCGCGCTCGGGCCCCGGATCGGAGGCCTCTAACGTGTCCCGTCGTAGAATGGCACCCTCTTCCGCCGTATCGTCCAAACTCATCGTAGGACGTCTTCGGCGCGCCCGGTCGATCAGCAGGTTGTGCGCGATGCGCGCAATCCATCCAAAGAAATGGCCCTCTTTGTAGGTGTCCAGACTGCGAAGCGCGCGAAACCACACCTCCTGGAAAATTTCATCGGCCTCTTCCTGCCCGTGGGCCATGTTGCCGATCAAACTGAACAGAGGCCGCCGGTATCGTTCCACCAGTTCGCCCAAGGCTTCAACGTCACCGTTTCGGTACCGGATCAGCAAATCGCTGTCGGCCTCGGCCATGGCGTGTTTATCCTTACAAACGAAAAAAAAGCTCAATTATTTTGCGCGGCTAGAGGCGGTCCGAACCGCCCCCTGCATTCCGCGCCAGACCAGGAGGGCAGAAGACACCATATTTGTACACAGGGAATCGACCAATTGCCCGATGGTCACCCGGGACACGAGCACAATCCCCAGAGCAAGGCCCAACATGTTCAAACAGTAAATAACCGTATAGGAGAAAAGTCTCCCCTGATCGCGGATGTCGCTTTGTCGCTGCGTAAGCGACGCTAAGGTAAACGTGAGATGAAAGCCCCACGTGAAGCCAATAAGCCCCAGCCAGAACAGTGTGTATCGTTCCACGGAAATGAAAAGCTTGGCCGTGTAGTACGCAACAACAACGAGCACCGTGTACAGAGGGAAAAAATATGGTGCCAGGCTGATCAAAAAGTTGGTTCGCGACAGCGTCACACTTCCTGTGTTTCGCCTTACGCGCAGGGTGACCACACGGGCCCCCATACACATCCCCCAGAGGGCATGCGTTAATTCGTGGGCCAGAACGTAGGCGCGTGTGGGACGCGGTAGTATGGCATAGACTATCTGCCAGAAAATAAACCCGCATCCCAGGGCCCACATCGGCGCGGAAAAAAAGACGCCCACTGGAGGTTCGAGGGTAAAGAGCAAAGAACCCAGTGTCCGCGTCATCCCGATACAAACGGGCAGCAGGAGTAGCCCCACCAGGAATTTGATAACCTTCCATCCCATGCGGTGTCACTTTACCTTTCGGTATACCGTATTTTCAACTCCCATTGCACTCGCAGGCGAACGCCCACGTCTTTGGCGAGTCGGACCGTTTCCCCGGATTTCCGCCGTGCCCGCACAACGCGTTCGTATCGCAAAATCGATGACTTTTGAAAAACTCAGGGAAGCCCGCCGGCTTGTCATTTGCAGGAAAGCCGCGGCTGTCGTCTTCGCCCCTGTGCCTTTCACGAAACAACCGGAAAGCAAGGGCCCCACGCGAAATATCAAAAACTGATTATATGCCGAACCGTCACCGGGACGGAACGCCGTGGTTGATGCGGTTCGCAGTGGCCACAGGACGTTTCCCGTGGCCGCTGGCAGCCAGCAGAGACGTAGGAGTTCCCGGGCACTCCACACACCGCCCCGGCGACGACAACGTGAGGGGGGTATCCTTTCTGATCCCGCGTCCACCCGCACAAATAGGGAGTTTGCCTGCCTTCGCTATGCCGGGTGCAACACGTCGCTCCTGGCGAACCGTACCCCCCTGCACCTTTGGATAGATCATGACCGAACGTGGCACCGCGCTTGCTTCCCGAGCCAATGGCAATGTGACCAGGTGAGATGGAAGATACAGCATGACGGAACCCAGCGCAAAAAACCTTCCGCGGAGAATGGTCGGCAGTGGGTGTCCTGCCCTTTGCGATCGCCGCCGCGCATTGGTGGCCGACGACGAGCCAGCCATCGGGCATATTGTTGCCGACTGGATCGGCCGGGCCGTACCGGACGCTCAGGTGGATTACGTCGCAAACGGCCGGGCCGCTTTGGAGGCGTTTCGGCAGGGGCACCACGGCCTTGTTATTTTGGACCTTGCCATGCCTATCATGGACGGCCGCCAAACCGTTGAAGCCATCTTTCATATCTGCGAAGAATGGGACTGGGAAAAACCTTTTGTGATGTTCGTGACCGGGTTTGCTCCGCCTGATTTCCGCGATCAGTTTCTGGCGCAGCACCCCGAATGTACCCTTTTTCTCAAGCCGGTGTTCCACCTAGACCTCATTCGCACTGTCCGAGATCACCTTGTCCTTCGACCCACGTAGCCGAATAGGAAAAACAACCAGGCTACCCACTAAAGCTTAGGCACCTTGTAGAGAGCGCCAGATCGTGCCTCCGAGCATGGGTTCCGGTAGCCGTGCCCTTCGAGAAGCAAAACCATAAAATGGGCGGCGCAGAGGTCGTTTCGGCATTCCGTCAGTTTTACCCAGACACTTTATCGCTTTGTTTAGGAGGGGGAGAGGCACAGATAAAGATGTACCCTCTGAACCGACTGCCGAAAATGGAGAGAAAACCGGTTTTCGCCGTGAGCGGCCAAAAGCAAAAATAGGAGGGGTGTACACATCCTACGCATGCGCAGCCTGACGGAGTGTTTCCAACCCGCGGACCAGCAGATCATTCGACATTCACAGAGCTTGCCTTCCCCTTCTCTCATGTCCACCGAATGTGGCCGGATGGGCATGGGACAAGCGCGTCGTCGTGGACGCCATGTTGTTGGTTCATGCCGGCTTCTTTTTGGGCATCCCCAGGCCGCTTTCGGTTTTTTCCAGGGGATCCTCCGCCTCTCCCTCACTCCCAACGCCGGCGGAGCCGTTCATGGATATTAGTGTGTTGCACCCTATCGGGTTCGAATTCAGTATCCGAGGGTCCCTCCTGCGCAAGCCACACGGCGTCCATGGTCGCGCATACGTCACGTGTCAAAAAACGGCTGAGTTGAGCGTAGCTGTGGCGGTCAGATAGCCCACGTCGGCGATGGTAATAGCGAAGCGGCCATGTGACGTAGAGGAAATCCCGGGCGCGTGTCATGGCTACATAGGCCAGCCGCCGTTCTTCGTCAAGCTCCTCCTCGCTGCCCGCGGCCAAATCAGAGGGCAAACAGCCATCGGAGGCATGAATGAGAAATACGACGTCCCATTCGCATCCTTTGGCCGAGTGAATAGTCGAAAGCGTGAGCCAGTCGTCGTCCTTGCACGGCGTGCCGGCCAGATCGCTGGTCGATGTGGGTGGGTCAAGCTGGAGGTCCATGAGAAAACGTGTCCGCGACCGATAGCCGGAAGCAACTTGTTCCAGGCTTTCCAAGTCGCGTGTTCGTGCTTCGACGTTCGGATAGTTTTTGCGCAGGAGGGGATCGTAAAATCGACGGATCCGTTCGATATCCACGGAGGGGGATCGGGGAGGACAGCCGATACAGTCGTCAAAGACATCCGCCAGTTCGGCGATTTGCCGGCATGCGGCTTTCGGTGCACGGAAAGATCGGACGGAACGTGGGTCGTTGTGATGCATTCTCACGTGGCGCACGGCCGCTGTCGCCGTGGAGGGACCCACGCCATCGAGGAGCTGCAGAACACGAAACCAGGCAAGGTCATCGCACGGGTTCTCCAAAATGCGAAGAAACGCCACCAGATCCTTCACATGGGCGGCCTCTAAAAAGCGCAAACCTCCGTATTTGCGGAAAGGAATCCTGCGCCGAGTCAGTTCTATTTCTAAGGAGTCGGAAAGGTACCCAATGCGAAACAGTACCGCTTGCCGCCGAAGGGGAATGCCTTCTTCGTAGTGTGCCAGGATGCGCTCCACGACATACTGGTTCTGCTGATCCTCGTCCCGGCAGGTCACGAGTTTGGGACGGGCGCCCGAACCGCGCGCGGAACGCAGTTCTTTGGTGAAGAGATCCCGGGCGTGTCGAATAAAACAGTTTGTGGTCTTTAAAATGGGGCTGACCGAGCGGTAGTTTGTCTCCAGAGTCACGACCGTCGTTCCAGGGAAATGTCGAGGGAAATCACGCATGTTGCGAATGGTAGCGGCGCGAAAGCTGTAAATACTCTGTGCGTCATCGCCGACAACCATCAGATTCGCGTTAGTCCTGCGCATGCCGCGAAGAATCGCGGCCTGCACCGGGTTCGTGTCTTGGTATTCGTCGACGAGAATGTGATCAAAACGCCCTTCTATGGCAGCGGCCACTTTTTCGTCGTGAAGTAGTTGTAGCCAGTAGAGAAGGAGGTCATCGTAGTCGAGGAGGTTATGTTCCTGCTTCCATACCGTATAGGCATGGAAAAGGTTTCGGAATTCTTGCTCCCATTCGATGCACCACGGGAAATGTCGTTGGAGGACCGCGGAAAGTTCCTGGTGGCTGTTGACGCACAGGGAATAGATGGCACGACACGTCGCTTTGCGGGGGAAGCGCCTATCCGCACATGATAGTTGGAGGTTGTGCCGGAGGACTTGAAGGAGATCCTCGGCATCGGCCTCATCGAGCACCGTGAATTCCCGGGGAAGCTGTGCCCTATGCGCATAGATACGCAAAAGACGATTGGCCGTTGCGTGGAAAGTGCCACCCCAAACCCTTTGCGTTAGAGCGTCGCTCCGCCGGAGGAGTTCCTCCGCACGCTGCAGCATTTCTTGGGCTGCCCGCCGCGTGAAGGTGAGAAGAAGAATACGCTGGGCAGGCACCCCCTTATACACGAGCCAGGAAACGCGATAGGCGAGAGTACGCGTTTTCCCGCTTCCGGCACCGGCCACCACCAGAAGCGGTCCTCCGTCATGCGTCACCGCCCGGCGCTGTTCCGCATTGAGATCGTCCAACCAGGGAGGATCACTCATATATATCCGATGTGAGGTTCGAAAGGCCGATAGCCCATAAAGACGTCGCGCTTTTTGACGCGGCAGACATAAGGCCTTCCGCTGCCCTATACGGTTGCCTTTCCCCAAAGGTACAAAACGTCTGACGGCACGAAACCCGCTGGCATTTCCATCCTCCGGAGCTCATCGCTACCGGTGGGACCGGTGGGAGAGGCCGCCTGTCACGCCAGGTTAGGCGTCACAGGCAAGCCCCTGTAAGCCGGGGGCCATGACCCCTCGCCGTCGAACATGCTCTTGGCCATTTTTCCGCTATGGCCGTCGGCGGATTTCTTGCTACCCTATCCCCGGTGTCGGAATGCCATGAACGGACCAGACTCCTGCCGATTCCTTGTGGACCATATGCTCATCCGACTCGGCAAGTACCTGCGCATCATCGGGTACGACGCCACGTGGGAACGCTCTCTGCGAACGCACGAATTGATTCGACGCGCCAACATGGAGCAGCGTATCTTTCTGACTCGAAACGCGCGGTTGGAGGATCAGTACCCACGACCCCAGCAGGTTCTTCTTGTTCGCTCCACAGACCCAGTGGAACAGTTTCGTCAGGTCGTCTCTGAGATGGGGCTTGACCCCCATCGTGCTCTTTTCTCGAAATGTATTCGCTGCAACATATACTTAGAAAACGTGGCCGTGAAGGCGGAAATATGCGAGCGGGTTCATCCGAACGTCTATCGTCAATACACAGCATTTTACCGCTGCCCTTCGTGTGGGACGGTATTTTGGAAGGGATCCCATGTCCGCAACACATGCCGTAAGCTCGGATTGCCCGTTCCTCCGGATGCGTGACCCGACGGCCGGCAATGGGTGGCGACAGGCTCTTCAGCCACGCTTTCTGCCTATGGCTCGAATCTCTCACAGTGCTTGTCGTTCCGCGACGTGCGCCCATCAAGACTCCCCACACTAGGCAATAGGAACAGAAAATGGTCGCACTTCACGACGTTCTTGCAAACTGGATAATACGTCATTTGCATCCCATTTGCTTGGCTATAGTTGCCACATGCCTTGCGATTTTTAGCAACGACATCAATCGGCAAATGAAGCGCCTTGTGGGGAGATGCCACTTCCTGGTGCGATTTGTTCTCTACGTTCTGCTCTGCGCGTTCGGATATGGTTTAATGATCGTAACAGCCGCTTTTTCTGTGCAAAAGGTGCTGTTGAGTCTGGACCGATCATGGCTTGTCCCCTTAGTTCTTTTGGCGTTCGCCACACTCGGATTTCTTGCGGAACGGCGTAACCACATTTAGCCCACGATGTTATCCGCAAAAGCGGCCGCTGGGGAAATAGAACGCGGAAGAGGCCTGGGATCCCCGTCGGAAGGATACCATGTCCTTCCCGCGTTCCCACGTGGGGTACATTTTACCCTTGACGGCCGACGGGGCCTTGCGTATGGTGTCGGCGATTGCTCTGATGACGGATTGGCGTTTGTCAGCCACATCACGGCCCGGGCGATGGGTGGGAGGTTTTACTCATCGTTTCCGAAATTGCCGTGTACAAACGCCGTGCGCGGCGGGTTGTAGGGGCTCCGGTCTCTGGCGAGAGACCGGGGCGCGGTTGGTATAGCTCTCCCTCCTCACAGGGTGGCTGTCCTGGCCGACAGCACCCTGGTATTAGGGGCCAGGCCGCCAGGCCTGGCCCCATTGCTTTTTTTTTTTTTCGGGTGTGCGGAAAACGGCGACGCGTGTTTGGCTTTTCTGCGTCCTCATGGAATTTGCCGCGTTAGCTCCATGTCGCATCCGGTACAGCTGTCTCTGATGTGGGTTCAAGCAATCCGGTGGATGTGATGGAGGTTAGTCGGGCAAGAGGCGCTTGCGCCCCACGACTGTTTTGCTACTGTTCTGTTCGCTCATGGGGTTGTGTAGTGGCATGCCTGGGACGATAGGCGCGTTAATTTTTTGCTTTTAGCTCGAGGCGGGACGCGGTTTTTCAACATGAACGCCCTGACGTGTCTGATTCTTGCGCCGCTACTTGTTGCTTCGGAGGGACCTCCGGTGCGGGTGAATGCCGTTCGGACATGTGAGAACAATACGCAGAGCGTTGTCACCATAACCTTTCGACCACAGCCGGGTGTCATGCTATATGCGGACAGTGTGAGGGTGGCGTCGCCTTCGGGTTCGAACACGCTCCGGCAGGCGTCTCCTGCGCGTACCCGTCGGGACGACATTCTGGAAAAGGATGTTCAGGTTTATGATGGCGAGGCCACGTTCGCCTATGTGTTTTCCGTATTCCCGACGGACTCCTTGACGGTGGTCGTCCATTATCAAGCCTGTTCCTCGACCGTGTGTTATCCTCCGGAACGTGTGGAACTGACATTTCAGGGGGAAGGCGACGGATACACAGGGGCGCCTCGTGTCCCCGAGCTCTCCGGGGACATTGCGGAGCACACGGCGCTGAAAGCCTTTTCCCTTGTGGCACGTCACAGCGGATACCTATCCCCCCGCGCGTTTTTGCGCTTTCTCGATGCGGTTGAAGAAGGGCGCGCGGGAAGGCCTGACCGTCTCGAAGCGCTGGTTGCCACGGGGCGTCTGGCCACGATGCTTTTTTTGATTGTGCTCGGTGGACTGGCTCTGAATTTGACCCCGTGCGTTCTTCCCTTGATTCCTGTTCACCTGGCCATCCTCGGCGCCGGTGCACTGGCTCACGGTTCCAGGAACAGCGGGTTCTGGCGGGGTACCGTCTATGGGGCCGGAATGACGATCGCTTATGGCACGATTGGAACCGTGGTTATTATTGCAGGCGGACAATTCGGTAGTTTTCATGCTTCTCCTTTGTTCAATGTCGCGATAGCGGCTGTGTTTCTTATCCTGGCCCTAGCCATGTTTGGTATCATTCCGTTAGACCTTTCGCGTTTTCAGCCACGTGTGGCGTCAGGCCGGCATGGCCTTCTGGCCGCGTTTGGGTGGGGAGCCTTGGCCGCACTACTTGCGGGTTCCTGTGTGGCGCCCATGTTGATGTCGGTTTTAGTTCTTGGGGCTAGCCTATATGGTCAGGGCCATCGAATCGCGCTTGTGATGCCGTTTGCGTTGGGGTTGGGCATGGCGTTGCCGTGGCCCCTTATTGGAGGAGGGATCTCGTTGCTGCCCACGCCTGGACGTTGGATGGTGGCGGTGAAAACAGTTTTCGGCGTGGTCATCCTGGGTTTTGCCATTCGCTATGCCTGGCTCGGGGTGCAACTGTTTAGAGGTGATCGCCCTGTATTCGGCGGTGGAAAGCGTGTGCCGGCGAAGGATGCGTCAGAGGCCAATTGGGTTACGGATTGGAGCTCCGCGTTGGCTGTTTCGCGTCGGGAGAACCGGCCGGTCTTTATCGTTTTCGAGACAACGTGGTGTGCGAGTTGCCGCGCAATGAAACAGAAGACCTTTCGCGATCCCGATGTGCAGCGACGACTGAAACGATACATCACGGTTCGATTCCTGGCCGACCGTCCCGAGGAACCGGCCATACGAGCGGTGTTGGATCATCTGCGGGTATCGGGTTTTCCCACCTGTGTGGTGCTGCGACCGTCACTTCTTCCCACCGAGGGCATGCATCGTGAAGGGCCTTCCTCCGGGTGACTCGGATGCTACCGTTTCTGTGTCGACCGCAATGTCTGCGGTCCGGAACCCAGTGCCGTTCAAGGATCCCCTCAGCGTCATCGTGATGGGTGCTTCGGGCGATTTGGCCCGCAAGAAACTTTTCCCCGCCTTGTTTGCTCTCCACGCACGCGGATTGCTTTCGCCCCGAACCCATTTTTTCGGTTTTTCTCGTTCCTCTTTCACCGACGTCTCGTTCCGTGATCGTTTGGCGGAGACTCTGACGTGCCGCTACACCCCACCGGCCGGATGCCGCGAGGCGCTTTCGACTTTTTTGAACCGCTGCTACTACGTGTGTGGATCATACGAGTCAGCGGAATCCTTGCGTACTTTACTCCGTGTCGTGGAGGCCCACGAGGCGGGTGTTTCAGCCCATCGTCTTTTCTACCTCGCGACGACGCCATCGGTATTTTTAGGAACGATTCGCGCCCTGGGAGAGGCGGGTGTGGGAGCGGTACGGGAGGCACGCGGCCGGTGGTGTCGGCTGGTGATCGAAAAGCCCTTCGGCCGGGACCGCGCGTCTGCGGATGCCATTGGGGCTGAATTAGCACGATGGTTTCGTGAGGACCAGATCTTTCGAATGGATCATTACCTCGGCAAGCCGATGGTGCAGAACGTTCTTGTGTTGCGTTTTGCCAACAGGGTCTTTGAACCGTTCTGGAATCGGGATCACATCGAGAAAGTCATCATCCGGTGGTCGGAAGATTCAGGAATCGAAGGACGGGGCGGATATTACGATGCCTACGGCATCATCCGTGACGTTATGCAGAATCATCTTCTTCAGCTTGTCGCCCTCATGGCTATGGAGCGTCCCACGCAGTTCACGCCTGATGCGATCCAAGATCAGAAGGCGCAAGTGCTTTCTTCCATTCCACCGTTGACGCTGGCGGACGTGGCGATTGGCCAGTACATAGCCGCGGGTAACGGCCGTCGGGGTTATCGCCAGGAGCCCGGCATACCTACCGATTCCCGCACGCCTACCTATGCCGCTGCTGTGCTCCGGATTCCCCATCCGCGCTGGGAGGGAGTTCCGTTTCTGCTTTCGGCCGGAAAGGCTTTGGATTGCTCACTGAGTGAAGTGGACATCCGATTCCGCCTCGTCTCGAAGAATCTCTTTCAGTCCGTGTGGCCGCATCCATTGGCTAATCGTCTGATCCTCCGCATCCAACCAGACCCCTCCATCCGACTGACCGTTGTGACAAAGCTTCCGGCCCTCGAACTCTGCCTTTGCGAGACAGAACTTGATCTGGCGTATCATTCGACTTTTTCCGTGCCCGTTCCGGACGCCTACGAATGTCTCATTCTGGATGTTATGCAGGGGGATCCCACCCAGTTCATCCGGGCGGATGAGGTGGCCGCAGCATGGGATATTTTCACGCCTGTGCTGCATGCCCTGGAAACGGAACGGATAGAACCCGAGCCCTATCCGTTTGGCTCGCCGGAAGGCGCTGTGGCTCAGATTTTCAAACGTCAGCACGGTTTTCCGCACTCGCCCACTCGCAAACCGCGTTCAGAAACAAACAGCACGAGCGTTCCGCGGACCGTCCCGGATTGAAAAGGAAGAGGCACACGAGCGCTTCTGGGAAGCCTCGGTCGGACCCGTGGGGACGCTCTTCGTGTGTGACAACGCTTCGTGTGGCCGGTTCAGCCGGCAGCACGCGTAGTGTCCGAAGGAGCCGCAGAAGCCGCGCCGGAGTTGGAGGGTGATGTTGGGAGCGAGGGCGTCTTGGGTTGGGCGCCGTCAGACGAAGGGTTGTGCGATACGGGAGGGGGAGAGAGTTGCTTGGCCGTCTCGACACTTTTGACTACGGACGCGTAAATCGTGTCGACCTTCATCCCACGGCGGTACAGACGGCCAAAAGCCTCCGCATACCCCTCCAAAATCCAGATATCCGAGGCTCGCTGCCAGCCGATATCGGTACCGAGAGCGGCACTGCGCTCATACTTGAGTTTCTCAATGCACTTGATCTGGACCATTGTTCGCAGGTCCTTGGGGCTGCGAATGAGAATTTCCTTCAGCGTGCAGTATTTTCCTGGGACACAGCACCCCTGGCAGATTTCCTCAATGAGTTGACGATTCTCGCGGTAGGGATCGTCGCGATCCTGTGTTGGTTGTGCCGTCATGGCCGGGCCTCCATTCGGCATGTCCAAACGACAGCGCTTTTACTCGAAAACGGTCTTCTCGTCAATGCTTCTATTCCGTTTCCGTCGCTTGCTGTCTCGGCTATAGTGACGGTCAACCATGGCGAAGGGCGCCGTACTGTTTATTATTGAAACGGATGCGCACACGGACTTAGACAATGTGCCGTTGATCGCTCGATACTTGCGCTGGGCTATGGAACGGAGCAAAGAGGCACGTTTCTGGCACGCCGCGTGCCTCCCGGCAGACGCTGGCCGATGGGATGACCGCATGTTGATTCACCACGTGGTGGAGTTCATGCCCAACGTGCTGGCGGCCACGGAGAGGGACCATGGTTCTGCGAGGGATCGCAGCAAAACAGACCCTGCGGAGTCTATCCTTGAGGGGGTGTGAGAATTGCTGCGTCGTGGTGTTCCGGGATGATAACCTGTTCGGCGAACGGCGCCGGCTGCGGAAAATCCTCCGCCGGGTGGTCTCGGCCGAACCTCATATGCTCCAGAAGGTTGTGCGTGTGCCTCATGCGGAGGAACCGTTGGACTTATTCGACGAATTGGTTGTCGCGCTTCGACGCATGCCCCGCACGTTGTGGATCGGATGGGCGTTCCAGTGGGGAAGGGGAGTCTGGCGTACCGGCGTATCCTAATCCGGCTTCGCCGGAATAGGTTTTTACGGGAAATCCTGGATTCGCGCCGCTGCGGCGTACTGGCGTGACAGGCCTCACTGAAAAGGCGGCCGAGTTTATCGGTCTATCGGTCACAGCTTTGAAGGCACCGTTCCATGCGCGGAACTTCCTCCGGCGTGTCCGCTTTGTGTGGCACTCCGTGGGGAGACACCGGAGGGTCCAAAGGTTCTTCCCCTCCCAGATTCCGCACATTTCGGAGATTGTCGCGCCGGTTCACTAGACCGACTTTGCCCTGCTGTCTCTGCACGGTCGGGAGCTGCACGCAGGCGTCTTTGTCGAGATCCTGCTGGCCTTGCGAGGCAAAAAAGCCTCCTGCAGTACCTGCTTGGCTTCCTCTTGTTTCCCTTCCCGGGTCAGTTGGGCGCCCTTATCCAGGCGGGATCGCACGCTGACTACGCGGGCTTCCCGTTCCGTTGAATGCGATCCAGATACGTACGCAACGTGTAGGCGCGCGGGGGCCCGACGCTCACTTTTTCGGAGGGCGTTGAGCCGGCGACTTTAGGGGTCGAAACTCCAGGTGGCGAGGTGAGGGGCCTGGACAGCGGTGACGCTCATTTCGGGCGAGAGACGAATGCCGGGTTCGCGGAGTTCGCCTTGGGCGATCTGATAGCGAATGGCTTGCACCAGGTCCGCCAGTCCGGGGTGGAGGGTCAGCCGGGTGTTCCCCTCGCAGAACAGTACGGTAGTTTTTCATAGTGGAGTGACACACTGGGTCAGAAAAGGCCCGTGTAGCAGAGGAAACCGCGGCCGATCGAGGGACGGCGGCGAACGCGGCGCAGT
>FWWM01011237.1_pt1 | contig 15415 bp, 10 predicted proteins | sample 2228351 | NCBI WGS metagenome assembly FWWM01 (sample SAMEA103939774, study PRJEB20133) | metagenome | reverse complement strand
TATGACGTAGCTGTAGCCTACAACAGCAATACCCAGGAGTTCCTGGCTGTGTGGAGCCACGGGGGCGAGCTGTACGGCCAGATCTATGATGGGCAGGGGGTGCCCCAGGGCGAAAACCTGCTCATAGACGGCTCGGGCAGCGCCTACCGGCCGGCTGTGGCCTACTCATTGGCCTTTGACCGCTACCTGATCGTCAGTGAGCACTGGATCTTGGGCGAAAGCGACATCTACGGCCAGCTCGTGGACGCCGACGGCAGCCTGTTGGGCGCCAGCTTTGCCCTGGACAACCGCGCAGGCGATCAAAGCCAGCCCAACGTGGCGAGCGACGGCGCCGGCTTTTTCGCCGTGTGGCATGGCGACGACGGCGGCGGAGTCTTGACTGCCATCTATGGCCGGGGTGTGACCGGGGGCGGTATCATCTCGCCCGCGATCCTGTTGATAGCCGGCGGCGGAGGCATGACCCGCAAAGGGCCGGCCGTGGCCTTTAACGAAGCCGCTGCCGAATACCTGGTGGTTTTCCGCTACGATGCAGCCGCCACGACCGAGATCCATGGCCGGCGGGTGGCCCAGAATGGCAGCCTGCCCGGCAACGAATATCTCATCACCAGCCAGCACTACGCCTACGACCCTGACCTGGCGGCCACGCCCTGGGGAGCGACCGGCGGCTATGTCGTCGTCTGGAGCGATTTCCGTGACGGCGACTATAACATTTACGGCCGGGTGGTGCTGGCCGGAGCCGACAGCTCGTTTGACGGCGGGGATTTCGCCATCGCTGATGCCGCCGGCAGCCAGCAGACTGTGCCGGCTATCGCCCGCTCCCCGGCCAGCGGCCAGTTTCTTGTGGTCTGGCAGGACGACCGCAGCGATGCTGTCGGCGGGACGGACATCTATGGCCAGCGCCTGACCGATGATGCTAACCTGGCAGGTGCCAATTTCGTCGTCAGCGCCGCCTACAGCGGCCAATTCCTCCCTGCCGTCGCCGCTACCCAGGCCCCTGATGCCTACCTGGTGCTCTGGGAAGATGATCGAATTATGCCGTATGACATCTATGGCCAGCGCGTGGCCAGCAACGGCTCGCTGCTATGGTACGAGTTCGCCGTTTCTGCTCAGCCGGAGGCCCAATCAGCCCCGGCGGTGGCCTACGATCACGACACGGACCAATACCTGGCGGTGTGGCAGGACCAACGCGACGGCCAGTGGGCCATCTACGGCCAACGCCTCTCCGCCGAGGGCTGGCCGTTGGAAGAGCCGTGGGCCATCGAGGCCGACGGCCACGACAATGTCCAGCCGGCTGTGGACTATTCCGGCGCCGAGCACCTGTTCGTCGTTGTCTGGGCCGACGAGAACCTGGACAAGCTCGAAGGCCGCCAGGTGCCCGCCGCCGGCCAGGCTACCGTCCTCTTTTCGGTGATTGACAGTGACGGTGGCCGCCACCCGGCCCTGGCCTACGACAACGACAGCAACCATTTCCTGGTGGCCTGGGACGACGGCTTTGACGTTTATGCCCGCGCCCTGGCCGGTAATGGCTTTCCTTTGGGTGGCCCCAGCACGCTGTTATCCCCCGACCCAGGTTGGCAGCAATATCCAGACATCGCTTTGAACACCGACGACCACCTTTTCCTGGTGGTCTGGCACGATGACCTGGGCGCCGGCGCCGTGGACATCCATGGCCGCCACGTGGATCAGCTCGGCGACCTGTCTGGCCCGGACCTGTTCATTGCCGGCGGTGGCAGCACCCCGCGCCGCCATCCGGCTGTCGCCTATGACCGCAACACCCAACATTATCTGGCTGTCTACGAATGCCAGGTGGCCTCTAAAGAATCCGATATCTATGGCCAGCGGCTGGATAGCAGCGGCGGGACGGTAGGCGCCGAGCTGATCATCCGCGACCAGCCGGCCGGCGCTGACCAGTTTGGGCCGGACCTCTTTTACGTGCCTGAGGCCGGTCAATACTATGTCATCTGGGCCGAGGACCAGGGCGCTGGCGCCGGCTACGACCTGTACGGTCGCTGGCTGGACGCTGCCGGCGGCCCGGCCAGCTCGTTCCTGCCCTTCTTCCGCTATTCTGGCGATCAGCAATACCCCCGGCTGGCCTATGACATGGACCACGGGCAAGGCCTGGTAGTTTGGTTCGACACCCGGCGCGGCAAAGGTGGCGATGTCTATACCCGGTTGGGCGCGCTGGACCTGGAGCCTCCTGTTGCCCTTTTCACCCGCGACCCGACGGTCGGCGCGGCGGGGACGACGTTTGTCTTTGATGCCCGGCCCAGCCACGACAACCTGACCCCGCCCGGCGCGCTGCGTGTCCGCTGGGATTGGACCAGCAACGGCTCGTGGGACACACCCTTGAGCTATGACAAGGTGGTCAGCCAGACGGTGCTGGCACCCGGCGTCTACACCGTCACCCTGGAGGTCTGGGACCTGATGTGGCTGACCGACACAGTTTCACTGCCGATCCGGGTCCTGGCCGCCAGCCCAAACACCCCACCCAGCGCCGAACTGGCTGTCGCTCCCCCGATCGGCGTGGCCGGGACGACCTTCCAGCTCGACGCCTCGGCATGCAGCGACGCCGAGACGCCGGCGGCCAACCTGCAAGTGCGCTGGGACTGGGAGAACGACGGGCTCTTTGATACGCTGTGGAGCGCGGTCAAAATCCGCGACCACGCCTTCAACGAGGCCGGGTTACACATGGTGCGCGTTGAGGTGCGCGACGCCGAGGGCCTGACCGACGCGGCGGTGCGCCCCTTGCTGGTACTGCCGGGCAACGCCGTCACCCTGGCGGTCTCGCCTGAAGCAGCCACCCTCGCTCCCCACGAGACGCTCCGCTTTCGGGCCACCGCCTGGGATGTTTACGACAATCGGATGAACAACCCGAGCGTGACCTGGTCGGTGAGCGACGGGGCAGTTGGCGAGATCGGGGCCAGTGGCTTGTTCACGGCCGGCCTGGCTGCCGGAATCCACCCAGACGTAATCCAGGCGACGAGCGGCAGCGCCAGCGACACAGCCAGCGTGACCATCGTCTATCCTTACCAAATCTACCTGCCGCTGGTCGAGCGCGGCTTTTAGCCTGGTGGTAAGGCCTTGCTTCTAGTTCCGGCTTGTCTGGGTTAGTAGAGAGCTGTCCCTCGTCCAAACCGCGCTGCGGGGAAGTTCAGCCACTGCCGGCAATCTGGCTGAAGAAGGGGGTTTTTGTGGCAGATTCACCGCCGCAAAAACCCCCGATGCTTTTGAAACACAGTATGCTGCATCTTTGCAAACGGTCACCTTTGTTGTGTGGGAAAGCCGTTGCCCAGGCGTCATGCAGACCCATTGGCGAGTGTGGTACCATACAAGCGGGGAACCGGATTGGGGCAGGCAACGTCTTTAATCTGGCATCCCAGGTGCTCGCCTGGGATAGCTGGAATCACTGCGGAATAGGAGGAAGAAGGAATGAAAAGGGGGCAGATGCCAGCATGGCTTGCCCTGCTTCTGGTGATGGGGCTGGCCGGAGCCTGTAGCTCCTTCCTGCCCTCCGCTGCGTTGCCGACCGAGGTTCCCCCAGAAAGCCCACTCCCCACCTCGACCATTGTCACTCCGCCGGCCGCCTACGCCACCCAGGATGCTGCCCGCCAGACGGCCATTGTCACCCGTGCTACCGCTTCCCCTTTTCCCACCGCCGGGCCGCCCACAGTGCAGACCGGCCAACCGTCGGTGGTCACGGTCCGGCGCGCCGGGCTTAGCCTGGAGGTACGCCTGCCCAAGAGTGTCTACCTGGCCGGCGAGGGGGGGCAAGCGGAGGTCATTCTACGCAACGACGGGGGAGAGACGGTCTTTGTGATCGGCCGTGGCAGCCAGATCGCCTGGCCAACCCTGGTGGACGACCAGGGCATAGAGCCGGCGCCGTGGCCCTGGCTCTCTTGGTCCATGCTACGTGGCGTTCCGCGCCTGGTCGAGCTGTCTCCCGGTCAGTTGGTGACCGACTCGCTCACCTTTCAGGTGCCGCCAGAGGATGAGCCATTATCCCACACCTACACACTTTGGGTCGAGGCGCAATTCAGCCGACCCGCGCCCGACCAGCCGCAGGGGCCGGACAACCTGTGGTTGCGCCTGGAAGCCGGGCCGATCCCGCTGCAGGTGATTGCCCCGGCTGCCGGTCAGCAGTTGCAGGCTGAATTGCAGGCCAACCGATATGGCTGGAAGCTGCGCGTGACCGACGAGAAGGGAAGAACACCACCCGGCCCTTTTTGGGGGCTGCTCGAAGCCACCTCAATTCATGGCAGCCATGCCCGGTCTTTGGCCGATGAGACTGACGGCGCCTGGTCGGCAGAGCTGGACCCCTACCTGAGCCAGGATGGGGCCCAGGTTGCCGTTCGAGCCTGGGTTGCCGCCCCTGGTTACGTGACTGCGGTCGTCACCGCCACCGTGCCCGGCACGTCGGAGGCTGACGCCACGTTCTATGCCGGAGAGGAACCGGTGCGCCAAAGCTACAACACCCTGGAAGCAGCCCAGGCCGCCAGTGAGTTTCCGCTCTACCGGCCGGGGTTCTTGCCAGCCGGGGCCAAGATTGACAAGGTTCAGATCGAGACATGGGCCTCAGACGACGGCTACCGGGCAGAGGCCACACAGCTCTACCGGCTGGGCAGCAGGGAGTGGCTGAAACTGACCCAGATGGTTGTCAGCCGGCCCTGGGCCGATTTTGGCTGGGGGACAGCCCGCTACGATCCAGAGGCCAGCGTCGTGGCGGTGGGGCAGGTGACAGGTTATGCCACCCGGCGCTTCGGCTGGTGGGTGCTCGACTGGAAGTGCGGCGATGTTGGCCTGGAACTGCGGGCGCCGGTGGCGGCGCTGAGCCTGGAAGGGTTGGTGGTGATCGCCGCCAGGACCAATGCGCCGGACGGGACCTGCTTGCCGGTGTCCACCCCGGCGCCACCCACGGCAACTCCCGCGCCGCCGACGCCTACAACCGTGCCTTCTCAGATCAGGTGGAAGGCAGAAGTGGCCTTGGTTGCGGCTCTCACGGCAGCTTCGACCGGCCTGCCCGCTTGGTCTCCAGATGGAAGTAGCCTGGCATTCCACAACGCCGATGGGTTGGCCCTGGCCCGTGCCCCCGACTTTGCCCCGCAGACGGTCTTCACTGGCCCGGTCTTGGGCGCGATGTGGGGTGAGCCTGGCCTCCTCTGGCAGCCCGATGGCAGCCGACTCCTCTTTCGCTCCAGCACCGAGCGGGATGTGGAAGGCCAGCCCGTGTCTGTAGGAACCCTGGGCAGTGTGACGCCTGATGGTTTGGACCTGCGCGACCTGCTTCCTGGCTGGAAGGCCACCCTCAGCGGTCCATCGTATGCCATCGGCCTGGTTGGTTGGCTAGACAGCCGCACACTGGCCTTCCACGCGCACTGTGGCACCGAGTGTGAATATCTATATGCCTTGGACCTGGCAACCGGCGATCTTCTGAACCTGCACATCTTTGGTCCGCGCTTTTTCTTGCAGCCGGGCATCCCCTGGATCGTGGCCCAGCACGGCCCTGGCGGGCGCATCAATTTCACCCTGGTGCACCGCGACAGTGCCACCATCGCTGCGCCTGATACGCCAGCGCCGGCCTGGCCCCCGTCGGCAGCCATCACCCGCACGCTCCCCCTGCCTGGAACCACCGGCACTGCCTTTGCCGACTGGGCCGACGCCGATGGACAGCAGATCCTGGCCGTAGCCTGGGATCAGGGCTGGATACCGGCAGAGGGGACGGCTCCCGACCTTTACCTGTGGGACCTGGAGGCAGACACCGCCACCCTGTTCGCGCCCGATGTGCTGGATGCGGCCCGGTCGCCCGATGGGCGGTATGTCGCCCTCCTGGTGCCGGGCAAGCTCACTGTGGAGAATGGCATCTACATGGGCATACACCCCCAAACAGGCAGGGCACAGAGCTATAGCCTGGTGGTCCTGGACATGGAGGAAAAGCGGGTGCGCTTTTCTGCGGAAGGACCGGACGTCGCCCTGGACGTATGGGAATTTTTCCACGGCCGCCTGCGGCCCCAATGGTCACCGCGGGGCACGTTCTTGTTGTTCTTTGATGCTGCCGGCGAGCTGGCAATGTTCCGGCCGGAAACCGGTCGGGTCAGCATCCTGACCGAGGGGAGTGGCTCTTTGCTCCTGGCTGCCTGGCAGGTCAATCTGACCTTTTCGCCTGATGGGCGATACCTGGCCCTGACCTACGACGATGAAACCGGGCCGGCGCGGATCTATATCGTGGACATAAGCAGACTGATTGCTGGAGGTGAATGACTATGACCAGGATCTGGCGTCTATCGGTTCTGGTGTTTCTGGGCATATTTTTGGCCGGCTGTGGTGCCAAAGCCTGGGAACGGGACCCCGCCGTGCAGGCGGCCAAAAAGGCTTGCAAGGGGCTGGACAAACAGCTTTTCTATCCCTGCGTTGAGCGCCACGCCGTCGAGAGCCTCAACCCCGATGTCTGTCGCCTGGCCTCCATCTGGATCGACGACATGTGCCTCCAGGCGGTCTACGAGGCAGCAGATGATCCGGTCATCTGTGAGCGGCTCTATCTGGAAGGCGTGCGCCCTACCTGCCGCGCCTACTATGCCGCCCGATCCGCCCCACCATAGACCCCCTGGCCCCTGAGCCTCTGCCGGCCTTCTTGCTGGAGGTCTTTCCCGAACCGGCGGCCGTGCTGTCGCTGGCCGAGTACAGCGATCTGGCCTGGAGGCCGGGACGCCCGTTGGGGCAGGAGGCCCCGCACGCCGGCGGCTGTTCAGCCTGAAAGTGCCAGCCACTTGAATTCGCCAGAAATCGCAATCGGCTCCGACCTCGGAATCGTCCGAAACGGCAATTTTCGGGCAAAAGTGCCTGGCACCTGAGCAAGTACCTTCTCTCTATCATCGGCCGTGTTACCGATCGCCTCGCCCGTTCGTCTTCAGATCAGGAGGGAACGACGCCGTTGATAGCCGACGAGTTTGAAACACTGTTCGCCGCCTACCAGCACGCCATCACTTCCTACCTGAGCAACCTGCTAGGCGATGCGGAACAGGGCCAGGAACTGGCCCAAGAGACCTTTTTGCGGGCCTACCGGGCCCTGGCGCGCGGCACCAAGGTAGAGCACCCCAAAGCATGGCTCTACCGTATTGCCACCAATGCTGCCCGCGATCAGCTCCGGCGGGCGCGCCTGGTTCAATGGGTGCCATTGCTGGATAGCGACCGCGACCCGGCCTTGTGCTTCCCCAACCCCTCTGCAACGATTGCCGATCGGCTGGCGGTGCAGGCCGCTCTGGTCCGCCTGTCGCCCGATACCCGGAGCCTTTTGCTCTTGCACCTGGTCGAGGGCCTGTCTACAGCCGAGATCGCCGAGGTGCTAGGCCTCAGCCGTGATGCGGTTAAAATGCGCCTGTTCCGCGCCCGCGAGCAGTTCCGGCAGGTGTTTCGAGCAATCAACGGCCAGGAGACGGAGGAGATCGCATGAAATGTGAGCAGATCCGGCCACTGCTAGCTATATCGCCCCGCGAGTGGACCACTGCCGAGCGGGGCCAGGTGGAGGCCCACCTGGCAACCTGTCCTCGCTGTGCAGCACTGGCCCGGGAGTATGCATCTCAGGATCGCGTATTCGGCAAGCTGCCCCGTCGAGGGCTCTCGCCAGAGCGGCAGGAAGCTGTGCTGGCCCAGGTCCGGCGAGAGGCCGGTTGGTTGCGTTGGCGGGTGTGGGTGTCCAACGCCCTGGGGACGGCGGCGGCGATGCTCCTGGTTCTGTTCCTGGGCCTCTCCCTTTCGGTGCTGCTGCGCCACGCCTCGACCGCAACTACATTCCTGCCCCCTACGGCTGTATCGCCGGTTCCGACCGCCACACCGCAACCGACTGCCCTGCCCCGGCCAACCCCTACTGCAAGCATCACCGGCGCAACGCCTGCTGTGCCGCTGATCCTGGTTGACAACGGCCCCCGCAGCGGCCTGGGGCCCACGGAACCTTTTCCTCGCCCCGACCTGTACACCCTCCTCGGTGAGGGGAATTACCAGGTGCGGTACCGTTTTGCCGAAAGGGGCATTTACCCCCGACCCGGCCTAGGGATCGAGTCGCCGCCCATCACCGCCGAGGAGCTGGCCGGCGTCCGGTTGCTCATCGTGCCCTGGATGAGCTGCTACGCCGCCGGGGGTGGCCCTGACGGCAGCATGGTCACCTACGATTTCAACCTTACTTCCGAGGAAGCGAGGGTCATCCGCAACTTTGTCGCCAACGGCGGGCAGGTGCTGTTCATCCTTGACCCAACCTATCGGTGCGACTTTGCAGCCCTGTCGGCCCTTGGCATCCTGGCCGACGCGGGGCAGGCGGTTGCCTGGAACGACGAGGCGTTTCACCCGGCAGCGGGAGGGGTGAGCGGCCGGTCGTTTGCCCTGGCCGCCCAATACCGCTTCCAGCCGGTACGGTCGCTATCGGGGGAGGCCTGGGCGCAGCTTGACGGGCAGGGCGCCCTGGCCGTGGAGCCGATTGGCCAGGGGCGGGTGGTGGTGTTGGGCCTGCCGTCGCTGGTGAACGGGATGCGTATCGTCTCTCTGGCAGCCGATCAGGGCCAGCCGGCCCCCCTCTTTGCCGCCGACAACCTGGCTTTCCTCGTGGCTGTGGTCGAGGAGCTGACCGGCACACCTTCCGGTCTGGATGTGGAAGCCATCGCCTGGGAGGAGCGGATAGGCGCCCTGTCCGAGGGGCTCGCGCATCTGGTGGAGCGGCTGGATGCCTGGACGCCAGAGCGGATCGCCTGGGCTGTGCCTCAAGGCGACGAGCGGCAGGCGCTCGAGGCGCAGGTTGCGGCCCTGCGCCGGCGGACGGCCGAGGCGGTAGACCTGCTGGCCGGATGGGGGGCCAGGCCCGATCCGGCCCGTTACGAAGCGGTTCGCGGCATCCTGGCCGAGGTGCTGGAGGGGGCAAACCAACTTGATGTGACGCATGGGCCACGAGCCCGCGAATCGTGGGAGGCACGGCAGGCGCGGCAGTTGCGCCCCTGGCTGCTGGGCTTTCTGGGGGGAGCGGTGCTGTTGGGCATCGCTGCCTGGCGGGTGCGCCACCTGGACATCGCGCCGGCAGCACTGGCCCGACGGTGGGCTGCCCTGCTGCCCTACCTTGTCGCCGCCCTGTTGTTGGTGGTGCACCTGCTGGTCGCTGCCGACATGATCGGCTTTGGGCTGCGCGCCGGCGGCTATCCCCTCAACCGCTGGGGGGTGTGGGGCTATGCGGCGCTGACCCTGCTGGCCATACCGATCTTTACTCACCGGGCAAGCGGCCTGACCCGGCTGGCGTTGCCGCTGCTGGCGACGCTGGCTTTGATGCAGGCTCACCTGCTCACCGAACTGGCCGGGGCCGAGTATGCGACCTATCGCGATTATGAGCAGGGGATCGCGCTGATCGCCAACCTGGCGGTAGCTATGGCCTTCTGCCTGGCCGGTGTGATCTACCGGCGGGCGCGCTGGCTGGCCGCTATGGCGGGCACTCATCTGGCGCTGGCAGCCGGGGTGATGGGGGGTAGCTCTCTGCTGTATGCTCTGGGCCAGGGCTTTGCCCCGTGGCAGATCTACCAACCCCTGCTCCCCCCCTCGCCATTGCCCTATCTGGCCATCCTCTATGGGCTGGGTATTTTGGCGGCCCGCCCGGTCCGGCCACGGGCCTATTGGGGGATGCTGGTCCTGCTACTGGGCTTGTTCATCGCCGGGGGCACGATCTTGTTCATCTTGGGCTTTACCTGGATGGACTCCTCGGCCCCGGCCTTGTTTGACTGGCTGAACAACCTGCTGCTGATCCCCATGCTGCTGGCCGTGGGCATCCTCAGTGCGGCCTATTGGTGGCACGCCCGACGAGCAGCAAGGGGGCGTCTGCCCCTGGTCTCGCCGCTGGCGGCAACGGTCCTCTTGCTGGGGCTGGCGGCGCTGCTCATGCCATCGCTGCTGGACCCGTCCCTTTTGCCGGAGAGCGGCGCGGCCATGCCCTGGCGCAGCGCCGACTACCGGGTGCCGGCCGGGGCCTGGACGCTGCTCTTGCCCATAGCGCGGGTCTTGGCCGCCACCGCACCCTGGCTGGCGCTCCTGGCCGTCCTGCTTCAACTCTGGCACCTGATGGAGGGGGTTCAGGGGGGGATTGCGCCGGTTGCCGAGCGCACACGTCGCCGCCTCCTGGCCCTGGCGGTGGGCTATGCCGTTTTGCTCGTTGCCGCAGTGACGGCTGAGATGCTGGCCTTGTCGCTACCTCATGGCCTGTGGTTTTCGCCCTGGGAAGACCCCAGGGTGCGGGTGCTGGGGACGGGGCTGGCCTCCATTGTAAGCCTTGGCGGGCTGACGGCCTGGCTGCGCCGGCGCACCGGGCCAGGGCGCTGGGGAGGCGTGATCTATGGCCTGACGCTGGCCGTGCAGATCCCGGCCTGGCTATCGGGCTTGGGGCGCTTGTTGCTGGGCAGGATGTCGCTTCTGCTGTCGTGGCTCCAGGGGATGCCTCTCTCGTCGGTAGGGGAGCTGGTTGCGGCCGGGCTGGCCGGGTTGGCGCTGGCTACGTTGGTCTGGCACCTGGTGGTCGCGGCGCGGGTGCTACTATATCCCTCGCCTGAAAGTCTATCGTGACCGTATAGCTTCTGCTTGCCGGATGCGGCCAATTGTGAACAACTGCTCGCGTGGCACCTGGTGCAGGGTCTCTATGACCAGGTCCACTCCTGCCAGGCAGGCCAACTGCTTGTGGGTAGAAGCCGGTCCCAGGGCAATAATATACCCGATCCCGGCAGCGTGGGCAGCGCGGAGGCCTGAGGGCGAATCCTCGACGACGACACAGTGGGCAGGCTCCAGACCGAGGTTGCGGGCGGCCTGGAGGTAGACATCGGGGGCCGGTTTGCCCGGTCGGGTGTCATCGTCGTACACCACTTGTTCGATATCGAACCAGGCATCCAGGCCGAGGTGTTTGAAAAAAAAGTCGAGGTTCGTCCGTTCGGAGGCGGTGGCAATGGTGCGGGGAATGCTGTGCCTGACCAAAAAGTCGAGGAGCTCGACTGCGCCTGGCGACAACCGGAACCCCTGCCCTTGCTCCAGGCAGAGCTGGCGGTAGATCTGTTCCTTCTGTTGGACAAGCCGTGGCAGCTCCTGGTCGGTTAAGGCCCGGCCGGCGAGGTATTCCAGGGTGTGGCGGTTGGTGCGTCCATGGACGTGGACCCGCATCTCTTCGTCAGAGAGAGGGGTGCCCCGCATGGCTGCCGAAAACTGCCGCCACGACCGTTCCTGCAGGGGGCTATCCCACCACAAAACGCCGTTGAAATCAAAGACGAGTCCTCGGAATCGGATCACAAAAGGGATCATACACCGACTTGCCCTCCAACGCAAATCCGGCTATAATGTAGAAGAACCATAGCATCCAAGGAGGAGAATTATGCCGACGCAATCTGCAGCGCAAGCATTGAGCATTCTGCGGGATGGCAGCCAGTTTCAATGGTATGTCATCCCCCTTTTTGCCCTGGTGGTGTACGTCTATGCTGTCGAGATCGAGCGCCGGAACTGGAGGTTGATCCTGGCCGGGTTGGCCTTCTGGGGCATGGACTGGTTCAACGAGATTTGGAATGGGTTGGTCTTTCACTTTACCGGGGTAGCGCCGGTGTGGGGCACGCCAGGGAAAACAGCCTACCTGATCCTGATCGGGTTGAACATCGAGATCTGTTTTATGTTCGCCATTGCCGGGGTTGTTTTTTCTCGGATGCTTCCCTCTGACAAGAGGCTCAAGATTTTGGGCGTTCCTAACCGGCTGTTTTTTGCCGTTGCCGGGTCCATCTTTTGCGTGTTTGTCGAGGTGCTACTCAATTCCGTGGGGGCCCTTACCTGGGATTATTCGTGGTGGAACGCCCGCGCGCCCTGGCTCATCTTTCTGTTCGGCTACCTGACCTTCTTCCTGGTGGCTTTCTGGGTGTACGATATGAGAAGCCTGAGAAAGAGGGCCATTGTAGTCGGAACCATTTGGGGCGTGGACCTCGTTGCCCTCATCCTGTTTGTGGGGATTTTGAAGTGGATTTAAAAAAATAGCTTGAGGCACGGACAAGCACGAGGGGGTTTTGGGATTGAGCCGGGGCTTAAAGTGTGGCCCTGGCTCCAAAGGCCGCTGCTATGTGTGCTGCACCTCATAGCTGAGCCTCGCCGGGCTTAGAGGGCGTCGTTGCAAAAGCGTCGGAATTCGCATGGCACACATTTGGCCCGCCGACAGGTGGCCGGCGGCATCTGTTCCTGCAAGAGGATGGCGTTCATCGCCGCCAGTGTCTCATCCAACAGGGTGCGCAGCCGGGCCGTGATGCGCACCTCCCTGGCCCGCCGCAAGGGGATCAGGTAAAAAAAGCCCCGCCTGACCGGCATTCCCCACGCTTCTTCTAGCATTACGGCATAGGCGGTCAGTTGTAGCTCCCAATGCTCGGCCACCTTTTCCGAGAGCTTATAGTCCACCGGAATTGCCTCTTGCTGCCCCGCCGTTTCTGTTTCGATGACCAGGTCCACCACGCCGCTCATTCCCAGCCGTTTAGAGAAAAGGGGGACGTTGAAATGCCGCTCGCCGGCCTTTAGCCCGTAGGTGCGCAGGCTGCGTCGCCGCTCCAGGTCGTCGGCTTCCTCGTGAGCCTCACGGCTGGCTTGCATCTTGTAGGTCGTTGGCCGTATTCGCGGCAGGCAGGCATGGTAGTATAGAATCCGGGGACAATAGGCATACTGCTTCAAATCTGTCACCCGCCACGGCACCTCTCCCTCTTCTCTCCACTCTTCATCCTTCATTCTCAATCACCCGTCGCCTTTCCCAATCTTTGGGGCACAGCGGAAAGAGTTGGATGTTGCCCGCCTTGCGTCCCAGCGTCTTTTTCAGTTTGATCATCAGCTCGTCCTGGTAGGTAGCCGAAAGCTCTCCCAGATAGGCGCTGTATTGAATGCGGTCCAGGCCGTAATCCAGGCATACGTCGGCCACTTTGGTCCGCTTAGCATCGTCGGGGATGTCGTAGATGACCAGGCAACGCATTGGGCTTTACCAGGCGGCGATGAAGGGGCGGTACTCTTGTCGCTCGCCGCGCAGGAAGGTGGCCAGGTGCCGGGCCTGACTCTGCAGGATGGCGCGCAGCGGCAACTGCTTCTTTTCGTACCGGGCGGTTCCTTCCAGGCGGGCCAGCACCTTGTCGGCCAGCATTCGCCGCGTCTCTGGGGCGAGCATTCCTCGCTCATCCTGTTCCAGGTTGACCCGTTTGTTGACCAGACCAAGGATGGTGCGGTCTACCACTGCCTGACGGAACTCTTCGATCAGGTCCAGCACCAGGCTGGGCTTGCCTGGCCGGTCCACGTGAACAAATCCGCCGTAGGGGTCCAGGCCGGCCAGGACCAGCGAGCGTTCCACCTGGCTATACAGGATGCCATAGCCATAGTTCAGGGCGCTGTTGACCGGGTCCCTGGCCCCCCGATGGCGACGTCCCGGCCAGGCGTATTTGTCCGGCAGCACCAGCCGGATGGCGCGCCAGTAGGCCCGGGCGGCCCGCCCCTCGATGCCCAGCAGCTCGAAACGGATCTCCTGCACCCGCGCGGCTCCGGCCAGCTTTTGCAGGTCGGCCAGATGGGCCAGCACCTCGGCGGCGCAGTGATCCATCTCCTGGAACAGTTCTGGGGCCGCTTCTTTGCGATATTTACCCATGTAGCGTAGCAGGCTGGCCTGGTTGCGGATTTTGCCTTCGGCAAAGGCCAGGGCTGCGCTTACCCCTCGTCGGCCATAGACCTCCCCATCCAGATCGGCGGCCAAAGCTGCCAGTTGTGCCCGGCGGGTCAGCACCGTGCCGGTGAGGCCGGCGCTATACAGGGCGGCGTAGGGCCGGCCCAGGCTGTCGAGGAAAAAGATGGGGATGCCCCGTTGGGTGCAGGCTTCGATGGCGTCGGCCGACAGGCTGATCCCCTGCCCGGTGACCAGCACGCTCTCCAGGTGCAGGAGCGGCGCTTCGGCCAGCACCTCCTTGTCCTTGCTCACCCGCAGGCGTTCAGAGTGTTTGCCCAGGAAAGCGCCGTATTGGTCTACGATCAGGTGTTGGATGATGGGCATACTTTATACCACCCATTCCCCTTCACCGCATCCTTCCCTACATGCGTGAACTGTCCCCACACCAGCCAGGGCAGGAACGGCGACCAATCGGCGGTTTCCAGCGTGGCCGTGCCCACCAGCCCGGAGATGGGCGATTCGGCGTGGCGGCGGGTGGAGTAGCTGCGAAGCTCTTCCCAGATCAGGCGATTCTCGACCACGCGCACACGTCCGGCGGCCTCGATCAGCCCCTTGGGGTCGCCGAAGACGAGCGGTGTATCGGAAAAGTCGCGGCTCAACGCCTCCAACCGCTCCATCAGCCGCTGGAAGAAGGGACGGAAGTGGAAGGTCTCCGGCTTGAGCAGGTGGCCGCGCTCGATGATGCGGGTGGGGGTGAGGAAGCGGAGCGTGAAGCGTGAAACGTGAGGCGTGATGCGTGAAACGTGAGGCGTGATGCGTGAAACGTGAGACGTGACTTGCTGGTGGGTGATGGGGATGTCGGGCACCTGCACCATCTGGCTGCCCTCGCGCAGGATGGACCGACATTCGCCGGTGAGGGGGTTTTCGGCCCACACCTCGCGCACGGCCAGCCGTCCGCGCTGCCAGCGGCCGTCGGCCTGCTGCACCTTGCGCCCGATGCCGCCGCGCTCGAACTCGTTCACCGCCAGAATGACGTAGGGGAAGAGTTGCAGCGCCTGAGCGTAGAGGGTGAGGCCAAAGACGAACGGCTCGCCGGGATTGTAGCGAAAGGCAGGGCGGCCGTCGGGCAGGGCGGTGAGGCGCCCGCCCTGCCCAGGCAGCGGCGGCTGGATGGTGAAAGGGCGCGGCACATCGCGTCCGCGTCCGCTCTGGGGGTCGAGGGTACTGACGAGGAAGGCGACCGGGCAGGCGGCAACGAGGGGACAGGCGGCGCACTCTTGCGCCTCCTTGTTGCCGCAGAAGCGGTTACGCAGGGCATGAAAGAGCGCGCCGCGTATGGCCGAGCCCTGGTGTTCGTTCAATTCGACCGTCTCCTGCGCCTCAGCGACGAAGCGCAGGCGGTGGGCGGTGAAGTGGTGCATGGTCTGATGCCTCCATAGCTCATTGCTGCTGATCTTGGCCCTGTCGTGGCCGATTGGCCCTCATTGCTTCGAGCACATACTCGCTTGCTCTCGCGGGCGGGGCGAGACGATAGAGGTTGTCCGGATTATCTCGATCGGCGTGCCAACGATCCGGGTTCTGCCGGATATAGTCCCGGATAGCATCCAATTCTTGCTTGTTGCGGATGATATGTTCGTAATAGTTGCGTTGCCAGAAGCTGGCCTGCCGCGTTGGGTCATGGGTTTGTACCCAGTCAAGATACACCTTGAACACCAACGATTTGAATGTTCCCACCACATCGCCCAGCGTGGGATTCAG
>FWWM01011235.1_pt1 | contig 15416 bp, 11 predicted proteins | sample 2228351 | NCBI WGS metagenome assembly FWWM01 (sample SAMEA103939774, study PRJEB20133) | metagenome | reverse complement strand
CCCTACGACGTGCCCCGCCGTGAGTCCATCTCCCTCGGTCGCATGTTCGGCGCCCCCACCTTCCGCTGGCTCCCCGCCTCCCTCGGCCTCTGACACCCTCCTTCATCCCCCAAGAGCCCCCATCAAAGCTCCCACATACAAACCCTGATAACAATCGCCCCGCCACGGCCCGCCGATTCCGGCCCGGAAGCCTTATCCCGTCCAAGCTGCCAACGAGCTTTTATGTCTTTCTAGTCCCGCATGCTGCTGAAGGGTTCCGAGCCTGGCCGTCCGGCGCCGTAGCCAGGCCCACCGCTAACAGATTCTCCTCCACCTCCACGCGCGGAGCGGAGCCCCGGCTCCGCCGTGCCGGCAGTCATGCCGGCGGCATCCACCCACACCCCCCACCGCCATCCGCGGCCCCCAACAAACCCCCAGTCACACCCACGAAGAATTTCCATCCCCCTTCCCCCTCAACCACTTACAGCCTACCCCAGGCAGCCGCCCCGCCTCCCCCATGCGACAATCAAAACGCCATGAGCAAGACCCTGTTGAACCGTGTCCGGCGAACCAACTACCACCCCAGCCGGCCCCAACTGCTCGACATCCCCGACCCCACCCAGTTCGACCAGTTCCTCGATCTGGTCCAGGACATCCCCGTCTTCCTGTCCTACGCCGGCCAGGCCTTCGCCGGCCTCCCCCGCGGCCTCGACGGCCTCGACGCCGTCCCCCTGCGCTCCAACCACTTCCGCGACATCCTCATCCAGCGCTGGCGCCAGACCCGCGGCCGCGAGCCCAAACCCCACCTCCTCCGCCCCGTCCTGCGCGCCCTCGAGGCCCGCGCCCACCACGGCGAGCCCCTCCGCTACCGCCACGTCGCCGTCCGCTTCCACGCCGAAGGCGAGCGCCGCGGCCCCGCCGTCATCGACCCCTGCTCGCTCTCGCTCGACCTCGCCGACCCCGAAGGCCGCATCCTCCGCATCGACGCCCACAACTGGCAGATCGACGACTCCCCCCTCGTCGCCTTCCAGCGCCCCCGCGCCATGCGCCAACTCCCCGCCCCCCGCCGCTTCTCCGACCCGCCCCAGGAGGACCGCCGCCCGCCCTGCCCCTCACCCCGGCCCCCGGTTCCTCCCCCAACCACCCGCCAGGAACTCCTCACCCGCCTCCGCCAACTCCTCCAGCCCGCCTCCGACACCCACTTCCATCGCCTGCTCGCCTGGCTCGTCTCCTCCCTCCACCCCTCCGGCCCCTACCCCGTCCTCGCCCTCCACGGACCCGCCGGCGCCCAAACCGCCCGCGCCGCCCACCTGCTCCGCTCCACCCTCGACCCCGCCTGGGGCCAGACCGGCCTGCCCCGCACCGACACCGCCCTCCGCGACGCCGCCCTCCATAACTGGATCGTCGTCTTCGACCACGTCCGCCGCCTCTCCGCCCACATTGCCGCCTCCCTCTGCCGGCTCTCCGACGGCGCCGGCTTCACCCTCCGCGAGCGCGGCGACGACCGCGAGCCCGTCTGCCTCTTCCTCCGCCGCCCCGCCATCCTCGCCCTCGACCAGCCCGACGCCGAACGCCCCGTCCTCCGCGACCCGGCTGTGCGCCACCGCGCCCTCAGCGCCCAACTCGCCCCCAATGCCCACTCCGACACCGACTTCTGGGAGCAGTTCGAAGCCCTCCACCCCTACCTGCTCGGCCTGCTCTGCGACGCCGCCGTCACCGCCCTCCGCCGCCTGCCTGCGCTCCATCTCCAGACCCTGCCCGCCCGCTTCCCCGACGCCGCCGCCTGGTGCGCCGCCGCCGCCCCCGCCCTCGGCCTCACCGACGAGCAGATGCTCGCCGCCTTCGACCCCGACCCCGATGGCGACACCCAACTGCTGGCCGCCCTGCTCGACTTCGCCCAACGCCACCCCGCCTGGACCGGCACCGCCACCGAGCTGCTGAACCAACTCCCGGCCCACCTCCAGCCCGCCTCCCCCAAAGTCCTCAGCGAGCGCCTCCGCCGCCTCACCCCCCAACTCGCCGCCGCCGGCCTCACCCTCTCCTTCTCCACCCCCCACGGCCGCCGCCTCATCGCCTTCATTTTCACTAACTCGCAATTAAGACCCCTCGTGCGTTCCGCCCCCGGCCCCCAAGCCTCCGTGGCCCCAGCCTCCATGGCCCAAGCTCCCATGGCCCAAGCTTCCGTGGCCCAACCTTCCGTGGCCCAAGCTTCCGTGGCCCACCCTTGCTGATTTCCTAGCCTGCCCCGGAAATGCCCAATTGCTACAAAGACGCCGCGGCGGGGCGCCGTTGGTGGATCTGCTGGAGGCTCCAGACACGGACGGGATCGCGCCGCCGGCTGGCCACCGCCTCGACGGCGGCGCGGACGGCGCTCATGGTGGTGATGCAGGGCACGTTGTAAAAAACGGCGCTCCGGCGGATGACGCGCTCGTCGCTGAACGAGTGCGCCCCGGCCGAGGTGTAAATGATGAGCTGGACGTCGCGGCCCTTAATCAGGTCCACCACGTTCGGCCGGCCCTCGTTCACCTTGAAAATCCGCTTGTGGGGCACACCGGCCGCTTCCAGCGCCGCGGCCGTGCCCCGGGTGGCCACCAGCTCGAAGCCGAAATCGACGAACGTCCGCGCCGCCTCGACCGCGACCGGCTTGTGCCGGTCGTTGACGCTGATGAAGATCCGCCCCTTGTCCGGCAGCGGCGTTCCGGCGCTGAGCTGGGCCTTGGCGAAGGCCTCCCCGAAATTCTCGCCCACGCCCATTACCTCACCGGTGGAGCGCATTTCCGGGCCCAGGGCGGGATCCACCCCGGGGAACTTGTGGAAGGGGAAAACGGGCGACTTGACGAAGTACTGCGGCACGGGCAGCACACCGGAGCTGAGCCCCCCGGTGAGGTGGCGGAACTCGCCAAGGCGGCCGCCCAGCATGAGGCCGACGGCGATCTTCGGCAGGGGCACGCCGGTGGCTTTGCTGACGTAGGGCACCGTGCGGGAGGCGCGCGGGTTGACCTCAAGCACGTAGACAGCCCCGTTTTTGATCGCGTACTGCACGTTCATCAGCCCGATCACCTTCAGCGCCCGGGCCAGCCGCCTCGTGTAGTCGCAGACGACGCCGAGGGTCTCCTCGGCAATCGAGGTCGGCGGCAACACGCAGGAACTGTCCCCGGAGTGGATCCCGGCCTCCTCGATGTGCTCCATCACCCCGGCGATGAGCACATCTTCGCCGTCCGACAGCGCGTCGACGTCAACCTCCACGGCGTCTTCGAGAAAGCGGTCGATCAGCACCGGCCGCTCCTGGGAGAAGACCACCGCCTCCCGCATGTACCGCCGGACCGTCTCCTCGTCGTAGGCGATGACCATCGCCCGGCCGCCAAGCACATAACTCGGACGTACCAGCACCGGGTAGCCGATCCGCCGCGCCACCTCGCAGGCCCCCTCGATGCCCGTGGCGCTGCCGTTCGGCGGCGTCGGAATCCCGAGCTCGTCGAGCAACCGGCCGAACAGCTCCCGGTCCTCGGCTAAATCGATGTTCTCCGGGTCGGTCCCGAGGATCGGCACCCCGGCCCGCTTCAGCGGCAGCGCCAGTGTCAGCGGCGTCTGCCCCCCGAACTGCACGATCACGCCGTCCGGCTTCTCGGTGTCGTAAATATTCAGCACCTCCTCCAGCGTGAGCGGTTCGAAATACAGCCGGTCGCTGGTGTCGTAGTCGGTCGAGACCGTCTCCGGGTTGCAGTTCACCATGATCGACTCCCAGCCGAACTCCTGTAAGGCGAAGGAGGCATGGCAGCAGGCGTAGTCGAACTCGATGCCCTGGCCGATCCGGTTGGGCCCGCTGCCGAGAATCATCATCTTGCGCCGCTTGACCGGCTCGGCCTCGCACTCGAATTCGTAGCTGCTGTACAGGTAGGGCGTGAAGCTTTCAAACTCGGCCGCACACGTATCCACGCGGTTAAAAACGGCGCGGATGCCGAGCTCGAGCCGGCGGGCGCGCACGGCCGCCGCATCGCAGTGGAACAAACGCGCCAGCCTCTTGTCGGATATCCCGGCGCGTTTGGCCCGCCGGAGCTTCTCGGGCGCAATCGTCTCCAGCCTCTCGCGCTGCATTTCGCGCTCGAGTTCGACCGCCGCCTTGACTTGCGTCAGGAACCAGCGGTCGATCTTGGTCATGTCGTAGATCTCTTCGACGGTGTGGCCGCGCTCGAAGGCGAAGCGGATGTACTTCAACCGGTCGGGATTCGGCGTGATCAGCCGCTTCGGGATCAGCTCCTCGTCGAATTCCTCGGCGTCGGAGGATTTGCCGGTCTCCAGGCTCCGCATCCCCTTGGCCAGCGCCTGCTGGAACGTGCGCCAAATGGCCATCACCTCGCCCACCGACTTCATCTGCGTGCCGAGCACCGGCTCGCTGCCCGGAAACTTCTCAAACTGCCACCGCGGGATCTTCACCACCACGTAGTCCAGAGTGGGCTCAAAACAGGCGGGAGTCTTGCGGGTGATGTCGTTTTTGATCTCGTCGAGCCGGTAGCCGACGGCCAGCTTGGCCGCGATCTTGGCGATGGGAAACCCGGTGGCCTTGGAGGCGAGCGCCGAGCTCCGCGAAACGCGCGGGTTCATCTCGATGATCACCATGCGGCCGGTTTCCGGGTGCACCGCGAACTGGACGTTGGAGCCGCCGGTGTCGACCCCGATTTCGCGCAGGCAGGCCAGCGCCGCGTCGCGCATCACCTGATACTCGCGGTCGGTGAGAGTCTGCACCGGAGCCACCGTGATCGAGTCGCCGGTGTGCACCCCCATGGGATCGAAGTTTTCGATCGAGCAGACGACGATGGCGTTGTCCGCCAGGTCGCGCATCACCTCGAGCTCGAACTCCTTCCAGCCGAGCACGCTCTCCTCGATCAGCACCTCGTGGACCGGCGATAACTCCAGGCCCCTGGCGAGGATCTCCTCCAGCTCTTCCCGGTTGTAGGCGATGCCCCCGCCGCTGCCGCCGAGCGTGAAGCTCGGCCGGAGGATCACGGGATAGCCGATCTTGGTCGCGTATTGGACGCCGTCCGCAACGCTGTTTACCAGTTGCGACTGGGGCACATCCAGGCCGATGCGGCTCATGGCGTCCTTGAACAGCAGCCGGTCTTCGGCCTTCTTGATGGCGTCGATTTTGGCGCCGATCAGCTCCACGCCGTACTTGTCCAGAATGCCCGCTTCGGCCAGCGCTACCGACAGGTTCAGGCCGGTCTGTCCGCCGACCGTGGAAAGCAGGGCATCCGGCCGCTCCTTGCGGATTACTTCTTCGGCGAACTCCACCGTCAGCGGCTCGACGTAGGTGGCGCCGGCCATCTCCGGATCGGTCATGATGGTGGCGGGGTTGGAGTTCATCAGGATCACTTCGAAGCCGTCAGCGCGCAGCGCCTTGCACGCCTGCGTGCCCGAGTAATCGAACTCGCAGGCCTGACCGATCACGATCGGTCCGGAGCCGATGATCAGAATCCGGTGGATGTCGTTGCGGCGCGGCATGCTAGCTGCTCACCCCCTTGAATTCGTCGATCAGAGCGACGAAGTCGTCGAACAGGTAGCGAGAGTCGTGAGGCCCGGGGGCCGCTTCCGGGTGATACTGCACACAAAAGACCGGATAATTGCGGTGGCGGAAGCCCTCCAGGGTCTGGTCATTCAGATTGATGTGGGTCAGCTCGACTTCGTTCGGGTTCAGAGAATCCGGATCGATGGCGAAGCCGTGGTTCTGGGAGGTGATCTCGACCTTGTTGCGCTGGTAATGGAGCACGGGGTGGTTGGCGCCGTGGTGACCGAATTTCAGCTTGAAGCTCTTGCCCCCCAGCGCCAGCCCGAGGACCTGATGGCCGAGGCAGATGCCGAAGATCGGCCTCTTGCCGATGAGCTTGCGCACTTCGGCGGCCTGGGCCTGGAGCGGCTCCGGGTCGCCCGGACCGTTGGAGAGAAAGACGCCGTCCGGCTCGAGTGCGAGCACGTCCTCCGCCGTGGTGTTGGCGGGCACCACGGTGACGCGGCAGCCGCCGAGAACCAGGCGGCGGAGGATGTTGCGCTTGATCCCGAAATCGTAAGCGACTACGTGGCGGCTTGGCGGCGCCGGCCGCGCCACATTCTCGGACGGCGAACACGCCTCAACGGCCTGCGTCCATTCGTACGCCGCGCCGGTGCTGACGCGCGTCGCCAGATCGAGCCCTGCCATCGAGGGGATGCTCCGCGCCTTCTCGACCAGCTCGGTTGGGTCCCCCCCCTGAGTCGACAGCACCCCCCGCATGACACCATGCATTCGCAGGCGGCGCACCAGAGCGCGCGTGTCGAAGCCCGCGCCGATGGGAACGCCGGCGGCGGCCAGGAACTGATCCGCCGTCTGCTCGCTCCGCCAGTTGCTGGCGATCGGCGAAAAGTCCCGTACCACCAGCCCCTCGATGTAGGGCCGGGCGGACTCCGGGTCGGCGCCGTTGGCCCCATAATTGCCGATTTGGGGGTTGGTCAACACGACAATCTGGCCCGCGTAGGAGGGATCGGTGAAAATCTCCTGGTACCCGGTGATCGCCGTGTTGAAGACGACCTCGCCGGCGCACTCTCCGCGCACACCAACGCCCCAGCCCTCGAAGACCGTACCGTCCTCCAGGGCGAGCAATGCTTTCTCCAATCCGGCTCTCCTGTAAGGGAAGGTGTAATTCACATTGGAACACGGCCGGGCACTCCGGGGCAACAAGCCCCCGCTGGGGCTCGCACCCGGAGGGTCCTGAGACCGCGGCCGTTGCCCAACGCCACGCACCAGCCCAGACTAATACCGCCCCGGCTGCAACCCGCCTCCGCCTGGAGGATACTGGTTACGGCTGGTTTCGCGTCCGGCAATGATTGCAATCCAGGATCTGGAGTTCCGCTATCCGGCCGGCGACTTCCTGCTGCGCGTGCCCTCGCTGGCGGTCGACGACGGCCGGCACGTCGCTTTCGCCGGCCCGAGCGGTTCGGGCAAGACCACGCTGTTGAACCTCATCGCGGGCATCGCGCTGCCGCAGCGGGGGCGCATTGCTGTCAACGGCGTCGAGATCGCTGGGCTCGCCGACGCCGCCCGCCGCCGCTTTCGCGCCCGGCACATCGGCATGGTCTTCCAGGAGTTCGAGCTGGTTGACTACCTCAGCGTCCTGGACAACATCCTGCTGCCCTATCGGATCTCCGACGGGCTGGCGCTGGACGCCGCCGTCCGGCGGCGTGCCGCTGAGCTGGCCGACGGCGTCGGGCTCGGGAGCAAACTGCGCCGGCCCGCGGGCCGCCTCTCCCACGGCGAGCGCCAGCGGGTCGCCGTCTGCCGCGCGCTGGTGACCAACCCGTCCCTGCTGCTGGCCGATGAGCCCACCGGCAGCCTGGATCCGTCCAACAAAGAGCGGGTGCTGGACATCCTGATCGAGCGCGCCCGGGGCTTGGGGGCGACGCTGCTGATGGTCACGCACGACCGCGACCTGCTGGCGCGCTTCGGCCGCGTCATCGATTTCACCCAATTCCATAGCCGATCCTGTGCGGAGGAGAGGCCGGCATGAGCGGGGTGCTGTACCTGGCCTGGCGCTACCTGGCCTGCCACAAGGCGAAGACCGCCATCCTCGTCGTCTCCATCGCCCTCACCCTCTATCTGCCGCTCGCCCTGCGCGTGCTGGTGCGGCACAGCGAGCGCCAGTTGAGCGCGCGCGCCCAAGCCACTCCGTTGCTGGTCGGCGCGAAAGGCAGCCCGCTGGAGCTGGTGCTGAACTCCCTTTACGCGGCGGCCGAGGCGCCCCCGACACTGCCCTACGCCGAGGTCACACGCATCGCCGAATCCGGCCTCGCCCAGCCCATTCCGCTGTACGTCCGCTTCCGAGCCCAGCAGGATCCCATCGCCGGCACCACCCTCGATTACTTCTCCTTCCGCCGGCTCCGCATCCGCTCCGGCCGGATGATGGCGCGCCTGGGCGATTGCGTCCTCGGCGCTCGCGTCGCCGAACGCCGCCGCCTCGGCCCGGGCGATTCGGTGATCTCATCGCCGGAGAACGTCTTCGACGTCGCGGGCGTCTACCCGCTGAAGATGCGCATCACCGGCGTGCTGGCGCCCTCCGGCGGCCCCGACGACGACGTCATTTTCGTGGACCTGAAAACCGCTTGGGTCATTCAGGGCCTGGCCCACGGACACGAGGACCTGGCCCGGCCGGAAGCCGCGGCCGCGGTTCTTCGGCGCCAGGGCAACGTCATCATCGGGAACGCAGCGGTCCGCGAGTATAACGAGGTGACCGACCACAACATCGATTCGTTTCACTTTCACGGCGATCCGGCGCAGTTCCCCATTACCGCCGTGATCGCCGTCCCACCCGACGCCAAAGCCGCCACGCTGCTCATGGGGCGCTACGACTCCGACAGCCGGCTCGCGCAGATCGTCCGGCCGGTCCAGGTCATTGAAAAGCTACTCGGCACGATCTTCACCGTCGAGAGCTTCGTCATCGCGGCCCTCGTGTTGGTCGGGGCGGCGGCGCTCGGCATTGCCGCCCTGGTGTTTCTCCTCTCGTTGCGCCTGCGCCGGCGCGAGCTTGAAACGATGTTCAAGATCGGGGGCTCGCCCGCCCGGCTGCGGGCCCTGGTGGCGTCCGAGGCGGTGCTCGTCGGCGGCGCCGGCGTGTTGCTGGCCGCCCTGCTGACATGGTCGACCGCCGCGTTCGGCGACGAGGTGATTCGCCGCCTCATCGTGCGATAAGCTGCCTCGAAAGGTGAAGCCATGCTCGTCTCTCGTCCCGCCCCGCTCGCCGCCATAATGCTGGCGCTCGCGGCCTGCTCCGGCCGGCCGCCCGAACGTGCCGCCCCGCCGCCGGACAAGCCCGCTGTCTACGTGGTGAACTACCCGCTCGAATACTTTGCCGCACGGATCGGCGGAGATCGGATCAGCGTGCGCTTTCCGGCGCCGGCGGATGTCGATCCCGCCTATTGGAAGCCCGATCCGGACGTCATCGCCGCCTATCAGAACGCCGGCCTGATTCTGTTGAACGGCGCCTCGTACGCCAAGTGGGTCGAGACGGCCTCGCTGCCCCTCGCCAAGACCGTCGATACGTCGGCCGGCTTCAAAGACCGCTATATTCAGATGGCGTCGGCGGTCACCCACAGCCACGGCCCCGCCCACCTGCACTCCCCCGGCCACCTACACGGCGCAGCCTACCTACACGCCCCTTCCCAGCCCCACGGCGGCACAGCCTTTACGACCTGGCTGGATCCGCAACTGGCGATTCTTCAGGCCGAAGCGGTGGCCGCCGCCCTCAAGAAGCTCCTCCCCCGGCACGCGGCCGCTTTCCACAGCGGGTTCACTGCCTTGAAGGAGGATTTGCAGAGCCTGGATGCGAGTTTCCGGCAGGCTCTCAACAGCTATCGCGGTGCGCCCCTGCTTGCCTCCCACCCCGTCTACCAGTACTTGGCGCGGGCCTATGGCCTGAACCTGGAGAGCGTGCACTGGGAGCCGGAGCAAATGCCGTCGGCCGAACAATGGCGGGAGCTGGACACGCTGCTGAAGCGGCATCCGGCGAAATGGATGATTTGGGAGGGTCCGCCGGCCGCGGCCGTCGCCGCAGAGCTGCGGCGGCGAGGAATCAACAGTGTAGTGTTCGATACTTGCGGCAATGTTCCGGAGACCGGTGATTACTTGTCGGTGATGAAGGAGAATGCCGAGCGTTTGCGGCTGTTGCGGTAAGGCAAGCTCCGCCGGCATGAGTGCCGGCGTCACCAGCGGATGGCGGAATCTGTGCTAGCGGGCGAAGTAGCCCTGGCGGGTACGCACGCGCACGCCCGGGCGCTTCACCCGCACCCGAATCTCCCGCCAGCGCCCGTCGAATTGCTGATTCTTCGGATAGTAGGCGAGACCATACACGCTGCGGAGCTCCTCGCCCACGAGCCGATAGACGGGATCCAGATCGTCAATAGACTGCGCGACGAAGAGCCGCCCGCCGGTGGCGTCGGCCAGGGCCTGCATGTTCTCCTTGGCCTGCCTGGCCCAGCGGGGCGGCGGCACCCTGGTGAACGGATCCAGAAACACGGGGTAGATCAGTGCGTTCATCAACTCGGCGGCGTTGCGCAGCTTTTCAAACGGCACCTGGGATGGCGCTCCCGTGCCCTGGATCCGGTTGTCGATGCCGTCGGTGAGGACGATGAGCGCGTTGCGCTCCAGCGGCCGCTGCCGGAGCTCCTCGGCATAGGCCAGCACAATCGCATCATACAGGGGTGTGCCGCCGGAAACCTCGGGGATCGCCTCGACCATGGCCTGGAGCCGCTCCCGCTCGTTGGTCAGCGGCGAGAGGACGTGGAAGAGGTTGTGGGCGAGGGCGTAGGCGGCCACCTTGTCCTGAGGCCGCGCGATCCCGAGAAACTGCCGCGCCGCTGCCTTCATGGCGGGCCGGTCGCGGCGGGTGCTGCCGCTCAGGTCGAGCAGCAGGGCGAGGTTGAAGGGCACTTCCTCGGAGCCGGCGGAGGCCACCTCCTGCGCCACGCCGTCCTCGAGCACCTCGAAGTCGGCAGGGGCCAGGTCCGTCACCGGGCGGCCCTGACGGTCAAACACCGCCGCCATCAGGTTCACCAGCCGCACGCTGGAGCGGAACACCGGCATCCCTTCGCCGGCGAGGCTCGGCGGGGGGGCGGTTTGCTCGGTTAGAGCAGCGGCGGGCTGGGCCGTCGATTTCTTTTCCGCCAGGATCTCCTCGACGATGCCCGAGGCTTGCCAGGGCAGCTTGACCGGGGAATCCTCCGGGATCGGGATGTCTTGGAGGACGACCCGCGCCGGCGCGCCGGTGTCGGCGGCGATTCGGCCGTAGGTGATCCACCACGCGGGGAGCCGGTCGCGGAGCAGCCAGTGCCGCGCTCCGTCGCCGGCCCGGATTGTTTCTTGCTTGACCGGTAGGCCTGCGGCAATCGAGACTTGTGGCGGGGCCTGCCTGGCGGTGAGGCGCAGGCGGGTGGCGCTCCACGGCGCCGAGAGGAGCAAGTCGCCGGTCTCGCTCCGCAGCTCGGCGCTGCGGAACAGGCCCCGGAGGCTGATGGCGCCGGCCACGGTCCGGGCTTCGACATCAAATCCGTAGGGGATCTCGGCCTCGATGTCGATGCGGGCGCCGTCCGGCGGATGGGCCTTGATCGAAACCAGGCCCGGGAGCCGTTCCACGCTGGCATCCTCGGCGTGAACGGCGCGGGTGGGAGAGCTCCGGCGCACCTCGATAGTCTTGCGGGCGGCGACCACAACCGAGACATTGCCCACAGGGTTGTCGAGGCGGACGGTGATGGCGGCGGGCGCCCCGAGAGCGGCGAGGGCGGCGGCGGCCATCCATAGCCGAGCCGGCTGGCGCATCGCGATTCGGATCACCCTTGTCTACCTCGATCTTCGCACACCGGCGCGGCCGCGCCCCGTGGTCAAGCCGCCGCCGGATAGCATACGATGAGTGAGAAAAATGGGGATCGGAACCCATTGTTGAATTCTGGTCGGAAGGAGAGATATGGCACAGATCAAAGGACCCGCAATCTTCCTGGCTCAATTCATGGGTGATGAGGAGCCGTTCAACAGCCTGCCGTCGATCACCGCCTGGGCCGGGTCGCTCGGCTATCTCGGGGTGCAGTTGCCTTCGTGGGACGGCCGCGTGATGGACCTGGCCAAGGCCGCCGAATCGAAGACCTATTGCGACGAGCTGAAAGGACAGTGCAACGGGCTGGCCATCACCGAACTTGCGTCGCACCTCCAGGGGCAGTTGGTGGCGGTGCACCCGGCCTACGACGAGCTGTTCGACGCTTTCGCGGCCCCGGAAGTGCGCGGCAACGCGAAAGCGCGCACCGAGTGGGCGACGCAGCAGATGAAGCTTGTGATCAAGGCCTCGGCCAACCTCGGGCTGAGCGCCTCACCCTCGTTCACGGGTGCGCTGCTGTGGCCGATGCTGTACCCGTGGCCCCAGCGCCCCGCCGGGCTGGTGGAGGAGGGCTTCCAGGAGTTGGCGCGGCGGTGGAAGCCGATTCTGGATTACGCTGATGAAAACGGCGTCGATCTGGCTTACGAGTTGCACCCGGGTGAAGATGTATATGACGGGGCGACGTTCGAGCGCTTCCGCCAAGCCACGGGGAACCACCCGCGGGTGGCGATCAACTACGATCCGTCGCACTTTGTGCTGCAATGCCTGGACTACGTGCGGTTTATCGACGCCTACGCTCCGTTTATCAAGGCCTTCCACGTCAAGGACGCTGAGTACCGGCCGTCGGAGAAGGCGGGCGTTTACGGCGGTTACCTGGATTGGAAGAGCCGCCCCGGCCGGTTCCGCAGCCTCGGCGACGGGCAGGTCGACTTCAAGCAGGTGTTCACGCGCCTGACGGCTGTCGGCTACAGCTCCTGGGCGGTGCTGGAGTGGGAGTGTTGTTACAAGGACGCCGCGCAAGGGGCCAAGGAAGGGGCGCCGTTCATCGCTTCGATGCTCATTGACGTGCCCAGGAAGGCTTTCGACGACTTCGCCGGGGCGGGCACGGACGTCGAGCGCAACCGGCGGATGTTGGGACTTGGCTGAGCGGGGATGGCAAGCTGACGCTTGCCCTAGGCGGGCTTCAGCCAGGCGGCGGGCCGCTCGAGCCCTTCGGGCAAGAGGGTGGCGGTGTCGCCGCGCGTGGCGGCGAGCTGCTCGGGGGTCAGGTCTTCCGCCGTGCGGAGGTCGGCGCCGGAGAGGTCGGCCTCCTCCAAGTCCACGCCGATCAGGCGCGCACCGACCAAGTTGGCGCCCGTCAGGTTGGCCCAGCGCAGGTCCGCGCCTTTGAGGTTGGCCAGCGTCAAGTCGGCCCCGGAGAGGTCAGCGTTGCTGAGGTTGGCGACCGTCAGGTTCGTCCCGCTCAGGTCGGCGCCGGAGAGGTCGGGCAGGATCTGCGGGTTCTCCGCCCGCCATTGGTTCCAGCGGTCCACGTCCTGCTTCAACAGCTTCAGGTGCGCCTGGTTGGCCATGACCTACGAAGTTTCCTCCGAATCCTTATCCTACCTCTTCCAGCAGTGCATGCCGGTCACCAACATGCTGTTCCAGGACGGCTCGGACTTCCGGCCTCGTGGAACGGCGGCGAGTGAGCATGTTGAGCGACTTGACGACCTTGAGGGGGGACATTTCGGATGGTCAGGGTCGCCATGGGGTTGCCTTGCCGGCATAATGCCAGCGGACGGGCGGCGCGTCGCTGCACGAAGCGGCTGCAACCGGGGGCGCCGCCGCGGCATCTGGAAGCATATAGAGTGGAGACAGCTCCCTGTGGAGGATTTCACAAGCTATGCGTAAACGTCTATTGTTGAGCTGCCTGCTCGGGCTGGCGGTGGCCGCCTCGCCGTCGCTGCTGAAGGCCGGCGGCGACGCGGACAAAGGCAAGCAAGTCTTCGAGCAGTGCGGAGTGTGCCATCACGCCGACAGCACCGAGAAGAAGCTGGGCCCTGGGCTGAAAGGCCTGTTCAAGAAGAAGAAGATGGAGAACGGCAAGGCGCCCACCGAAGCCAACGTCAAAGCCGTCATCAACGAGGGCGGCAACGGCATGCCCGCTTACAAGGAGATCCTGACCGACGAGGAGAAGGATCATCTTCTCGCCTACCTGAAAACCCTTTAATCGCCCCTGCTCCGCCGACCCCGTCGCATCCCGGATTTGCGGCGCCGGATTTGCTGGCATCACAACCGGGGCTGTGCTACCGTGAGAGGTTCAGCCTGGAGGCTGAGTTGACAGGAGGACTATGCAGGCCCTCGGAATGGTTGAAACAAGAGGTTTGACCGGCGCCATCGAGGCGGCCGACGCGATGGTGAAGACGGCCAACGTGGTGCTGGCGGGCAAGGATTATGTCGGGGCCGGGCTGGTCATCGTCACCGTGCGGGGCGACGTTGGCGCGGTGAAGGCCGCCACGGACGCCGGGGCCGCGGCTGCGCGCCGCGTCGGCGAACTGGTGGCGGTGCATGTCATTCCCGCGCCGCACCAGGAAGTTGAAAGCATTTTGCCTGGGGCCAAGCAAGGGGGCAAGTAAGCCGGCCGGAGCTGTGCGGCTGCCGCCCGGCGCTGACCTCTGTCGGCGGACGGCCAGACGATGTTGAAGGATCCAGATCTCATCGCCATCCAGGAAGCCCGCACCAAGATCGAACTCGCCTACGCGGCCTGGCAGAAGTTCAGCGGGTTTTCCCAGGACCAGATTGACGCCATCGTGGAGCAGGTAGCCGCCACCGGCCGGGCGCACGCCCGGCGTCTGGCGGAGATGGCGGTGCAAGAAACCGGCTACGGCAACGTCAAAGACAAAGTAGCGAAGAACCTGCTGTGCGCGGATTTTTTGCCGCGGAAGATGCGGGGGATGAAGCTCGTCGGGGTGCTCCGCGAGATTCCGGAGGAGAAAGTCGTCGAGGTCGGAGTCCCGGTCGGGGTCGTGGCCGCGATCATCCCGACGACCAACCCGACTTCCACGGTCATTTACAAGACGCTGATCTCGCTCAAGGCGGGCAACGGGATCGTGTTGAGCCCGCACCCGCGGGCCAAGGAATGCACGTGCCACACCGCCGATTTGCTCTACCGGACGGCCGTGGAGGCCGGGGCGCCGCAGGACCTGATTCAGTGCCTGAGCAACGTCACCCAGCACAGCACGCAGGAACTGATGCGGCATCCCAAGACGGCGGTTATCCTCGCCACCGGGGGACACGGTCTGGTGAAGGCGGCCTATTCGAGCGGCAAGCCTGCCCTCGGCGTGGGCCCGGGAAACGTTCCGGTGCTGGTGGAAAAGTCGGCCGATGTGGCCGCGGCGGTGGCGATGGCGGTGGAGGGCAAGGCGTTCGACTACGGCACGGTGTGCTCGAGCGAGCAGGCTCTGGTGACCTGCCTGGAGCTCAAGCCGAGGGTGCTGGAGGAACTGCGGAAGAACAAGGCGTTTCTCTGCACCCAGGAGCAGGCCGAGGCGCTGGGCCGGCTGCTGATTTCCCCGCGCGGGACGGTTGTGCCGGAGTGCGTGGGCCAGTCGCCGATGAAGATCGCTCGGATGGCGGGCTTCGAAGTTCCGCCCGACACGTCGATTTTGGCGGCGGAAATCCACGGCGTCGGCCCCGAGCACCCGCTGTCGCGCGAGAAGCTCTCGCCGGTGCTGGCGCTGTACTTCGGCAAGGATTTTCAGGAAGCGATGGATGTCTGCGAGGCCATTCTGCGCTTCGGCGGGCTCGGCCACACGTGCGTGATTTTCTCGCGCGACGAGGCACGGATCCGGGAGTTCGGCCTGCGGATGCCGGCCTTCCGCGTGCTGGTGAACACCCCGGCGCCGCACGGTTCGGTGGGCCTTACGACGAACGTCTTCCCGTCGATGACGCTGGGCTGCGGGGCGGCGGCGGGCAACGCGACCAGCGACAACGTGGGCCCGCAGCACCTGATCAACATCAAGCGCATCGCCTGGTCCGTGCGACGCACGGAGGAGGTGCTGGAAATTCCGGAGGAGG
>FWWM01011230.1_pt1 | contig 15424 bp, 12 predicted proteins | sample 2228351 | NCBI WGS metagenome assembly FWWM01 (sample SAMEA103939774, study PRJEB20133) | metagenome | reverse complement strand
GCAACCATTCTGTAAACCTCCTTATATGTTTGATAACTAAATTAATAGGAGTTACAAGATGGTTGCCCTTTTTGTCAATTATGAGGAAACAATCTTTTTTCATAGAGATTATTTTTGAGGAAATCCGATATCTTGACAGATTGGCATTATTTGGGTATAATTGGAAAAAGATTTTTAAGCTACGCTAATGAGGATTAGAGTTTTTTTTATAGCTAAAAAGCTACCTATCATTTATCGTCACCGATTTATGGCTTTGATCAAAGAGGCTTTATCAAAGTCTGATGAGTCCTACAAAGAAAAGCTTTATCCTGCCAAAAACAGTGAGTTCTCTAAAGTAACAAAACCTTTCTGCTTTAGCGTTCTTTTGCCAGCAAGAAGAAGGGCTGAAACACATTTAATTCAACTTGATGATAACTTTACTGTAGAGGATACTGTTTACTATTTTGATGACGACTCTGAATTTTCTTTTTTCGTAAGCTCCTGTGAACCTGAATTTATAATTCATCTTTATAATGGACTTTTAAGTATCAGTCAATTTAAACTTTTCGTTGATTGTGTTATAAATCGTAAAAGCATTCGTTATCTAAGAGAAAAACCGATCAAAACCGAAAAAGTTACATTCAAAACAATGTCTCCAATTTTAATTGAAGACAAAGATGAAAATCCGATTCATCCTTTAGATAATCTTAAAGAATTTAACCTTCATTTTAACTCAATCCATCACAGAATTCTTAAAGACGTCCGCGGCTATGGGCTTAAGAGAGAGCTTAATTTTTATCCGATATCAGTCAAGAAACAAGTTGTAAAGCACACATTAAAAGATTTTAGACAGCGAACTGGAAAACCTATAATGATGCTTACATGCTTCAGCGGTAGCTTTATCCTTGAAGGTGACCCTGAGGATTTAAAGATTTTATATCAAATCGGAGTAGGTCTGCGGACAGGCCAGGGCTTTGGAATGATTGAGGTATGCTGAGGTGAGGGTGGATTTTGAATTCCATTCATTTTAGTTAAAAAATGTAATTTTTAAATATTAAAAACTAAAAGAGTCTGTGCCAAGGGGTAATTAAATGGTGGAAAGTAGAATGAATTGGTGGTTGGATTTGGGATTAGTTTATTGTTATGAACTAACAGGTGAATTTGACTTAACTAATTTTAAATTGGCTGAAGCCTTAATTAGCAAGGCTTCATCTATAATAGATAAAAAAAATCCATATTTCTCAATAATAAATAAAACTCTTTTGAATAATGAGATCATAAATCAAAAAACAAAAGAACAAAGTGAGAAAAAAATAAAAGAAATTTTTAGTAACAATTTTGAAAAGCAATCAATTCCTTGTAGTTTTTGCGATAATATGACAACTGAAGAAGGAGAGAGTATAGCCGCTCGTAAATGGATTGTTTCTGGAGGATGGGAAAAATCGCCTTTTTATGCTGGTGGAGGTAAAATCCCGCCAAGAATATGTTTGGATTGTAGAAAATTATCCATTCTCGCTGCTTTTAAGGCATATGAATTGTTTTTTGAAAACAGTCTTCCCTATATTATTTACAATCCTGATTTAAATTTGTTTAGAAGGCTATTGAATAATTTGCTTCTTAGAAAAGATTTAAATTTGAACTTTGAGAGATCATCAGCTGTATTTCTTTCACTTGGCAGTGTTCTCGTGTATCCTAATTTTGATAATCAAGGCAATATTTCAAGCTTTGATATGCGTCCGCTGTTGCCGAAGGCATCATTGATGTTAATGAGCCTCTCGGCTTTATTAAGGAAAAAAGGCAAAGAACAGTATATTTTAGAGATTGTTGAAAGGTATAGGGATAAATCAGGAGCAAAGTTAATATCAGACTTCATAAAAAAACAATCTAAACTATCTTTAAATGAGGTTATCACAGCATTTTATGCTTTTGTTAAAGCCTATAAAGGAGGTATTGGTATGACAAAAACTTTCTTTGACTTAGGGAAAACATTGGGGAAAAATCTCGGTGATAAAGCTTATTCTGTTGCCCTAAAACTATACAAATCTCTTAGAGATTCCACACAACTTCAAAAGCAATTAATTGGTGCGTATATTTATCTAAAGAAGCCAGTACCTGTAGAATTAACGAAGATATGTGAAAATGAAGAAAATGCTTTAGCATTTATTATGGGTATAATGAACTCATTAGAGACAAGGGAGGACTAAATATGAGAGGGTTAACCTTAACAATGGTTGTTAAATTTACTGGCACTCCATCTATGAGTGAAGGACTGGGTGGTAATATAAATCCTATGAAGGTATTGCCTACAGATATGGGAGACTTTGCCTATCTCTCTCCAAGTGCAATTCTCAAACAGCCTTTAATGGAGTATTTTGTAAGAGAAAAAGGATGGTTATTAGAAAATGGCAAAAACATAAAAATACCTGAAAAAGGCAAAAGAGATCCCATTCAGATAACTGGTCATGCAGATACTGATCCATATGCTGATATTTTTGGCTATTTGTTTACAGATGAAGGCAGAAAAAGAAAGTCACCTCTTGGTGTATCTTATGCTATTAGTTTAATGGGGTTCAGTAATTGCCTTGATTATAGAAGTAATCTTGGATTAGTAGAACTGTCAGGTTCAAAAGGCGAAGGACAGATGGTCTTTCAAAGAGAAATTGATATGAATTATTTCCTCTACACTTTGAATCTTGATTTGCAACGGATAGGGAAAGAGGAAAATACAAACAATGAAGCTCCTATAGATGAAAAATTAAAAAGAGTGCAAGCGATTTTGGAAGCTATACCATATATTGTTATTCAGAGAAATGGGGCATTGGTCGGAACTTTAAGACCTCATCTTGTTATTGGAGGAGTATTTGAGAAAAAGTTTCCCTATTTCATTGATGCAATTGTGTGGGATAAAGACAAGAAGGCTGTTAAAGCAAAAGCTATTAATGACATCATTGAAGAGTATGAACTTAAAACAGATGAAAACAATATCTTGGTGTTTGGCATACATGAAGGTTTTCCTTTAGATGGGAAGGTTAGTATAGAGGCAATACAACCAAAGAAGGCGATTGATGCTATCGCAGAATTTATAGAGAAAAATATGGATAAAATATGGAAGACACAAGAGAAATAATTAAAATAAATCTCTGGGGGCAGACTGCTCATTTTAGAATATATGGAAATCAAAATTTTTGTGATTCTTTTCCTCTTCCACCTCCTTCAACTGTACTTGGTATATTGAGAGAAGTTCTTGGTGAGCGTCCACCTGAACCCCTTAAGCTTGCAATTAAAGGAAAATTTGAGGTAATTTTCTTTGACTATCAAACATTTTTTCATGGTGCAATTGATTTAAATAATAAAAAAGGCTGGTGGGTAGTTAGAAAAATCAATCGTTATACTGATGCAAAGAAGGGCGATGATATGCAGTTAAATCCTTTGTTTGTTAAAGTGTTATTTAAACCTAAATATACAGTATATCTTTATGCTCCGGAACATCATGATTTTTATCTTTCAAGGCTAAGTAATCCTGAAGGTTTTATTTCTCTTGGAAGAAGCGAAGACCTGGCAATGTTAAAGGCATTACCTGTAAAAGCATCAAAAAAATTTGCGAGCAAGCGTCAAAAGATAAAGATAGAGCACTCATATTTACCGAAAGAATTATATGGTTCAGTACCAATGTATCTACCGATTTCTCATTTAACGGAAAGGAGCTTAAAAATGGAGAAAATTTATTATATTTCAGAATCTTTATCTTACTATGAGGGAGAATACTGGGAAACTGAGGAGGGAGATCGGTTTTTGTGGTTACTGGAATATAAGGAAACTATTAAAGGGAACTTACCAGAATTATTAGGATAAGAATATGGAAAGAATTCTGGCTAAAAGTAATCCTGAACAAGATTTATATGAGCATACAATTGAGGTAATAAAACGAGCAGAGAAAGAAATTGACTATCTAAGAGCTTTAGGTTTGAATATAGGCAATGAATTAGAAAAGGCAATTAAATTATGTTGTTTTGCTCACGATTTAGGAAAAGTATCCAAGTCGTTTCAGGAATCACTGTTAGGAAATAAAAAATATATACCTCATAATCTTTTATCTTTAGCATTTCTTGAATCAATCTTTGGAAAAATAGACGATATACCGGAGAAGCTAAGAGGAAAAATTACATACGCCGTTGGCTTTCATCATAAAAATTTTTTGGAGCTACATGATTTTATTAACGGCCCAAGAAGAACTGGAGAGAATGGACTTGAAGATGAATTGATTGACATTGAAGAAAATAGGCTACAATTACTTGAACCAATGAAGAACTTATTTAAAGATTATTTCAATATTGATATTCATTTTTGGATAGATTATAGTTTTTTTGATAAATTGAAAGACATAATTATTGATTTAGAGCCATTTGATGTAGACATGGTATTAATTAAAGGAGTCTTGCACAGAGCTGATCATATTGCCTCTGCTGGAATAAATGAGGATTCAAGGGGTTACTTGAATTCAGAAGCATATGAAGCTCTGAAGAGACAAATTCAGCCTAAAAAGTTTCAAAAAGAAATGATAAATAAAAAAGCACATCTCCTAATTGCTCCTACAGGAAGTGGGAAGACAGAAGCTGCCCTATGCTGGGCAGGAAGCAAAAAAGGGAAAATCATTTTTACCCTGCCCACCCGAGCTTCAGTTAATGCAATTTTCAAAAAATTAAAAAAATACTTCGGTGAAGATGTTGGTATTTTGCATGGAGAGGCAGGAAGATTCATTTTCTCAACGCTTAAAAAAGAATACGAAGAAACAGAAGCAGTAGAAGAAAGTATCAATGAAGTCAGCCTTAGTAAAAACCTTCTAAAGCCTATTATCGTATCAACAATTGACCAGATTTTCTCTTTTGCCCTTAGAGTCCATCAATATGAAAAAGTCCTTATGGGTCTTTATGGGGCTAACATTATTCTTGATGAAATAGATTCATATTCACCATATACTATTGAAGTGTTAAAACAGAGCTTAAAGATTGCTCAAAAATTTGATATAACTCCTTTAATAATGTCAGCAACAATTCCAGACCGCTTAAAAGAAGAACTTATTAATGAAGGAATTGTGGCAGATGAATATATACCATCATGGGATGAGTTAGAAATGCAAAATGATGGACAGCATATCATACAAATAATTGATAAAGATATTACAGAATGTAAAAAGATTATAGAAAAATTATCTGAAAGCGAAAAAAATAGTATTCTCATCGTTTGTAATACAATTAAGAAAGCTATTTCAGTTTATGAAAAATTAAAAAGTCTTTCTCCAAAGCTTTATCATTCATTGTTTACTTTTAATGACAGAGAAGCTAAGGAGGCAGATATTGGAAAAACAGATAATAATGGCAGAAATATTGGAATATGGATTACAACGCAGGTTGTGGAGGTCTCTCTTGATTTGGATTTTGATGTATTAATAACTGAGGCTGCGCCTGTTAATGTTTTGATTCAAAGAATGGGCAGGTGTTATCGTAAACGTAAAGGTGCAGGTAAGGTTTTTATATATTCAAAATTATTAAATGACAACGGTAAACCGGAGTTCTATCCATATGGAGAATTAGCAATTAAAGAGAGCTTAAAGGCATTTGGAAGAATTGATGGTGTAGTCAATATTCAGGATAAGATGAGAACATTAAACGAATATTTCCAGAATTACTGGGAAAATAAAAAAGTAAAAGAAGAGAGGGAAAAAGCAAAAAATATCATAGGTGCATTTTTAAGTGCAGACCTTACCATACTTGAGACAATAGGAAGAAATGAGGTGAGTAGATTTTTAAGAGACTCTGGCGTCTCTATTAATGCAATTCCATATTCTGAACTTACAGATAGTGAAATTGAGAAACTCAATGGTCGTTATAAATTGAAAAATAAAGAGGAAAAACTTACCTTTTTATACAACTTGCGAGGAAAAACTCTTTCTATTCCGTTATATAGCCTTTTGAAATTCAGCTCATTTTTTCAGGAGAGCAAATATGGCGTTTTTATTATGCATTTAGACTACAGCAAAGACACAGGTCTTAATCTAAAAAAATTACCCTCAAATTTTGGGTAACAGAAACAAGTCTTATTAAAAGGAAAAACTGAATCTTTTGCTGGAGAGACAATAGAGAAAATGCTTTTCCCTTTAGCCTTAAGAATTTTTAAGTTTTGATCTAAAAATCTTTTAAGGCTTCATTGCCCTTTCCAAATCAGCACTGTTAGGAATTTTTATGTCTTTATTTGAAAAAGAAAATCTTATAAGAAATATTAAGGATAAAAGATGTAAGGTTTATTACTATCTTGAAAAATATGAAGTTGATTTAGTTTTATATAGGAGTAAATAACTAAAAAGATGTTACCAAGAGAGTTTAAGCGGTATTGAGGCTTTGTGTGAGAAATTCAAGTCAGAAAAGGAAACAGTTGTAACTTATGTAACGCTGTTGAAGAAAAGATTGATGGTAAAAAAATAATTTTTATGCTTGTGTAGGCATTTTTTATCATTGATTTCTTAAGCTTCCATTGCCATGAGGGCTTTGTCACATTTGCGAAGTAGGCATTTTTTAATTATTGATTTATTAAGGCAAATGTGATATATTTTTTGTGATATATTTTTATTTAAAATTTAGAGAGAAAAAAATGCATCACATTTTATCTCTTATTGTAGGGACTAATCCGTTACCGAATTTTGTAGTTTCTTTTTTTAAAAAGGATTCATACGATTCATTATGTTTAATTCATTCCGAAAAAAATAATATAATTGGTCAAGAAAGCACCTTAGAGTTTGCAGATAATATTTGGAATTTACTAAAAAATAATGGTATTTCAAAAGAGAAAATTTTAATTCCTTTGAAAGATGTCTCATCTGCAGAGGAAATTAGAAGGTGTTTAGATGAATATTTAGAAAAGTTTAGGAGTGCCAAAAGCATTCATCTTAACTACACTGGTGGAACAAAGGTCATGGCAGTACATGTTTATAAGTTTTTCAACGACAGATTTGGGGAAAAGACCTCCTTTTCTTATCTTGACCCAAGAGGATTGAGGTTATGTTATGATGATGGAAATATAGAAAGAATACAGAATATTCAACTAAAAATAGCTGATTTTCTTGACCTTCATGGATATGAGATAGAAAATCAAACAAACGCAAGAAATATACCTTGGCAGGCATTGCTTAGTTTTTATGAGTCTATAAAGTACGATGAAAGTGCTATTTCAGATTATGAAGAATTTGTAGGAAAATACATTACACCTTTGAAAAAGGCTATAGAGGAGGCTAATAAAGGTAATTTAAAAGATTATGAAGCACGGAGAAACGAAATTTTGAATGATAACTATGTAATAAGTAACAATTTACAAAGTGTTTTGGAACAGTTGTTTCCTAAAGCACCTTCAAGAAGTCAACTTAGAAATAACATTAAAAATGCAGCAGTATTTTTAGAAGGCAAGTGGTTGGAATATCTTGTTCTTCTTGCTTTAAGAGATATTGCAAATGAAAAAGTAGAAGGAGAACATTTTGGCTGGGGATTTGAAGCTATTAAAAGAGATGGAGGCAAAAATTTTGAACTTGATAATTACTTTATAGATGGATATCAATTATATGGCATTTCTGTGACTACAGATAATAAAGAATCACTATGCAAATTAAAAGCCTTTGAAGTATATCATAGGGTCACTCAAATTGGAGGTGAAGAAGGAAGAGCAATTTTAGTTTGCGGGTTGGATGAAAACAAAATAGAGTCCTTTAAAAGAGACATTCTTCAGAGTACTGGAGCCAGCAAAGAGAGACTTTATGTAATAGGTAAAAAAAATTGGTCAAATTTAACCAATGCTCTATCGGAGGTCATAAATGAATAGGAATTTTAACACAGCAATACTAATTGAAGTTGCTTCAATCCAAAATTTTGTTTTTAGCGTGAATTATCTTAAGGTAAATGTTGGAGCTTCAAGCTTAGTTGAGCAGGTTCTTGATGAAGAGCTCAACAAGGCTATAGAGGAATTTAAGAATAGAACAAATTCTAATATAGAAATTGGATATACAGGAGGAGGCAATGCCTTAATTTTAACTCATGGTAGGGAGACTGCTAAAGAGTTTGTAAAATATTTTTCTACTGAACTTTTAGAGGTGGCTCCAGGTTTAAGAGTTGTTTTTGCAATAGGAGATTATGACTGTAGCAATTTTAAAAATTCTAATAAAGCATTATTTGAGAAACTTGAGACAATTAAGAGAAACTTTAATCCTAACATTAATCTTCAAAAATTTGGCATAAATGCAGAATGTCCGCGCACATGGGAAGTTGCTGAAGTTTATGATGGGGAAGAAAAGGCTTTTGTATCCTACATTTTTAAAAATCTAACGAAACAAAGAAAAACTTCTTTTCTGCAAAAATTAGAGGAAACTTGCAATAAAGAAGGATTTACCATAACTGATGATATTGAAAGATTTGGACAAATTAAAGGAGAAGAAAATTACATAGCTTTAGTGCACATAGACGGAAATGATATGGGCAAAAAGAAGCAGGAGATAGAGAGTTTAGAAAAGATGCGACAATTCAGCATTAAAACTTATGAATGTATGAAAAAAAGTTTTGAAACATTGGTTAAAGAAACTATAAGAATTTGTACATCCTTTTCAGAGGAAGATTTAGGAATTAAGCTACATAAAGAAGAAAATGTAAAATTTCTGCCTTTAAGACCAGTGATATTGGGAGGAGATGATGTAACTTTTATTTGTAATGGAAAACTTGGCTTATATCTTACTGAGTTTTTTATAAAAGAAGCAGAGAAATTTTTAAGTGATCGTTTTAAAGGAGAAGACAATTATAAATTCAGCTTTTCAGCAAGTGTAATTATTGCTAAAACCAAATATCCCCTTGCGAAGGCTTACAATTTGGCAGAAAGTCTGTGTAAAAGATGTAAAAAATTCAGAAAAATTAAAAGAATAGAAAACTCAGTTTTAGACTTCCTAATAATTACTCAATCAATTACCGATGAAGCAGAAGCTTTTATTCAAAAGGCTAAAACAAGATATGATGGCAAATTATTACATTTCGGACCTTATATTTTAGAAGATATTGAAAATGAAGACAGTTTTAAAAAGTTTAAAAAATGCCTAAGAACATTGCACGATTGGAAAAGGCATAAACTATTTCAATTTAGAAACCTTCTTGCCTCAGGAGAGGAAAAAGAGATTGAAATTTTTATTGAGACCAATTCTTTACAAAAGTGTGGATACTCTAACATATTTTGCGAGGATTCACACAAAGGCAAAGTTACTCCTTATTTTGATGCTATTGAAATATTAGATTTTTATCCAATAAAACTTTTGGAGGATTACCGTGAAGGTGACAATTAAAACAAAATCTTACACAATAATTGGTTCAGGTGAAGCCAAGTCAATTATTGATTCTGATATAATTTTTGACTCTTTAGGCATTCCCTATATCCCATCAAGGAGGATAAAAGGACTTCTTAGAAAAAGCGCACAAGAGATTTGTGATATTATGGGAAAGGATTATTCTATTGTTGACAACATTTTTGGAACAGGAGAGCAAGAAGGAAAGATTTGTTTTGATAATTTCTACATAAAAAATTACGAAAAAATCAAGAAAGCTCTTGAAAGCTATAAAGAAAAACCACCCATTTCAAAAGAAGAAGTTGTTGAATACTTCACTGAACTTAGGAAGAGGACATCTATTGATGAAAATGGAATAGCTAAAGAAGGTTCTTTAAGAGTATATAGAGTTTTAAAGCCTGAGATAGAGTTTGAAGGAGAGGTAGATACTTATGAGCTTACGAATGAAGAGAGGGAAATTTTAATTTATGCTTTTAAAAATCTTAGAAGAATAGGAATGCAAAGAAACAGAGGATATGGAAAGGTTGAAATTAGAATTGAACAACAGGAGAAAAAAGAGACAAAAAGTTCTGTGGATTTTAAAGTTCCTGCACATACTGAATTTGTAAGATTACCTTTTATTTTGGAGACTTTGTCTCCTGTTGTAATTGCCTCTCATGCTGGAGGAGTAAATAGCATTGAAACCTATAAATACATTCCTTCAACAACCTTAAGAGGCGCATTTATAAAAGCCTTTAATACACTGACAGAAAAATTTATAAATGGAGAACTTATTATTACTCCAGCTTATCCTTATGTAAATGAAAAAGAATTTTATCCTGCTCCTTTAATTTTGCAAAAAGATGTTTACAAGGAGGAGGGAGATTTAATTTCTTTACATGAAGCTAAAGAAAGGGAGGGAAAATATAAACATCTTAAAGATAAATTTGTTTACTTTACTGAATCTGATTATTTTTCTTATTCTCCCAACACAATAACATATTTTCACTCTACAGTTAAAAACCCATTAAAAGGTCATTCAGAGGAGGGAGACATCTTTAATTATGAGGCAATTGAGATAGGAGAAACTTTTAAAGGTTATATTATTGGAAAAAAGGAAGCTATTGAAGAGTCTCTGAAATTTGTTTCAGAGGAAATTGATGTAAGGATTGGAAGATCAAAGAAGGTCCAGTATGGAAAGGTGAAAGTGAAATTTTTAGCATGTGAATCCTTACAATGTTCAACTGCGACCAAAGAATTTTATATTGTATTTCAATCTCCTGCTATTTTTTACAATGAATTAGGCTTATGCGTAGTTTCTCATGAAGTAATAAAAAAGTATTTAGAAGATTTCTTAGAATGTAAAGTTGAAATTAAAGAAAATTACTCTGTCTTAGCATCCACATATGTTGAAGGATTTGTAAATGAATGGAAATGCAAGAATAACAGAGAACTGGCAGTTAAAGAAGGTTCAACTTTGTATGTAAAATTGGAAACAGACAGTAAAAACCTACATAAGAAATTTGAACTTCTTGAAATTTACGGAATAGGAGAAAGAACAATTCATGGTTTTGGAAGAGTAAAAATTTTTGAAGATTTAGATAAAAAATATAGATATCAGAAAATAGAAAAAAGAAAAGTTTTTGGAAAAACAAATAATGAGGAACTCAAAATTTTGAAATCAATTCTTTATAGGAAACTGGAAAGGATTATCAAAAATGAAGCCATAAAAAAGGCAAAAGAACAAAGAAATTCCATACCAAAAACGCTTTTGCAGAGGCTGAAGGAGGTAATTCAAAAATGTGCTCAAGATTTAACTCCTTTGCATGAATGGTTAAATCAAATAATGGGAAAAAGAGCTCATGAAAATTTGCAAAAGGCTAATCTCTTTTATTCTAAAGAATGGATAAATAAGCATTTTACCTCAGAAACAGAAAAAGTGTTAAAAAAATACTATAAAGAAAAATTATATAACAAAGAAGAAATTTTTAATTTGAGCAAAAATTATTGGATAACCTATTTAGACGCATTGAGAACACTTTTGAAGAAGGAGAAGGAAAATGAGCAAGTTTAAAAGAATTTACATAATTCAGGGACTTTGCACAAATATATCTCCTTTGTTCATAGGAAAAGGTGAGGGTGATTTTGTGGACAGAGAAGTGGTAAAGGATGCAGAAGGAAAACCATTTATTCCGGCTACCTCTTTTATAGGAGTAATTAGGCATACTTTAGAGAATGATTTTGAATTGAAAGGAGTTGAAAAAGAATTTCTTTATCTTTTCGGAGCTAAAGGAGAGAGTGTTGCTTCTGAAGAAAAATATCAAAGTCATATCATTGTTGATGATTTAACTCCTCTTTCTCATTCTTCTGTTGCTATAAGAGATGGCATTAAAATAGGAGCACAAGGAGTAGTAGAAGAAGGTAAAAAATTTGATTATGAAATTGTAGAGCCAGGAGCAAGATTTTTCTTAAATATGGAAGTAAAAGTGAGGGAGGGCTTTAATGTAACCAATATTGAGAAAATATTAAAAACTGTTTTAGAGCTATTACAAGAAGGTTTAGCCTTTGGAGCTTATACTACCAAGGGTTTTGGAAAAGTAAAATTTTCGGACTTAAAGATTTATAAATTTGAATTTCCGAAAGACAAAGAATCATACTTTTCATATCTTGACAAAGGAACATTGTCAGAGAAAAACACTATTTCTCTTGAGGCTGAATCCTTAAATAAAAAAAAGAAAAAGTCATATTTTTCAATGGAGGCAGAATTTTCAATTAAGAATTCTCTTGTCATAGGCGGAGGTTACTCAGAGGAAGCTGACAAAGCACATTTAAAGAGCAACAATGAAAATGTTCTTCCTGGAACTTCCTTAAAAGGTGTTTTAAGGACAAGAGCTGAAGCGATCATAGGTGTATTGTCAAATTCTGAAGAAAAAGTTAAGGAATTTATCAATCCTCTATTTGGTTTTACTGATGAGAATGCTAAAAAGAAGAGCAAAAGCAGAATAATAATTGAAGAAACACATATCAAAGAAACCAAAGAAGCCATACATCAAAGAATCCGAATTGATAGATTTACAGGTGCAGTTTGTGAAGGAGCACTTTTTAACACTCAGGCTTTATGGGGTGGAAAAGCAAAAATTAGTTTGAAAATTAAAGAACCTAAAGAAGAGGAAATAGGTTTATGTTTACTTCTTCTTAAAGATTTGTGGACAGGAGATTTGCCTTTAGGAGGTGAAAAAGCAATTGGAAGAGGAGTGCTAAAAGGCATCTCTGCGAAGTTGGATTACGATGGTCAAAAGTGGATAATCAAAGAAACAGAAGATGGAAAATTAATGGTTGAACCCTCCTCTAAAAAAGAAGAGCTTGAAAAATTTGTAGAGAAACTCAGGGAGGCACTATGAGAAAAGTTGCAGAAATCAGCTCTACATCTGAAAAAATAGCACTTACTGAAGATATATTTGAGTTTTTAAAAGAAAAATTTCCTTTCAATGGATTGTTAATTGCTTGGACTGATGCAGGAATTTACTGGGGATACAAGGAAAACGGAAATTACGATTTTTATCAGAAGCACTGGAAGGATGCTATTTCAAAGAAATTAATTTTTTTGAGAATTTTTAATTCAGAAAGTGAGATTTACATTTGGAAGAGACAGAATTCTCATTCGCAAAAAAAATATTTTTGCAGAATACGCAAAGACAACGAAGGAGAAATAGTTAAAGCAGTAGATGCTCAACAAATCGTTTGGGGAACCTATGCCAAACCTTTGGATGAAGTTTTTTATAAGATAGAGGAAGCAAGGAACATAGAAATAATCGTGCCTAACAGAGACGAAAAATTGCAGTCACTTGAATTGAGCAATATCAATAAATCAAATCGCTTAGCTTTACTTACGAGAAACTATATTGATTATCATCCTGAAACAGGACAAGCATATTTTTGTGATGTAAGATTTTTTGGAGTAAAGCTTACGAAGGGAGGAGAAAAATGAATCTAAAAGCAAAAAATAAACTTAAGAATAAGCCTGTTAACAATACATCCAATGAAAAGCCCTCAGCCAAAGCTCCCTACAATTTTGTATCTTTAAACGATTTCATAGTTGCATATGAGTTTGATGAAAAAGAAAATAAAAAAGAGATAAAAATTCCGCCTTTTAACAGCTTTAAAGAAGAATTCAAAAATAAAAGGCTTTATTCTGGCTACATTGACCTTGAAATCACAAATGAAACACCGCTTTACATTGGCTCGGATGAGAAAGGCATTTTCTTTGGTACTTGCATAAATAGAGTTCCAGTCATCCCTGGAAGCTCCCTTCGTGGAATGACAAGAACGCTCGTTGAGATAATGAGCTTTTCAAAAATGAAATTTGTTGATAGAGATAGAAGACTTTTTTATAGAAGCTTTGGTGAGATGAGTTTGAGAGGGCAATATCAGGAATTGATTAAAAATTCTTATCCATGTCTTATTAAATATGATGAAGAAAGAGATATTTTCCTGATAGCAAAAGAGGGTGTAAAGGATGAAAAAAAAGAAGACACCTCAAAAGAGTTTACTATTGAAAAAATAGGAGAATGGAAATGGATAATCTATTCAGGTAAGATTCAAAATAAAAAGCACAATTGGCTTGTAAAAGTTCAGGTGCCAGAAAAACTTGAGTGGAAAATTTTACCGAAGGAGGATATTATTCTTTATAAATCCGACAAAACAAGAAAAACAGATTTAGACATTATAGAAAAGGCAAAGAATGAAAAGGGTTCACCTGTTCCTTGTTTTTATATAGAAATGGAATTTGATGGGAAGAAGCATATTATTTTAGGACATACCAAAAATTTTAGAATACCTTATAAATTAGCCATTAAAGACTACATACCTGATTCTCATAAAGTAGATTCTAAGCTTGACATTGCAGAAGCCATTTTTGGAGTTGAATCCAAATTTGCAAGCAGGGTTTATTTTGAGGATGCAGTAGCAGTTGATGGATATGAATTTTTAGGTAAAACTTCGCCTAAGATTCTATCTACTCCTAAGCCAACCTGTTTTCAGCATTATCTCGAGCAGGAGGATCCAGCAAATCTGAAAACATGGAACGACAGAGACACTAAAATTCGTGGATTTAAGCTTTACTGGCACAGAATTACACCTGATGACCCGAAAGCCAAATATTCATGGAATGAAGGAAAAGAAATAGATGATACTCAACACACAGTGATAAATCCTATAAAACCGGGTGCAAAATTTAAGGGAAGGATAAGATTTGTCAATCTTACAGAAGTTGAACTTGGAGCACTTCTTTATGCATTAGATTTAGGAGAAAAATATCGTCACAAAATTGGAATGGGAAAACCTCTTGGATTTGGAAGCATAAAAATAACTCCCACTCTTTATCTAATCAAGAGAAAAGAAAGATACAGTAAACTTTTTGATAAAGATCAATGGTTTGCAGGGTTTTTAGAAATAGACTCTTTTGATGAATTTAAGAAAAAATTCAAGGAATATGTTCAACAAAAGTTAAAAGAACAGGGTTATGATTGTGAAAATTACGATTCAATTAAACGGATTAAGCAACTTTTGGCAATGCTTGAATGGGATGAAAACAAATATAAAGAAGAGGCATGGTTAGAATCCACAAGATATATGCAGATTAAATACGATATTGAAGAGCGGCAGGGCAAGAGAATAACCAATGAATACAAAGGAAGACCCATATTACCAGAGCCATTAAAAGTAAAAAGGGAATAAATTGCATCCCCCTTTTTAGGGGTAAGTTAAAAAATATAGATTTTACAATGCATTACAGGGGCAAAAATTTTCTGGTTGCACAATCAAAGGTTCACTGCAAAAAAATAAAAAACAGCTATTGCACCAGCCCTGTGAAATTTGCTAAAGTTATTAAAAATAAAACATTTTTTGCATTTTACACTGTTCTCTGACAAGCTTGGTTTCATCTGAACCATGTGGGATATAAAGTTGTCCTGCCCTAACCATTCTGATTTTATCTGCATGTTTCATCTGAACCATGTGGGATATAAAGTTACAAAATCATTCTCAAAACTTTGTTTTTCAACACTCGTTTCATCTGAACCATGTGGGATATAAAGAGCAAAAATT
>FWWM01011228.1_pt1 | contig 15425 bp, 18 predicted proteins | sample 2228351 | NCBI WGS metagenome assembly FWWM01 (sample SAMEA103939774, study PRJEB20133) | metagenome | reverse complement strand
TGAATTTTTGTCTCCATCTGTCAAAGGTGCTTCTACTGATAGAGTATTTGCGGCAGACCTCTGCAATTGAACTGTCTGGAATATTCGTATTTTTGTTGTTCCAAAAAATGGGGAGCATGTCACCCGGCACGGAAGAGCACATCATTCCAGATATAGTCTTATTTGTAAACGGAATACCTCTTGTTGTAATTGAGTGTAAATCACCAGCAATCGCAAACCCTATTTCTGAAGCTATTGAGCAGATTCGCAGATACTCCAACCGAAGAGGAATTTCTGAGGGCAACGAAAAACTCTTCTGGTATAACCTGTTTTCCGTTGCAACATCTAATCAAGTTGCGAAATATGGCACTATTACAAGCGGATATGAACATTTTGTTGAGTGGAAAGACCCTTATCCTTATGCTCTCTCAGATATAAAGCTCGAGGGCAGTATAACCGGTCAGGATGTCTTAGTTCATGGAATGTTTTCAAAGGAAATTCTTCTGGATATTCTTTACAACTTCACTATATTTAAGGAAGATGGCAAAGGCGGTATCGCAAAAATTGTTGCAAGGTATCATCAATTTAGAGCAGTGAGAAAGCTTCTCAAGAATCTTAAAGAAGGAAAAATTGCAGAAGAAAAAGGTGGAATTATCTGGCATACGCAGGGTTCTGGCAAGTCCCTTACTATGATGTTCACCGTGAGAGCAATGTATCATACAGAGTTTAGAAATTTTAAAATTGTTTTTATTAAAGATAGAAAAGACCTTCAAAACAGCTTGGTGATACTTCAAAATCTGTTGGGTATACTGTTCATTTGGCAGATAATATAGAAAAATTTAAAGAACCTTTAAAAACCGACACTCCCGATTTAGTTATGGGTATGATTCATAAATTTCAGGAGAGAGATTTGCAAAAAGAGTTTCCTATGCTGAATGAATATCCGAATATTCTCATAATGATAGATGAGGCACACAGAACACAGTATAAGTATTTGGGAGCAAATCTCAGAAAAGCTCTTCCTAATGCCGTTAAGGTAGCCTATACGGGAACTCCTATTGAGAAGACCGAGATGACTTTCGTTGATTATATTGAGATAAATACAGTATCAGGCAAGCCAAAGACGATGGTGTAACAGTTGAGATTGTCTACGAAGGACGGGTTCATAGCGCTGAACTTACCGATGAAGAAAAGGCTAGTGCAAAATTTGAAGATGTTTTTGCGCTGGTAGACAAAGAAGAACAAAAGAAGATTATGGGTAAATATACTTGGAAAGCTTATCTGGAAGCTGAAGAAGTTATCAAAGAAAAGGCAAAAGATATAAGAGCATTATGTTAAACATGTTTTTCCTAACGGATTTAAAGCTCAAGTAGTAGCGGTTTCAAGGCTTGCTGCTATAAGATATAAAAAGGCTTTGGAGGAGGCTTTAAAAGAAAAGATTAGCGAGCTTCAACAAAATAACCCTGAGCATATTGATATTGAACTTTTAAAAAGAGTAAAAGCAGGTGTGGTTATTTCAGGAGAGCCAAACGATGAGCCAGTATACAGTCCTTACACCAATCCTGCAGAACATGAAAAAATAATAAAGAGTTTTAAACTTTACTTTAATGCTAAAGATGAAAGCGGTATTTCTGGAGAAGTGGGTTTTCTCGTTGTTAAAAGTATGCTTATTACGGGTTTTGATGCACCTATTAAACAGGTAATGTATCTTGATACTGTTATAAAAGCCCATAATCTCTTACAAGCCATCGCCAGGGTGAATAGGGTGTATAAAAATAAAAGTTGTGGTTTTGTTGTGGACTATGTAGACGTGCTGAAACATTTAAAAGAAGCCCTTTCTATCTATGCGGATGAGGATATTGAAGAAATAACTGGTGTGCTAAAGAACAAGAGTAAAAGTATTGATGAATTGATACATACACATAGTTTAATTGAGAAATTTTTTAGAGACAACGGCATAGAAAACTGGAGAGAAGCTATTGATGACTGTATAGATTTATTGGTTGATGAAAAAGTAAGAGATGAATTTATTACCCTTGTAAGACGATTTATAAAGTCAATGGACATAGTCCTCCCTGATCCATCTGCTTTGAAATATGCCACTGATTTAAAGATAATCAGCTTTATCAAAGAATCAGCGAGGAATCGCTACAGAGATGATAAACTAAGCATTAAAGATGCGAGCAAGAAGGTAAGGGAAATAGTTAAAGAGTTTCTAATTTCCAATTGTATAAATCCAAAAATCCCGCCGACTCCACTACTTGAATAAGAATTTATAAGAAAGATTGAAAACAAAACAAGCAAAGAAAAAGCTCAAACCCTTGAACATGCCATCAAAGAGCATATCATTAAGCATTTTGAAGAAGATCCTGAATTTTATGAAAGATTTTCTGATAGACTTAAAGCAGTGCTTGAACAATATAAAGAAAACTGGAATGAACTTGCAAAAGAGCTTGAAAAAATTAGAAATGATATCAAGGCTGGCAGAGAAGGTGAACAGAGTTTTGGTTTCCATCCTAAAAAGGAGATGCCATTTTTCGGGCTTTTAAAAAGAGAAATATTCGGTAAAAAATCAGTTAATACATTGTCAAATGAAGATTTAGATTTTCTTATTACTTTAATCTAACAAAGGATGTGCTTGAGATTATAGAAGCAAATACAAAAGTCATTGATTTCTGGGAAAACTATAATAAACAAAAATAGTTAAAATCTTTTATAATAGTTCGTTTTCTTGATAAATTGCCTAAAAAGATAGATACCTCTGCGGTAACTGAAAAGCCAGAGATTTATCATACAAGAGAGACATTATCAATTTTGCAAAAAAGAAATGAGATAGCGCAGAAAATAATGGAACTTGCCTATCATATCTACGGCAAAAAGTAAGGATATGGATTACAGAATAATCAGAGGTAGAAGAAAAACTATAGCACTAACAATCACAGAGGATGCACAACTGATTGTTAAAGCGCCTTTTTATGTTAGTGATGAGACAATCAAGAAGGTGATATCTAAGCACATAAGATGGATAGAAAAAAGGAAGAGGGAGATTAATAGCAGAGCCAAATACAAGCCTAAAGAGTTTGTAAATGGAGAAGTATTTCTTTATCTTGGAAATTGGTATAAGCTATTTATAGTTGAGGAGCAATCAGATCTTTTGAGATTTGAAAACGGATTTTATCTTTCAAATACCGCCTTGCCGTATGCAAAGAGAGTTTTCTTAGATTGGTATAAAAGGTCAGCCTATGAAAAAATTTCTGAACGAGTTGAGTTTTATGCAAAAAAGCGAGGTATTACCTATAACAAGATAAAGATTTCAAATGCTATGCGGAGGTGGGGTTCTTGTTCTTCAAGGGGTAATCTGAATTTTTCATGGCGTTTGATTATGGCTCCATTAAGTGTCATTGACTATGTTGTGGTACATGAACTTGCCCATCTTATTGAGAAAAACCATTCCAAAAGATTCTGGAACATTGTCAAAATTATGATGCCTGACTACAAAATCCAAAGCAAGTGGCTAAAAGATTTCGGTCATCTTTTGAGGATTGATTAAAATTTCATGTGCTTCTTATTTACCCAATGCAATAAAGGGGTTGAATTTTAGAAATTTATTTTATAGAATTAGGATAAAGAGTATCTTTATTTTCGGATTATTTTCTCGCCTTGAGATAATAGTCTGAGAGATAAAGATAGTTAAAATCTTAATGGAGATAAAAATGTTTAACTCTAAATTAAAGATAGCCGTCTTGATAATCAAATTGCTCATAATTTTTTCAATTTTGAATTCATGTGTGCCATATTCTGACCAATACCGTTATTCTGATAATATCATTATTAATGTTAATTTAAATGCATTTCCAAAGGACTATTCAGGAAATTGTCCTACAAAAATAAGATTTCAGGGTAATATAACAGTTAGAAATATATTAAATTCTCCTTTAACAGTGCATTATTTATTTGAAAGAAGTGATGGAGTTAAATCTTCTGTTTACAGTCATACTTTTTATAGAGATGACTCATTCTCAGTAAGTCATGAATGGATTTTAGGCAGTCGTTATTCTGAAGTTATTAACGGCTGGATGCGTTTAGAAATTATTGAGCCTTATTTTATAAAATCTAACAGAGCTTATTTTAAAGTTATATGCAGAAATACACCAAATATAGAGCCCTTTGGAGAAGATTGCATTTCCTTTAACCCGTCACAAACAGAGGTTAAATACATATTAGGAAGATGGAAAATTGTAGATGGTAATAAATGGCTATTTGACTTTGGTTCTAAAAGAACTGAAGCAGAACAAGCATTGAGGATTATTAAATATTACAGCATGAACCAGTCATGTTTTGTTGGAAGACCACAACCTTCTTTTTCATATTTACTTATATCTGGACAACCACCAAAAGGAGAATTTCCGGGCGAAGACTGCATATATTTTAATCCTGATAAGGTCTCAGTGTATAAAATTCACGGAAGATGGAAAATAGTAGAGGGTTATAGAGTATTATTTGATTTTGATTATAAAGAAGATGAGGCAAGGAAAGCTTTAGAATTAATCCACAGGTATGGATTTAAAAGAGCATGTTATGTTGGCAGACCTGACTATAATTTTATGTATTTGAGGAGATAGTCAATTTTTTGGGAAAAAATGAGACAGAAGCATATTTATAAGGAATTTCCAGCTCTAAGAAAAATATTTTTGAAAGAAACTTGTTCTGATATTAATAAAATTCTCTCAAAAAGAAAAACTAAGAAGAAAGGGCAAAAGGGAAGAAAAATTCACTTAATGAGCATTTTTGTTATCTTTATTAAGTTTAATGGAAAAGTCAAAGTCAGAACTAATGTAATTCAAACTATGAAGAGAAAAAGAATTGGACAATGTCCAAAATAAAAAATAAAGGAAGAGGTGAAAAAAATGAATTTAGTTGAGAGGGTAAAGAAAATTTTAATTAGTCCATCTAAGGAATGGGAGACGATTAAAGAGGAAGAGCATTCAATAGCTCAACTTTATACCTCTTATGCAATTGTCCTTGCTGCAATTCCTGCTATTTCTCAATTTTTTGGATACACAATTGTTGGTGTATCTGGATTTGGTATTCATATTCGCTGGTCAGTGGTTAATGCGTTAGGACATTCAATTGTCTCGTATTTGTTGTCTCTTGTTGGTGTTTACATAGTTGCCCTTATAATTAATGCCCTTGCACCGACTTTTAGCTCTCAGAAGGATATGACAAATGCATTCAAACTTTCTCTTTATTCTATGACGCCTGTTTGGATTGCAGGGATTCTGTATATAATACCTGCGCTTTCAGTTTTAGTTCTCATAGCTGGAATTTATGGAATATACATCTTATATCTTGGGCTTCCCATTCTTATGAACACACCTAAAGATAAAGCTTTCGTATATGTTTTAGTGATTATAGTTGCCAGTGTAGCTGTTTATTTTGTTATAGGAATACTTGCAAGTGTATTTTTCATTCCCACAATGGGAAGATTTTAATAAATTTTTAAGTAGAAGGGCAGTCATAGTAAAGGTTTAATCAATTTTTTAATTGTAAGTATACTTCTGACTTTATCATTTAATTTTTGTAACTTATTGAAAAATAGACACTCTTATTTTTAAAATATTTGTTTTTTGCACCACAACTCTTCTATGAGGAAAATTTAAAAGATGTATTTATACTGAAAAATCCTCTATCGGGATAAGATTCGTGAAACTCTTGCGATTTACCTTTCCATTCTTATCCCTGCATCCCTCTACCACATAAACATAGGGAATACCGTGCGGATTTTGAAACTTTCAGAAACATGATTTTATTCACTTTATTACCAGAAAAAATTCAATACTAAATAGACAAATGTTTTAAAAAAGTGATACAACAAAAATTGATTACAAAAAAATTTAAAAGTCTATTTTTTTGAGCCTCAAATGATAAATTAAAATCATGTAGCTAAATGCTTAAATGTTAGATAAGAGGGTAGCAGAAAAAAGCCTACTACCCCCTACAATTTTATCCTAAATATACCTTTTCAACAGGTGGCGCGACCTGTTTTTTACGGGAAAGTACACCAGGAAGCCATACAGATGGTCCTGATACTTTTACATTGAATGCTTTTTCAATAATTGCAGCATCTCCTGCATAGAAGAGCTCAGTTCCTTCCTTTACAATGTCTGTTGCCATAAAGATTACCATATCATAGCCTTTGCTGGCTTTTAGTTCTTCAAGATATTTAACGAAAGCATCTTTTTGCTCGTATACTTCTTCAATATCAACAACTTCTGTCTGCCCAATTCCGACTTTTTTGCCCTTGAAGTCATAGTCTTTGAAGTCAACATGGACAACATCAGCAATTGGTTTGCCTTTGATGCTTGCCTTTGCTTTCTTTAATTCAACTCCAAATTTTGTTAAATCTGAAATTCCTGCTACAGCAGCAAGCTCAGCAGCGATTTTTTTGTCTTCTTCAGTTGTTGTTGGAGATTTAAATATTACTGTGTCAGAAAGAATTGCACAAAGAAGAAGTCCTGCATAAGCTTTGTTTGCTTTTACTTCATTTGGGAACATTTTTGCAATTACTGTTGCTGTGCTACCAACAGGCTCAACATGAACAAAGATAGGATCAGGATAGTTGAAATTCATTTTGTGATGATCAATAATTGCAAGAATTTTCTCTGCACCATCAACCCTTTGTTTTTCCTCGTTATGGTCAACAAGAACAAGGGTTTTGCCAGCAGCATTTTCTAAAATTTCTGGTGCAGAAACTCCGAACTGCTTAAGAGCAAACTCTGTTTCCTCATTAATAGGTCCTGCTGTTGCGGCTTTGTAGCCTTTGATACCTGCATAAACAATTGCTGAACAGACTGTGTCTGTGTCTGGTGCCTTATGGCCAATGACATAAATGTCGCTCATCTTACCCTCCTAAAGTTTTTTTAAATTGTAAAATTTTGACAATTTTAAGGCTAAAAAGTCAAGAAATTAGCCATTAAAATTTAAAATAGAGTTATTAAAGATTATCAAGCAGTCTTTTTACTGATAATTGCAGTTCAGGATGAATAAAATTAGGAGCAATTTCAGATAAAGGTTTTAACACGAATTCCCTTTCATGCATTCTTGGATGAGGAATAGAAAGCTGTTCGGTTTTTAGAATTAAATTATCATAAAAAATGATGTCAATATCTATAATTCTTGGTCCGTATCTAAAATTTTCCTCCCTGCCTATAGCTCTTTCTATCTCCTTTATTCGTCTTAATAACTCTGAAGGTTCAAGTTGGGTCCAACATTCAATTGCTTGATTTAAAAAATCAGGTTGTTCAGTGTACCCCCAAGGAGAAGTGTTATATATGTTAGATTTTTTTCTAATTTGAATCCCGAGTTCTTGCAGATGTTCAACTGCCTTCGCTAAATTCTTTTCTCTGTCTCCTAAGTTTGAGCCAAGCAATAGATAAACAATATGCATTGAATATATTATAATAAATTATAAAAATATTAATCAGCAGGAGAGAATCATGAAAAAGTTTCTTTTTATTATCATTGTTTTTTTGTCCCTTCCACTTATTACCTATGCAGACGAACAAGAGGACAAAAAAGATGAGTTAAAAACCAAAGTCTTAATAACAGTTGAAGAAAAGCAAGAGCTTGTGCCTGATTTACTTGCAGTTCCAGTTGAAATTTCTGCCTTAAGTGCAAGAGAATCAGATGTGCTTAATATGTTGGGTGTTGTTGACAGAGCTGTTAGAAATATCGGTATTTCATATCGTGGAGGAAATTACAATGTTTACAGAAACTGTTGGTGGGAGAAGGACAGACAAAAATGCAGTGGTTTCAAAGGTGAGGTTCGCTATGTTTTCGAGTTGGATACACCAAATGAGCAATCAAAAATTTTTGATGCAATTGAGAAATTTAAAGAAAAATTCGGCAATGAAATGAGATATTCTATTTCAAATCCCTCTTGGATTGTATCTGAAAAAAAACTCAGTCAAGAGGAAAATAAGCTAAAAATTAGTATTATAGATAGAATAAAGGATTTTAGAGAAACTCTTTCTTCTAAACTTGAAAAACAATGTAAAATTACGCTGATTGATTATAATGTTCATAGACCAAGTTTTCCTTTCCCTGTTTACAAAGCTATAACAGCTGAGTCAGATAGCATAGTAGCTCCACAACCCCGTAAAGAAGAGAAAACAATAACAGTTAAAGCAACAGTTGAATATATTTGTAAGTAAATAAAACTTGGAGGTTTCAACATGACTAAGGCAAAAGTAAAGTGGGCAGGAGGAATGCAGTTTGTAGGACAGTCAGGTACAGGACATGCTATTGTTATGGATGCTCATCCAGACTTTGGAGGTGAGAACAGCGGAATGAGACCAATGGAACTTCTGCTTGTAGGATTGGGAGGTTGTAGTGGTATGGATATTGTTTCAATTTTGAAAAAGAAGAAGCAAGATGTCAGAGGCGTAGAGATAAATGTACAGGGTAAACAGGCAGATGACTATCCAAAGAGATTCACAGAAATAGAGATTGAATTTATCGTTACAGGTAAGAACCTTTCTGAGGATGCAGTAAAAAGAGCCATTCAGCTTTCAATGGAAAAATACTGCTCTGTTAAAGCAACATTGGAGCATTCAGCTAAGGTGAGTTTTTCATACAAAATTGTTAATGTAGATTAGTTCCGTCCGTATTTGTAATAGGCTGCACAACTGCCCTCAGAGCTTACCATACATGCACCCACAGGATTTTCAGGGGTGCATATTTTTGCAAAAAGTGGACATTGGGGCGGTGTTTTAATTCCACGAAGAACTAATCCACATTGACATCCACGAGGCTCTTTTGAGGGTAAGGGTGGAATATCAAAGATAGCCTCTGCATCTCTATGGGCAAATTCTTTTTTTATCTTAAGTCCGCTTTTAGGAATTACTCCTATTCCACGCCAGTTACTATCGCACGGTTCAAAATATCTATTTATAAATTCAATAGCCTTTGGATTACCTCCAGGTTTCACAGCATCTGTATACTGAATTTCAACTTTTGGCTGATTATCAATAATTTGCTTCAGTATCATTGCAATTGCATTTAAAATATCGTCTGCATCAAAGCCTGTGATTACGCAAGCTTTTTTATATCTCGCGGGAATAAAATCATAAACTTTGCTGCCTATTATTGTGCTAACATGACCCGGAAGTATAAAACCGTCTAATTTTAATTCCTCAGTGTTTACCAATATTTCTAATGCAGGAGGCACTAACTTATGGACTGAATAAATAGAGAAATTCGTTATCCCTCTTCTTTCAGCCTCGTGTATTGTTGCTGCTATTAGGGGCGATGTTGTCTCAAAGCCGACAGCAAAAAATACGACTTTTTTATTTTTGTTTTCTTCCGCAATTTTTAATGCATCCAATGGAGAATAAATCATTCTTATATCAGCACCTTCAGCCTTTGCTTTGTATAGGGAGCCATCACTTCCTGGAACTCTCATCATGTCTCCAAATGTGGTAAGAATTACATCAGTTTGTTTAGCAATAAAAAGCATTCTGTCAATGTCTTCAATGGGAGTTACGCATACAGGACAGCCAGGTCCACTTAAGAGTCTTATGTTTTCAGGTAAAACACTTCTTATACCGTGCCTGAAAATTGAAACTGTGTGAGTTCCGCAGACTTCCATTAAATGAATTTGGCTATGAATTTTTTCAGCGAGAATTTTTATTATTTTTATTAACTCATCCACTTTTTCCTCCTGCTGTTTTTAATTATTTTATCTTTAAACAAATAGAAAATGTCAAAAAACAATGTCAAAGTGTTATATTATAAAAAAGCTTTAGGAGGTCAAAAATGCTTGTGCAATTTAGCATCATACCAATAGGAGTTGGACCAAGTTTAAGCAAATATATTGCAAAGGCTATAAAGATAGTTGAAGAAAGCGGACTTTCATATAAGATGCACGCAATGGGAACGATAGTGGAAGGAGAGTGGGATGAAATAATGAGTGTAATCAAAAAATGCAAGGATGCTCTTATGGATGAAGTTGAAAGAGTTGTTATTGAAATAAAGATTGATGACAGAAAAGGAGCAAAATACAGAATTGAAGAAAAAGTTCGCTCAGTAGAAGAAAAACTTGGCAGGCAGGTGAAAAAATGACGGAAGTAGAGAGAATATATGTTGCAATTGATTTTAAATCATCCACTCCAACAGTTCTTTCATATGCTGTTTGGTTATCAAATATAATTGACTGTAAAAAAATGACATTGTTCCACATTATGGAATATACACTCACTCCACCTTCATATTTGATGCCTTATATTAACAAAGAAAAAAACAAGATAGAAGAACAACTGAGCTTTCTTTCTAAAAAGCTCTTTAATTTCTCTATTGATGCCAAATACAAAGTTGTTTTTGGAAGGCTATTAGATAGCGTAAAGGAGGTTATAAAACACGAAAAGGTTTTTATGGTGATAGGTTTTAAGTATCATATTACAAGACCATCAACTTCTGAGAGAATTCTCAAAGGAATGAAAATACCGACCCTTGTTGTTAAAGAGAGTTTGTTTGAAGATATAAATCCAGATGCTATAAAAATAAAGAAAATTTTATGCCCGATTGACTTTTCAGAAATCTCCATTAAAGCTTTAAATTTTGCAAAAGATATTGCTAATAAATTTAATTTAGAGTTGACTGTTTTGCATGTAGTTCCTGAGCAGAAAATAAAAGGTATTGTTGAGGAACCTGAACAGATAGAAAAATATATTGATTACCTTAAAGAAGAAGCTGAGGATAAAATTCGTAATATTGATAAGGATTTAAATTATCAAATCCTTTCAGGTATCCCAGCAGAGGAGATATTACAGAGAGTGCCCCAATTTGATATAGTAGTTATGGGTTCAAAAGGCAGGTCATACACTGAAGCAGTTTTGCTTGGAAGCGTTGCTGAGGCAGTAATAAAGAATTCTAAAAAACCAGTTTTGCTTATACATTGATTTTTGCTTTATAATACCTCTATGCAACCAAGAGTTATTTCAATAAACATTAGCAAAGAAAAGGGCACAACAAAGGAGCCAGTTCAAGAGGCTATTGTTATAGAAAATTATGGTATTCAAGGAGATGCTCATGCTGGCTCTCATTGGCATAGACAAATAAGTCTTCTATCTTATGAAAGCATTCAGAAAATGAAAGACAAGGGTTTGAGTCTTAAACATGGTGATTTTGCTGAAAATATAACAACAGAGGGGATAGACTTATTGAGTTTACCAGTTGGGACAAAGATTCAAATAGGTGAGGTAATATTGGAAATCTCCCAACACGGTAAATCATGTCACAGTAAATGTCAGATTTTTAAAATTGTTGGTGATTGTATTATGCCTAAGGAAGGAATTTTTGCGAAGGTTTTAAAGGGTGGAAAAATAAAAGTAGGAGATGAGATAAAGAGACTATGAAATACAAAGTAGCAATAATAACTGTTTCAGACAAAGGCTTTAAGGGTGAAAGGGAAGATTTAAGTGGTCAGGTTATCAAAGAAATGGTTTCCTCTTGGGCTGAAGTTGTTTCTTATAAGATTGTGCCTGATGAGAAGGAGCAAATAAAACAAGCATTGCTGGAACAAATTAATAATGCAGATTTAATACTGACAAACGGTGGCACAGGTCTTTATCCAAGAGATGTAACTCCAGATGCAACTTTGGAAGTAATTGAAAAACAAGTGCCTGGAATACCTGAGGCTATGAGATGGAACGGTTTTTCAAAAACAAAAACCGCTATTCTCTCAAGGGCTGTTGCTGGAATAAAAGGTAAGAGTCTAATTATCAATCTTCCCGGCAGTCCCAAAGCTGTTAAAGAATCCCTTGAAGTTATCATGGATGCTCTTCCTCATGCTATTGACAAACTCAAGGGAGACCCATCTGAGTGTGGTAGATGAATGAAGTCACTCTCACAGCTGCATTTTTGGGCGGAATATTAACCTTTTTCTCACCTTGCATTTTGCCTCTTCTTCCTGTTTATATCTCACTTTTTTCGGGAATTTCAACTGCTGAACTTGCTTCGGGAGGTTCTTCCAGATGGCGTATTTTTCTTTACACTTTAATCTTTATTGCAGGGTTTTCTACTGTCTATCTTGCATTAGGGGCTGGAAGTTCGTTTATTGGTAGTATTTTCTTTGAGTATCAGGATATTTTGCGAATTATAGGTGGAGTTTTCATGATTTTGTTTGGACTGTTTCTCATTGGTTTGATAAGGTCAGGCTTTTTTATGAGAGAATTCAGGCTTAATATAAAACTCCAAAAATACGGCACTCCTTTGGGTGCTTTTCTCATAGGAGTAGGATTCGCAGCTGGGTGGTCTCCATGCATAGGACCAGTGCTTGGAAGCATTTTGGTTTACTCCAGTATGTCTGCAAGTTTAGGTGAAGGATTGAAAATGCTTGGTGCTTATTCATTAGGAATTGCTATTCCCTTTTTAATTTCATCGCTTTTAATAAATACAGCTATGCGATATTTAAAAAAGTTTATGAAAGTTTTTGTTTGGGTAAATTACATCATTGGAGTCTTTTTAATCATTTTTGGAATTTTAACTATATTTGACCTCTCAATAATTTGAATTTTTGCAAGTTCTCTCTTTATAATACTTCAAATAAAGCCTTGTATGGCAGGAGGTTTTATGAATCAGAATTACGATTTTAAAAGTATAGAGACAAAATGGCAGGAAGAATGGTTTAGAAGTAAACTTTTTGAGGCAAATGAAGAACAAACAAAGCCTAAGTTTTACTGCCTTGAGATGTTTCCTTATCCTTCAGGAAAGATTCACATGGGACATGTTCGTAACTATGCAATTGGTGATGTAATTGCAAGATATAAAAAAATGAATGGCTTTCAAGTGCTTCATCCAATGGGATGGGATGCTTTCGGACTTCCTGCTGAAAACGCTGCAATAAAGCATGGTGTTCATCCAGCAAAGTGGACATATGAGAACATTGATTACATGAAAAAACAGCTTATAAAGCTTGGACTTAGCTATGACTGGAGGCGTGAAGTAACAACATGTCTTCCTGAGTACTACAGATGGAATCAGTGGATTTTCCTGAAACTTTACGAAAAGGGACTTGCATACAGGAAATCATCCTTTGTGAACTGGTGCCCTTCATGTATGACAGTTCTTGCAAATGAGCAGGTGATTGACGGTGCATGCTGGAGATGTGACTCCCAAGTGGAGCAAAAGGAGCTTGAGCAGTGGTTTTTAAAGATAACAGCCTATGCTGAGGAGCTTCTTTCTGACTGCGACAAACTCTCAGGTTGGCCCGAGAAGGTACTTACAATGCAGCGTAACTGGATTGGAAAAAGCGAAGGAGTTGAGGTTGACTTTCCAATTGAGGGAACGAGTGAAAAATTAAGAATTTTTACAACAAGACCTGATACCATATTCGGTGTTACTTTTATGTGTATCTCCCCTGAACATCCGCTTGCTGAAAGACTTTGTGAAGACAAGGAAGCTTTGAAAAAAATAAGACACCTACAGCGTCAACCTGATGTTAAAGAGGGAATTTTCACAGGCAAATATGCAATAAATCCTCTTAATGGAGAAAGGATTCCTGTCTGGATAGCTAACTTTGTTCTCATGGAGTATGGAACAGGAGCAATAATGAGTGTTCCAGCCCATGACCAAAGAGACTTTGAGTTCGCAAAAAGATACAACATTCCAATAAAGATTGTCATTAAACCAGTTGACAAAGAACTCAGTGAGCCATTTAATGGGGCTTACGAAGAAGAAGGAGTAATGGTTAACTCAGGTGAGTTTTCGGGATTACCATCTTCAAAAGGGAAAAAAGCAGTTGCAGAATACATTGAAAAAAAGGGGCTTGGTAAAAGAACAGTCAATTACAGACTTCGTGATTGGGGAATATCAAGGCAAAGATACTGGGGCACTCCAATTCCAATTGTTTATTGCGATAAATGCGGAATAGTCCCTGTGCCAGAGAAAGACCTTCCAGTTCTATTACCAGAAAATGTTACCTTAACAGGCAAGGGTGAGTCTCCGCTTAAATATGTTGAAGATTTTTACAAAACAAAGTGTCCTCAATGTGGAGCAGAAGCAAGAAGAGAGACTGACACTATGGATACTTTTGTGGACTCCTCATGGTATTTTGTCAGATACTGTTCTCTCAGAGAGGAGGATGCATTCAATAAAGAGAAAATAAAATACTGGATGCCTGTTGACCAGTATATTGGTGGAATTGAACACGCAGTGCTTCATCTTCTTTACGCAAGATTTTTCACAAAAGTACTTCGTGATCTGGGAATTCTTCCTTTTGATGAACCCTTTGAAAGACTTCTTACACAAGGTATGGTATGCATGGAGAGTTATCGGTGTCCGCAACACGATTGGCTATTTCCAAAGGAAGTAAAAGATGGAAAATGCATTCATTGTGGAAGCCCTGTTCAGACAGGAAGAGTAGAGAAGATGTCAAAATCAAAGAAAAACATCGTTGACCCAGATGAGATGATAGAAAAATACGGAACAGACACTGTAAGAGTTTTTACACTATTCGCAGCACCTCCTGAAAAGGACCTTGAATGGTCAACACAGGGAGTTGAAGGTGCACACAGATTTTTAAAAAGAGTATATTCACTGGTCTATAAACATCATAAATGGCTTAAAGATACAAAGGCTGACTTAGAGTCAGTAGAATTTAACAAAATTTCTTCTGAGGCAATTCAAATTTTAAGCCTAATTCATAGAACAATCAAGAGAGTAACTTTGGATATTGAGAGGGAGTATCAGTTTAACACAGCAATAGCAAGGCTCATGGAGTTTATCAATGAAGTTTACTCTTTTGAACCTAAGACAGAGGAGGAAAAAATAATATTCAAATTTGCCATAAGGAATTTTTTGATACTCCTTAGCCCCTTTGCACCTCACATTGCAGAGGAACTCTGGAGGGAGATTGGACAATCAGGCTTTATTCTCAATGAGAAATGGCCCTCCCATGATGAAGATCTTGCAAAGGAACAGATGATTGAGCTTGTTGTACAGGTAAACGGCAAGGTTCGCTCAAAAATAATGATTCAACAGGGAATGACAGATGAGGATATAGTTAAAATTGCCCTTGACGATGAAAAAGTAAAGCAATGGCTTGATGGAAAGGAGATTATAAAGGTCATTCCAGTGAAAGGAAAGCTTGTGAATATAGTTGTAAGGGGTTAATAGCTGGTGATTGTTAAATGGTTGATGGTAATTGAATGGTGTTTTTATTCTTATTGGGAGCAACTAAGTGGAGTAGCAATCCCCAAAAATCGCTTCTTCAAGATTTGATTGAGTCGCAATGAGATTTATAATTGTTTTTGATAATTTTAAAGAAAGGGAGCGATAGATGATAAAAAATTTTTTAAAAATTTTTATGATTGCAATATTACTTCTCAATGGATGTGGTTATAATCTTCATACCAAGTCTGATTTACCTTTTAAAGAGATTTATTTAA
>FWWM01010167.1_pt1 | contig 15431 bp, 11 predicted proteins | sample 2228351 | NCBI WGS metagenome assembly FWWM01 (sample SAMEA103939774, study PRJEB20133) | metagenome | reverse complement strand
ATTCTCATGTGATTCATCTAGGATCACCGTCGAGCTTCTGATTTCAACATCTTGGGAGAACGCCGGTTTTCCATCAACTGTCAAAACAATCCTTTGAGTACCTACCGGTAAATTCACAAAGGTCAATTTCATGGTTTTTTTCTCTTTACCGTTCACCAGCATTTCAGAAACCTGTGTTTGTTCTGCCACCTTTGCAAGAAGGGAGATCGTTCGCGGTTCAGAATCGTAGTTCACCAGGTCAAAGTGGAGGTCCACAGTTCTACCAGATGCTGTAACCCTGGTGTTGACTGGACAGACGTTTGAGTTGTGCACCCATATCGGTGAACTGACGATTCTGTCTCCGTCCTTCTGAACTGCATAGACGTAATACCACTCGAAGACATCTGGGACATCGCAGGAATAAAAGACTTCGAATTCTTTAGAGTTGATTTTCCATTCCATCAACTCACCGGTTTGGCTTATCAAATAAATTTTCTCAAATTCTTCGTCGTCCTGGACGAATATTCTCAGCGTTATTCGCCAAACATCGCTTAAGACGGTGCCCATTGGATATTTGTTGGCTTCGAAGATCAACTTTGCCGTGCGATCTTCCGATGCGTAAACCCTTCTGCTTTTCAAAGCTTCCAAAATAGATTCGTACGTGAGTTTTTCTGCTAAGATCACAGTTCTTGTGTCGTTTGCCGAACCCCAGTTGGGTCTGTGGTTATCCTGGTTTGCCGTTGCTCCAACGTGCCATCCTTTGTTCAACGCCAGGACAAAATTTGAGAGCATCTCGTCGCTTATAGTTCTCCCTGGCCAGTTCCCGTTTCCAACTTCTATGAGATTGATGCACTCGTCAGCCAAAGGATCGTACTCGAAATCGTAGAATGTTCCAAAGGTTGTTACAGGATGGTTGAATTGCGCAATAGCCTGTCTTTCAACAATCCACTTGTACAATCCAAATAGGTCTGTCTCATTCCTGCTAACCCACTCTTCTGTTGTGTAGACATTTATGTGTCCAACGCCACCGGTCCACTCGAAACCCCAAAGTCCAACAAATCTACCAATTTCCGTAGCAAACTGCGCTGCGATTTTTGTGAGCGAAAATTTATCCTGACCTTCGATTTTCTCAACAAAGTAGTAAGCATGATCGGTTATGCCTAAAACGTCCACGTAGTTTCTCGCATGTGCGTAGGCCTCTTGGGGTACACCTGTCCCATCGGAGTAAGAAGTATGGCTGTGCAAGTTGGCAAAATAAAAATTGTATCCAAAGTACTGAACAAAGAATAAGAACAGGATGAGAACCAGGTACTTTTTCAAGCTGAGCACCTCCTTAAAACTTTTCTCAAAAACATACCAGTGTATGAATCTTTGGCTTCTGCGACTTCTTCTGGGGTTCCAGTTGCAACCACATAACCACCGGCATCTCCACCTTCGGGTCCAAGGTCTATTACGTAGTCCGCGTTTTTTATAACATCCAAGTTGTGCTCTATAACTATTACAGTGTTGCCTTTATCAACCAACCTGTGCAGTACGTCTATCAACTTTCTCACATCTTCAAAGTGTAAGCCGACAGTTGGCTCATCGAGGATGTACACAGTTTTCCCTGTCGCAACCTTCTTCAACTCGGCGGCAAGTTTTACCCTCTGGGACTCTCCTCCTGACAAAGTAGTCGCAGGTTGACCAAGCTTTATGTAGCCAAGTCCAACCTCCTCGAGAAGTTTCAAAGTCCTGAAAACCTGTGGCACATTCTTGAAGAATTCCAGGGCTTCCTGAACAGACATCTCGAGTACTTCGTAAATGTTTTTGTCTTTGTACCTAACCTGCAGGGTTTCTTCGTTGTATCTTCTGCCTTTACAAACATCGCATTCAACGTAAACATCTGGTAGGAAGAGCATCTCGATTCTAACCAAACCATGTCCCTGGCAGGCTTCGCATCGCCCACCTTTGAGGTTAAAACTGAACCTGCTTTTGTCATAGCCCCTTGCCTTTGCTTCCGGAGTCATGGCAAAGAGTTCTCTGATCTCATCAAATACTTTTGTGTAAGTGGCTGGGTTGCTTCGCGGAGTTCTGCCTATCGGTGATTGATCGATTGCAATTATCTTGTCCACATTTTCTATTCCCTCTATTTTTTCATGCGCCCCAACAGGCAGCTTGGTTTTGTAAATGTGATTTGCAAGGGCTGGATACAATGTATCAATAATAAGTGAAGACTTCCCAGAACCAGAAACTCCCGTGACGCAAACAAAGGTCCCAAGTGGTATCTCAACTGTTATGTTCTTCAAGTTGTTGTGTCTTGCTCCTAATAATTTCAACTTCAATCCATTTCCTTTTCTTCTGACCTGCGGAACAGGAATCTGTCTTAGCCCACTCAAATATTGGCCAGTGATAGATCCATTCGGATTGCTTATCAACTTTTCAACAGGACCTTGGTAGAGCAACAATCCCCCTTTTTCTCCACCTTCGGGTCCAAGGTCAACTATGTAATCTGAACTACGTATCACCTCTTCATCGTGTTCGACGACTATGACTGTGTTTCCAAGATCTCTTAGCTTTTTGAGTGTGTTTATGAGTTTCACATTATCTCTTTGGTGAAGTCCAATAGTCGGCTCATCGAGAACATATGTGACACCAGTTAGACCGGAACCTATCTGTGTGGCGAGTCTTATCCTTTGAGCTTCACCGCCCGAAAGCGTGCTAACCCGCCTTGAAAGCGTGAGATAACCAAGACCGACATCGATCATGAACTGAAGCCTTCGTTTTATCTCCCTGACCAAATCACCAACGATTTTGCCTTCTTTTTCGCTAAAGGTGTTTTGCAGCATGTCAAAAAATTCAGATGCTTTTTCTATCGTCAGCTCGGTGATATCGATTATGTTCAAACCTCTTATTCTCACAGCAAGAGCTTCGGGTTTTAGCTTCTTTCCACCGCACACTTGGCAGGTTCTTTCGACGATGAACTTCCTCTCGATCCATTCCTTTATCTCCTCGGATTCAGTTTCTCTGTACCGCCTCTGCAAATTTGGAACGACTCCCTCGAAATCCTCATATCCAAAAAGTATCGCTTCCTGGACGTGTGTGGGTAACTCCGCGAATGGAACATCGGTTCTGGCACCCATATGACGAACAATTCGTTTCACGAATGACATGTAATAACCATCGCTGCCGTATGGCACGATTGCACCTTCATCGATACTCAGCTTTTCATTTACAACCAGCGATGGGTCAATTTCCATGTTGAATCCGAGTCCGTGGCAATGTGGACAGGCACCGTATGGGTTGTTGAAAGAAAACAACTTTGGATTTATATCCGGCAAACCTATGCCACAAACTGGACACATCATGTGCTGACTGAAAAGAAGAGATTCGTTGCTGTCAACATTTCGAACTTCAACAAACCCTCCGCTTTCACGAAAAGCGATCTCAATGTCATCCGCTATCCGGTGTTTTTCGGCTTCCTCCAAGATGAGTCTGTCAACGACGAGCTTTATCGTGTGGCGTCTATTCTTATCCAGTTCCACGATTCCTTCCAGACGAACAATTTCACCGTCGATTTCAGCTCTTACAAACCCTTTTTGGACTAGGTTTAAGATTTCCTTTTTATAAGTTCCTTTCTTATCAATGGCAATTGGTGACAAAACGTACAACCTTGCTCCGTTTGAGAACTTTGAATACACATCTTTGACAATCTGGTCGACATCCTTCTTTTCAACCCGCCTACCGCACTGTGGACAGTGAGGTTCACCGATTCTTGCAAACAAAACTCTTAGATGGTCATATATCTCCGTGGTCGTACCGACGGTGGAGCGTGGGTTGTGTGAGACGTTCTTTTGATCTATCGCAATCGCTGGGGACAAACCTTCTATGGCTTCGACATCGGGCTTTTTGAGTTCACCTAAAAATTGCCTCGCGTATGTTGAAAGAGACTCGAGATACCTTCTTTGACCTTCAGCGTAAATGGTGTCCATTGCAAGGGATGATTTTCCAGAACCCGAAAGCCCAGTTATGACTGTTATCTTGTTTTTTGGTATTTCAACGCAGACGTTTTTGAGGTTGTGAACGCGGGCATTCTTAACCCTTATTGTGTCCAAGCACGACACACCTCTTTCTCAAACAGTATCATATCACGAAGAAAAAAGCCCCGCGTCACCGGGGCTTTTGGAGCGGGCGACGGGTTTCGAACCCGCGACCTTCTGCTTGGCAAGCAGACGCTCTACCGCTGAGCTACGCCCGCATTTGGTGCGAGAGGTGGGACTTGAACCCACACGAGTTCATCACCCACTGGATTCTAAGTCCAGCGCGTCTGCCAGTTCCGCCACTCTCGCGCTGGTGACCCGCCTGGGACTCGAACCCAGGACCCCCTGATTAAAAGTCAGGTGCTCTGCCTGCTGAGCTAGCGGGTCCACCGAGAGCGACGGTGCAAGATGATAATACCATACCTGTTGATCTTTTTCAAGGGCTAAGCATGAACTGTCATCTGTTGTTTGAACAATTTTTTCAGTGGTTTGGAAACTGGTTCTTCCAACAAGGGTGTTATAATTTTTGTAGGTATTCGATCCTCTATGGGGGGTAATGAAAATGAAAATCGGGGCATTGGTGTTAACGTGCTTTGTGATTCTTTCACTGTGTGGATGTCTTGCCATACAGGATGAGACCGTTTATTTGCTCGCTGACAAGATGATTAAAGACCTCAACAGTGCTTTATCAGACCAAACGCAAGAAGGGGTCTTCATCGACACATACATTTACATCACGCAAGGCGCAACAGTTACGGACGCGGATCATTACGGGACCAAATTGTTTGATTACATAACCTCTACAGCCAGTAGTGTCGAATTCGTCTCCGTTACAGGGACAGCTCTAAAGAACGTGCCTATCTTTGATTTTGCTAACCCGCCATCCTGGATTGGAAAGGTGTATGACATATTGGTACATTACAAGACAGCTGTTGAAGTGAAACCAGGTGTGCTGCCTGGTTTGCTGATCGGAAACAGGCTGTATCTGTTAACTGTGTACGTTCAAGAAGATAAAACTCTCGTTTATCCAAGATCAGCTGTTTTCGACGCAAACTGAATCTGAACCTCTGGAGGTGCCTTGATGGTCAGAGTCGAGAAGCCCACAAAAGAAAAGCTTGAACAACTTGGTGCCGAGAAGTGGCCAATTTGGACAAAGGAGGTATCAGTTTTTGAGTGGTATTACGATGAAACCGAGATTTGTTACATCTTGGAAGGAGAAGCGGAAGTAAAAACCGAGGATGGTAAGATTTACCACATTGAACCGGGGGATCTGGTAACTTTCCAAAGAGGCTTGAAATGCGTCTGGTCTGTGAGGAAACCAATTAGAAAACACTACAACTTCCTTCGATCCTAGATCAAACAAGCACCGGTGAGCCTCTATCCGGTGCTTGTTTGACTATTCAGCTCAACCACAAGCTTCATTGTTGAGATACCGCCACATAGTCCAGATCACACCAGTCTCTCGAGTCAACTCCGCCCCACTTGACCGCACTTCCTTCGGGAACTTTGATCATTAAGTCATTTTCGGGACAATTGATAGTCTGATTCCCATACTTTAAGGTGGTGTTCTCTCTGAAAACTATCTTGATTCTGTATCCAATATAAGCAGATCCAAGTCGAACCTTGATCCAATTTGCTTCTGAGAAGTGTGTTCCCACCTCGTATACTGCGGACAGGCTTCCACTCCGCGAGGGCAGTTCAAAAAGCCCCAGTTTGTCATATTGACCCGTGGTTTTGTTATATCTGTAGGTCTCTACAACAGCCTTCCTGTCTTGGTGAACCATGTACCAGAAGGCACCGTATCCATTGTCAACATCCCAACAGTCGAATTCAACGTAATCACCACTGTGTAGAAACAGAGCCCCAATGTAAGGAAAATCACTTCCACGCCAGGACTTGTTGGTGAAGGTAGCAGGAAGACAGACACCGAAGATTGCCAAGATAAGGACCACCACGTACCACTTTCTCATGCTACCGCCCCCTTTGTTTTGACCTCCCATGTTCAGGAGGTTTCTATGGCTATTTTGCAAAGGTGGGATTAAAAAAATATGAGAATGTTTTATGATGTCACGACAGTTTACCAACCTTGTTAATTGTGCCGATCTAATCTAGTTAAGACAGGTGATTTCTCAGTTTGCGAACTAATTCTGGAGAATTTTCTAATCATTTTTTAATGTCCAACTCATACATTTTGAAAAAAGACTGACAGTTCGCGGTTATAGGGTCTTTCCTGCGTGGCTTCTTTGTCCTTGGCCAATCTCTCTACATCGGTTGACCTTCAAGAGCCACAAGTTGGAAATTTTCCAAGAGCCCTGCGTCTTAGAGGACCCTAAGGAAAAATGCCAGCCTTTTTTATTGTGCAGTCAAATAAGAGTTTCAGGTGTCTTCTTCACTCGTTAAAGTCAAAGGGTGATTCAACAACGCTTGTAATTGCAATCACATTAGGTCACTTGTGTGACCATTTAGGAGGTGATATTGTGAAAAAGGGCAGTTGGTTTGGTTGGGGTAACGGTCTAATGCTTGTTGTAGCGAGTTTGGTCATTTTCATAGTTGCTTCCTGTGCAGCTCCGCCGGATTCTCAAACAGATCAACCCGTGACTTGGGTTAAGGTGTTTGCTGAGACAGGGAAAAACCTCACGGGCATGGATGTATTTCAAGACGAAGCTTATTATGTGCTTTCTGGGGTCTGCTGGAGTTCAACCGACCCAGGCACAATATACATCCTCAAGATAGATCAGAGCGGCGGGCAAGTAGACGGATGGCCTAAGATTTTCGCTGAAAATAGCGTTACAGAAGCACCGGTTTTGTCCTTTCTATCGTGGGACCAAGATTGGAAGTACGTATTTGCAACGACAACTTTGAGCAATCAGTTCTATTTTCTCAGAACTGGACCGGATGGAATTCCATCTCAAGAATGCTCTCACGACAGTCCGCGTTCGTCTTATGTTGAATCTTTTGAGCCTGTCTCGAACATTGAATTCATACTTGGATTTCGACCTGCTGTTGATACACCAGAGGGTTGGAGATCGATCGCCGCTGGTAGAATAAGAGGAACCGATATGCAGTATTTCACATGGAATGAGATCAAAGAAATAGAAGGTCAACCTATTAACTGTTCATCATGTCACGTATTCCCGGATCCAGAGCTCGAGGATGGTTATCTTGTGCTGGGAAGTTTGAAAATGGGAGCGTGGGAGAAGAGCAGAGTTTTTGCCTTTCTGCTTGATAGTGGCGGAAGCATAAGAAAAGACTTTTACAAGTACGATGGTAAGAATGCAAAGGTATACGCAATGACGTCAGACGGTGGATACATAATTGCAGGGACATTTGTAGAAGGACTGAATGACTACATCTTCGCAATGAAAATCAAGATAAATTCTTCAGGAGACTTCGAAGAAGACTGGTATTGGGATACCCCTCTTATTTCCGGCGGATATATAGGTGGAGTTAGTGGAACCACCGATGGAGGTTGTGTCATAACCGGCGACATCAATACTGCCACAAGTCGTGATGCTTATTTGGTGAAGCTTTCTTCAAATGGTGTTAAACAATGGGAAAAAACGTATGGGGACGCAGATCACGACGAAGTACCCTTGGCTGTGATTCAAACAAGCGACGAGGGTTATCTCCTCGTAGGCTGGATTAAGGATAAGGACAATCCTTCGGCACTTTATAAGATTCTTACCGTCAAAACAGACAAAGATGGAAATCTTTGATGTTTCGCAATCTTGGTATCGATTGTATTCTTAGCAAAACGGATAATCCAAAAGGATTATCTTCACCATTTAGTGTTCGAAATTGGAGGTGGTGTTGTGAGAAAGAATCAGAGGTCTCTTTGGTCTTTCCTATTGATGATTCTTGCGTCAAGTCTGATTGTCTTAGCTGCATCTTGTGCTGCACCAACAGATGGTGGGTCAAACAACAATGATTTGAATCTTGGCAACACTTGGTGGAAAAGGGTGAAATACGATGCAGATTATGACGAGCGTTTCCACAGTGTCACTGGAACAAACGATGGTAACTACGTGGCTGTTGGGAGTGCTGATTATGAGGTTTTCGTTTACAAATTCAGTGAAGCAGGTGAAAAAACATGGGAGCAAAGAATCGAATATGACTCAGCCCAGAGCTGTGCTTATCATGTTTTCCCAACAAGTAACGATGGAGATGGATTTATTGCTCTTGGATACGTACAGATCGAAGGCCGCAAAAACGCTTATGCATTGAAGATCCTCCAAGATGGAACTGTAGGGTGGAAGGAACGCTATGAGTCAGGTGATCATAACTGGATACTTGAATGGGGATGCGAGACAGAAGGTGGATATCTGTTCATGGGCTACGCCCTTGATAATTTTGGAGCTTCGAGACTGCTTGTGATAGTTGCAGATAGTGATGGTAAAGCTACTGAGGATTCAATCTACATTTACAAGAGGACTGATATTGTTAATCAGATATTCCATAGCGGGGTTGCCCATGATGACAACACTTTTCTATTTGCAGGTTACGACGAAAACGAAGGAAAGTTGCTCTTGATCAAGTTCGATCCCACTGTTGCAGGCGACAAATTTGAGCAAATCTTCGAATACTCTGATAGTCGATTAAAGCCATATTCTATGATCGTGCTAAACGATGACTCACTGGTTATCGCAGGACAAAACATGGATGAATCTGCCGGTTTTATCATGAAGCTCGCGGAATCAACGGATTCATCCTGGCAAAAAAGCTGGCTATACACATACAACAATGCTGATAATGAAGACGAATCAGCATTTTATTCGATCTGCGAATCTGATGATGGTGGCCTTGTTGCCGTTGGTTGTTATTATGATGATTATACCAGTAACACCGGTGCTCTCGCTGTAAAAGTTGACGATTCAGGCAATCTTGAATTGAAGAGATCTCTGGTTTATTCAGATCTAGACGAACTTCATTCGGTGATTCAAACCAACGATGGCGGTTTTATTCTTGTTGGGTCTACAACCGATAGCGATCTTGAAGAGGAAGAGCAACATAGAAACGATGGAATCGTAATAAGGACAAACAAAGATTGTATGGTCGATTCAGAGAATGAGATAGAAGACTGAATCTTGTCAACAGTCGCAAGATTCCTCTAAATAGAGCGTGCTGGTTTTCCCTGTAGGGAAGGACCAGCACGTTTTCTTTTTGATTTCGAGTTTAACATTAGCGAGTTTTTGATGTAAAATAAATTAAACCTTCAACGGAGGTGGTTTTATGAAGAGGTTTTCCATCACGATCCTGTTGGTTATCGCCGTTACGCTAATTGCCGCAGATTACGGAGTTTATCACGATTCAACGTCTGGTAGAGGCACGGCAATTTTCATTTCCAACCTGAGCGAGGAAAAAGCATATCTGAGAGTCGTTGTTTACAATTCAAAAGGCAACGAGCTATGGAAGAACAGTTATCGACTCAACCTCTACGAGACTATTTTGGTTGATCTGACAAAGCAAATACGTCCATCTGACAATTCTTGGGGACTTGTGCTTGTGCAGTCAGACCAACTTCTCACGATATCTGCCTCTTATATACAGGATGACGTTTTGTTTTCTCGCGACATTGTCATGGAACCGGCTCAGTTCTCCAACGATGCAAAGTACTACTGGTACAGTCTTTACTACGAGAACGTAGGATCAGCGATGACGGATCTTATGATCTCGAACATATCTTCAACGGAGGCAGACGTGTATGTTTGGATCTACGATTTCCAAGGGCAGATTTTGAAGGAGCTTTCGGGAACAATAAACCCAAGGGCTTGTGCATACGTGAGCCTTTACGATGAACTTGAAACTGAAGCTATAGGCGTGGTTGACATACGCTCAACAGAACCGCTCATAATAGCCGTTGAATACCTTGAGGAAGGTGAAAGTTGGTCTATCAGAAACATTGTAGACTGGTATACGACCACAAGTTGGTAGTAAATCAACCGAGTTAGGTGCATCCAGGTATGCTTTAATGATTTTCTAATAGGAACAACGGATTTTCAGGTTGGAGGTGGAAGTTGGTGGAGAGAGTAAGGTTTCTGATCCAGCTTGTACTTATGTGCACAGCTATAGTGAGTTTCGGACAAGTTCTCGTGGTTGTCCTGGCTGAACCATTTTCCATGGTCTATTTGAACGACTTTTACTACGGGATGGTCGGAATCGATGGAAAACTTGAAATCAGCCTGTCCAGCCCTGGACAATACAAAGTAAAGGTTGTGAAAGATTGGTTCATCGCTTACGAATCAGTTGTTTACACCTCACCTAATACTCGAATCGTTGTAGCTGCGCAGATGAGAAGAGCCGGAGCCTTGAGAGTTTTCTCAAATGTTTATCCGGTAGAAGTGTACATTGAAGGAAAATACCTTGGCAGGATTAATTCAGTTAAAGATACTCTCTATGTACCCGAAGGGACTCAGTATGTTACGTTCAAATCCGATGGTTTTGTGTCGGAAACTCGACTGCTCACTTTTAACTATATGAAGGAAACAAGTGTGAACATCAACTTAATCGAAGAAGCTTTGGCATTGGATCTAAAGGTTGAACCTGAAATCTTTTCGCCTAATGGCGATTGGTACCAAGATACTACTACTTTCTACATCTATCTGAGCAAACCTGCGCAGCTTGTCGTTGAAGTACTTGATCAATCACAAACTGTCCTGTGGAAATGGTCTGGAAAAGGCAAAAGCGGTACAAACACGATCATATGGACTGGCAGTGGTTTGTCAGATGGAACATACGAGGTTCGCGTTACAGCGAGAAGTGATACAGAAGCCTTTTACGCAAGTAGGCCTGTCACGATCGACAGATCGGTTTACACGTACACAAAGGAAGTAACTCTCACAGTACTTGGAGTCGGCCTTTTCGGTGCACTTCTGTTTTTCTTGCTTTCAACAGCTCAATGATTTTGTAAGTTGAAGGCACTGGCTTGACTGTGACTCTCTTCTTTTCATCGGTTTGAATCCAACCCTCCAGTCCAAGATCCAGTGCCTTTTTAATTGCCAGTTCGTATTCTTCTTTTGTGAGTCGACGGTTAAGTTGCGGATCGTTTCTCGCTTCGAAAAGTGGATTGTACTGCGACATAAGTGAGACAGGGACAGTCGGTGATAGTCCAAAATAAACAAATTCAAGAACCCTTTCCGTTCCTGAAAAATCGTTGGGAAGCACAAGATGTCTTATGATAAGCCCCTTCATTCTGTCTTCTCTGAATGGTCCAACCTGCCTGAACATCTCTATTACAGCCCTTTTTGCCAAAGTAAAGTAGTTTGGCACCTTTGAATACCTGGCTGCTGTTTCATCATCGGCGTACTTTATATCGGCAAGGTAAATATCAACGTAACCTTCAAGCAGTCTCAGTGTTTCCACGGAATCATAGCTGCTCGTGTTGTAAACAACAGGAAGTTTGAATCCCCTTGCCTTGGCTGCTTCAAGTGCTTCAACAATTGCAGCTACATGTGGGGTGGGCGTCACGAGGTTCAAGGTTTTCGCACCCATTCGCTCGAGGTCAAGAAAGATTTCCGCAAGTTCTTCCACGCTGATATCAACGCCGTTTGCAAGCTGACTGAAGTACATGTTTTGACAGTAAATACACCTCATGTTACAGCCGCTGAAGAAGACCGTTCCAGCACCAGTTTCGCCGCTTATGGGAGGCTCTTCACCAAAATGAAGTACAACGGCGTTAACACGTGGTCGATGATTGATTTTGCAAGATCCAGCAGAAAAATAGCGGTTAATTTTGCAGTTTAGTGGGCAAAGTTCACAATTCTCAAGCTTCTTCTTCAGTACAGATGCGACTTCACTCATGATACTCCAGCTTTGCAGACAACCGTGAGAACTTCTCCAGCAGGTTTTCGTATCCTCTGAATATTTGATCCACGTCGCTTATCACCGTAGTACCTTTAGCTACCAAGCCGGCTATAACCAAAGCCGCAGCAGCTCTTAAATCGGTTGCGCAGACCTGTGTTCCACTGAGTGATTCCACTCCGTGAACAATGGCTGTACCATCTGTTACCTCGATTTTTGCTCCCATTCGGCGAAGCTCATCGACGTGGAGAAACCTTGACTTGAAAACTGTCTCAACGATTGTTGAAGTGCCATCGGCGATTGTCAAAAGAACCATCATTTGTGGTTGAAGATCGGTTGGAAAGCCGGGGTAAGGAGAAACGTGAATCTTAGCTGGCTTAGGTCTATTTGACATCTTCACTTCCACAGAATCATCGAAGACCCTCAACTCAGCACCAACCTGATCAAGTACATCTAGCAAAGATAGCAGGTGTGACGGATTTAGCCCTTCAACGGTTGCATGCCCTTTTGTTGTCACGATTGCTATTATGTAAGTTCCGGCTTCGATTCTATCTGGAATCACGCTGTGAACACAACCCGAGGCTCTCTCAACTCCGAAGACTTCTATTTTCTTTGTGCCGGCACCGTGAATTTGACAACCGCATTTTTTTAGAAAGTTTGCTAAATCCTCTATCTCTGGCTCCATAGCCGCGTTTTCTATTATCGTGTGAGTCCCTGGTAGCAGAGCTGCTGTCGTCATAATATGTTCTGTAGCACCCACGCTTGGGAATGGAAAACTAGCAAGAACTTCTTTGGGAGGATTTTTCAGTTCTGCCGTGACAACACCATGCTCGACAGAGACTGAGAACCCCAGTTTTTCTAGTCCGTAGAGATGGTAGTCAACAGGCCGAACGCCTATCGAACAACCACCTGGCAAGGGCACGGATGCCTTTTTGTACTTCACAGCTAAAGGCCCAAGAACGTTAAAGGAAGCCCTCATTTTTCTGACCAACTCGTATGGCACGCTCGTGTTAACGCTTTGCGCAGGATAAATTTCGACAACAGAATTTCTGTAGTGCACCCTACACCCGACTGACTCAAGTATTTCTATCATGGTCTGCACGTCGAGCAGATTTGGAACGTTCTCAAGAGTAACTTTCTCGTCACAGAGGATTGCAGCAGCCATTATAGGAAGGACAGCGTTCTTGGCTCCGGAAACTCTAACCTTACCTGTTAACATTGTCGGTCCGTTGACTACGAGTTTGCCCACTAGGCTACCTCCTGCTTGAGTCTTTCAATCAGTGTTTCCAAGTTATGTCCGTCGTCTGGATAAACCTTACAGGCGACTTTTACGGTGCACGCGACAGCACTGGAGCAATTCGCCCTGATCCGATCCAAAACTTTGTATGCGTTCTCCTTGGCTATTTCGGTTAGAAGTATCACGAAGGTGTCCTCCGAGAACCTCCCCACGCTATCCATGGGAACACGAACTATGCTTTTGAGAAACTTTGCCAGTGAGACAAGTGATTTCTCAAAGTCGTTGTTCACCGCAGCAAGTCGAACAAAGATTATGGCATAGCTTCTGTTTTCTTCAAAGGCTTTCTGGTGATAGTAAGACATCAGTTTACTCATGTGTTCGAGATTGTACGTTCTTGTCGTGGCATCGATGATTCTGCTGGTTCCTATGTCCTTCACAAAATCGTCGTACAGCTCAAATTGTCTTTTCACAAGGGCGTTGTACTCTGCGAGCATCTGTTCCATCTGTTCCTCACGAGCTTTGTAATACTCAACTTGATCCTCAAGCATTTTGATCTTCTTTAAAAGCTCTTCCCTTTCATTCATCTCTTATTCCTCCCAAGAGTATGTTCATCGATATATATGGTATCATAAAGTTGACGTCGTCTATCTCAAATTTCTTCAAAGGTGGGGATAGTTATGAAGCGTCTTTTTCCCGCTTTGATTGCGATCTTTGCTTTGATTGCCTTCCTGATCTCCTGCAGTGCTCCAACGTCCTCAAACCCGGTTAGCAATCAGAGACCGAAATTTGTCTCTGCTCAACCGGCGAATGGTGCGACGGATGTAGCTACAACTACAACGTTGAGCTGGGTGTTCATTGATCCAGACAACGATCCACTTGCTTATCAAGTAAGAATCAGCACCGATAAAGGCGATCTTGGTGAATTTGTAAAAGTAGCTGGGAATTCTTACAAATACAATCTTGAACCCTCTAAAACATATTATTGGGAAGTGAGAGCCACCGACCCTTCTGGGAATACGACGAGCTCGGGAACACTTAGTTTTTCAACGGTTATTGGACCACCGAAGAAGCCTGAGCTGCTGTCACCGGTCAACGAAATGAAAGATGTCGATTATCAAAAAGTTGAATTTTATTGGAAATGTGCAGATCGTGATCCAACAATGGTGTTCGAGCTGTACGTCAATGATGAGAAGAAGGTTGAGACAACGAGGACTGATTACACTCTGTACAATTTGCAACCAAATGTGAAGTACGAATGGTACGTAATCGTGAGAAACAATGCCGGTAAAGCGCAAAGTGAAACTTTTAATTTCACCACTGCGATGAGTGGACGAAACCGTACCCCAACGGTACCAATAGCCATATCACCACCAGATGGAGCAAAATCTGTGAACATGCCAGTGACTCTCGAGTGGAGATGTGAAGATCCGGATGGGGATGTTTTGTATTTCAACGTCTATGTAAACAATCAACTCAAGACGCAAGAAACGACTGCAACCTGCTATGAATTGGCGGGGCTTGATGCTAACACAAAATATGAATGGTATGTTGAGGTCACAGATAAGAAGATAGGTAGTCCAATCAGGAGCCCCAATTGGACCTTCACAACAAAGGGAATTCCAAACCGTGCGCCGGAAAAACCGAACAACCCATCTCCACAGATGGGAGAAATTGTTCAGCAAACCGATGTTGTTCTCAAATGGAGTTGCTCTGACCCAGATGGAGACAAGCTATTTTACGATGTCTACTTTGGAGAAAGTTCAAATCCACAACTGATAAGAGAAAACATTGAAACTAATTTTGTGAGCATTCAAGACTTGAAGATCGGTCGGAAATACTACTGGAAAGTTGTCGCAAAAGATGGCAATTCTGAAACAGAGGGAGATATGTGGCATTTTGTCGTGTTGTCGCAAGCCGCTGGCAGCAGGTTCCTTGCGCTCACAGAAAGCGGTGTATATGAGGTTGATGCTTCAGATGTCAGCTCACCGACTTATACAAAACGTCTCAGCAACACGGGGGACTCTGTCTACTATTTTGATGAGACAATTTATGTCATTGGCGACGAGGGACTTATCATTGACACTATTACAGCCACTCCTGTTAACTTCCCGGGTGACAGGATTATCGTTTCGCAACTTCAGCCTATTCTGAGGGTTGTGGTAGGTGACCTTTATGCCATCATAACAACCGGGCCGAGCCTAACCATCCTCAATGTTCAAGATCCATCGAATGTTGACGAAGTTATCAGCATTCCTGCTTCTAGCTCTGAAGGAATTTTCGTTGACGGTTCAACAATATACTTATGTGACGGCAACAAGTTAAGGATAATCGAAGCAATTTCCCCCGAATCTCCCTTACAGCTTGGCGAGTACACACTTGATTCGACTTCAGGTAAAGCGATC
>FWWM01011222.1_pt1 | contig 15441 bp, 13 predicted proteins | sample 2228351 | NCBI WGS metagenome assembly FWWM01 (sample SAMEA103939774, study PRJEB20133) | metagenome | reverse complement strand
ACAGATCCTAAAGTTAAAGCCAAACCATTGGTTAGCGTGAGGTCGGAAATTGGCGAAACAATAAAGCTTGATGCCAGCGGGAAGGCTTTACAGAGGGGTTTTGCCATGGGTACAGCAGCAGTCTATGCAGAAAGAGATCAGTTCGGAAATACCGTTGTCTCGTTCTCGGAAAACACCAAGAATCCCCTCTCTCCTGTGCCGCAAGCTCTAACATTAGGCATTCGCTCAAATTTGACCATAAGTATTAAAGAGGATGCATCTATAGTTACTGTTGTTGGCACTATATCCGAATTTCCTGCTTTCGAAATTTTTGTTACCCCCGAAGGGAGTTCTACGACCCAAGTTCTTGGGCAAATGCCTCCTTCTAATAAGGCATTCCGACTTGCGATAGACATACCAGTAGTGCTGGTTAAGCCGCTACCTCCACCGCCTCCTAAAAAAGAAGAAGATAGATAGATGAAATTTCTTGCAAGAGCCATATTTAGTGGTATTTATATTGCAACGGCCCTTTGGACTAGTTTTTTAACTCTTAGCTTCATTTCTCTTGGAATGTATGGAAGATCTACGTCTATCATGTATTTGATAGCGCTTATCGGATCGGTTTTTTTGGTGATTGGCGCGATTGGTACAGCGTTATCTTTTAAATTTGGTCCTATCCTTGCGTTTGTGGCCTCGCTAGCCTTAGCAAGTTATTATCTTCCAGCAGCATACAACACGATGCAGCATTATCTTTCACCAACACCGCCGGCACTATCCCCAATTGAACTGATATCTTCACTCTTACCTGTAGTGCTGATCATGCTATGTTCTATAATATCTGCCGCAACTCTAATAAAGTACAGACAACGGAGCGGAGGGACTATTTTCCGTTTGGGGAGGAGATAACGGCCACGGCCAACAATCAGCCTAAATTCACAGGGCTTTACCGTGATTCGGAGAGCGGCCTGGATCACACCTGGTTCAGGAAGTATTCGCCTCTGCTTGGACGCCGGATGAGCCCTGATCAAATACCAGGAACAATCGCCGATCCCCAAAGCTTGAACAAGTATTCCTACGTCTCAAATAATCCTCTAAACAGCATCGACCCGTTTGGCCTGGCCAGAGTTTTCGTCCAGGGCGATGAGGCAAATTGCAGGGCAGAGTTCTCCGAGTGCAAGAGGGTTCTTGTGATTTCCGATTCAGGAGCAAGCAGGACTCTAAGTGTTGGCTTGAGATCTGGTGTTTTTGCTGGGTTCGGAGAGCCGGGAGTTTTTAACGAGTTTGTAGAGGAGATAGCCAGAGGCGAGGCTGGCGGTGCGGAGTTAAGCTCCTCGGCATTTGCCGCCTTAAGGCCTCAAGCCTCGCTGGAAATAACCAGCGCTCTGTCTGGGGCTTTCCCCGAGCCGGGGCTGGAAAATCTGGGGCTTGGGCCATTGGCCTTTTTCCTACCGGCCACACGTCTAAGCACAGCTGCCAGCACCGTTAATTTCGCCGACAAAATTGGTAGAATTTCTATTAAAAGGGAGCATGTATTTGTACCGAAACACAAGCTGGATCTTTTTGGGGATCTAAAGACACAAGAGTCTGTTATTATAAAGGCTGTGAAGAAGTTCGCGCCTAAAGAAGCAAAGGATGTCAAAGCTCTACCAGGAACAATAAGTAGATTCGGACAGGCTGAACAATTGGAAATAAAAACTGCTCGAGGGATTTTAGTGATCAGATACTTTAGGCGCGGCAATAATGATATTGAAATAAACACTGCGTTTATCAAATAATAGAGTTTGGTCCTATGCAGGACAAATTAGAATTTATCGCGGATAAGCTCGCCGGATCAGAGAGTTCAAAGGATCTAGAGTCAAAATTCTCTCTTCTTTTATCTCTAGAAACAGACATCGACAAATTGTATGATTTGTCTGAGAAATACACCCCCTACCCGCATATTGCGATACCTATACTTGAGCGGATCCTCGAGATAGATTCGAATCATAAAAAGGCATATATTCGGATGATTGCCTCTTATTATCTTGCTGGGGAAGATGATGCGGCGAGGAAGATCTTAAAAGAGCTTGAACAAATACACAGCGAAGATTCAGATATTTGTTCTATGAGGGCCATGTTAGCTGAAAGCAAAGAAGAAGAGATAAAGTGGTATCTAAAAGCGCTTGATTACGATCCTGGCGATTTGATAGCTCAGATTAATCTCGGATGCTTGTATTGGCGCCGTGGGGAGCACGAGAAAGCTCAATATTATCTTGAGAGGTCGCTCGAGACAGCCGAATCTAAAGGTCTATTGCAGGACACAATATGGGCGAATTATCGGCTTGGTTCTTTTCTATTCGAACGCGGGAATTACGGCAAGGCAGAAGAGTATTTGAGGAAGGTTGTAAAATTTGCCAAACAAACAGGGCAGGTGGACCGTAGGGCTCTCAAGGAAACAAGAAGGAAGCTTGCACAGATTAAGGTAAAAATTAAAAGCTCTTCGGGCTAATGGGCTAACAGGCGGAGTTTCCGGACGACCATTGTTAGCCACAACGATCAGGATTGAGCAGTCGGTTTCAGACCAACATCTGGTAAAGTTGGAACTGGTCCACCAACAGTTGACATAAACATCCCAGGCTTTGAAGGTCTGAGCAGGTATCGTTAAGCCGCAAGCTGGAATTTAGCGGCATCCTTAAAAGAATGGGTAAGAGCCTATGGCCAGATTAATGAACGGTGACCAAGACATCTGCTTTGAACTATTATGCCTATCGATCAATAAAGAGCCAGGAGACCCAGAATTTTCGTATATTACTTGTGAGCTGTCATTCCGGTGGTACGAGTTTCATTCGAACCAATTTAGAACTAGCATAAGCACTGTATTAAATATTTACAAATCAGACTTGGATCGTTTGGTTACTAGTTTAGAAAAGTTTAACTTTGATGGCGAAGTAGGCGCTGCCTTTGAATTCGAACCGGTTGATCCTGATTTCTCATTGACCATAAGAAAGGTTGAGCATTATAAAAAGCAAGTACAATTGGTGACTGTTTGGATCGACTTTATTAATATCCGTGATCACCTTTATCCTAAAGTTCATGGCGACGACTCCATAGCGCTTCGTTTTCATACTGACTCGGAAAAAATCATGAATTTTGTCAACGAGTTAAAGAGAGAGATGGATCGGCTAACCTAAGTAGTTACTGCTGAAAAAGTCCATTTTGCGAATTAACAAAGCTCAAGGCTCACATTTCTGGTTTACCTGGAGCGATGATTTGTTTTCATCTAAGCGGTTGCTGATGCCTTTCGCTCCAAAATTATGGCCACTCGCCAGAGGTTGTTCTTAGTGTCCTGTGAAAAGCACGTAACGGATGGTGGGGTATCGCATGAACTCTTCCAGTGACCAAACCTGATCGGTAATCCCAGCAGCCATTGCCGGCGTACGCTGCTGATATTGGCGATGCCCGATTTCCTTATGCAAACTGTAATGAGGACGACAAAAGTTATAAAAAGAAAGGGCAAAATAGCTCATCGCTTCATGCGGACGTCTTAAGACGACCGCATCGGCCAACCCCTTAGAGAAAGTGTAAACTTTCCGCGCCTTGCGGCTATTTCTATGACGAACCGTACTATGATAGCGCTCGACAAAGCTGATGTTGACTTGCTTGCAAACCCCGAACCCTTCCAGAGCTTTTTGCACCTTCGGAAGTGTACCGAAGACAACTTTAACGCTGACCTCTATAGCTTTTCCTCTCTTGCGCCTCTTATGCACTGTGGCATAGATAAGGTCTTCTGGTGCTACCTTGTAAGGCTTGCGCGAGCGTCCGCGATTTCCCTTCCTCTCCGGAACAACTTCCATACCATATTCCTGAAGCAGGGCCCCGGCATAGACTTTATATTCATCAGAGGTGAAAAGTGTGTAGTGAACCCCTAAATCTGGACAGGTAGCTTAGTGATAAAGTATCTTGTCCAGGAAAGGGGAAGAAGAAATGCAAAGAAGGAAATTTGCACCAGAGTTCAAGGCCCAAGTGGTCTTAGAGGTTCTGACTGGGCCGGGCTATCGAGGCTGTGATTATTGAGTCTCCTACTTATGGCTATCGGCGGGTTACGAAACAGTTGCAACGACAGAAGTGGTCGGTCAATCATAAACTGGTGGCTCGTCTAATGCGTGAGATGGGCCTCTCGGGCCAGGCGCCTTGTAAGGGCTGTCGCACGACAGACAGTGAGCATAGTTTCACAAGGTATCCGAACCTGGCTCAAGATTTAGATGTTGTGCGACCGGAGCAGGTTTGGGCATGTGACATCACATATGTGCGACTTAAGCTGGAATTCATTTGTCTGGCTGTGATCATGGATGTTTTCACCCGTGGCATCCGAGGCTGGAATTTGAGTCGGAATCTGGATCAGGAGTTAACGCTGACTGCTCTGGAAAGCGGAATAGGCGTGTTGGTATCGACCACCCTCCCCAGATGGATCCCGCGCGAGCCGACGTAGGCTATCGAAAAGATGGTGTCGGCAAACAATTCCCTCTGAACCACCAAATTGTAATTGAGCATATAGGGATTGCTGGGCCGGAAGTCGAGAAAATTCACTTCAAATAGTTCTCCCAGTTCGAAAACATCTATCTTGTCCAAATCGGCATTTCCGACCGACTTACGATACTGGTCCGGAAATACCGCCCTCCTGACCGAGACCCGGACGAAAAAGGGAGGGGCCCTGAACATGGTGTTGTGCAGGTAGGCCGAGCCGAGCTGGTCGAAGAATATGCCGAAGCCGCCGCGGATCGAGGTTTTGCCGGAACCGCCCGGGTCCCAGGCGAAGCCGACGCGCGGGGCAAAATTCTTTTTAGAGGGATTTATGAACAGCGGGTCCCCGATGGTCGGCCTGGGGTCTGAGGGGCTCCTGAGGTTGGCCACCTTGCCGAATCGCTCCGTCGGAACGGTAATGAACTCGTAGCGCAAGCCCAGGTTCAGAGTCAAATTTGAGCGTGCCTTGTAATCGTCCTGAACATAGAATCCAGAGGTCCACTGCCTGATGTAAAAGGGCGCATCCCTTCCCGCGCCGGGGAGCAGGAACCTGAAATCTCGCGCCGGACCGCCGCGGAGGAAATCCTCCAGCCTATCGAACCTGTAGACGCCGTGCAGTGCGGCGACGTTCATGGCGTTAAGTTGGGTTCGCCTGATGTCTGCGCCCAAGCGCAGGCCGTGGCGGCCGCGCGTGTAGGTCACATTGTCGATGTACTGGAAATTGTTGAACGTAAAGAAAAGAGGCTGGCTGCCGGAGTGACCGATAGTGGAGAGGTCACTGATTTGCAGTGTCCCCAGGACCCGGCCGGGCAGGGGGACGAAATTCAGGCTTTCCGGGAGGCCGACTATCTTGTCGAAATCGTTCTGCACCGTGCGGTTGAAACCGAAACGAAATTCATTGATGAGGCGGGAGGAGAAGATGCTCTGATGCTGGACCGTTAAGTTCTGCTTCTTACCCTCGAGGAGTCTCGTTTGCTGGGGAAGGGCCACCGACGGGGTAGCCTGGTTCCCGTCCTCAAAGATATACCTTCCGGCCAGCGATTGCTTTGTTGAAAACTGGTGGTCGAAACGCAACAGCAGATAGTCGGTTACCGAGGTAACGGTGCTGGGCTGAATGAGATCAGCCGTGCCATCGCCATGCTCCGGGCCGTTGGGCAGAGGATAGAGGTTGAGATAAGGGACCACCCTGGGGCTGACGGCCACCGTCCGGTTCGGCAGGATGCCCTGTCGCGCCAGGGCCGTCGGCACCACGGCCCGGACCGTCCTGGGGCGGTCTTCGCGCAGCCCCTCGTAGTTGGCAAAGAAGAATGTCCTGTCTTTGATGACCGGCCCCCCGACGGCCGCGCCGAACTGATTGCGCCGGAACTCGGGCTTCTCCCCATCGAAGAAGTTCCTGGCATCGAGATTGTCGTTTCGATGAAACCAGTAGACGCTGCCGTCCAGCTGGTTGGTGCCCGAACGGGTGATCACATTGACCACGCCGCCGGCGGCCTTGGAAAACTCCGCGCTGTAGTTGCTGGTGAGCACGCTGAACTCCTTGACCGATTCGACCCCCAGCACGCCGCCCGACATGCCGCCCGGAGTTTTGCCCCACAGGTCGTTGACATCCACGTTATCGATTTGAAAGGTATTGAATTCCGAACGGGCGCCCGAAATGTAAAGCTGGGTGCCGCTGCCGCCGCGCACGCCCACCCTGCCCGGCGAGCCGGCGACCACGCCGGGCTGGAGCGCGGCCAGTTGCTCGTAGCTGCGCAGGTTGAGCGGCAGCTCCCTCATCTGCTTGTCCTCGACCAACCCTGAGATCATGGAACTCGTGGTATCGACGAGGGGCGCCTCGCCGGTTACCACTATCTCTTCGGTCATTTCGCCCACTTTGAGCGTGAAATCCACGATCGCGTGCCTCCCCACCGTCAGCTCAACGCCGCGCCTCACCGCGGTCTGAAATCCGGCGAGCGCCGCCTGCACCTCATAATTGCCCAGCGCCAGGTTCGGAGCATGGTAACGGCCCTGCTCGTCGGTGATCACCGTCCTGGCTATCCCGGTCTCGAGGTTCTTCAGGGTTATTGTAACTCCAGGTAATATTGCTCCTGTTTCATCTTTTATTATGCCCGAGATCGTCGCCGTCGTAACTTGGGCTGCCGCGACCTGGAGACAAAAGGCGATATAGAGCGAAACTAGATGATAAAGCGATTTTCTAAGCATATTCACCCCCTGATCCCAAATAGTTCATGACTCGCCTCGATGCGCCCCCACGGATGGGCGACAAATTACAAATCAGCGCAGAGCACGCTGTGGCTATCGCGATTCCCTGCGCTCTCCGCGCGCTCTGTCGCTAACAGCTTGCTCATTAACCTTCGCCGCAGCCCATCGGCGCTCAATCCCTCAATAATTCTCTCAGCACCTTCTCGCCGCGGCTTATGAACTCCTGTTCCATGGGATTATAGAAGGTGATGCCGCTGCTGATGTACGCCCCCGGCTCGAATTCCTCCGAAGCTTTGTCCTCAAGCACCTGATCGACCGCCATGTTGATCGCCGCTATGTAGGGAAAGCCCTCGAGCGATGGCCTTATCTCCCGCGCGGTCCCTTTCACGTAGTAAGTGATGTTTCTGTCCACTATTACGACCGTCAGCTTCGCGTTCCGCCTGATATTGTTCGTGGTCGTGCTGTCTCTGTATGTGCCCAGCCGGATGTTTTTGCGATCCTTCGCCACGACCTCGGCGTAGCTGAGCATAGCCGGGTGGGCCCAACCCTGTGAATCGACGGTGACGATGAGTATAGTTTTATCAGTTTTAGCCGGCAGATCGCTGCCTTTTAGCAGATCATACAGATCGCCCGGCAGCTCGCTTCCGATAAGCTTTGACATTTCGACCCGACTCCCAGCTCCTGTCTTCTAATGCATATAAAAGAAGCAGCTTATAATCGGCTCCACTTTGGTCGAAACCTCGATCGAGCCGAAATTCCCCTCCACCTTCTCCAGAGGAGTCGAGGGGTCCTCCAGGCCGTAGGCTCTCGGGAAGTTTGCCAGCGCCAGCACCCCGTCTGGAGTAAGCGGCGAGATCTTGAACTCCAGCTCGGCTATTACTCCAGTCCCCAGCGCCTGCCCAGATTCAGCCGCCACAGTCACCACCAGCCGCGTCTTCTCGCTCTCTGGCTTTGTCGCCGCCTCAAACTTCACCCCCTTCCCCCTGGCCGCTCCCTTCAGGAACGTCAGGTACTTTGAAGGGTAGACTATCTCCGTGCTCACCCTCGCTATCTTACCAGTTGCTGTGAGCGAAAGCGGTATGCTCAACTCCTTACCACCCTCTGACGTGAAGGTAAACTCGATTGATCCCAAATCGACCCGCACCGCTTCTTCCGCCGCACAGAGCGAGCCCGCAACTATCATCAGCACTACCATTGCCACTCTCACCATAGGCTAAATCCCCCGCCTGGCTATCTCTTCGATTCTCCTAAGAAACTCTTCCCCTTGCCTCTGCCCCTGCTCGAAGCCGTCGGCTCGGTAGCGTATCGCATCGCACTCCTCAAGCACTCGACGCACCTCTCTGGCCCTCTCCTCATCTCCTCCCGCCTCAACCAGCGCACGCTCGACCTCCTCGGCCACCAGCCCAGCCCCATCTCCAAGCAGCTCGGCTACCAGAACTCGCACCAGTTCAGAGGCCCTGCGGTAAAACTCCTCCACCTCTTGCTTTGACTCCAGCCTGATCTCTCTTATCCTCTCCAGCGACTCGCGCAAAAAGCTCTCGCGCGCTCGCCGCCTGGCACGCTCCTGCCGCCAGCCAGTTGCCTTCAGCTTCACCAGAGCACTTCTGCCTGCCACTGCCGCCACTGCCGCCAATCCCAATAAGCCAACCAGCCCAGGCCACTGCCAGCCGGTTTGAGCCCCCGCCACCTCAAGCTCTCTTATCGCTCGGCTTTCGCCCACCAGCGTGCTCCTTAAACCCACCTTCAGAGGCGGCACTGTCAGGCTCTGCGTCTCCAGCTCTCCCTCTCTCTTGCCATCTCCTCTCCCGAAGTAGTAGAGGTTGAAGCTCGGCACCTGTAGCTCTTCCGCTCCCGTCTCGAAGCTGGTCAGTTCGAGCACTAGCTCAAGCAGCCTCTTCCCACCGGCCAGGCTTCTCACCCGGCTTTCGAGCCGGAGCACCTGGAATGGTTCCAGGTTCAAGTCCTCTCTCCTCAAATTATCCAGCACGAACTCTATCCCAGACGGATGCTCGACCAGAACGCGGTACTCGAGCCTGTCCCCCACCCAGATGGCGGTGCGGCTGGCCCGCACCTCGAGCCTGATCTCTTCGGTCGCTGCCATCCCAGCAGCGGTTAAAAGCAGTAGTGCTAAAATCATCTTATTCATTTTAGAAATCAAAAGAGTGCGTTAGCTTGACCATAACCGATCGATTGATCAGTCCCTGGCCGATCCCATCGCTCAGGTTCTGAGCCTCATTATAGATAAAGAAAAAGTCGTCGTTCGGCCTGTATATGTAATTGAGCCTGAAGTTGAATCCGATCAGGTTATTCGAGGTGCTGTTGTACTGGATGGTCGTGCTGGTCAGCAATTTTTTACTGAACGAGTAATTAACGCGGGCATTGAGCACGTGAGCGGTGAAATTGCCGAACGGCAACGTTACCCGGTTAATTTCGTATCGGGTATCGATCGACAACCTCTCGCTGAACTTAATGAACGGGTTGAACCTGACAGTATTTCGCTTTCCGCCGAAGAACCCCCATTCCACCAGGTACTCGATGATCGGCGCGCCCGTGATCCTTTTGCTCGGATCGAGGTTATATTCGATGTTGATGTTTCCACCTTTATAGATCCCCGGCGGCACGATCACCGAGGGGGCTATTCTGAAGGGCCTGTCCACCCGCTCGAATTTATCGTGGACCGCGACTCGAATCAGGTCTCCCCTTTCGAAGATCACGTCCAGGGTATAGTGGTTGTTTTTCAGTTTGGCTTTGTTATCGTTATCGGCAAAGTACTCCAGGAAGGCGCGAAAGACCATCTGCCTCACGGCTTTAATGCCGGGGCGGGGCTTGATGGCGAAGTCTCCGATGGTTTTTCGGATGTCTTCTCGCTGGACGAAGCCGAGTTCCGGATTGAAATTCGGCTGGGCCGTCAGGTGGCCGGTGCCGATAGTTAGAAAATCGTTGTCCCAGGTGATTTTGCCGAAGAGCGACAGGTCGTCTCCCCTGACGCCGGGCGTCGTGGACTTGGCGATGAAGCTCTGCACGTTCAGGTTCTTGAAAAAGACGAAGTTCGTATCGAAGGCGTAGAGGCGGTTGAAATCGTTATCTTCCTTCGATTGGCGATTGGTAAAAATCGCGCCGATCGTTGACCTCGATAAAATATCGCGCTTTATCCTGAAGACGCCGAAATTGCTTCCGGGCAGATCGCCCTGTCTTTCCGTCTGGATGTTGAGCAGGCCCAGGGTGAAGGCCCCGACCCTTCCCGTCACCCTGGCCCCGCCCAGAATCGGGATCGGCTCGCCCCTTTCCGACAGGCCGATGCGGCGGCTGAAGAAGAGCACCAGGTCACGGCTCCCCGGATGCTCGCCAAGCTCCGCGTTCAAGCGGAATATCCCGGCGTTTTCCAGGAAGAATTCTCTTTTTTCCGGGAAAAAGAGCGGGAACTGCGACAGGTTCACCCTCTGGTCATCGACATCGGTCTGGGCGAAATCGGTATTGAAGGTGAAATCCGCAGTGAGGCTGGGCGTGATCCGGTACTTTGCCGTTTCCAGCCCCACTTCGGTCAGGTTATCGGTGCCGGGGTCTCGTCCCACGTCTGCACGGGAGATCCCGGCAACAACAAAGGGCTTGACGCGCAGCCTGAAGCCGGCCTCGACTTTTTCCACGCCGAGCAGATGGCCGGCTTGAGAGACCTGCTCGAACTTGAAGTTCCTCTTGTAAGAGTTCCAGAAGGCGAATTCGTTTTTGCGCCTTATAACCCGCTGCAGGTCCAGGCCCCAGACCTGCTGGCCGTTTTGCTTGACGCGCAGCGTCTTGAAGGGAATCGCGATTTCGACCACCCAGCCGAATTCCGTTATCCTGGCCTCGACCCGCCAGGTCTCATCCCAGTTCGAGTTGACGTCCCTTCCCTCCTCAGTGATCAAGGCATCGAACTGGGCGCCGAGCGGGTTAGTCTTGAACAGAAAGGCGTTGCGGTGGTCGTGGAAGGTGTCGAGGATGATGGCGATGCTGTCATCCTTCTCCAGGTTGTTGTCGCGGCGCAATTCGGTGGCGTTTATTTGCGATGGGTCCGAGTCGAAGCAGATTATGCCGAAGTAAACGTTTTTATCGTTATAAAGGACCTTGAATTCGGTCTGCTCTGTAGCCGGCTCGCCCTCGCGCGGGTCTTTTTGAAGGAATCCGGAATTTACCGGAGCCTCTCCCCACACGAATTCATCCAGGCTGCCGTCCAGGGTTATGTCGTTATATATTCGCAGGGCCCTGGCCGCTTTGGCCTGCTCGTGCACCGTATCAGGCTTGGGAGCGGGATGGAGGCAGTCCGCTCTACAGAACAGCCAGATAAAAGCTATTATTACTTTGCGATATCTTGCTCCGTTACCGGCCATTTTAGTTCAGGGTGAACTCCGACAACTCCTTTTGTTGTCTCTCAAGGGAGATAGACCACGCCGTCCATGATTTTTCGGGCCGTCCTGCCAATTGCCACCTTTTCCAGCAGCGGGCCGCCCGGCTGGTTCTTCAGCCAGGCTTCGACCTTAATGATCCCCGAAGGGTGGCCGATTCTCACCTGGTTGTCTTCACTTCTCCTGCACACTTCGTTCACGATCGTGCCTTCCAGCAAGGCCGCCGATGCTGTTGGGATCGCCGCGGTGATCGCGTAAGCTTTGTGTGGCCGGCCCATCGACATGACCCTGGCCACCAGGTCGATATCCTCTTCTCGCACCGGCGCTCCCTGGAGCGTAGTGTAGGGCGCGGGCTTAGCGACCAAGGCGATCTTAGGGATCGACTGCAGGGTTCGAGCCGCGTCTTTCCAGCTTTCCACCAGCCCCATCGCCTCAGCCGCGCGCCCCCGTATTTCGGAGATAATTTTGAGCAGATCCCTGGACCGCTCCATTTCCTCAGGCAGCTCGGTGCCGCTGAGGCCGAGCGCTCGGGCATCGACTAAGACCGCCGGATTTCCGGCATCGATCATGCTAACGGTTATTCGCCTGCCGTCTTCCAGGGAGATGGTTTCCCTGGCGCGGCCCGTGGGGAGCAGCTTGCCGGTTCGAGCGCCGCCGGGATCGAGGAACTCCAGTCTTATCTCGGCGCCGGTCCCAGGCACGCCGTCTATTCTGTAGTCCCCGCGGGTAATCACCCGGCCGTCGCGCACCGGCACGTGAGCGACGATTAATTTATTCGTGTTAGTGTTCAGCATGCGCACCCGCGTCACGGGCGACTCGGAGCCGACGATTCGTTTGTCGATGGCGAACGGGCCGACCGCCGAGCAGAGGTTGCCGCAGTTGCCGGAGTAATCGACGAAAGGTTCAGTTATGCTCACCTGTGCGAAAGTGTACTCGACGTCCACATCGGGTCGAGAGGAGGGGCTGACTATCACCACCTTGCTGGTGAGGGGGTCGGCTCCGCCCAGGCCGTCTACCTGGCGGATATCCGGGCTCCCCATGATCGCCAGGAGAACTTTATTGCGCAGCTCCGGATCTGAAGGGAGATCAGAGTCCATCAGGAAGACGCCCTTGCTCGTCCCTCCTCTCATGATCGTGCAGGGGAAGCTGAGTTGTCGTTCCGCCATGGACATCCCGCCAAAGCTATAAATGACGCTCGATCAAAAATACCCGTTACAGGAATTTCATCAATTGCTCCCACAAGGCGACGCCGTTCTTATAGGTGAAGTACAAGGCGACTGAAATGAGAACACACATAACGAGGTTGGTCGGCCATGAGTTCTTATATTTCCCCATCAATCGCGCATCGTTGGTTATGATCAGCAGCGACACGGCTATAACCGGTATCAGGACCACCATGAAAGCGCTGACCGATAGAACCAGCCATACCGGTTTGACTCCAATGAACAATACATACAGGGGGCTGAAAGCAGCATAGACAAAAAACCAGCGATAGATCGGGTCGGAGTGAATCGCGCGTTTCTTTTCCTTCGGGTCGATGGTTTTCCTGAGGGATGGAACGAAGGAGCGACAGATATCGGTGACGAACATCGCGGTGCCTGAGGTCGCTCCTAAAAAAGTGGTAAACGACGCGGTCCAGAGCCCAAACGCGAACATGACCAGTCCGACGATGCCGAGCGTCCTCGAAAAAATCTGAGCGATATGCTCTGGGCCCTCGAGAGCAACGCCCGTAGGATGAATAACCGCAGCAGCTGCAATCTGGAGCAGGGCGCCCATGAGGAAAAGCCCGATCGCCCCAAACGCCAGATCAAAGCGCTGCCTTTTCATGTACGAAACATCTCTCCAGCCCTTCTCATAAATAAAGTAGGGATAAGTGATGTTGGTCATCGAGCCGGCCTCGGTCCCGATAATGGCCATGAGAACGAGCATGACGTTGTAGAAGCCGGCTTTGCCCGGGACCGAGGGGATCAAGGCTCCCCTTATAATTTCAGTCGGATCGGGCCTGGCGATAACGGTGGCCAGCACCAGAACGCCGCCGAACGCCAGCATGATGACCTTAAAAAGCCTTTCCATCGTGTTGTAACCGCTCCAGCCCGCGATGGCGAAACCGATCAACACGAAAATTAAGGACCAGATAACCGCGCTCCATTGGGTCGGCAGGGGGAACAAAAGATCGAAGCTGCTGCCCATTACCGGGATCAGGTACATATTGTACAGATGGCGGGTGACGATTGCCGAGACGAGAATGAACCAGATTATCCAGTTGCCCAGCCTGCCGTAACCTTTGAGCAGGGTCTCGCCTGTGACCAGCACGTATTTAGCGGCAGTGCTCACCCAGATATAACGGAAGATAACCGCGATGCCCAGAGCCCATATCAGAGCATATCCGTAGGTTGCTCCGGAAGCAGCATTGGTTATGATATCGGCCGATCCGATGACGGTCAGCAGATAGACCACGCCCGGGCCGACGGCGGAAATCGACTGAAACAGTTTAGGCTTGGCTTCAGCCATCGGCCGAACCGCCGCTTCGCTTCTCAATCAGTTGCCCTCCAGAGCTGTTTCAGAATATCAGATCGTGTATTCTGGCTCCTGTCTCCTGTATTTAGCAGCTCGCGCTAGAGGTAGCGAATCTTCTCCACCCCGGGCACGATCACTTTTTCGTAACCCTCCCGGTTGTCGAGCGGGGCGGTCGCATCGATTCCCCAGCCGGCTATAGTCCTCGGCTTGGGGGCCGAGGGGTCGAGTATCGAGCTGGTTATTCGGGGCACGATGATGATATCCCTATCCGGCTGAACTCGAGTGCTCACCGCCCATTCCACCTCGACCGGACTGGAAACGTCTATATCGTCATCGACCACGATCACCTGCTTTATGCCGATGCCCGCGGCGAGCAGACCCAGGATCACGTTGCGGGCCTCTTCGTCGTGGCGTTTTTTGATCGATACCACAACGTGGTGTCGATAAGCGCCGCCGGCGGTTAAATGGATCCCCTTGACCTCCGGGACTATTCTCCGGACGTCCTGATATATGCGGGTCATATTGGGCAATTCGATCAAGCAATGATTTTCCGTGACCGGGAAGCCGGTCAAGCAGGTGTGATAGATCGGGTCGCGCCTCATGGTGATTGCCGTCACCTGGACCACCGGCGCCTGTTTGCTGCTGTAACAGCCCGCATACTCGCCGAAAGGCCCGTCCGTGGCGCGCAGCTTGGGTACGGTAATCCCTTCGATTACTATCTCGGCGTCGGCGGGAACTTCGAGCGGTATGGTCTCACACTTCACCACCTCGACCGGGCTGCCCCTCATGCCACCGGCAATATGCAGTTCGTCCACGCCCATCGGGGCCTTTACCTGGGAGGCGATGATGATCCGTGGATCAACTCCGATTGCCGTGGCAACGGGAAGCCCCTGTCCTCCATCCTCGGCTCTGACGATGAACCTTCCCAGGTGATGGTCCGGCGGGGCCCACAGGGTCAAGCGGTCCCGGTCCAGGACAAGCATGCGATGGATCGAGGCATTACCTGCGCCGGTCTCGGGGTCCTTGCCGAACTGGACACCTATGGTGATATAGGGGCCGCAATCGCGTTCCGAATGAGTGACTATGGGCAGTTTCCTCAGGTCTATATCTGGTCCTTTTATCACTATTTCCTTGACCGGGCCGGACTTCACCGGTCGCGGCGGGATGTTCTCCTGCTCGAGGCTGGCGTATCTTTCCAGAACCCTTTCCTCGGGGACGCCGAGGGCCATGGCGATCAGCTTGCGGGTAGCAAAGAGGGCGGCTGCTACCTTCCAGCCGGGATAGCCCTTTATCCGTTCATAGAGCAGGGCCGGCCCGCGCAGGTCCGATGTTTTGCGAATGCCCGCCGCCACATCGAAGCGGACATCCACTTCCTCTTTAACTCTCAGCAGCTGTCCATGCTGTTCCAGGTAGGTTAAAAACTCCCTGAAGTTGTTAAACATGCCAGCCCCCTTTCCAGCCCTTAGTCCTCAGTCCAAAGATTAAGGACCAGCGACCATTCCGACTTCTGGCTCTTTGCACTCATCAGGTGCGCCTGCGCGCTTCGCTTTTCCTTGCCTTCACCTTTTCTTCGACCGGGGCGAAAATGGCCTCGAAGTCCCTTATCGGGTCGAAATCGCGCACGTAGCGGTCCAGGTCGATTTGGTTGACCAATTCCTCGGGCGCGTGCGCCTCTTTCGGAAACTCGTAGGGCGGCAGGGGTTTCGTGGCATCGAATATGAGCTTGGTCTCCATCGGTCCCTTCTGCATGCGATTGAAGCCGTAGGCCGTGGGGTTGAGGTGCGAGCCCAGGATATTTGGTATGATCACCAGGTCGCGGTCGGCCTGAAAGCGCATGGTCAGGGCCCAGAGCACCTGCGTCTCA
>FWWM01011212.1_pt1 | contig 15450 bp, 9 predicted proteins | sample 2228351 | NCBI WGS metagenome assembly FWWM01 (sample SAMEA103939774, study PRJEB20133) | metagenome | reverse complement strand
GGCTATTTCTCCCTGAACCAAAGCAGCTATCGGGAAAACGATAATTCTGCCGGTAACCGGTCACCATTGGAGAAAACAGCGCAGATTTTTCCGGGAGTTTGCCCGTCATAAAGGTATCGAAATCGTCCTCAAAGAGGATGACAAGCCTGATTTCAGTGGTTTTTCAACAGCCTGCTAGATCCGGAGGCAAGCCAGCGTTGCCGGAGACCCATAGATGAAGAAAGCCGGCGCATGAATTGGTCGAGACCCCCCCTCCGGCGTTTCTGGTCCACGGAAAGCGGGCTCACCGGCCTGCTCATCTTCACGCTGGGCTATCTCATCGTCGTCAATTCCCTGAGCGAGTTCACCTACGGCCGGCTCCTGGCCCGGCTGGTGCCACTGGCCGTGATCCATCATAATGAAACCTCCTGAATTGCTGCTGACTGAAAAGAGATGAGGGCAACGCTTATGCATCTGGATCCTGATTATTGGAAACCCCGCCGGCTGGTGCTTTTTGCGGCCACAGCCTGTCTGGCCTTTTTTTCCCTGGTGGCCTGCGGGGAAAAGCCGGCCACCGCGCCGGCGGCTCCCGAGGTGGAGGTGGCGGAGGTGATCCAAAAGGACGTGCCCATCACCCGGGAATGGGTGGGGAGCACGGACGGCCTGGTGAACGCCAAGATCAACGCCCAGGTGCAGGGCTATCTCATCAAGCAGAACTATCAGGAAGGCTCGCTGGTGAAGAAGGGCCAGGTCCTCTTCGAGATCGACCCCCGGCCCTTCCAGGCGGCCCTGGAGCAGGCCAAGGGCCAGTTGGCCATCGCCGAGGGCCAGTTTTACACCGCCAAGGCCAACCTGGAGAAGATCCGGCCCCTGGCCGCGGTGAACGCGGTGAGCAAGAAGGACCTGGACGACGCCATCGGCCGGGAGGCCTCAGCCCGGGCCGCGGTGCAGGCGGCCAAGGCCGCGGTGCAAAAGGCCCAGATTGACCTGAGTTTCACCAAAATCACCTCGCCCATTGACGGCATCGCCGGCATTGCCAAGGCCCAGTTGGGCGACCTGGTGGGGAGCCCCGGGGGGCCGGAGCTCACCACCGTGTCCACGGTGGACCCCATCAAGGTGTATGTTCCCATCAGCGAACAGGAGTACCTGCGGTTCACCCGGGATGGCGAAACCCGGGGGAACTCGGAGCCCCAAAAGGCCAACCTGGAGCTCATCCTGGCGGACGGCAGCGTCTTTCCCCACCAGGGCCGGGTCTCCTTTGCCGACCGGCAGGTGGACGAACGCACCGGCACCATCAAGGTGGCGGCCATCTTCCCCAATCCCGGCAACCTGCTCAGGCCCGGGCAGTTCGCCAAGGTGCGGGCCCGCATCGAAACCCGGAAAGGGGCGCTGCTGGTGCCCCAGCGGGCGGTGAACGAGCTCCAGGGGCGCTTCCAGGTGGCCGTGGTGGGGCCCGACCACAAGGTGGACCTGCGCTGGGTGAAGGTGGGCGAACGGGCCGGCTCCCTGTGGGTCATCGATGAGGGCGTGAAGCCCGGCGAGCGGGTCATCGTGGAGGGCCTCCAGAAGGTCAGGGCCGGCATGCCGGTGAACCCCAAGCCGCACCAGGAGGCCCCGGCCCCGGCGCCCGCCGCCGCCCCCGGAAAGCAGGAAAGGTAAGGAGCCATGGCGCGCTTTTTCATCCACCGGCCCATCGTGGCCATCGTCATCGCCATCGTCATGGTGATCGTGGGAGTGGTGGCCATCCTGGGGCTCCCCATTTCCCAGTACCCCAACATCGTGCCGCCGGAAATCGTCATCAACACCACCTACGTGGGCGCCGACGCCCAGACGGTGGAGCAGTCCGTGGCCACGCCCATCGAGCAGGAAATGAGCGGCGTGGACAACATGAACTACATGTATTCCCTGAACGCCAACAACGGCGAGTTGAAGCTCTACGTCAACTTCGACGTCAAGATGGACCCCAGCACCGCCCAGGTGCTGGCCCAGATGCGCCAGGCCCAGGCCGAGGCCAAGCTGCCGGAGGACGTGCGCAACTACGGCATCACCGTCAAGAAGTCCACGGCCGCGCCCTTGCTGGTGGTGAACCTCATCTCCCCCAACGGCACCTACGACGAAACCTTTCTGGCCAACTACGCCTACATCAACTTAAACGACCAGATGACCCGGGTGCCGGGTATCGCCAGCGTCACGGTCTTCGGGGCCGGCCAGTACGCCATGCGCTTCTGGGTCCGGCCGGACCAGCTGGCCAAGCTCAACATCACCATCCCGGAGATCGTGGAGGCCATCCAGAAGCAGAACACGGTGAACCCCGCCGGCCAGGTGGGGGCGGAGCCGGCCCCGCCCGGCCAGGAATACACCTACGCCATCCGCTCCCAGGGGCGCCTGGAAAACCCCGAAGAGTTCGCCCAGATCGTGCTCCGGGCCAACCCCGACGGGTCGCTGGTGCGCCTCAAGGACGTGGCCAGAATCGAGCTGGGCTCCCAGACCTACGCCCTCCAGGGCCGCCTGAACGGCAAGGCCGCGGCCGTGCTGGCCCTGTACCAGCTCCCCGGCACCAACGCCATCCAGGCGGTGGATGGGGTGAAGGCCCTGATGGAGCGGGCCAGGCAGTCCTTCCCGCCGGACATGGACTACGTCATCGCCCTGGACACCACCCAGGCGGTGCGGGAGGGCATCAAGGAAATCCTCCACACCCTGTTTGAAGCCCTGGTGCTGGTCATTCTGGTGGTTTTCATCTTTCTCCAGGGCTGGCGGGCCACCCTGATCCCGGCCCTGGCGGTGCCCGTGTCGTTGATCGGCACCTTCGCCCTGTTCCCTCTCATCGGCTTTTCCATCAACACCATCGCCCTGATGGGGCTGGTGCTGGCCATCGGCCTGGTGGTGGACGACGCCATCGTGGTGGTGGAGGCGGTGGAGCACCACATCGAGCACGGCCTCTCACCCAAGGAGGCCACCCTCAAGGCCATGGAGGAGGTCTCCGGGCCGGTGGTGGCCATCGCCCTGGTGCTCTCCGCGGTCTTTCTGCCCACCATTTTCATCCCGGGCATCACCGGCCGGCTTTACCAGCAGTTCGCCCTCACCATCGCCATCAGCGTGCTGATTTCCGCCTTCAACGCCCTGACCCTCTCCCCCGCCCTGTCCGCCCTCATTCTTAAGCCGAAGAAGGGCTCCGGCGGTCCCCTGGGGCGCTTCTACCGCTGGTTCAACGACGTCTTCGGCCGGGCCACCACCGGTTACGTCCGCTGGTGCGGGGCCTTCATCCGCAAGGCGGGCCTGAGCCTCCTCTTTCTGCTGCTGATCACCGGGCTCACCGGCCTGCTGGGCGGTCGGCTCCCCGGCGGCTTCCTGCCGGAAGAAGACCAAGGCTACCTCTTCGCCGGCGTGCAGCTCCCCGACGCCTCCTCCCTGCAGCGCACCAGCGCGGTCTGCCGCCAGATCGAAGAAATCATGCTGAACACCCCGGGGGTGGAGTACGTCACCGCGGTCATCGGCTACAGCATGCTCTCCGGCGTCACCAACACCTACAGCGGCTTTTTCTTCGTCACCCTGAAGCCCTGGCACGAGCGGCACAAGCCTGAGGAGAAGTACGAGGCCATCATGACGGGCCTGAATAAAAAGCTGGCCCAACTGCCCCAGGGCATTGCCTTTGCCTTTTCGCCCCCGGCCATCCCCGGCATCGGCACCGCGGGCGGGGTCACCTTCATCCTGGAGGACCGGGCCGGCAAGGACATCCCCTTCCTCTGGGAGAACACTCAGAAATTCCTGGCCGCAGCCCAAAAACGGCCGGAGCTGGCCCGGGTCACCACCACCTTCGTGCCCACCGTGCCCCAAATCTTCGTCCAGGTGGACCGGGACAAGGTGCTGAAACAGGGGGTGGACATCAGCGAGGTCTATCGGGTGCTGCAAGCCTTCATGGGCGGTTACTTCGTCAACTATTTCAACCGCTTCGGCCGCCAGTGGCAGGTGTACGTCCAGGCCGAGGGGGAATTCCGGGCCCGGGCCGAGCAGTTGGGCCAGTTCTATGTCCGCAACAAAAACGGCGACGCCGTGCCGTTGGCGGCGCTCACCAGCCTGGAGCAGCGGGCCGGACCGGAGTTCACCATGCGCTACAACCTCTACCGGGCGGTGCAGATCAATGCCGTCAACGCCCCGGGCTACAGCTCCGCCCAGGCAATGCGGGCCCTGGAGCAGGTCTTTACGGAGACCATGCCCCCGGAGATGGGCTTTGACTACCTGGGCATGTCCTTCCAGGAAAAGAAGGCCCAGGAAGGGGTGCCCGCCTGGGTCATCTTCGCCCTGTCCCTGACCTTCGTCTTTCTCATCCTGGCGGCCCAGTACGAAAGCTGGTCGCTCCCCTTCAGCGTGCTGTTGGGCACGCCGGTGGCGGTCTTCGGGGCCTTCCTGGGAATCCTGCTGCGGAGCATGGAGCTCAACCTCTATGCCCAGATCGGCCTGGTGATGCTCATCGGCCTGGCGGCCAAAAACGCCATCCTCATCGTGGAGTTCGCCAAGGTGGAATATGAAAAAGGCAAAGAGATCGCCGAGGCGGCCCTGGAGGGGGCGCGTCTCAGGCTGCGGCCCATTCTCATGACCAGCTTCGCCTTCATCCTGGGGTGCGTGCCCCTGGCCCTGGCCTCGGGCTCCGGGGCCATCGCCCGCAAGGTCATGGGCACCGCGGTCATCGGCGGCATGCTGGCGGCCACCCTCATCGCCATCTTCCTCATTCCGGTGACCTTCTACGTGGTGGAGAAGCTGTCCCACCGCAAGGCCAAGGAGCACCCCCAGCCGACGCCGGCCCCGGCCAACCCCGGCGGCCATCAAGGAGAGCAGTCATGAGTCCCTGGCTGACCGTTTGGCTGACGCTCCTGGTGGTGTGCGGCTGCACCGTGGGCCCGGACTATCAGCGGCCGGCCTACCCGGTGCCGGAGAATTTCCGGGGCCAGGGGCCGGAGATTCCCAGGCAGCCGGCTGAGGCTTCCTTCGGTGACCTGGACTGGTTTGAGGTCTTCAAGGACGACCGGCTCCGGGAGCTCATCCGCATCGCGCTCCAGGAAAACTACGACGTGCAGATCGCGGCCCAGCGGGTGCTGGCGGCCCGGGAGCAGGTGACCATCCAGCGGTCGTTTCTTTTCCCCAGCCTGAACGCCGGCGGCCAGTTGGAGAGCCTCCGCACCTCGGAACGGGGCTTCACCCCCCAGCAGCCTCGGCTGGAGCGCACCGCTGGCCTGCTGTTCGGCGATTTGGCCTGGGAGCTGGACTTCTTCGGCCGCCTCCGCCGGGCCACGGAAGCGGCCCGGGCCGAGTTTTTCGCCTCTGAAGAGAACCGCAATTTCGTCATTCAGGCCCTGGTCACCGACCTGGCCCGGGCCTACCTCGAGTTGAGAGCTTTGGATCAGCAGCTGGATATCAGTGAGCGCACCGTCAAGGTGCGGGAAGAATCCCTGAAGCTGGTCAGGGCGCGTTTTGACTACGGCTGGGACTCTCTCACCCCGGTGCTCATGACGGAAAACCTGCTGTATGGCGCCCGCTCCGTGGTGCCGGATCTCAAGCGGGCCATCGAGCAGAAAGAGAACCAAATCAGCGTCCTCCTGGGCCGCAACCCCGGCCCCATCCGCCGGGGCAAGCCGCTGTTGGAGCAGGGTTTAGCCGTCACCATCCCGCCCGGGCTCACTTCGGCGCTCCTGGAGCGGCGGCCCGACATCCGCGCCGCCGAGCAGCAGCTGGTGGCGGCCAATGCCCGGGTGGGCGAGGCCAAGGCGCTCCTGTTTCCCAACATCCGCCTCACCGGGGCGGCAGGCTGGGAGTCCGTAGCTCTGAAGGGCCTCTTCACCGGGCCGGCCAGCTTTTGGGACATCGCCTCCCCCGGCCTCATCCAGCCCCTTTTCCAGGGGGGGCGTCTCCGGGCCGGCGTCCGGGCCGCGGAGGCCCGGAAGCAGGAGGCCCTGCTGGCCTACAAGAAAGCCGTCCAGCAGGCCTTCCAGGAAGTCTCCGACGCCTTGGTGGCGGTGCAGCGTCTCCGGGAAGTGCGCCTGGAAGCCGAAAAACAGGTCAAAGCCCTCTCCCAGCAGACCGAACTGGCCTACCAGCGGTATTATGGCGGCGTCACCCCTTACCTGGAAGTACTGGACTCCGACCGGCAACTCTTCGAGTCCCAATTGCGCCTCACCCAGGCCCAGGCCAACGAGCTGCTGGCCGTCATCGCCCTGTACCGGGCCTTGGGCGGCGGCTGGCAGGAAAGCAGTCCGGCGGCCATGGGTCACAAGAACCCGCAAAGCGGCGCGGGAGGAAAGGGAGGGGGGCCACCGGCGGGGGCGCAGTGAGCTGGCGGCGGAATCCTCCAGCCCGCCTCAGGGCCGGCAAGATATTTGGCAGGACGTTCCCCCCGTGCGCCGCCTTGCCATCTAAGCCCACTGAAGCTCAGAGCTGCGGCTTCAGGATCCATCCCAAGGGGAACGCGCCGTCCAGAAGCGCCCCGCGCGCCATAAGGGTTCATGATCCCTTGCCTCTTCACATGCAGCTCCGAAGGTCCGAAGGGCGGATGCGCTTATGGGGATCCGGAATACGGCTTCCCGTTCAGCTTTTCGATGCGGATGAATTCCGCTCCCTGGGGAAGAACCCCTTCGATGCTCACCGCCGCCTCTTTTTGCACCAGCGGATCAAGGACGGCAGGGTTGGCGTTAAGGATAAAGTAGTGCTCATGGGGAGGCTCCACGCCCGTCACCATGTAGGCCTCCATCTTCTTCTCGTAGGTGATCCTGCCCTTGAGGGTGAGACGGGGCGCTTCCTCTTTGGCCTGGCCCCCGGAGCCGGATTGTTGGGCCCGGACCGGCACCGGGGCCGCCGCCACTGAGGCCGCCGTCAGAAGAACCATGAGACAGAAACTCAAGCTGCGAATGGTGGGAACCATACCTCCTCCTTGGCTTTCCCGCCCTGGATCCGAGGCAGGCGGAACCCCGGGGGTCCGAAAGCCTGCTTCGGTGCCGGGCAGTCTAAGAGGCCGGGGCTGCCTCCTTTTTCAGTTCGGCATGCCACTTCCAGATCTCATAAATTGCCGGATACACCAGCAACTCCAGTAAAAACGAGGTGATCACGCCACCGATCATGGGCGCTGCGATGCGCTTCATCATGTCGGCCCCGGCGCCTGTTGACCACATGATGGGAATCAGGCCCACCAGCAGGGTGGCCACCGTCATGAACTTGGGACGGATACGTTTGGCCGCCCCCTCCACAATGGCAACCCGAAGCTCCGCCAAAGTGCTGAGGCGCCCCTCTTTCCGGGCCCGTTCATAAGCAAGGTCAAGATACAGCAGCATAAAGACCCCGGTTTCCGCATCCACCCCCAACAAGGCGATGAGCCCCACCCACACGGCTACGCTCAAATGGTAACCCAGGAGGTAGAGAAGCCAGATGGCGCCGATGGCTGAGAAGGGGACCGCCAAAATGACGATGAGGGTCTTCATGAGGGAGCGGGTGTTGAGGTAGAGCAGGAGGAAAATCAAAAAAAGGGTCAGGGGCACCATCAGCAGCAGACGGTCTTTGACCCGCTGGGCCGCCTCGTATTGCCCGCTCCAGGAAATGCCATAGCCCGCCGGGAGCTTCAGCTGCTTCCGCAAAAGTTCCCGGGCCTCCTCCACATAGCCCAAAGGATCGCGGCCGGCAATGTCGAGATACACATAGCCGGTGAGCAGACCGTCTTCATTGCGGATCATGGCCGGGCCGCTGACGGTCCTAATGGTGGCCAAGTGTCCCAATGGCACTTGCTTTTTGCCGTCCCCCACCGGTATCAAGAGGCGCTCCAGGGCGCTGAAGTCCGAACGAAAGTCCCGCAGATAGCGGACATTGACCGGGTAGCGCTCCCGGCCCTGGACGGTGATGGTCACGTTATCGCCGCCGATGGCGCTCTGGATGACCTCCTGGACCTCGTCGATCCCCAATCCATAGCGGGCCAAGGCCTCCCGGTGCCATTCGATGTCAAGGAAATATCCGCTGCCGGTGCGCTCGGCAAACACGCTGCGGGTGCCTTTGATCCCGGGCAGCAGGGATTCGATTTGGGCCCCGATCTCTTCAATGACCCGGACATCGGCCCCGGAAATCTTGATGCCGATGGGGGTGCGCAGGCCGGTGCTCAGCATTTCGATGCGGCCCTTGATGGGCATGGTCCAGCCGTTGGCCAGCCCCGGCAGCTGCAGGGCCTCGTGCATTTGGCTGATGAGCTCCTCCTGGGAGATGCGGTCGGGGGTAACCCGCCGAAACAGGGCTTGGGCCCAGGATGGCGCCCAGGAAGAGTACCAGGTATCCACCCGCCGCCACTGGTCCTTGGGTTTCAGAATGATGACCGTTTCCAGCATGGACACGGGGGCCGGATCGGTGGCGGTTTCGGCCCGCCCTGCCTTTCCCAGCACGCGGTCCACCTCGGGAAACTGCTTGAGGATGCGGTTGGTGACCTGCAGCAGCTTTTGGGCCTCGGTAAGGGAGATGCCCGGCATGGTGGAGGGCATATAGAGGATGGAGCCCTCCTCCAGGGGAGGCATAAACTCGGACCCCAAACGATGGTACACGGGCAAGGTGACCAGGATCAGCGCCAGGGCGGTGCCGATGACCACCCGCTTGCGACGGAGGGACCACACCACCACCGGCTCATACCAGCGAATCAGCCGGCGACTGATGGGATGCCGGTCCTCAGGGAGAATGGTTCCCACGGCCGTTGCATTGGCCAGACGGCATAGCCACGCGGGCTGGAAATTGAAATTCCTGACATGGGTAAGCAGGAGCCTAAGAGCCGGGTCCAGCGTGATGGCCAGCACCGCCCCCACCAACATGGAGAAATTCTTGGTATAGGCCAGCGGCCTGAACATGCGGCCCTCTTGGGCCTCCAAGGTCAAAACCGGCAAGAAGGATACCGCGATCACCAGCAGGGCGAAAAAACTGGGCCCCGCCACCTCCTTCACGGCGGCCACAATAACGCTGCGGGCCTCCCCGGTGCGACCCTGGCGGTCCCACTCCTCCAGGCGTTTGTGCGTTTGCTCCACCACCACGATGGCCGCATCCACCAGGGCGCCCACGGCAATGATAATGCCCCCCAGTGACATGATGTTGGCGGTAACGCCCAGGAGGTAAAGGGGAATGAAGGACAACAGGACGGCCACCGGGATGGTGATCACCGGGATCAGGGCGCTGGGGAGGTGCCATAGAAAGAGCAGGATGATCAGGGACACGGTGATGAGCACTTCCACCAGGGTGGATTTCATGGTGTGGATGGCCCGGCGGATCAGGTCGCTGCGGTCATAGATGGGGACAATCTTGACGCCCGGCGGCAGGCCGGGTTCGAGATCCGCGATTTTGGCCTTCACCCGGTCAATGACCTCCAGGGCGTTTTGGCCCTGGCGCATGATGACGATGCCGGAAACCACCTCCCCCACCCCGTCCAGCTCACACACCCCGCGGCGCAGATCTGGCCCGGTGACCACCTGGCCCACGTCCCTGACACGAATGGGCGTCCCGTCGTCGCTGACGGTCAGCACGATATTGGCGAAATCCTCCAGAGAGCGGGCATACCCCCGGCCCCGCACCATATACTCGGTGCCGCCGAATTCAATGAGACGGCCCCCCACGTCCTTGTTGCCGCCCCGGACGGCCTGCACCACCCGGCTGAGGGGGATGCCGTAGGCCTGCAGCCGGTTGGGGTCCACATTGACCTGGTATTGTTTGACAAACCCGCCCACCGGCGCCACTTCCGCCACGCCAGGAACGGATTTGAGATGATACTTGAGGTACCATTCCTGGAGGGAGCGCAGTTGCTCCAGACTGTGCCGGCCGGTCTCATCCACCAGGGCATACTGGAACACCCAGCCCAGGCCGGTGGCATCCGGCCCCAATTCGGTGCGGACGCCCTCGGGGAGGCGGGGCAGCACCCCGGCCAGATATTCCAGGGTGCGGGAACGGGCCCAATAGATGTCGGTGCCGTCTTCAAAAATGACATAAATATAGGAATAGCCGAAGTCGGAAAACCCCCGCACCGCCTTCACCCGGGGGGCGCCCAACATGGCGCTGATCAAGGGATAGGTGAGTTGGTCTTCAATGATGTCCGGGCTGCGGTCCCAGCGGGAATAGATAATCACCTGGGTGTCGGAGAGATCCGGGATGGCGTCCAGGGTGAGGTGCTTCATGGACCACCAGCCCAGGAGACACGCCGCCGCGGTGATGAGAAACACGATGGCCTTGTTGTTGATGGAAAAATCGACGATGCGGTTAATCATGCCCGTGCTCCCCGCCGCTTTGAGCACCGGCTGGTGGAGCTTGGCCCGGGGGGGCAGCGGGGGCCCCGGAGAGGGCGGGCGGGTCTGCACCCGCCGGCTCCGGGGGAACTGCCAGCTTAGGTGACGCCGGGGCGGTCTCCGGACTCACAGGGGCAGGACATGGCGTGCCATGGTCATCTCCCGGCGGGGGGGCGGGCGGAATGACCGGCGGCTGCCAGCCGGGGGGCGGGCTTTCCACCAGAGGCTCAGGGGCGGCGCCGGAACTTTCAGCCGGCGGAGGAGCCGGGGCCGGAGCCCTGGCGGCCGCAGCCGCCGCACCCTGGCCGGCGTAGCGCTCCGGATCCCGGGCAAACTCGGCCTTGCAGGTCTCGCTGCAAAAATAAAGGGTCCGCCCTTGATATTCACCGGTACGCCCCGCGGTGCGGGCCTTACCGGCCTCAATTTCCTGACGGCACACCGGATCCTGGGCCAGTGGCCCCAACAGGCCCTGGGCCGCCAGCTTCATGCGGCTTTCCGAGTCCAGCAGAAAGTTGCCGGACACCACGATCTCCTCCCCCGGCTCCAGGCCCTGGACGATCTCCACCCGGTCCCCCAGACGCCAGCCGGTTTCCACCGGCCGGGGCTCGAAAAAGCCCTTGCCCTGGTGCACGAACACCGTTTTTCTAAGTCCGCTGTCCAGGACGGCATCCGCCGGCACGGTGAGGGCCGGGGCCAGGCGGGCGGCAAACTCCACATCCACAAACATGTCGGGTCGAAGCGCGAAGTCCTGGTTGTTCACCTCCAGGCGCACCTTGAGGGTCCGGGTGGCCGCGTCGAACTGCGGCAGGACATCGCTCACCCTGGCCTCCAGCACCCGCTTCTGATAGGGGTACACCACCCGCACCGTTTCGCCGGGCCGGTAATAGAGGGATTCGTTTTCAAAGAGGTCCGCCAGAATCCACACCCGGCTCAGGTCGGCCAGGCGGTAGAGCTCCACCCCCCGGTCGAAGCGCTGCCCCGCCGAGACGTTGCGGGCCAGCACAAAGCTGGTGGCCGGAGCGATGAGGCGGATATTTTCCGTATATTGGCGGGTCCGCTCCAGCTCCTTGATCTGGAGGTCGCTCATCCCCAGGTTGCGCAGACTTTCCACGTACTGTTGCAGGTTCAGCTTGGTGACCTGGATCTGGGCGGGGGTTTCCTGGCCGCTGGCCTGGAAGCGGTCCAGGGAGCTGAGCATATAGAGATAGGCCTGGATGGGGGCCAGAAACTCAGGGCTGTAAAGGATGGCCAGGGTTTCGTCCTTTTTGACCACGCTGCCGGTGGAATTGCTGCCCACCTCCCGGATCCAGCCCTCCACCGCGGAATTGACCCGGTAGATGAGGCGCTCGTCCACCGCCACCCGCCCCAAAGCCCGCAGGGTGTGGGTGTGGGGGGCCTTCTCCACCCGGGCCAGGCGCACCCCGATGAGCTGCTGCTTCCGGGGGCTGACCTGCACCGTGCCGGGGGCGTGGGGGGTATCCGGCCCCTCCCCCACCTGGTCCGCATAGACCGGCTCCATCTTCATGCCGCAGGGCGCCAGGCCCGGCTCGCTGGAGGTGTGGGCGGGGTTCATGGGGTCCACATAATACAGGATTTTACGGGAGCTGGCCGGTCCGGCCCCCCGGCCCCCCCACCAGGCGCCCAGAACAAAGACGGCCACCAGCACCGCCAACACGGCTGCGGCTGGCCGGGGATGCTCCCGGGCCTTCCCCCATAGCCATTGGCCATATTGGAACAATTCCCGACCCCAGGCAGTTACGTCCGGCACCGCCCCGCCTCCTTCGTTCCTTTGTCCGTAGTATTCAAGTTATAGAATGTGTCCTGCAAAAAACAAGCCCCGCAGCATTCCCGCGGGGCTGGGCTTGGGGCCCCCGGCCGCGGGGCCGGGGGCGTGGGGGTGACATCAGGAGCCTCAGGATGGTCCGATGACCACCAACGGCCGCATCATGTCGTGCTCTTCGTGCTCCAGGATGTGGCAGTGCCAGACGTACTCATGGGCCGCCTGCCCCGCCGGGACGGTGATGGGTCCCAAACCGGGGTCGCCGATGTCCGTGCCGGGCGCGTTGGCCCGGGGGCTGCTGGGCACCGAAAAGGGGACCGCAGGCAGTTGGAACTTCATGATCACCGTGATCTCCTCGCCCGGGTGCATGCGCACCGTTTCCTTCCAGCCCCGTTCGTCCGGGTCCGGCGGCCGGGGCGGCCCGATATACTTGGGTATGCCGTTATAGTTGGTCACCTTGACGGGCTGCCGGGAGATGATCTGGACATTCACCAGGTGGAAATGGATGGGGTGGGTGTCCGCCGACAGGTTGACGATCTTCCAGATTTCCACGTCGCCGTTGTTCACCACCTCGGTGGCTGGATCGATATAGCCCCGGCCGAAGCCGCCGCCGGCATTCTTCAGCGGCACGTTGGTGCCGATCAACTGGAGCAGGCGGCCGTACTGGTCGAAGGCCTCGTTCAGGGTGAGGTTCCGGGTGCGGGCCACCACCACCCCGGGGTTCAGGGCACCGGTTACCGGGTTAACCAGCAGCGGGTCGTTGCCGTCCTCCAGGTTGGTTCCCGGGCCGATGCCCAGGGGCGGGTCAGAGCTGGTGGCCGGGACCACATTGAAGCGCAGGATATTGCGGGTGTTGGGTCCGAAGCCGGGCATCGGCTGAATGGGATTCAAGGGGTTGCCCGGGTAATAATCGAAAATGGGGGCTCCTGCGGGGAACGGCCCCGGCGCGTCGTTGTACAGGATGACCTTGCTGTTGGCATAACCGGAGAAATCCACGATGACATCGGCCCGCTCGGCGTTCCCCAGGATGAGGGAGCCCTGCAGAGTGATGGGGTTGAAGGACCGGTTGGAGGGAATCAGCGTGGCCTGGGCCAGCATGCCGCCTTCGGTGCCGATCATGAGGAAGTCGGGTCCTTTGGCATTGGTGGGCGCCAGGGTCGCCGGGTTCAGGGTGATGCCGTCCGGGGTGCCGTTGTCCACGTAGAGCTGGAGGTTGAGGAAGCGGGCGTTGCAGGCGTTCAGGAACTGGAGGCGGTAGCGCCTCGCCTCCACGGTGACCTCGGGGTACACCGTGCCGTTGGCCAGCATGGTGTCGCCGAAGAACTCCGGCACCGCCGACGGGTCGGGGATGCCGCCCGCGCCTCTCCGGTTGCCTTTCAGCTTGAAGATCTTGGGGTCGTAGGTATGGGCGTACCAGAGGCTGCCTACGGTGCTGGGCAGGCCCGCCGGCCAGGTGGGATCGAGAAAATTGGCCCCGATGAAAATTTTGTCCTGGATGACGATGGGGAGGTACTGGGGGCCGCCCACCGCGGGCACGCCTTTGAGCTGGAGAAAGTTGGTTTCAAAGTCGTCCACGATGACGTAGGCGGAGGCGATGCCGGCATAGGCGTTGGTACGGGTGATGCCCCAGGCGTGGTCGTGGTACCACACCAGCCGGCTGCTTTGGTCGTTGGGATAATAGTACTCGGCTTCATTGAGGGCGGCAGGGCCGGCCAGCGGGTCACCGGGGGCAAAGTTGCGCAGCACCTGGTTGTTCAGGAAGCTGGAGCCGTGGGTGCCGTTGGGGGCCCACCAGTCGAAGGGGCCGCCATCGCTGATCCAGGGGACCAGGCCGCCGTGCAGGTGCACCGCGGTGCGGTTCTGGGCCTGGTTGGCGCCCAGGACGGTGACATCCACCGGAATGATGCTGTTCAGGGGGGTGCCGGTGGGGGTGCCGTCGCTGGTGAGCTGGTTCTGGAAGGTGAGCTGCACCGGGGTGCCTCGCGAGGCGATGACGATGCCGCCCAGGTGCTTGAAATTGGCCGCCGGCCCTTGGCCAAACCCCCACAGGTTGGTGGCTCCCAGGCTGGGGTGCAGCTGGTCGGTGAACTGGCGGATGCCGATGGTGTAATGGGTGGCGGTGGCCACGGCGCCCCCTGGATCCTCGGAATAAACCTGGCCGCCTTTCCAATATCGCGTACCATCGGGAACGGCCACCGGGATGCCGGTGGGGCCGCCCACACCCCGCAAGGTGGTCTGCCACATCCGCAACCCGGGGCTGTTCACTGCCGCGAAGGCGGCGCCCGCCTGCCAGCCGTGCTTGAAATCGAAGCGCCAGGGAATGACGGCCGCGGCGCCGGCCGCACCCATGATTTTGACGAACCTTCTCCTGCTGATGACCCGCTTCATGGCACCTGCTCCTTTCCCTGCACGGATGACTTGAAATTCACCGGGGGAGGCTTGGGGACGAAGCCCCGGCCGTCAATCCTGGTGACCTGCATGATAAAGGACGACCCCGGGAGCAGGTTGCCCTCCACATAGACCATGGCGCCTGACCTGGCCAGGGGCTCCAACACCGCGTCATTGGGGTTTTTGATGAGGTACTGGCCCCAGGAGCCGTCCGGCCGGTCGGCCTGGACCACGTAGGCGTTGAGATATTTCAGATACTTGATCTCACCCACGACGGCCACCGTCGCCTTTTTGGCGTCCGCCACCTGGGCCGGCGCCGCCCAGACCGTGGCCAGGAGCATAAGGAGCACCAAGCCGGCGATGAGCCACGCTTTTTGCCGTTTCATGAGTCAGCCTCCTTAACTCTGCGGGGGTCCGCAGTCAGCCGCCCGGTGCATTCCGGACAGGCAAGGGGTTGTGGCCGGGTTCAGCGAGGCGCCGGAAACCGGGCTTGATCCCGGCCGGCGGCTAAAGGATTACCGGGGGGCGGCCTGCCCGCCCGGCGGCCGGATCTTGGCCGGCGGGGGTCTCCTGCCGGAGCAGTCGTGCGGCTGGTGACTTGCCGGGGTGCCCGCCCGACGCCCCTTCTTGTTTCATATATTAACCAAGGAGGGAAACGGTAAGGTTCACCACTTGGAACATTCTTTGACCACCCGGTGAAACAGAGGCCAACATTGCCTGCTGCGGGCCTATCTCTTCCAAGATAAGCAACTGTTGTGCCATATGGGTATCATGCTGATATTATTGTTCTTATTGCTTTTTCCCCCCAAGGCGAAAATTCCACTTTTGAAACATTGCCACCCTGGGGGCTTGCTACCCCGGCCAATTACTGGCAATAAAATCAATGGGATAGCCATGAGCTGCCGATGTTCCACTCGTAAAACTCATGGCTTTTTTTGCGCCAGCACCACTGCTGTCCGGTAGAAATTACTTGAGATAGCAAGTAAAACAGCCCCAAAACAGCCGATCAATGCTATAATGGGTTCG
>FWWM01011211.1_pt1 | contig 15451 bp, 15 predicted proteins | sample 2228351 | NCBI WGS metagenome assembly FWWM01 (sample SAMEA103939774, study PRJEB20133) | metagenome | reverse complement strand
TTGCAGTACGTACCCATGCATGTCAAAAATGTGGAGCAGTACTTGACAGGGACTACAACGCTTCTATTAACATCCTCCAGCGAGGGTTGGAATCGCTGATGTTGCTGCTGCTACCGGTGGAACGCCGGGAAGTCACGCCTGTAGAGATTGCAATGCAGTCGAGGAAGCAGGAAGAAGCCTACGAATTTATTCGTAGGTAGTTCACTAAGCAGTATTTTCTATATATTGTATAAATTCATCTATTAACTATAGTGATTGCTAGGAGAGATTGTGGTTGTCTGATAATTTTTGGGAACATGTTAATCAATACAGGAAACTCGGATTTGACCCGCTCCGGTGGATCCCGACCTGCTCGAACGAAGTCGACAACCATATCATGAAAAGTGCGCTTGCAGACACCAAGCGGAGCAGCATAAAGATCTCCCCTTCATGGTTTGATTCGTTCTACCATATAGACGGCAAGATGCCAGAGCTGACAAGGCGCGTCTACAGCTTGACAAATCCTGTCGTTGACAAGGAAGTCGAGGTCAAGCGTGCGTTGGCGATCTTTCGCGTGCATACTGGTGCCGGCGAATATGCGCCGCTGCTGTCAGAATCGCTACAGAATTTCCTCAAAGTATTCAGCACCAAAGTGTCGGTGTCCTGCGTATCTGCAGTGCTGACAGAGCACCCTGAGGCGCAGTTTGGGATGCTTGACTATATAGAACTCCATAGGGGAGACAAAGTGGGGTATATGCCCTGTGTCACTTCAGCTACACAGGTTACAGACGTGACAAGGGCACCAGACGCAGACGTGCACAGCAACATCGCAATGACGTCTGCAATTGAACTGCTTAACCTCCTTGGGTGCGGTATGCCGTCATCGTTCAGACTGTTCCCTGTCTATGATGCGCCGTCAGAGGAGATCCTCGACAGGATAAGGTCAAATCTTGACGTGTTCACTTCACGCTACAACCTTGCGATGGAGGATTACAGCTCGCTCAAGATAGGCAAGCTGTTCTATGGAACGACTGCAATGGCAAGCACCACAAAGGAGATGCCTACGCGATACGACCAGATCGAGCAGGGAATGGAGATAATAGTAACAAACAAGTTCGGCGGCCTGCTGGCCTTGAACCTCTATACGCTCGGTCGCATGGACTCGGAAAACATCATCAAGTACGAGCAGAACGAGGTATCATTTGCCAGCATCAGCGAGGCAAGAGACGAGGCAATAAAGAATCTAAGCGAGCCCCACTTCGCATTGGGCAAGATAATAACAAAATACTGCCCGGACTTTGGCGCTCCATTTGACAAGAACGCCCATATCATGGCTGTACATCCGGTCGGGTCGCAAGGCGTGTTTGCTCTAGGGTCGCTTGCAGAGCTTGCAAATTCGCACCTGCTGGTAAACGAGCTTCCTGTTAGAAATGAAGAGATCGCGAGATTCGCCACCAAGGAATTTCTGGTTGAAAATGCGACGGCATCAGTGAATGGGTGCCACCTGATAGTCGCCGCGAGAGATGTCGCCAGCTTAGTAATCGAAGACTTGAAAAAGCATAACTTTGCACCCGAGAGAATAGGTGTTGTCGCGAAAAAAGGTGCAGCCTCGGTAGCATTTGCCAAAGATATCAGCCAGTTTGTTGCTTCAAAGGCAAAGCTTGCGCGCCTCACAACAAGTCCTGCTACGCTGCAATGATAATATATCAAAATAAAGCAGGGCACCTATGCAAGACGAAAATTGCGTATTTTGCAAGATTGCCGGCGACAAGATACCTGCACGGGTAGTGATGCAAAATGACAAGGCAATTGCGCTGCTCGATGCCTTCCCACTTGCCGCAGGCCACACGCTTGTAATCCCAAAATCGCACTACGCCAAAGTTCAGGACATGAGCAAGGAGGATGCGCTGGCGGTGTTTGAAATCACTTGGAAGGTTGCCGGCGCGGTAGAGGCAGGATCACAGGTGACCGCTTCTATAATCGCGATTCATAATGGAAGTGAAGCAGGGCAAGAGATACCCCATATGCATGTTCACATTGTCCCGAGGAAAAAAGGCGACGGCGCAGGTGCCATCCACTCAATGTTCAAGAACCGGCCCAAGCCAAGCCCGCAGGAGATGGACGCGCTGCGCGACAAGATTGCAAACAACCTTTGACAGCAGCCTGAAGAGAAGAACAGGGGTAGTTGATCCAAGATTGCTCTCTATCTTGTGGCCGGCCACAAACATGGCAATAGCTGAGAGCCACATTGCAGCGCCCATAACAGGGTTAGTTTGCATCCCTGCAAAATGCCCAAATATCATTGCAAGGCCGATAATATAGAAAGGCGCGCCTATACAATGGAGCGCCTGATTGGCAGGGTGCCTGTGGGTGTTTTTTACCATTTTAACAACCGAATACATGGAATGCATTTTGCAGCATCAACTGATAATAATGCTTTCCACTATCTTGGGGATCTCTGACAAATGCGCCACAGTGTATGTGGCATACTCACACTTTTGCGCAGGCATCTGCAGTGCAAAAAGTGAGTTGGTGACCCTTATCGTAGTCATGCCTAGCGTATTGGCCGGGCAGATGTCTGTATCGAGCCTGTCGCCCACCATTATGCATTCATGTGCAGGACGCCCCGCCTGCTTTAGTGCAAGCTCGAAAATTCGAGGATCAGGTTTTTTCAATTTCACAATAGAGGATATCGTCTGCACTTTGAAGAACCGGCTAAGCCCAGATTTCTCTAGCAATTCTTGAATGTCTTCTGACTGGTTGGCTATTAATCCCATTTCGCAGTGTTTTGAGAGCGCCTGCAGAGTGGGCTCGGCATCATCGAAAAGGCGAAACAGGTCGCGCCTGCCCTGCTTTATCTGGGACTCAAGCCTGGATGCGATAACCTTATCATAGCCCTGAGGCGACAGCATTCTGCAGACCTCTATTACCAACTCTCTGACGCTGCCATGGCCTATCTTGCGATCGCGGATAATGCTGTCACGAACGGCACGGTAATTGCGCTGGTCTATCCGTGCTCCAAAGCCGTTCAGCAGTTCAAGAAACTTTTGGTCAAAGTGGGCGATAAAGTCCCACTCGTCAACTAAGGTCTGGCCCAGATCAAAGAACACAAACGGCCTATGCATCCCCACAGATCAGAGCATATGCCGCCGTTATTCTGCCTTTCTGCCTAGACAGGAACACTGCGAACTACCTCCGAATAAGTTTGGGAGTCTAATTCCTGCTTCTGCGATTCACCTAGAATCTCTGCAGACGTAACTTCCCGGCATCCCACTGGTAGCAACAATTGCAAGCCTTTCTGTTTGATATTTTGACTTGCATTGTAATCCCTATCGATTAGCCGCCCACATTTGGCACATCTATGGGTACGCATTGCCAGCATCTTTGGCACTTTATTTTTAGATTTGCTGCAATTAACAGAGGTACTATATGATGGCACTTCAACTACGAGCTTAGCCTTGTATTATAACATCTGTTTGAATAATTATTTGGGAAAATCACTTTCTACGAGCGTCTAATGCACCAAAACCGTTGCGTAACTTGTTGCATAGTCGCCCATCTTCAGATTAGCTCTAAAATTACACAAACACTAAACTTTTTCTTCAGGTTTCATGGAGTATTACTAATAATTTTTCCGACTTTATTATTTGTAATATGATATATCTATCCCCATACTAGGCCAGTGCTTCTGTCAGTTCTAGGCGCTGTTGCAACCAAGAAGAGGAATACCTAATTGGCTCAGACAATTATCAACAAAATACAGACAAGAAAGAGCCGCTTACGCGTTAAAGGTAACAGTACCAGAGATTAGACAAGGAACATTTCAACCAGCTGCCGTCGATACAAAAGTGGATAATATTCCTCAAATCAGGCCGGGTTCCGGCAAGCAGGATTCGCTATCTCTTAAGTGTCATACACGGAATGTCTAGCCAGCTGAAAGTGATGCCTGAAACTATTGTAAGCTATGGCGTTCCGATAGAAATGAGCAAGAGAAAGGAGATAGCCGTAGAATATTGGCAGAACTTTCTGGCATGGTTTAACACAGCATACCCGCAGATGCAAAGGACAAACACCATTAACGCATACCGAAGCTTTTTGGCAGCTCACAATATCAATTTCGCTCATGGTGAAGGTAAACGCTATGGTTTATCAACTACACTGGAAAGATTGGGCGAATACAAGGACATTATGCTGACGCCTGATCAGATAGACAAGATAAACAAACGGCTTGAGAATGGAAATGATTGGGAGTCATGGTCTTTTATGAACATCGATTTGCACACTGGAGCCAGGGCTTTTGCAATGGCATCCATGAGCCGGGACAGAATAGCTTTTTCTCCATTGTTTAGAGTAGAACAGTTTGAATCGAAGATAAAGCGCGGTGAATGGTACCTGACAAGAGAAGGCAAGTGGTGGGTGAAATACCCAACAGAAGAATGCAAGGCTGTCGTTGAAACTGCTTATGATAGGTTGCCAAAAGACAGAAAATTCTTGTTCTTTAAAGATGCTAAAAGTGATAAGGCGAATTGTTTGCAAGCTGGCTATAAAGTTCAAAAGGATATTTTCAGCGCTTGACAGAAGCAGCTGGCTAAACGAGAAGACAAGAATATACGCACTGGGAGATGGATTATACTTTACAGAACATCCACTACACTTGTTCAGGCATACTATGGCCTATATTATTTGGCAGCTACGAATTGGTCGCTTGCTTATGTAGCAAGCTTGGGTGGATGGGAGAACACAGAGGTATTGAACAAATGTTATGGTGGAATTCCAGAGCACATCAAGGCGCAGATAGCAAAATCTGTACACGTGAAATTTGATACACTAGATCTTAGAGTAGCCAGTACCACAAACTATTCAGCGATAATTTCTTTTAAGTAGGAGAATCCGAAAAGTCTCGGTTCTGCACAGGGTGCGAGTCTGTTGGGCCCATTACATTTTTCTAGAACATATGCACAAACTCTGTTTGACCCACTCAGTCATTACATGCCAAGTCAAATTTTACTTGCTACTTTGGGAAGAGGAGGAATCGCTGTTAATAGGAGAGGACGTCCCGCCTTACAGCAATCCTGATTTAACAGCACTTACAATGCCTCTGGATTGATTTTAGTAGTTGGAGATTCTGAAAGAAAAAGAAGTGGATCATACCTATAAGGTGACCTGCTAGTTTGTGCCCTTCTCTATAGGATTGCCTATCATGTTGCCCCATTCGGTCCAGGAACCATCGTAGTTGCTGACAGACGGGTAGCCGAGCAAGTATTTGAGAACGAACCAGGTATGCGAAGAGCGCTCTCCAATTCTGCAGTACGATATGACGTGTTTGTCCGGTGTGACGCCCTTGGCCTCGTAAAGTGCCCTAAGGTCATTTGGATCCTTAAACGTTCCGTCTTCCTTGATCGCCTGAGCCCAAGGAATGTTTACAGCAGTCGGAATGTGACCTCCTCTTTGGGCATGCTCCGTAGGATACTCTGGCGGCGCGGTAATCTCACCACTGAACTCTTTTGGAGAGCGCACATCGACCAGGACGGTCTCTCCATCCCTTTCAATCGCGCGCCGTACATCTGGGACGTATGCCCGTATTCCTTCGTCTGCCGGCGCTGCTATGTACCTTGAGTTTTGTATCGGAGGCACGTCCTTTGTATAACGCTTCTTCTCTTTTTCCCATTTGATCCTGCCTCCATCAAGTATCCTCACTTTCTTGTGACCATAGTACTGGAACACCCAAAATGCGAATGCCGCAAACCAGCCATTAAAGTCGCCGTACAAGATCAGCTCTGTATCGCGGGTTGCGCCTATCCTTGACATGAGGCTTTCGAACTGCTGCTTGCTGATTATGTCACGGCGTACCGCGTCATTGATGTCTCTTTTCCACCAGACCAGATAGGCGCCCGGAATATGCCCCTGTCGATAGGCATTCTCAGGGTCATAATCCACTTCAAGGATCATGATGTTAGGATTATTGAGGTTATCAGCAAGCCAGCCGGTATCCGCCAAGACTTCTGGATGAGCATACCCGTTGCCGTTATTACTGGACATGCGGATACTCCTCCAGGAATCTCTGGCGCAGCTCTCTATCCTTGACAGTGAGTTGACGCAAGCGAACGTATCCTTCTGATGGCCTTGTACCGTACCTTCTGTAAATGCCTCGTGCGTCTACTTGCGATACTTGATCTTCTTGTGACCTAAAGTCCATATCGAAGATAATAGACGATATCTGATTTAGACGATTCCAAAGATGCAACTCTGGAAAGAAAAATGCAAGATTGGCATGCAAATGCGCCTGTAAAAGCACATCGTTTGGCATTGGTGATTGTCTGATAGGTATAGTGACTTACCCTACAGAGGCGCCCACGAATTAAAAAATTGGTGGGGGCAATCTGATCTAAACCTATGCCATCAAAACGTGGGAGAATGGAATTGCTCGCATGACTACACCTTATCTGTCTAGCATAACATGATGCAGCTTCCTCCCTCTTTAGGTTGTACTTGGATTGCTATTCTTCCACCGTGGCTGTGAACGGAATCGTCGACATATGGGCAGTTATCGCATTCCCAATTAACTGGCTCGTAGCAATAGCTACAGATTTTCGTCACAGAGAGCTTCTGGCCACACTCTCTGCAGCTTGTTTTGTTATAGCATGTTGTTGGATTACTCATCTCGCTGCCCATTTCCTATGCTGGCGGGGGAGCTACGAGTCTTTCCCTTGCTTTCCAGTGAGAAGTCTAGTATTATTCCGGTACTGGTGTTGTAATCGAATGCGTATCTCTCATTATGAAAGACGGGCATCACTTCTATTGCATTTTTGTAGCAAGACGGGCATCTTTCGATCGTCGATTCAGCACCAAGAGATGAAGCGCACCAAAAGCATTCATTGCAGATGACAAAATTCGCACGTTCGACCGTTATCCTTGATGCTATTGTAGGCGCGTTAAGCATAGCATATTTTGAATTGCACAGGATTTATTCATCGTCAAATGCGCCTGTAAAGCGCGAAATGTGCAGTTCCTGCACAGAGCCTACAGCCATATCGATTGCACAGGACTGTAAACCTTCTCTCTGGCATCGTCAAGGCTGCTTCTTTCTATTATCAGCCCTTGATTCTTGAGCTCATCTATCGCGCTTTGTACAGTCCTTCGGGGAAGCCTCGACATCTCCATGATCTGAACCTGGTCTATAGGATGTCTTGTCTTTATAATGAAATAGACGAATTTTGCCCCTGGTCCTCCTTCGGGCTCTTTGCGCAGGTAAGACACACTGAAGGATGCCTTCGTAGGGAATCCCCTCCTCTGTGATTCTATTGACGATACAGCGTCGACATGGATCTCTGCAAGGTTCACCCTCTGGCCAAACTCTGCAATCAGGGCGGACTGTTGATGCTCAAGCGGCGCTTCAAAGATGAAAGTGTTTGGAGGGAATTTTGCAGTAAGCGCCCCCACAAAGTTCCACTTGATTGCTCCCTTTTCATCATATATGCCAACGTTGACACCCTCGTTGGCTTCAAGCACAACCTTGTCTGAACCTAGCTTGACTGCCTCCTCCACCTTGGCAGTCACGGTATCGATGGATAACTGGTGGCGCGGGTCTTTCTTGCCCACCTTCCATTGAAATTCAAGGTTCTTGGCTAGAATAGCATCAGTGATCTTTTTCTTTTGCTCAAAAGTCAGGTCAAGACTGTTCTCTCCAATTTCTATTATATCAAACCCGATGGTGGCTGCGGCAGCTACAAACTTGTCAAACGCGTTTTCTGCTACCATGTATTCAGAAATGGTACTGCCTGTAGAGACTTTGACGCCAAGGTCTTGGTAAAATTTTATCTTTCTCTGCAATACCGGTTCCGGCAGTATAAGAGGGAGAACACCGTAGATCTTGACCGCATCGACAAAAGGGGCTAAAGCTTCAAAGTTCTCCTTGTCAAGGCCCTGTAATTTGTCAATGACATAGGTCCTCCCTTCCTTTCTCGGCTTTTTGCCATCTACCCGGTTCTTGGCGTAATCTTCAAGCAATTCCGTACATGCATACGCAGTTTATGCGCCTATTTTGGACTTGCTAACTATGCGGATTCTGCACTTTGGCGTCGATTTCTACTAGAAATTTGCATGTATCTTGCATTTCTTGCATCTTCAGGAGCAGTATTAGCCCTAACAGCCGGCGAAATAACGCATGAACAACAAGCTAAAGTTGAGCATCGCTGCAGCTATAATAGTAGCGGTCATTGCTACATCGGTGCCGCTACTTGCGATATCTGGCGGTAGTAAGAATATTGCAAGCAATAACAACCCAGGAACTACTCTTGAATCTACACAGCAAAAGACGATAAGGATAGGATATTTTCCAAATATCAATCACGCGCAGGCAGTTATTGGCCTTGGCAACGGCGACTTTCAGAAGGCTCTTGGAAGTAACATTAAGATAAAAACACAAATCTTTAACGCTGGCCCTTCTGCCATCGAAGCGCTGTTTGCAAACCAGATAGACGTGAGCTACATCGGTCCCAACCCAGCAATCAATGGTTACGTCCAGTCTGAGGGAAAAGCATTAAGAATCATTTCAGGTGCAGCCAGTGGTGGCGCCGTATTTGTTGTCAGAAACGATGCTGGGATTAATTCGGTGAAAGATTTTGCCAACAAGAAATTTGCATCTCCGCAGCTTGGCAACACGCAAGATGTTGCTTTGCGCAAGTACTTGCTCGACAATGGCTACAATACAAAAGACAAAGGGGGCAACGTGGAAGTGCTGCCTGCCAAGAACGCCGATATTGTTACATTGATGATAAAGAAAGAAATTGATGGTGCGTGGGTTCCTGAGCCTTGGGGAGCTAAACTGGTCAAAGAGGCGAATGGAAGAATATTCTTGGATGAACGAACCCTGTGGCCTAATGGAGAATTTGTGACAGCACATATTATAGCCAGAACAGACTATCTGGAAAAGAACCCTGATGTCATAGAAAAGCTGATCAAGGCGCACATTGACGAAACAAACTGGATAAACTCCCACCCTGATGAGGCACGTAAAATCTTTAATGAGCAGCTTCAGATTTTAACAGGTAAGACGATCCCAGATGACGAATTCATGGATGCCATGTCTCGATTAAAACTCATTTATGACCCTGTAAAGACTTCACTATTTGAATCTGCCAATGCCACTTACGAAATAGGCTTCTTCGAAGAAAAACCGGACCTCTCAGGAATCTACGATCTGAACATTCTCAACAAGATCCTGCGAGAAAGAGGGCTACCTCAGATTACGTAGCTTCCGTTCATCTTTTTATTTAGTTTCTAACTTTCCAACCCGGCTTCGTGCAAAAAGCGGCTTATTTACATTCAATTAGGATCGCAAGTTCGAGGTTTTGTATTCAATTTCTGACTCCTTACAAAACCCTAAAGTCCGTAAATCTTATTTTGCGCTGATGATGACAACACCAATCAGTTTTGACAGATAATTTTGGGTTCTTTCGTTAACTATGCCAGATCGGCATCGAACGCGCAAGTATTGCGTCTTTGAACTCAATTATATTCACTGCATGTGCATGACACTGTGCGATGGCTCAAATCGAACAGATGTATGGCAAAAACGTAATTCTGGAACTGAAAGAGGTCTCCAAGACCTTTCTGCAGTCAGAGAAAAATGATAGCGGCCCTACACGACGCCATGTCGTGCTGGATAGGCTAAATTTGCGCATAAGAGAAGGCGAATTTGTCACAATAGTGGGCACTTCTGGATGCGGCAAGAGCACCCTTTTGAACATAATAGCAGGCCTGGACGCGCCTGATTCTGGCCTAATTTCCGTCAAAAGCAATAATAACAAAAACATAGGAAAAGCAGAGAGGGTTGTCATATTTCAGGAAGGCGCCCTTTTTCCCTGGCTGACGGTCACGGACAACGTCGAGTTTGGACTAAAGATCGCCAGAATCCCAAAAGAGCTCAGAAAAGAGATCGCAAGTAATTTCATAGATATGGTTCATCTGACAAGATTTGCAGATTCATACGTATACCAGCTTTCCGGCGGCATGAAGCAGAGGGTCGCCATTGCACGGGCATTGGCGCTTGACGCACAGATTCTGCTGATGGATGAGCCTTTTGCAGCGCTTGACGTGCAGACGCGGGAGATTTTACACGAGCAGCTGCTTCAGATACACAAATCGACTGGCAAAACGATCCTGTTTGTCACGCACAACATCAACGAAGCCGTCCAACTAGGAGATCGTATCATACTCCTTTCGCCGCATACCAGAAGCATAAAGAGGGAAATTGTGATAGACTATCCAAAACCCCGCGACATTGAAAGTCCAGAGATAAGCGCAATCCGTAGAGAACTTTTGAATGAGCTACAGGAGGATTTCAGATTTGCAAAAACTCATTCTTGAAGCGAGGAAACAGAAACATCGGATAGATACGACTTATATTGCCAACACTTTCCTTTTCCTGGCCGCGTTTGTAGGAATCTGGCAGCTTGTCTCAAACATCGGAATCTTCCCATCTGTACTCATGCCTACCCCTGCAAAGGTAGTAGGGACGATCGCTCGCCTGGTAACCGACTCTTCTCTAGTAGTCGGTATCGGGGTGACTATGTGGAGGCTTATTGCAGGCTTTGCGATGGCTGTTGGAATAGGTGGCATAGTTGGACTAGCAATGGTAAAGTTTCTGGGCTTTGGAAAAACCATGAGCTCCTTTGCAGTTGGACTACTCACATTTCCAAGTATCGCGTGGGTGCCGTTTTCAATACTCCTGATAGGATTCAACGACTTCGGGATACTCTTTGTAGTAATCATGGCGTCAGTTTTCTCTGTAATGACATCAACCTACAGCTCCATTCGCAACGTGCCTCCTATTTACATACGGGCTGCCAAAAACATGGGAGCAAAGGGATTCACGTTGTTCAGGTACGTCATGATTCCTGCCGCAACTCCTTCGCTAATTATGGGCATAAGGCAGGCTTGGTCGTTTGCATGGCATGCTTTGATAGGAGCGGAGATACTGATAACGACCCTTTACGGGCTCGGTCACGTCCTTCACGTAGGCAGGGAATTCAACGATATGAGCCAGATAATCGCGGTTATGATAGCCATCTTTGCCATAGGCTTGCTTGTTGATCGACTAGTGTTCATGAGGCTTGAAGAAAAAGTAAGGGCTAGGTGGGGGCTAAATCAGCACAACGAGTAGAATGTTGTATATAATATTACACCCGGTCTGGCTGCATCTTATTATGCAACAAAACCGAAAGATAATTACTCCAACCACTATCAAGAATATACCTTGCAAGATGGTAGTTTTTCACCATTGTTGAGAGCATGTAATCGTTCCAAGAATATTACGTCATATCGTTTTGAATACTCTGTGGATAGCTTGTACAGAAAGTTATTGTGCTTATTCATAATATGCTCATGTAGTATCTGCAATCTAATCTTCGCCTTCTTCCAGTTGTTAGAGCCTTTCAGTCTTCGAGATAGCACTCGTCCAGCTCGCCTCAATGGCCTTAAGTCATTGTTCAGAAATAATGGATTATCGATTGAGTTATTGTCAGAGTCATGACAGAACTTAGTAATGCCAACATCAATACCGACTGTGATTCTTGAAGGTTTACAAATTGAAATATTGGTTTTGCTGATTGGCAAGTGACAATTGCATACCACTTACTATTATGTCTCTTGACTGTCACCTGTTTGATATTGAATGGTTGCCTATGCAATCTTATTTTGATATGTCCTATCTTTCACAACCACAGTCTGTTATTTTCTATCTTGAATCACGACTGGTTGTATGTAAACGAATTGTATCCTTCATCAGTCAGATAATGCAATCTCCCAACCCTATGCCCATTCTGTTTCAAGGCTTTTAGAACCTTGTTTGCCGAGTATGTCTTGTGTATAACCATTTGTAACATCTTACTATGGTAATTACGTAGAAATCGTTCCTCTCCCTTCAGCTCTGTCAATGCAAACTGCATGTCTTCTAATGAGAGATTCTTGTCAAGAAAGTAATTGTAAACCCACCTGCAACCATCAAGCGCTTCTACAAGCTGTTTCTCCTGAAATACGGTAGGATAAAGGCGAAACTTGTAGTTACGTAACAGCAATCAAACATGCATTAGAAACTAATATATGCGACGACTCCTCGATCGTGCAAAGATAGTAGACTTTTTGCCACCAACACTTTAAATAGTGTTTTTTGCCTTCACGCCTTGTCTAACTGAATGAAAAGAGACTATGACATTATTGTAGCAGGCGGCGGTCTTGCCGGCCTTATTGTGGCAACGTCGGCGGCATACTATTCTCACCAGTCGTTAAAGATTCTGGTCATCGATAGAAACGCGATTCCTCAACAAGGCAAAAAGACGGTTTCTGGCTGGGTATGCGGCGATGCGGTGGGCAAAAACACTGTTGACTATATGACAGAGAGGATCAAGATAAGCTGGGGCTACCCGGAGATCGAGCACCCAGTCAAGGGCGTGATCGCGTATTCGCCTGATCATGAGACAGGCATTTCGTTTGATGGCGAGGGCTATATCCTAAACCGGCGGCTTTTGCCTCAGAGGCAGCTAAAGGATGCCACAAAGGCCGGCGTCGAGATAAAGGAGCGGGTAGCGCTTCGCTCGCTGATAGTAGAAGGCAACACTGTAATTGGAGTGGAGGGCGACGACCTTGATAACAAGACGGTATTCAAAAAGACCGCAAAATTGGTAATTGATTGCACTGGCGTAACCTCTGTATTGCGAACAAACCTCCCGATCAAGTCATTCATCCAGCGCAGGATCAACCGCGACGACCTTGAAGCCACCGGTCGCTACATCTATAACTTCGACCTTGCATATGACGACAAGACCTTTTTCGACCCTGACTATTGCATAATCCATCTGGATCAAAAGCTCGCGCCAGGTGGCTATGGCTGGGTCTTTCCAAAGGGCAAGAGCAAGGTTAACATCGGACTTGGAGTGCAGCAAAAGGCGTTTGATATGCGCAATAAGGCCATGGGAGTCCACCCTGATCTCAAGACGCTCATAGACGAATATGTTGAAGCGAATCCAGTGATCAAAAACCCACGCCTAGCAGACGGCGCTAGCGACGATGGCAACGCTTGGGGAACATGGCAGGTGTCAGTAAGGCGGCAAAATGACTGCCTTGTTGCGAACGGCTATATGCTGGTGGGCGACTCTGCATGGATGCCCAAGCCTCTCGATGCAGGCGGCATTGGGCCGGCGATAATCGCCGCCACAATAGCTGGCAAGGATGCTGTCGAAGCGCTGCAGGCTGGCGACACTTCCGAAAAGGGTCTGTGGAAGTATAACAAGCACTTCATCAATGACTATGGCTACAAGACTGCCGGGCTTGAAGTGTTCCGCAGAATGTTGCAGGGGCTGACAAATGAGCAGATCAACTATGGCATGAAGCACTTTTTGAGCAAGATGGACATTGACAAGATAACAAAGGGCGAGCATCCAGAGTTCAGCACCGTTGACAAGCTCGGCATGATGATAAGAGGCGCAATGAATAAGAAACTTGCAGAGGACCTGAGGTACTGCGCTAACATGAACAAAGTGCTGGTAGATCACTATTACAACTATCCTGAAGCGCCAGAAGGCTTCCCAGAATGGCACAAGACTCTGACAAAACATCTTGAAGAAGCATTTGCAAAATACAAGTAACCCTGCAGTCTGGTTGCCACAGAACAATAGAACAGAATAAATCCTGTCTGATACGTACACACTTTTTAGTAGTAATAATTATGACTGACAGTCCCAGCTCACCTTACGCAAGATTCCCAGTGCTGGAGACGATCGACATAAGGGAGGCGTCAGACATCAGACATGCGGTAGACAGGCTGATCGAATCCTATATCACACAGGTGCCAGAAGGCAAATTCAGCTACCGTATCCTCTTGCCAAGAGATCCGAAATCAACTGCGAAGGCAAAGCGGATAGGGCTTGCTTTTCAGGGCGAGTTCGTGCTTGGATTGCGGAAGCGCAACATCGTGCCAAGGGTGCGTGAGGTGCGCTACGTTCATGACGAAAGCCATTATGGTTGGCTGCTGGCAAACCCTGAAGTATACGAGCGGTTTGAAAGGAGAACAACAAGCTAAAAGTATCTGGCCAGTATCTCATCCAGCTCTTTATGGAACTTGATGTACAACTGCCTATTCTCACCGTCTTCAAGACTGGCCTTGCCCACCTTTTCGATGTCGCTCATCACCTTGTCAAATTCTGCCAACCCCTGACTTGCCTTTGATAGCCGGTTTGCAAGAAAGAATATCGATGAGAGCATGTAATTCACCTTGTCGCTTTCAAGCTCAACTTTCTTCGAATCTGGAAAAGCAGCATCAAGGCATTCCCTCAACTGCCTTGCTGAATGCTCCAAGCACTCTGCGCTGTCGTTGCAGGCCGCCGCTCTTTTGCCCCATTCTGCAATGCAGCCAGCTACCGCTTTTGAAAATTCGGTCACACTATTGCCGGATCAGACATCTAAAGATAAATGAGTTTCAGCTGCGCCTATCCAGACCGTCGATTGCATCAATGAGTGCCTTTCGCCTATTCTCCTCAGTGACGACTGCTCTGATGTCTTCAATGAGGATCCTTGCCACGTCCAGCTTTTTGCGCAAGCCTGACACGATGTTGTCATAGACTGCAAAGGGATAGATCGCGTTATAGATCTCTTCCATTGTTGCAAACAATTTCTCGGCGTCCTTTTCGTTGCCAGATCGCATCCTGTCATACACAAGGCGCTTTATCTCACCGACACAGTCAAGAAGGCCGGTAAGGTAGGATGGCCCTGTGACGTCTAGGTCCTGCATACTAGGGATAGGTGTGTTCTCCATCACTGCCCTGAGCGCGTATGCTTCGACAAGCTCTTGTTCTGCCACCGAAATATAGCGGTAGAGGTCTTCCTTTGCATATTTGCGAAACTCTTCAAGCATCGTCTTTGCTTCTTCCATCTTGCTCTTTGCGTCATCTATTTGGCCGTGGTGCAATGCCACTATTGACTTGCTGCATGACATCACCACATCACGTGTACCCTTGATCAGTTTTTCACGCCTCTCCTGCACGTCCTTGAGGCTTTTGTCTATTACTTCAAGCGATCTTTGTATGTCTGACATATGGTTATGGAGTTGGCAGTTTTCAGTGAACTACTATCGGACTTGTCCGATAGCCTCTTCTTGTTCCTGCTTCAGCGACCGCTGTTGTACGATCTCTACAGGCGTGTAACTTCCCGGCGTTCCACCGGTAGTAGCGGAGCAGTAGTAATAGCAACAACAACGACAACATCATCAGCGATTCCCGCCCTCGCTTAAGGATGTTGGTTGCAGCGTTGTAGTCCCTGTCAAGTACTGCTCTGCATTTTGGACATGAATGCGTTCTTACAGCCAATGACTTTGGTACGGTATGCCCACACCTTGAGCAGTCAACCGAGGAATATGCAGGCTCTACTTCAACAACGCGGTTGGCCTTGTACTGCAGCATATTTTTAAAAGTAGACCAGC
>FWWM01008539.1_pt1 | contig 15461 bp, 15 predicted proteins | sample 2228351 | NCBI WGS metagenome assembly FWWM01 (sample SAMEA103939774, study PRJEB20133) | metagenome | reverse complement strand
GGCATCGTTGGTGTTCCCCGGCCACGTCCAGCAACGCACCGGGATGCCTTGTCGGGTCACCGCCAGGCCGACCACGACCTGGGCCCGATCCGGCCGGTGGTCCTTCGAGTGGCCCTGCACCCGAAGTGGAGGGTCGTTGACCACCTGGGGACGAGGCCGGGTCGGCGCCGGCCCCAGCCCCGCATCCGCCGCCTGCCACCGCTGCTCGCGCTCGAGCCGCTCCTCGTCGTCGTCCTCCATCTCGAAGTACAAGCTGGTGGTGTCGTACAACAGGAGGTCGACCTCGAGGTTGAACAGGTCGGCGGTCGCGAAGAACGCGGCCCGCTGCAGCTCCTCCTCGGCCCCGAGCAGCAGGTCCATGGCCCGGTACAGCGCCTCGTCGTAGGTGTCGGTCGGCACCCCGGCCGCCGCGACCGAGGTCTCGAGCCAGTCGGGAAGTGCGTGCTTGGCGCACGGATCAAGCGCCCGGTTGGCAACCATGCCGAAGATCGCCCCTTCGACCCAGGCGGGGAGCTTCACACCGTGGCTGGCTGCGACCTGGCGAAGATCACGGTCGATCCCGAGCCGCTCCGCAAGCCCCGCAGCAGCCAGGCGGCGCCCATGGGCCGGCCCTCGATGAAGCGGACCGGCTCGCCCTCCACCGCCGAGGTCGCCGCCCGAAGCTCGTCCTCGGGACCCAGGAAGCGGGTGATCCAGCGGACGAGCCGGCGCAGCGCCTCGAGGTCGACCTCCTCGCGGCGACCGAAGTTGAAGAGGATCTCGGCCTTGGGGGTCTTGGTCTTGGGATCGCCGCTGTTGTGCGCGAGCTGGACGTAGGAGACCTGGGAGCCGTCCTTGGTGGTGCGGGAGGTGATGCGCAGGTACATGACGACAGAACAGGCGTACCAGCCCGCCCTTGTCAATCCCACAATCCCAACACGTGCGCCTACGCCTTGCGAGCTCCTCAAGCCCCCGTACGAGGGTCAACACCCCACAAATGCGCCACTTGCGATTTCGGATGGGGTTCGCGTGTGACTTTCGGTGTGGAAGATGGGCTTTACCGTCCAGCGACAACCATGGGAGTGCCGCCGACCTTGCCCCGCGCACCAATTCCACGACACGCTCGCTGAGGGCGTTCTTCGGAGCGACGACGAGCATCTCGGCCAGCGGCCCCTTGCCAGGGGCGAGGGGGTGGCGTAGAATGCGTCTCCCGCCCAGGCGGGGAGCTGGAGGCAGGCGATGAAGTCCGGGATCCATCCCGCGTATCACGAGGTGGAAGTCAAGTGCGCGTGCGGCAATACGTTCAAGACGCGCTCGACGAAGAAGGAGATCCGGCTGGAGATCTGCTCGGCGTGCCACCCGTTGTTCACCGGCAAGCAAAAACTCGTCGACTCGGCCGGGATGGTGGAGCGCTTCCAGCGTCGCTACGCCAGGAAGCGCTCCTCCTAGCGCGCTGCTGCGAACGTTCCGGCGCCGGGGCCTCCCAGCTCCGGCGCCTGACCTTTCCAGGCCGGCAGCACCCGCTGGGATGGCCGGATTTGCCGGCGGCGGCATCGAAAGGTAGGCTTGGCTCGTGAAGGGAATGATCGACAAGCTCGAGGACGTGTCGCGCCGCTGGGAGGCGCTGCGTCAGCAACAGGCGGACCCGGAGATCCTCGCCGACCGCAAGCGGCTGCTCGAGGTGAGCCGCCGGATTGCCGAGCTCGAACCCATCGTGGAGGCCTTTCGCGACTACGACAGGCTCCTGACCCGCCGCCGCGAGACGCGGGAACTGCTTGCCAGCGAGGAGGACGTGGAGCTGCAGCGCCTCGCCGAGGAAGAGCTGGCCGAACTCGATACCGCCATCGAAGCCAAGGAGCGAGAGCTCATGCTCCTGCTCCTCCCCCAGGACCCCAACGACCGCCGGAATGTGGTCCTGGAGGTGCGCGCCGGCACCGGTGGCGAGGAGGCGGCCCTGTTTGCCGGCGAGATCCTGCGCATGTACAGCCGCTACGCCGAAAGCCGCGGCTGGCGCGTCACCGTCACCGACCTCTCGGAGGCCGAGCGCGGCGGCGTCAAGGAGGCGGTGGCCATCATCGAAGGGGAGGGCGCGTACTCGCGACTCAAGTACGAGTCCGGGGTGCACCGGGTGCAGCGCGTCCCGGTGACCGAGGCGTCCGGGCGCATCCACACCTCGGCCGCCACCGTCGCCGTCCTGCCGGAGGCGGACGAGATCGAGATCGACATCGATCCCAAGGAGTTGCGCATCGATACGTTCTGCTCCTCTGGCCACGGCGGCCAGTCCGTCAACACCACCTACTCCGCCGTGCGGATCACCCACCTGCCCACCGGCACGGTGGCGCAGAGCCAGGACGAACGCTCGCAGATCCAGAATCGCGCCAAGGCCATGCGCGTCTTGAAAACGCGTCTTCTGGAAGCACGGCGAGCCGAGCTCCACGCCAAGGAAGCCGCCGAGCGGCGCGCCATGGTGGGCAGCGGCGACCGTTCGGAGAAGATCCGAACCTACAACTTCCCCCAGTCGCGCGTGACGGACCATCGCATCGGCCTCACCGTCCACCGCCTGCAGGAGATCCTCGACGGCAACCTCGACCTGGTGGTGGAGCCGCTCATCGCCCACTTCCAGGCCGAACGGCTGCGCGCCGAACTGAGTTGACGGCCGTGCCCCCCCTCCTCCGGCGCCTCGTCGCCTCGCGCCTGCTCGCCGAACTGCGACTGGTGGCGAGTGGGGCGGCCATCGGTGCCGTGACGGGGGTGGCGGTGTCGGCCCTGGCCGCCGTCCGCCTCGATGCGCCAACCGCCCTCGACCGCGTCACGGTGGCGGTAAGCGGTCTCGGCTACGGTTTCTGGGGAGGGTTGTGCTTCACCGCAGGTCTCGCCCTCGCGGCCCGCCGGGCCACGCCGCAGCCGCCCGTCAGCTCCCTGGTCCGGGCGGTGGTGGTGGCCGCCTGTGTGACGGCCGCCCTGACCATGCTGGCCATGCTCGCGGGTCTCGCGACCATCGCTGCCGTGGCCGTGGGGGTCGTCGCCGGTACCGTGGCCGCCCGGCTCGCCTTCCCCGCCGTCAAGCTGCCGTGACCACTATCGCCGATCTTCTCGACCACGCCACCGCCCTCCTGGCACCCACCGGCAGCACCTCGCAGCGGCGGGCGGAGGCCCGCTTCCTCCTGGCACGCGCCCTCCACCGGCGGGAGAGCTGGCTCTTGGCCCACGGCGACGAGGCGGTGGCAGACGAGGTGGCCGCGCGGTTTCTCGCCTGGGTGGCACGGCGGGCCGCCGGCGAGCCGGCCCATTACATCGTGGGCACGTGCCCCTTCATGGGACGAGAGTTTCTCGTGACGCCGGCCGTGCTCATCCCGCGGCCCGAAACGGAGCTCGTGGTGGAGGCTGCCCTGGCCAGCGACCTCCCGCCCGACGCTCGCATCCTCGACGTGGGTACCGGCAGCGGCTGCATCGCCATCACCCTCGCCCTCGAGCTGCCAGGTCGGCTCGTGGTCGCCACGGACCGTTCCCCGGCCGCCCTGGCGGTGGCCCGGGCCAACGCCCGCCGGCACGCGGCGCCCCTCCACCTGCTCGCCGCCGATCTGGCGGGCCCCCTGCGCAGCACCTTCGAGCTGGTGACCGCCAACCTCCCCTACGTGCCCAGCGAGGAGCTGCCGACCTTGCCCCCGGAGGTGCGGAATCACGAGCCCCGCCTGGCCCTGGACGGGGGTGGCGACGGCCTGGGCCTCATCCTGGCTCTCCTCGAGGCGTTGCCGCGCCTGCTTGCCCAAGGGGGCCGTGCCATCTTCGAGCTCGGCGACGGTCAGGCGGATGCCGTGGGCGAGGCAGCACGCCGGCTGGGACTCGTGGAGCGGCAGCGAGTTGCGGACGCGGCGGGCGTGGCGCGGGTGCTGGTCCTCGGCTCGCCCGGCTAACCGCGCAGGGCTTCCACTGGCGTCAGCCGGGCCGCGGCGCGCGACGGAAAGACGCCAGCAAAGGCCCCCACCGCCACGGCAAAGGTAATCCCGAGGGTCAGGCCGAGGGGAGAGACGGGCAACCCTGCCTCGAAGAACGGTGACAGGGCGACGGCCAGCGCCGCGCCGAGACCGCAGCCGACGAGGCCGCCGAGGGCGGAGAGCGACACCGACTCGACCAGGAACTGGGTGAGGATGGCCCGATCGGAGGCGCCGATGGCCTTCCGCAAGCCGATCTCGAACAGGCGCTCGACGAGGGAGATCTTCATCACCGAGTAGATCCCCACGCCCCCGACGAGCAGGGAGATCCCCGCCATGGCCGCGAGCACCACGGTCCAGTTGCGGAGCAGCTTGGTGATCTCCTTGCTCACCTTGAGCATTTCCGAGGCCACGTCCTCGACCCGGAAATCCCCCACGCCGGCGTGGGAGCGGCGCACGAGCCGCTCGAGCTCGGTCTTGACGGCCGCGAGCTCCTCCTTGCGGTCGGTACGGACCATGAGCACACCCACGCGCTGCCCCCCGCGCATGTACGCCCGAAAGGCTGACAGGGGAACGAGCACGCCGTTCATCTCGCGCCGGCTCCAGCCGCCGTCGTTGGCCATCCGGTTGCCGATGCGCCCCTCGACGCCGATGACGCGGAAGATGTCTCCGCCGATCTTCACGTCTCTGCCCACTGGATCCTGGGAACCGAACAGCTTGTCGGCGAGCTCCGCGCCGAGCACCGCCACCTTGCGGCGCTCCCGCTGGTCCCCCTCGGTGAGCCAGCGCCCCTTGCTGACGGTCCGGTTGCGGACCACCCCGTAGGAAGGGGTCACGCCGTGGACACGGGCTCGTAGCTGTTGCCCCTCCGCCGAGACGACGGACTCGGTGGCGTTCATGGCCGCCACGTGCTGGAACGACTCGCCCCACGTCTCGAGGACATCCACGTCGCGCACCGAAAGGCCGCGGGACTGGAAGAGCTTCTTGCGCTCCACCGGATCGTCGGGGGGGCGGTAGGTGACGAACATGACGCCGTCGTAGCCGAGGCCGTGGAAGCCTTCCCAGACCATCACCTTGATCCCCTCGATCAGGGTGACCATGATGACCACCGCCATGGTGCCGAGGATGACTCCGACGAGGGTCAAGGCGGAGCGCAGCTTGTGGGCCCACACCTCGCTCAGGGAAGTGCGCACGGCTTCCCAGAACGCCACGGTACCGCCTGCACGAAGGGCATCCTCCCCTACGCCGCTGCCCATCCCTACCCTCACTCGTACCTGAGCGCCACCACCGGGTCGAGCCGGGCGGCTCGCACGGCCGGGGCGAAGCCGAAGACGATGCCGACCGTGGCCGCGCACGCCACGGCGGCAAGGATCATGGTCGGGGTGAGCACCGCCGGCTGGCCAATGAGGTACGCCACACCGTGGACGAAGGCCACGCCGAGGAGCAACCCCGCCACCCCGCCGAACCCGCTGACGATGACGCTCTCCACCAGGAACTGGACGCCGATCTGCCACCCCTTGGCACCGATGGCCTTGCGGACCCCGACCTCGCGCATGCGCTCGCGAAAGGAGGCCAGCATGATGTTGGCGACGACGATGCCCCCCACCACCAGGGCGATCACCCCACAGGCGAGGAAGGTGATGTCGTACACCCTCCCCTCCTGATCCATGCGTTCCAGCCGCTCCTGCCGATCGTACACCTGGAAATCCTCGCCACCGTGGCGGGCGAGGAGCAGCCGCCTGAGGGCCGGGAGCGCTTCCGTGTGGGCCTCCCGCGAGGCCAGGCGGAGGACGATCTGGTCGACCTGATCGCTCCCCGTGCCGACCTCCCGGGCGAGCATGGCGGTGGCCGGCACCAGGATGACCCGGTTCATCCAGCCAAGGGCGTTGTAGTCGTTGGCCTCGTTCCAGTAGAACTCTCGGTACCGAAGCACCCCTACCACCCGGTACGCGCCTCGTCCCAGGGCGATGCTCTTGCCCAGGGGGTCGTCGGTGCCGAAGAACTCCCGCGCCCGGTCGGCACCGAGGACGCACACCGCCGAGGCCAGCGCCATGTCCTCGTCGCTCATGCCCCGCCCCCGTTCGAGGATGAGCTCGTTGAGTTCGAGGTAGGAGGGGCCGGTGCCCGTGACCTCCCGGACCTGGGAACGCTGCGGGGTCCGGCACAGCAGGTTGCGGTTCACCTCGGGTTCGACGAGTTCGAAGCCCTCGATCCGGTTCCGGATGGCCTCGACATCCGCCAGGGTGAGCCCCCGGCTGGCCCGCTCCCTGGCCGAAGCCTGCACTGCCTCGAGCGGCTTCGGATAGACGATGACCTTCAAGGTGCCGCCCGACTCCTCGTAGTACTTCATGGTCTGGGCCCGACCGCCGGCCATCAACCCCAGCGACGCCACCACCGACGCCACCCCGAGGATGACGCCGAAGGTCTGCAGGACGGTCCTGCCCGCGTGGGCGCGGACATCGGCAAGGCCATCGGCCAGCACGGCGGCGAGCTTCACCGGCGTCCTCCGGCGGGGGAACGCCGCGACGGCACCGCGGGCCTCATGCCGCCCTCGCCCGGTCGCTCTGGATGCGGCCGTCGACGATCTGCAAGACGCGCCGCGCATGGGACGCGACGTTGGTGTCGTGGGTGACGATGATGACCGTCTGACCGACGGCGTTCAAGGCGTCGAAGACGTCCATGACCTCGGCACCGGTGGTCTGGTCCAGGTTGCCGGTGGGTTCGTCGGCCAGCAGCATGCGCGGTTCCATCACCAGGGCGCGCGCAATGGCGGCCCGCTGGCGCTGCCCCCCCGACAGCTCCGCCGGCAGGTGCCGCGCGCGATCGGCGAGGCCCACCATCTCCAGCATCTCCTGGGCGCGGCGTCGGCGTCGGGAGGCGTCGACGCCGGCGTAGAGCAACGGCAGCTCGACGTTGCGCAGCACCGACGCCCTCGGAAGCAAGTTGAAGTTCTGGAACACGAACCCGATAAATCGGTTGCGCAGCGAAGCAAGGCGCCCGGACGAGAGCCGGGAGACGTCCTCGCCAGCCAGGCGGTAGCTACCGCGGCTCGGCGTGTCGAGACACCCCATGATGTGCATGAGGGTGGACTTCCCCGAGCCGGACGGCCCCATGATGGCCACGTACTCGCCGGCTTCGATGGTGAGGTCGATGCCGCGCAGGGCATCCACGGCCACGGCACCGGTGTCGTAGGTCTTCCACACCCCTCTAAGCTCGACCAGCGGTTCGCCCACGGCGTCACCCCGACTGCGGCCGATCACGGCTAGCGCTCCTGCTCCCGCTTCTTGGGCCTGCTGGGATCCTCCAGCGCGACCTCCTCTCCCTCCTCCAACCCCTCGAGAATCTGGGTGTGCGAGATGGAGGAAAGGCCTGTGACGACGGGTCGCTCCTCGAAGTGGAGCTGCCACGCATCGCGCGGATCCGGTGTGGGCTTGGGGACAGCGCTCCCCTCCTCCGGAGTCGCCTCGGCGGCGCGGGACTTCTCACCCTTGGCCGGCTGAGCCTTCTTGACGTACACGACGTCGCCGCGCTCCCGGTGGAACACGGCCTCCACCGGCACGGCGAGGACGTCGGCGACGAACTCCCCCTTGATGGTGACGTTGGCCGTCATGCCGGTGCGCAGCTCCTTGCCCTGCGAATCGAGGGAAATCTCGGTGTCGAACACCTTCACCTGGTCCTGCAGCCGCGCCGCCGGGGCGATGCGCGACACCCGTCCCTCGAAGCGCACCTTGGGAAAGGCGTCGAGGGTCACGGTGACCGGCGCTCCCATCCCGACCTTGCCGATGTCCACCTCGTTGACCCCCACCTTGACGATCATCTTGGAGAGGTCCGCCACGGTGGCGATGACGGTGCCGGCGTTGAACGACCCGGCACCCGTCACCACATCGCCCAGCTCCACCTGCCGGCGGATGACCACGCCGTCCATGGGGGAGGTGATGTTGAGCACTTGCGTCTGATCCTGGTCGACGGGGATGCCGGACGCTTGCAGCAACTCCGACTTCTCGACGGCCGTCTCCAAGGTCTCCCGCGCTGCCTTGAAGCGCGTCTCCGCCGCCCGGTGCAGCTCGGCGGAGATGAGCCCGGCCCGCAACAGCTCCTCCTTGGCCCGGAAGTCCTTCTCGGCATCGGAAAGCTCGATCCGGGCCTGGTTCACCGCCCGCCGGACGCTGGCGAGGCTCTGGGCCTGGTTGACGTCGGGCTCGATGGCGGCGATGAGTTGCCCGCGACGAACCGAGTCCCCCTCGCGGACCGTCAGGGCGACCACCTTGCCGGAGAGCACCGATTTCACGTCCACCTTGACCTCGGGCTCCACCGTCCCCACCTCGGTGACCTGCACCTGCACGTCCCGCCGAGCGACTTTCCCCACCGGCGTGTCGATCTTCGGCGGTCCCGCCTCCCGGCTGCGCGCGTACAACCCCGCCGCTCCGGCCCCACCGAGCACCGCCACGGCTGCCAGCACCACCCACGTTCGACTGCGCTTCGTCATGGCTTCGAGCCTCCCACCGCCGCGTTTCGCCCCTGCACCGTATCTACGTGGAAAGGCCGACGAAGGTTCGCGCACCTTGACAGGGGAAGCGGCCGCGCAATACTGGCTGCCATGTGAGACGCGCATGAGAGGGGGGATGCCATGTCACGGAACGTCATTGCCACGGTCGTGACGCTGGGCTGGGCGGCCATGGCGGTGGGGCAGACGCGCCCCGCCGGCGACGACGCCCTCGGCACGCAACCGTACGACGCCTACGAGCGGCCTCAGGCCTGCGCCACGTGCCACGTGGACATCGCTCGCCAGCACGAGCAGGCCATGATGTCCCAGGCCTACACCCATCACTGGGACGAGATCGAGTACTTCGAACTGGCCGTCCCCCACGCCGCCAAGGAGCCCAAGGTCGCCGGCGTCAAGGCCGGCTGCAACGGCTGCCACGCGCCCCTCGCGTTCCTGGCCGGCGATGTCCCACCGCCCAGGCCGGCGGCGGGGAGCCGGGCCAACGAGTCGGTGTCCTGCGATCTCTGCCACACGGTGGTCGGCCATGCCGGCGACACACCGTTCAACTTCAACTGGATCACCGAACCAGGGAAGGTGAAGCAGGGCAACCGGCCGGGGCTCGTGAGTCCCCATCACGTGACCCGCGAGAACCCCTTCCTGCGCAGCGCCGCCTTTTGCGGCACCTGTCACAACGAGAAGGACCCATGGGGGCTGTGGGTCAAGGCCACCCACCTGGAGTGGCAGGAGGGCCCTCACGGCCGGGCAGGCATCGTCTGCCAGGACTGCCACATGCCGCCCGCGCCGGGGCGCTCGGCGCGCATGGGCTCGGAGCTTGCTGACGTGCGCCAGCACCTGTTCCACGGCGCCCATGACCCCGGCAAGCTTGCCGGTGTGGCCGAGGTGCGGATCCACCCCGAGACCCGCACGGCCGAGCCTGGGGACACGGTGCGGCTTACCGCCGTGGTCGTCAACGCCAAGGCCGGCCACAAGATCCCGACGGGTTCCGCCGAGGAGCGCATGCTCTGGCTCCACGTCACGGCGCGCGACGCGGCGGGGAAGACGTACCACCTGGCCGTCGACCGCAAGGGGTTCCGCGACGAGGAGTACACCATCGCTTCCGACACGGCGCGCGCCTACTTCGATATTGGCGACATCAAGGGGATCGCCGACTTCCCCGGCCTCGCGCGCGACGGCACCTATCCGACCCTGGCCGCGGGCGACCGGATCTTCCGCCTTCCCTACCTGGACCCCCAGGGGCGCATGACCATCGCCCAGTGGAACACGGCCGCCTTTGCCACCGACTACCGCCTCGCACCCCTGGAGGCGGTCGCCGAGACCTTCACCTGGAAGCTTCCTGCCAACGTGGCGAAGGGCGAGGTGACGGTGACCGCCGAGATCTACTACTCCCGCCTCGTCAACTCGGTGGCCGAGTTCCTCAAGGTGCCGCAGGAGGAGTGGGAGCCAGTCCTCGTCAACACCCACAGCACCACCTTCACCGTTGTCGAGTGAGGAGAAGCCATGCGAAACCAGCGCCTGTGCATCGTCCTGTGCCTCGCGGCCCTCGCCGCCGTGGTGATCGTCTCCGCGCGGCGCGCCGACGCCATCCCGGCGTTCGCTCGCAAGTACCAGTTCTCGTGCTCCACCTGCCATGCCCCGTTTCCCCGCCTCAAGCCCTTCGGCGAGGAGTTCGCGGCACGGGGCTTCCGACTGGAAGATCCGGCCCAGGAACCGAGCCGTGCCACGTACGAGGTCGGCGACCCGCTCCTCCAGCTTCCCCGTGACCTCCCCCTGGCCATGCGGATGGACGCCTACGCCTCCTTCAAGGAGGGGCGTCGCGCGACCAGCGACCTGGAGTGGCCGTGGGCCGTCAAGCTCCTCTCCGGCGGTCCCCTGTCCCGTTCCATCTCCTACTACGTCTACGGGATCCTGGAACGGGGCGAGTCGGTGAAGCTCGAGGACACGTTCCTCCAGTTCAACGCCGTCCTCGGCCTGCCGGTGGACCTCACCATCGGCCAGTTCCAGGTCTCCGATCCCCTCTTCAAGCGCGAGCTGCGCCTGGAGCGGGAGGACTACGAGATCTTCAAGCGGCGGGTGGGCATCATCCCGACCAACCTCACCTACGACCGGGGCCTCGTTCTCGCCTGGCACGCCCCCCTCGAGCTCGACGTGCTGGTGGAGGTCGTCAACGGCAACGGCATCGAGGCGGCCGTCGACGACACCTTCGACGACAACACGTACAAGAACACCGCCCTTCGTATCGCCCGTCAGTTCGGTCCCCTCCGCCTCGGCCTCTTCGGCTACCAAGGTCGGGCCGAGGGCCACGGCCACCGCAACTCGCTGCGCTACCTCGGACCGGACCTGGTCCTCGAGCTGGGCGAGAAGTGGCAGCTCAACGCCCAGGCGCTCCAACGGACTGACAGCGACCCGTTCCTCGTCGGCCATGGCGGCCGCAAGTACGTCACCAAGGGTGGTTTCGGCGAGCTGCTCTTCTTCCCGCACGGACAGGACGGGCGCTGGGTCCTCGCCCTCCTCTACAACAAGGTCAACTCCGACGATCCCGCGGCCCGCTACGAGAGCTTCGCCCTCACCGGCAACTACCTGCTGGCCCGCAACGTGCGGCTGGTCGTGGAGGGAGCCCGCGATCTCGAGCAGGACGCCAACCGCCTCTCCGTTGGCGTCGTCACCGCCTTCTGAAGGGCCCCCGACCTGGGGAGGGTGCGTCGAACGTCGCCGGTCAGAGGAAGCGTTCGAGGCGCGCCTGGTGGAGGGCCGCCACGGCTCGCCCCAGCGATCGGTGGGGAACGAGGAAGTGCTGCCGGTCGAAGCTCGCAAAAACGAAGGCGGGCACATCGATTTCGGCGAGAGCGCTCGACGCGGCGGCCAGCATCGCGGCCGCTCGATGCCCGGCGCTTCCCTCCACCGTCACGACCCGCCACCCCGTGCGGCTATCCACGACCAGCTCGGCCAGGGCGGCCACCGTCTCGGCGGGCGCGACGAGGGTTACCTCGTCCGCCCCCACGACCAGGGCCAGAGGTGCCCCGTCGGCAACTTCAGGCAGTCGCGTGCCGGGCGCGGCGCGCAAGCGCGCCACCTCGTAAGGGTGCGGCCAGAGACGGAGCACGAGACCGCGCCGCAGCATGTTACCCTCGCCACCCTTGGGGCGTCAGTAGGCGTCGAGGATGTAGTGGAGCGGGTTCTGCTTATCGCCGTCCCGCCACACCTCGTAGTGCAGGTGGGGACCGGTGGCCCGACCGGTCATGCCGACCTTGCCGATCACTTGCCCCCGGCTGACGCGCTCCCCCTCCTTGACCAGGAGACGGTCAAGGTGCCCGAACACCGTCACGTACCCGAACCCGTGGTTGAGCTTGAGGGTCTTGCCCAGGCCGCTCTCCCGCCCGGCCACCAGCACCACCCCGTCCGCCGGGGCCACCACGGGGGTGCCGTGGGCCACGGAGATATCGAGGCCTTCATGATAGGCCGGTCGGCCAGTGATGGGGTCGATGCGGGGACCGAAACCGTCGGTGATCACGCCGACGACGGGCGCGATGGTGGGGGTGTGCGCCAGGAGCAGGACCTGTTCGGAGAGGCGCCGTTCGACGGCGGCCAGGTGGCGGTCGAGGACCTCCTGCCGTTCGACCAGCTCCTCCGGCCCGCGGTGCAGTCGCTCGAGGGGACCGCCGCTGCCCACGGCGTTCCGCTCGACGTCCAGCGGTCCGGTCAACAACTCCCCCACCCCTGCCGCGATGGCGAGGGCCTTGGTGCGCTGCTCGAACTGACCGAGGCGCTCCTGCACCTGCGCCACTGTCTGCGCGAGGCGTTCGTTGGCTCGCTTCAGCTCGCGGTTTTCCCGGGCCAGGGAACGGTAGGCGGCGCGTTGTCGCAGGAAGGTGCCCGAGGCAGCCAGCGAGATCACCGAGAGGATGAGTACGGCGACACCGAGAACGGTGGCGATCTTGAGGGTTCGGGGGGAGATCTGCAGCTTGTAGACCCGGCCGTGGGTGTGTGGAACGACAATGATGGTGCTATGGCGCTTCTCCACCACTCGTCCTTCCTCCTCCTACAGGCCTGCGCAGAGGGCGCACCCGCGCCGCTTGCGTATCGGCATGCTTACCACAGAGGCACGCGCCCTGTCAACTCGCCCCCCTCCCCACGCAAGTTGCGACACACCATACGGATATGCGTTTCGCACCGGGACCCTCATGCAGCGCCCAGCGCCTGTTCCAGGTCGGCACGCAGGTCGTCGAGGTCCTCGCACCCCACCGACAACCGCACCAGCCCCGGGGTGATCCCCTGGCGACGCTGTTCCTCCGCCGCCACCCCCTTGTGGGTCATGGAGGCCGGGTGCTCGATGAGCGACTCCACGCCGCCGAGCGACACCGCCAGGGTGATCAACCGCACCGCGTTCATCACCCGTCTGCCGGCCTCCACCCCCCCTTGGAGCTCGAAGGCGATCATGGCGCCCGGCCCATCCATCTGCCGCCTCGCCAGCTCGAACTGAGGGTGCGAGGCAAGCCCAGGGTAGCGCACCCACTCGATGGCCGGGTGGCCTTCGAGCCACGCCGCCAGGGCACGGGCGTTCTCCTGCGCCCGTTCCACCCGCATGCCGAGGGTGCGGATGCCGCGCAGCACCAGCCACGCCTGGTGGGGATCCATGGTCATCCCGAAGCTGCCGGCCGTCTCGCGCAGTCGTGCCAGCATCGACGCCTCGCGGGCGACGACGATCCCCGCCACCACATCGGCATGCCCGTTCAGCGACTTGGTCATGGAGTGGAGGACGATGTCGGCACCCCACTCGAGGGGCCGCTGGAGGTGCGGGCCAGCAAAGGTGTTGTCCACCACCAGCGGCACCCCGGCCGCGTGGGCCACCTCGACGGCCGCGGCCAGGTCGACGAGATCGAGGGTGGGGTTGGCGGGGGTCTCGACGTACACGAGCCTCGTCTCGGGCCGGATGGCGGCCCGCATCCCGTCGAGATCGGGCGCCGCCACCCAGGTGGCCGTCACGCCAAAGCGGGCGAGGTGCCGGTCGACGAGGCCCCGGGACGGCCCGTAGAGCGGGTGCGTCCCCACCACGTGGGCACCGGCGTCGAGGAGGGTCAGGAGCACCGTGCTCACGGCCCCCATCCCCGTCGCTGCGCCCACCGCCCCGCACCCCCCCTCGAGGTCGGCCACGCACGCCTCCAGCGCCGCGATGGTGGGGTTGCCGAGGCGCGTGTAAATGAGCCCCTTCGACTCGCCGGCAAAGCGTGCAGCTCCCTCCTCGGCGCTCGGGAAGGCGAAGGTGGACGACTGGTAAATAGGCACCGACACGGCGCCCTGGTGCTGGGCCGGGTCGTGGCCGCCGTGCACCGCCTTGCTGTGCTTGCCGTCACCGAAACCGGACATGGTCCTCCCTCCTCACACCCGCCGCCGCGCCCCCCGGTCCTCGTAGAGCACCAGCGCCACTCCGACGAGCACCACGATGGCGCCAGAGACCATCACCACCGTCACCTGCTCGTCGAGCAGCCACCAGCCGAGAAAGAGCGCGACCGCCGGGTTGATGAAGCCAGACGACGACACCCTAGCGGCATCCCAGTGCCGCAACAGGAAAAAGTAGGCCCCGAACGCGACGCAGGAGCCGAACACCACGAGGAACCCCAGCCCCGCGAGCGACGGCACCGTCACGGGGCCGACCAGCGCCTTGCCGCGCAGGCCCGCAAGGGCAAGCAGCACGGCGCTGCCCGCCGTCATCTGCGCCACCGTCAACGCCAGCGGGTGGAAGGTCGAGCCGATCCGCCGCACCCACAGGGAGGTAGCGGCCCACACGACCACCGTGGACTCCACCACCAGGGCCGCCCCCAGTTCCACCCGATCGATGCGCCACGGTGCCAGCAGCATGGCACTGCCGGCGAGACCGGCCACGATGCCCAGCCACCCCAGCACCCCGAGTCGCCGTTCCCCGGGGATCAGGGGTTGGAGGAGGGCCGTCCACACTGGCGTGGCGGTGATCAGCAGCGCCGTGAACCCCGAGTCCAGCCGGGTTTCCGACCAGAACACCAGGCCGTTGCAGTAGCCGATGAACAGCACCCCAACGGCGAGGGGGCGCCACCAGCGAGCCAGGGGGCCGGCGAAGCGGACCCCCGCCGCCAGCGCCACCGGCAACAACAGCGCGACGGCCAGGAGGTAGCGCAGCCCGGCGTAGAAAAAAGGATCGAAGCTCGCAAGCCCCACCTTGATGGCCAGGTAGGTGCTGCCCCAGATCACGCACAACGACGCGTAGGCAAGGCCCAGTGCCAGGGGCGAAGCTCGTTCCACGCCTGCGCATCCTAGCAGAGCCGCGCTGCGCGCCAGCAGCACAAGGCGACGCGAGTTACACTCGACTGGTGCGGCGCAGGCGGTCGACCAGCTTGAAGTAGACGACGGAGCCCACAGACTTGACGGCCACGATCACCGGGTGCGGCCCGCCGAGACAGAGCTGGCAGTAGGGGTGCACCGGCCGGAAGCGGGAAAACCCCTCGAGGGCCGCCTGTACCGGCGCCGAGTCCAGGTAGTCGAGGAGCGAGGTTTCCTGGAAGCGAGCCGTGGTCGTGCGGCCGTTGTGGTCGGCGCAGCAAAAGGCGTAGTCACCGTTCCAGAGGATGGCCACGTGCTCGGAAATCCCGTGGCACACCCCGAAGCGGGCCGGGATCCACGGCCGTCCCCAGTCTCGCTCCGGCATGGGCCACTGGCCCACCGGTCGCGACGCCAGACTCAGGCGAGGGTGGAGCCGTAGCTCGTTGCGTCGCAGCACCCCCGTGCGCCGCACCGCCAGGCGCACGGCAGTGCGGTCCGGGGTATCGGGAAGCCCGGCGAGAAGCCGGCAGGCCCAGTCTTCGAGGAGCTTCCAGAGCTCGCGATTGTGTTCCACGAGCCGCCACTCCCTGCCGACGATCGGCAGGGTGAGTCGGGCCAGCGGCTTGGTGAGAAACTCCACCGACACGGCGGTGGCCGCCGGCGCCCTGAGGATGCGCTGGACCGCGTGGATGATCCGCCCCTCGAACTCGGCGTAGGAGAGCTCGCCTGCTCCGCGCAGTGCGAAGGACGCCTCGTCC
>FWWM01011188.1_pt1 | contig 15471 bp, 13 predicted proteins | sample 2228351 | NCBI WGS metagenome assembly FWWM01 (sample SAMEA103939774, study PRJEB20133) | metagenome | reverse complement strand
GTTTTGCGAAAAGCACCAAATCCCGTGCGTGACAGCTAAAGGCGATGTCCGCGCTTTGGCAAAAGAACAGCACTTGTCCATTGCTCAAGCGGCGCGGCGCGCTCGCTATCAGTTCCTCGCCGAAGTGGCGGAGAAAGTGGGTGCTGTTAAGGTTGCGCTTGGACACACCGCCAGCGATGGGGTGGAGACGCTACTGCTGAACTTGCTGCGGGGCACGGGCGTGGACGGGTTGCAAGGCATTCCCCCCATCAGCCCCTTGACGGTGCCCCAGCCCCTCTCGCGCCCTTGTTGGTTGGTGCGCCCCCTGATTTGCTGCTGGAGAGCAGAAACGGAGACTTACGCGCGGGTTTACCGCTTGCAGCCGCGCCTTGACAAAAGCAACTTGGATACCCGCGCGCCACGCAATTGGATTCGTTGGGAACTGTTGCCTTTGCTGCGAACGCGATTTGATAAAGTGGACTTCGCCCTTTGGCGATTGAGCGAACTGGCGCGGGACGAAAGCGCGCTGCTCAACGACCTTGCCGACGAGCACCTACAGCGGTTGCTCCTCCATGCCGACAGCGTTGCTCTGGCAGTGGAGCGAGAGGCTTTGCTGCGGTTGCCGAAAGCGTTGCAGCGCCGGCTCCTGCGGCGCATGGTGGAGCGGTTGGTGGGTCCGCTCAACGAAGTGAGTTGGGAACACATTGAGACAGCATTAGGCATCGTTGAACGGCATTCGCACAATGCTGCTTTCCACTTCCCCGACGGTTTGTTCTTGCAAGTGACAAAGGGCACCGTGCGGCTGGCACTGCTGACGACACGCAACGAGAATTTGTCCTAAACTTTGAAGTGGCGTCAGCACAAGTTCAATCGCTCGTCAGCAACGGGAGTGAGTGAAATAGCGATGAGAGGGTTCCGATGGCTTATCTTCTTCAGCCTTCTCTTCGGCTTGCTGGTCTATTTCGTGGTGCGGGAGCAAATGGGGCGCATCAGGGAACTGCGCTACGACGAGTTCGTGCGAGCCGTTGCTCAGCAACGGGTGCAGGAGGTGGAAATCAGTGGTTCTCGGGCTTTCGGCTTGATGGTGGATGGCACGCCTTTCACTGTGCAACTGCCTGAGCGGACGGAAAATCTGGAGAAGTTGCTGTTGGATCACGGGGTGCCGGTGCGTTTCCGCAGTTCCCCTATGAGCGCCGTTCAGTGGCAAAACTTTCTCTTCTCGCTGCTCTTTTTGGGGCTGCTCATCGGTGTGCTGTTCTTCGTGTTCCGCCAGATGCAAGCGGGCAACCAGCAAGCCTTCAACTTCGCCCGCAGCCGCGCCCGTCGCTACGACCAAAACCAACCGCGCGTCACTTTTGACGATGTGGCGGATTTGGAAGAAGTGAAGGAGGAGTTGCGAGAAGTCATTGAGTTCCTGAAGAACCCCCAGCGGTTCCAAGCGTTGGGAGCCAAAGTGCCCAAGGGCGTGCTGCTGATGGGTCCGCCAGGATCGGGGAAAACTTTGTTGGCTCGCGCGGTCGCTGGCGAAGCGGGAGTGCCCTTCTTCCATGTTAGCGGCAGCGAGTTCGTGGAGATGTTCGTGGGGGTTGGGGCAGCGCGGGTGCGCGACCTTTTTGAGCAAGCGAAAGCCAACCGCCCTTGCATCGTTTTCGTGGACGAGTTGGACGCAGTGGGGCGATTGCGCTTTGCGGGCATCGGTGGCGGTCACGACGAGCGGGAGCAAACCCTCAACCAACTGCTGGTAGAGATGGACGGGTTGGAACAAAACAGCGGCATCGTGGTCATCGCTGCTACCAACCGCCCCGATGTTTTAGACCCTGCGCTGTTGCGACCGGGACGCTTTGACCGACGCATCGTTATTGACCACCCCGACGCAAAGGGGCGGGAAGCCATCCTGCGGGTGCACATGCGCGGCAAGCCCATCGCCGACGATGTGGACATCCAAAAGTTGGCGAAGCAAACAGCAGGTTTCTCGGGTGCGGACTTGGCGAACATGGTCAACGAAGCGGCTATCTTGGCAGCGCGCAAGAACAAAACTCGCATTGAAATGAGCGACTTGCTGGAGGCGCTGGAGAAAGTTATCGCTGGTCCTGAGCGAAAAAGTCGGCTCATCACGGAAAAAGAGAAGCGGGTGTTGGCTTATCATGAAAGCGGACACGCGTTGGTCAGCAAATTGTTGCGGGTGGGAGAGGTGACGAAAGTCACCATCATCCCACGCGGGTTGGCGTTAGGCTACACTTTGAACCTGCCGCAAGAGGACCGCTACCTAATGAGCAAACAGGAGTTGCTGGACGAAATCACGGTGATGCTGGCAGGGCGCGCTGCTGAGGAGTTAATTTTTGATGAGGTCACAACGGGTGCATCCAACGACTTGGAGCGGGCAACGGAGTTGGCGCGGAGAATGGTTTGCGAGTTCGGGATGAGCGAGCGTTTGGGACCTGTAACGCTGGGGCGAAAAGCAGGACCTATCTTCTTGGGGCGCGACATTGTGGAAGACCGCAACTATAGCGAAGCCATTGCCAGCCAGATAGACAAAGAGGTGCGCCAAATCGTGGAGGAGTGCTATGAACGGGCGAAAAACTTGTTGCAAACCCATCGGCAGGTTTTGGATGCCATTGCCCAACGGTTGTTGGAGAAGGAGACAATAGATGGTGACGAGTTGGATGAACTGCTGCGTTCCATGGGCATTTCGGTGGCTGTAGAAGCCGGAGTTTCGCAGGGGGGTGATGGCAATGGCGCTCAATGACCCGTTGAGCCGCAGCCAAGCCCTCATAAAGGAAGCCGACCAATTCATGGCGCAGCAGAAATGGCAAAAGGCGGAAGAGCGCTTTCGGTTAGCCGTCCGCTACCTGTCCCGAAAGAACTTGCCTTCGGAAGCCGTCAAGCCCCTCTTGGTGCAAGCGTTAACGGGTTGGGCAGAATGCTTGTTGGAGCGGGGACAGTTTTCCGATGCAGCCCAAATTGCCCGCAAAACCCTCTCCCTCGCGCCCACTTCCGAGAAAGCCCAAGAACTGCTCTTCCACGCTTTGCTCAGAGCAGGACGTTTGGACGAAGCGCGCCGGCAAATTTGCACGCTGCTCCGCCAGCAGCAGAGAAATTGGCGGTTGCACCTTTGGGCAGCACAAGTGGAAGCAAAAAGGGACAACTGGAGAGAGGTCACTCGCCACATCATCGCTGCTTTGCGCCTCGCCGACAAAGAGGTAGCCCCGTATGAGTTGGCAGCGCAACTATTAGAGCAGCGGGGGGAAATCCAACGGGCTATCTTGCTGCTGCGGAAAGGTGTGGAAAAAGTTCCCCATTCGCCCTCCCTGTGGTTCACCTTAGGGCGACTGTTGCGCAGCATGGGACGGCACCGAGAAGCGTTGGATTGTTTTGAGCAGGTTCTGAAGTTGGAAGACGATTCCGCCGCTTTGCGAGAAATCATGGGCAACATCTGCTCCGAGTTAGGTTGGTTGGATAAAGCGTTGGAGCACGCCTTGCAAGGGTTGGCGCTGGAACCCGAAAACCCAAACCTGCTGGACTTGTTGGCGTTCGTTTACCTGCAAAAGGGACAACCGCGCGATGCCCTGCAGGCCCTTCAGCGGCTGGTGCGGTTGGTGCCTAAAGACCCGTTGGTGCATTTCAAGTTGGCGACGGTGCACCACCAACTGGGCAACTACGCCCACGCAGTCATGGCTTACCGCCGAACCGTTGACCTCGCCCCCGGCACAGAGTTGTCCCAGGAAGCCCAACACATTTTGGAAGTGATAGACCGCCAGCAATTGGAGCAGGTTTTCACCTTGAGCATGGAAGACCCCATCTTCCGAGCCAAATTAATGCGCAACCCGCAGCAAGCCCTGCAAGAGAAAGGATTTCTGCTTTCCGAAGCGTCGCTGGAGGTCATTTTTAACACCGACTTTTCCCAGTTGCCGCGCCGCCATGGGGCTTTACAGCGGCTCGTAAGTTAAATGCCCACAAACGCAATCTTCCGCAAAGGGGGATGCATTTCGTGTGGGAAGACCAGCAGGTTTACGATATCACCATCATCGGGGGCGGACCGGCAGGTTTGTTCGGGGCGTTTTATGCGGGAATGCGACAGATGAGCACGAAAATCATTGACGCCCTGCCACAGTTGGGTGGGCAGTTGACAGCACTGTACCCCGAAAAATTCATCTACGACATGCCCGGCTTCCCAAAAGTGCGCGCCAGTGAGTTGGTGCAGCGGATGGTTGAGCAAGCCATGCAATTCAACCCCACCGTCTGCCTTAACGAGATGGCGTTGCGCTTGGAGCGTCTGGACAAGAAACTGTTTCGCTTAACGACCAACAAAGCCGTTCATTACACCCACACTGTGCTGCTTTGCGTGGGTATCGGTGCCTTTTCCCCCCGACGGTTGGGACGCCCCGAAGTGGAACGCTTTGAGGGCAAGGGCCTTTTCTACACCGTCACCGACCTCAACGCTTTTGTAGGCAAGAAAGTGCTCATCGTTGGCGGCGGCGACAGCGCAGTGGACTGGGCGCTCACTTTGGTGCCCATCGCTGAAAAGGTTACCCTCATCCACCGCCGTGACCAGTTTCGCGCCCACGAACACAGCGTGGAGCAATTGAAGCAATCACCTGTAGAAGTGCACCTCTTCCACGAATTGGAGAGCGTGATGGGAAACGAGCGTCCCGAAGCCGCTGTCATCTTTCACAACAAAACGGGCGAGCGGAAAACTATCCCTGTGGACGCCGTGATTTTGGCGTTGGGCTTCACCACCAACCTTGGTCCCATCAAGGAATGGGGCTTGGAGATGGAAGGCAACGATATCAAAGTAGACCAACGGATGATGACGAACATTTCCGGCGTGTTTGCTGCGGGCGATGTGGCAACTTACCCTGGCAAAGTCAAACTCATCGCCACAGCAGTGGCGGAAGCAGCGATTGCTGTCAACCAAGCCAAGGTGTTTCTTGACCCCTCTGCCCGCCTGCAGCCTGCTTTCAGCAGCGTGGTGGGTATTTCGGGAACTAAGCAGTGAGCGGGTAGGTTATTGAGTTTTTTGCCCTTCTTGAGCCCCCTCTCTCTCCTGTGGCAAGCGGGGTATTGCTTCCGGACTGAGAGCGGGACCGGCTTTAAAGACGGGAGCAGCCGGGGGTGGCGTCATCCCTTCTTGCACCCTTGGCTTCTGCCACCACCAATAGATGCCGACCACCACTAACACGACCACGATGATAACGACGACAGCCACCCAGAGAGGCACTTCTCGCTGCAACATGGCTCATCGCCCCCTATTACGGGCACCCAACACCTTTCCCTCCTGTTTGGGTTGGTGGTGTCGTGTAGTGCCCCCACAGTTCTCGCCCTGGCGTTTTGTCATACAAAGGACCGCCGCCAGGGATGCTGGCATCAGGATCCCAAGGGACATTCCGAGCGGTTCGGCAATCCCACATGACAGGGTACCACTTGGCGTGACTGTCGGCGAAAACCATCATGGCTCCTCGCAAGTGGATGCGGCTAACATGCCACTGGGTCGCTTCAAGGCAGGCAGTGGTGAAGAGATCAAGGAGCCCTCCTGTAGGGTGCCTCCCCACGCCGCATTGCAAATCTTGCCACGAAGCGTGGTCGCTTCCTTGCGGACAGCCAGTTTCTGGATCTGTCCAACCGGCGCACCAAGGGGGGTTGGGTTTGCTGTCACCGACCAAAATGGTAGAGGCAGGCGCCCCAAACTCAGGCAATGCCCGCGTCGCTCCTTGACAACCTGCCGCATGACCCCAGTTGAAGCCGTAGCCACGATAGCGATTGAACGGGGTCAGTTCCGCCCCGGCAAAGGGATGGCGGCGGGTAGTCCTGGTCATCTGCACGCCCGTCTTGGAGGGACACATGAACATCTGCCAGTTGCGGGTGTAGGGGTGCAGCAAGTTGAACCAATAGCCCATCGTGATCCACGAGTCCGGGTCGGGTTGGGTGTAGACTGACCGAAACCCCATCGCATAAAGGAAGGAGTAAAACCACGGGAAGCGTTCGTCGTAGTCCTGCCCATACTGTTGGAACGCCATGCCGATTTGCCGCCCATTGCTCACACAGTTTGCCTGCCGCGCTTTTTCACGAGCCTGGCTGAACACGGGGAACAGAATTGCTGCCAAGATCGCGATGATCGCGATCACCACCAGCATTCAATCAAGGTGAAGCCGACACGGAACGGCCCAAGTGGGGAAACAACCCACATTGAGTTGCGCCACCGGGGTTTCATCATAACACCATCCCTCCTTGTTTACCCGCCCAAAAGCGGGTTGAGGTTAAGTGTTCGGCATCCCTCACTGTAACACAGACCACTGTCGGTGTCAATATCACAGGGAAAGACGACCGCAAACGACTGTTTTGCGCGCCCCGACGGGGCGGGTTACCAAGAGACCCGTCAGCCAGTGGGACCGCAAGAGGAACTGCTGCGGCTGCTTTTGGAACTGGTGGCGAAGAGGGACAAGCGCCGGCGGACCTCTGCGCTGCCACAGTTGGGACAACGAACTTTGCCCTCCTCCACTTCCCGCCAACTGACCAGTTCTTCAAACTCGTGACCGCACCGTTGGCATTGGAACTCATAAAGGGGCATAGAGCCATCACTCCTCCGTTTCCTCTTGCCGTTTGCTTTTGTCTTTGCGCGGCTCCACCGCGCACGAACTGCTCATTCAAGTTGGCACACCCAATTTGGGCAACAGGTAGGCTTGCAGGAACACCCAAATGCCCAGAAAGAGCAGGAACGCTAACACTGCATCCATTTCGCTTGCCTCCTTTTCAGTGCGCCACACTTTTAGAACGATGGGACGGTGGAAGGTAACATGCCCATCATTGCGCTGCTCACCGATTTTGGCACGCAGGACATCTATGTGGGGGTCATGAAAGGTGTCATCGCGGGGATTTGCCCCACCGCGCAAATCGTAGACCTGTGCCATGACATCCCGCCGCAGGACATCACGGCGGGGGCGTTGGCGCTGTGGGGCGCGTTCCGCTACTTTCCGCAAGGCACCGTCTTTTGCGCCGTCGTTGACCCTGGCGTTGGCACGGAGCGTCGTCCCATTGCTGTCCAAACGCCCGAGCACTTCTTCGTCGGTCCCGACAACGGGCTGCTGTGGTGGGCAATCAGCGAGAGCGAGATTGTCGCTGCCGTGGTGTTGACCAACCGAGTCTACTTTTTGCCCGTTCTCAGCCGAACTTTTCACGGGCGGGACATTTTCGCACCCGTCGCCGCTCACCTTGCCAACGGCGTTCCCCTGACCGAATTCGGTCCCGAGATAGACCCGTCTGAGTTGCACAAACTTCCGCCCTTGCGCGCCCATGTTACTGAAGACCGCATTTTCGCCCAGGTCGTTCACATTGACCGTTTCGGCAATGCCATTACCAACCTTCGGGAGGAAGACTTCGCTGCGTGGGTGGAGGGGCTGGGATGGCGTGACTGGCGCGCCTTCATTCGTGGAGCGTCCTTTGACACCATCTGTGCCACCTACGCTGACGCACCTGCTGGCTCCCTTCTGCTCCTCTTCAACAGTTACGGGTTGCTGGAAGTGGCTGTCAACAGGGGCAATGCTGCCCAGCAATTGGGTGTCCGCAAAGGTGATGTTTTGGAAATCGTGGCAAGCAGCGATTGAAGGGAGCATGGAGCAAGGAGCATGGAGTAGTTGGCGAACAAATGGCATGGTGGGTTTCCCAAAGGCTTTATCACACAAGCACCTGCGTTGGGACTGCGAAGGAGAGATGGGGATGCGAACTCGTTGCACCTGCTCAACCTTTCGCTGCGTAGGAGTGATCACCAGCGCGTTGGTGGCATTGGCGGGGGCTTTGTGGGGAACGAGAGTTGCACTGCCTTCGCCAGTTCGTTTCACTGTAGCGACCCTCGCAGTGCCAGCCGAACGGACTTCCTTGCCCGTGCAATTGGTGTTAGCGCACGGGTGGCAACTGCACTTAGCCCCTTATGCGGTTGCATCGCCCTGGTGGACTTTGGGTGCTTGGGGCATCACTATTGTCGCTGACACCGAAGAAGCCGACAATGTCTTGGCAACTGTTCGGGAAATGTGGCGGAAACCGAGTTGGGATGCGCTTGTCGTGACCAAAGCGCGACGGTTGGCAGTGCAAGAACTGCGCCGATGGCAGCGAGACCCCTTTTTGTGGCTTCTCTGGCATGCCCGCGCCATCGCTACAGGCAATCCTCCGTTGGAACCAGACCAACCGCTGCGGGTGCGGTTGGACGAAGTGGAAACGGCACTGCAACGATTGGCGCGAACGGAACCGCTGCTGGTGACCCTTTCCCCTCCGCCTGCACCCAAGACGCCTCCCGCAACCCGCTCTTTGAACCTGCAGTTTCGCCGAACTTTTTCCTTTCCTGCTTCTCAGAGAATGCACGCTCTTTGGTGGACTGTTACTTCAAACAGCGATCCTGCTATGGCGATGGTTGTCGCTGAGTGGTTGGGCGCTGGGACGGACGCAACATGGTTTCAACTGCTCCGAGGCGATCAGCCCCTTGCTTACCACGCTTTCGCTCAAGCGCACCTGACGCCCTTCGGCATGGAACTGGCGCTTTACAGCGCCTCCTTGCCCGAAAACTTCACCGCCGTGCGGCAGCGCGCTCAGCGACTCTTCTTGGCGTTGCAAAAGGGCAAGATAGGCGAAAGCGCATTAGCGCGCGCTCAACAGCAAGCCCTGTTGCGCTACCGCCAAATGAGTAGCGACCTGCCGACCCTGACCCGCACATTGGCAATTTGGCTGATGGCAGGGCACAGTGAAGACCAGTGGCGTCAGTTGCCTGACCGGCTGCTAACGGTTTCGGCGGACGAGGTCCGCGCGTTTTGTCGCTCTTTGCCCCCTTTTGCAGAACTAACGGGGCGTCCATAAAGCACTTTCGCTTTGTCAATCCGTCAAGGTTACGGCTTTAACCATCTCTTCGTCACCGTCAAAACCCCCGCCGAAGTTGATGTCGCCGGTGTGGACGAAACTGACCAAAACGCCCTTCACATACTTGCCCCCACTGGCGGACCCTTGCGTCCGCACCTCCGTGACCTCTATCACGACGAACCCGACCGCGTGGAAATAGAGGGAGTTGGGGAACTCGCAATCGCCGTGTGAACCGGGGATATCCCCCCGATGGTTTGGGAAGAGTTGTCGCATCTGGTCGCGGTTGAAAATGCGGTCAAAGACGATGAAGAAAAAGAGGGGGCGCTTCCCTTCTGCTAACAACTGCTGCCGCTTCGCGTTCAAGGTGTGCAATCCCGAAGTGCGGATGCCAGGGTCTCCCATGATGAAGTCGCCGTCAGTGGCAGGCGGGTTGGGAGGGATGGAAAGGGTGCCCACAATGATGGGGTAAGGGTTGCCGTTCAAAATCCAATCGTTGACATTGGCTTGGCTGTGAGACTGGTCTATCTCGCGGCTCTCATCCTCGCTGTTGTGAATCCACGCCAAATTTAGCCAGCCCGAGTAAGGGTTGTCACTCTCACCGTAGGTTTGGTCGGAGCCGTCGGGAGGGCGAATGGTGACCTGATAGCCGTCCCAGAGGATGAGGGTGTCGCCCACGCGCGCGTTGCGGACAATCTCATAGTGGACGGCAATGGGCACCACATTGTTTCTTGGTCCCAAAGACCGCAGGTTGCCTATGCCTGCACACGCGCGGGCTTGCAACGCGCTTTCCGATTGCCCCAGAAAGCCTGCAAACAGCACGGGAATGGTGCGGCGCGCTATCACTTCTACCTTGTCAGCAATTGGCGGCGGTGGCGCAGTGGAAGTGCTTTGGCTAATTTCCACCAACCGAACATTGCCGCTGCAAAGCCACGCTTGTGCGGTTGTTGGGTCTGCCCCGTTGGCTTGCAAGTAGTGGGCAATTTTGTTCCAAATGGCGGCTCGGGTGGTCGTGAAGCGGTTTAAGGCTAACTCCGTCGCACCTGCCAACGCCGCTGCATCGGCAGCGTTCTGGAGCAAACGCCGCGTTTGGTAAATCCGACCGCTGTCCAAGGCTAAACCGACAACAGCAAGAACAGCAACAAGCGCCAAAACGACCAAAACCAACACCTGTCCTCGCCGCATAAGCAGCACCTCCTTGACATTTTTCACGGCACGCGCATCGTGGCTGTGACCGAAATGGAACGACTGAAGACACCCAGAACCGACCGATACGGATAAGTTGCCGTCACAGTGACCAACGAACCTGAAGAGCGAGTAGGTGGATTGAAAGTCACTTGAACGCTGATGGCGGACGGGTCAACCCCTGCCGCTGTTTGCTGAACCCGTTGTGCGATGCCTGCGTCATCCCACGGTCGCACAATGGCGTAGCGAGCGCCCTCCCGCACCGCGTTGCGGAGCGTGTTGACGGTGAAGAGATAGCGTCCTGCTTCCACAATGCCGATGAACACCAGAACCACGATGGCAGCGCATAGGGCGAACTCCACAAGTGTTTGCCCGCGCCGCATTAGCAGTCACCTCTTCATCACGGGCGCAACGGCTTGTGCGGAAACGGGAATACTGCTAACGCCAACGAAGCGAGCGAAAAGGGTGGGGATAGATGCCTGCACAGTCACGACAACGGGTTGTCCCAAACGGTCACCCGTCGGCACCTGCACGGAGATGTCGCTATCGCTGAGAACAATTCCTGCTGCCAGGGCTTCTTGTTTCACTCGCTCCCGCACTCCCGAGAAGTTATCGGGGTTAGCGGCAGCGAAGAACGCCCCTTCCCGCGCTGCGTGGAGCAGAGCGATGCGAGCCGACAGGGCGCGCCCATAATCGGCCAGCCCCGCCAAGATGAGCAACAAGAAAACCAAAGCCAACGCCAACTCCAACAGCGTTTGTGCTTTACGCATACTTAAGCACCTTCTCGTGCCCAATTATAGCGCACGCGTTGCGGCTGTGGCATGACTTTCGTGACCTTATGCGGCAGCGGAGGTGATGAGGTGCATGGAACTGCTTTGCGATGCCTGCGGTCAACGGTGGGCACTGACGCCAGAGCGCTTATGGTGCGCTTGCGGGGCGCCTTTGCAATGGACGTCGTTGATGCCTTTCAACCCGCACGCGATAGAGACGCACTGCTGGTCGCTGTGGCGCTACCGAAACTTCCTGCTCCTACCGACCGATGCTCATCCCGTCTCGCTGGGGGAGGGAATGACCCCACTGGTGTCAACGCCTGACGGGCACAGTTGGCTTAAGTTGGAGTTCTTGAACCCAACGGGGAGTTTCAAAGACCGGGGCGCTTCCGTTTTGGTGACGGGGTTGAAAGCGTGGGGCATTGCGGAAGTTGCGGAAGACTCATCGGGCAACGCAGGCGTCGCATTAGCGACCTACGCCAAAGCCGCCAACATCCGCTGCCGCATTTTCGTCCCCAAAACGGCGGCGCCCGGGAAAGTCGCTGCATTGCAGCGCTTCCGCGCTGAAGTGGTTTTTTGTGCTACCCGTCAAGAAGCGGCAGAGCGGGTGCGGGAGGCGTTGCGGGACGGCACCTACTACGCCAGCCACACTTGGCACCCCCTTTACCTGCAAGGCACGAAAACGGTTGCTTACGAAATCGCCGAACAGTTGTCGTGGCAAGTGGATGAGCGGTTCGCTATCTTCGTCCCTGTCGGCAACGGCGATTTGCTGTTGGGCATTCACTTGGGCTTTCAGGAGTTGCATGCTGCCGGCGTAATCTCTTCCGTGCCGCGCCTCGTTGCTATCCAAGCCTTAGCCTGCGCACCAATTTACGCCGCTGCGTTTGGTTTGGACCTGCCTTTGGGCACAACGGTCGCGGAAGGGGTCGCTGTGACCCAACCGCCGCGCAAGGAGCAAATCATCACAGCGGTGCGCGCCACTGGCGGTGACATCGTCGCTGTCTCAGAACCCGCCATTTTGAACGCGACCGACGAACTGGCAGGCTTTGGGTTTTGGGTGGAACCGACAGGCGCTTTGGCATGGGCAGCGTGGACGCAACTGGGCAAACCGCCCAACAGCATCCTGCTCCTAACTGGTGCTGGGTGGAAAACCTTGCGTCCATAGGGGAAGCATAAAGCGTAATGCGTAAAGCGTAAAGGGCATTTGTGGTGAAGGCTTGAGGCGAAAAAGGTTAACGCAAAGGCAAGTGTTCCATCGGTGCTCGGCGCACTCGCTCCAACGCCCGCACGGGAGGGTCCCAAACAGCCCCCATCGTTGCTAAAGCAAAAATGAGCAAGGAGGAGCCACATGTCACCACGGCCGAACAACCTATCAAATGAACCAGAAACGCCAAGACAGTTGCTTTGAGGTAACTCCAACGGCGTCCTTCAGCGGAAAACATCTGTTGCGGCTCTCTGAAGGCATCGTAGAGGGCGACAGGCACAGCGCCCATGCTTATCGCAAGGAACGCACAAACGCCCAAAGCACTGACAACCAGCAGCCAAATCGGTGCGGATAGGAAGACACCAGCGTTTTTGACCGAAGCGCCGGTAACCAGCCACCAAAAGAGTGCCAGCCGTCGCACCTGCCACCACCAGCCGCTCCAATACCACCCGTTCAGGATGGAACGCGTGGGCAAAGGGGTGATGAGCCACTGCCACAACTCACCCGTCTGGTGCAACTTCCGCAAATAAGCGTGCACCGCTGTGTAAGACGCAAAGTAAAACATTGCCAGAAAAGGGATGGAGAGCGTCAATAGTGCTATCGCTGCCCAAGAAACAAAATTTGCTGGGAGCAAAACACCCACAACAAACGCCAGCATGTAAGGGAGCCAGCCGAACCGCCACCGTGTCACCCGCACAAAGTGGCGGAAGACAGGATTTTCCACGCGCTTGAGTAGCCATTTCTCCAAAGCGGGAACAACAAACGCTATTTCGCCGACCCGCCATGCAAACCACAGCACTGACCGAAGGAGCGACAAAAACGGAAGGTGCCTTGCCAACAGTGGGGTCATTCCCTTGCTCCATCGCCATGCGAGGATTAAGAGAGCGAGGCGGGCAAAAAGCAGGAGTGTCGCTACGGTTGCCGAAACTCTTGTGGCAGGAGCCCAACTTGTCGTGTGCCCTTGCAACAATGGTTGCCATCCCAAGCACAACAGCGCGGCAGAAGGGCTAAAAGCGACAAGAGCAGGTGTTGAGAGCAAAAACCCCACAACTGGGACGGACGCCAAAGCAAGGAGCAGCCACCAACCGCTTAGGCGCCACCGCAACATTCCGTGCAGAACTAAACTGCGGGTGAGAGCCAACGCTATTCCGTCAACGACCGAAAAGAGCAGCCAAAGGGCAAGGAACACTTCGTCCAATGTGGGAAGAGGCTCTTTGTCAACGAGCAACCCGAGAAGGGGCACTGTCAAAGGAACAAGGCGCCACGCAAAAGTTTCAGGCAACCACGCAACGGGTGGCTTCGTGGGTGGCACCTTCTCTGCCCATTGCCAGTTGAACCACAACCAATGCAGCCAACCGCTAAGGGCAAAAACGAGGGCAGCGTTCGCCGCAAAACAATCGGAGAGGGACCATCCTTGCTCGGACCGCAACCAACCCCAAACATAGCCTTGAGTGAGGAGAAGGGTGAGGAACAAGGGCAGGGCGAAGAAGAAACGCCACGCCCTTCTGGGAGGTTCCAACCAACGCGCCAGGCGGTCTAAGCGGACAAGTCCGACGGCTATCGCCAACCATCCCAACGCCCAAACGAGCGATAGGTGCGCCCCCATGAAGGGGAGGGGAGTGAAAAATGAAAATGCCCCTCCCTGCATCTGTGCGGCTTTCAACTGGAAACTCAAACAGACGAAAGCGCACGCCACGCTGGCGGCTGTCGCCACGCCCTTCACATGTGATGCCGTTCCTTGGTCCAAGCGCGCAATTCCCTGCGCTGACCAGGGGAGGGCTGCTAAAAACAGGAGGAAGGCTAACTCCCATACCTTGAAGACCGGAGCAAAAGCGAGCGCCAAAACTATGGGCACTACATACCAATCCGTCGTCCCGAAGAGCAGTGCAAAAGGGAGGGCGCTTTCGGGAGGCAGCCCAACGAGGGCAAAGGCGAGAGCGTAGAGAGGAGCAAAAAGCAGGGCAAGCCAACACCGCCAAAACCAGCCAGGAAATTTTCGGGCGATGACCAACCAGTGCGCGTTTGAGGGCAGCAACCGCAGAAAATCTAAGGTGCCTTGGTGCCAGTCGTCCACAAAAGTGCGATGGGGAAATTGACTTTCCAGTCTCAACCGCAAGAGCAAATGAGCGAGAAGCACCACGAGAAACGCGTTGGTCCCCAGCCAGAAGCGATTTGCAAGAGGGCTAAGTGCAATGGGCATGATTAGGACGGTGAGGAGGATCGCGATTGTCCAAAACAGCCACCGCAAGGCGGTGCGCACAAACTGCTTGGGGTCAAAACTCTTCCACTCATGGTGCCAGAACGGGTTGTGCGCAAACCCGAGAAACCATCCCATTGCCGCATCCCTCAAGCATTTGAAAAAACCTGCGACTTCCGCTGCACCCGCATAGATTTTGCAACAGACCGCCGACTTGACAACTGCCGTCTTTCTTTGGACCGCACCCCTGGATGCGCCGATTCTGTTTTTCGGTTCGTCAGGGGGCGAACCCTCCAGTTAAACAACCGTCGCCCACAAGTGGTGACGCTACCGTTCTTCTTTGCTCGCGCCCCCTCTCTACCCTTAAAGGTCACCTCGTCCGATGTGCCGATTTGTTGTGGTGGCGTCAAGAGGTGAACCATCCAGTATCGCCCCTTCGTTTTGCAGTTCGCCGAGAGGCAAACCCTCCAGATGTGTCCTGCAGGTGTCCAAAATGCCTCCTTCTGGTGGCAAAAGCCCCCATTTTGCCCCTTGCGTTCTTGCCTTAGCGGTGGCACAATCTTGGTGACACAGTGTTCTATAACACTGGAACGCTTGGAGGCACAGACGGATGCGCGTGAACCGAGTGAGCCATGTGCCGCGCTTTGAACAAGTCAAGCGGATTATCCGCCAGTTCATTGCGGAGAAGGGGCTTCAGGCTGGGGATGCCCTGCCTTCGGAGCGGGAGTGGGCACGAAGGTTGCAGGTCAGTCAAATGACGGTGAACCGCGCCCTGAAAGAGTTGGAGCAAGAAGGGCTCATTGCCAGGCTCGTAGGTAAGGGCACCTTTGTGCTGCGCCCTGTTCAAGCACCAGCGCCTCGCCACTCCGTTGTGTTAGTTTTCCCCTTCACCGAAACAGCGACCTTAACCGAGCACAACATTTACTACGGTCCGATTTTACAAGGCATTTTGAGCGCTTTGGCAGAAGTCGGGGGCTTAGTGCAGTTTTGGAAAATGGGGTTTGATCAGTTGCAGGGGTTGCCGCCAGAAACTTTGGCGCAGCGTGCCCTTCTGGTCTTCACTCCTTTTGAGGACGCTTACCCCGCGTTGGAGGCATGGTGGCAAGCAGGCGTTCCCTTTGTGGTTATCGGTGCTTCGTGGCAGGAGGCATTGTTCCCTTGTGTGGACACGGACAACTTTGCCGCCGCACAGCAAGCGGTGGATTTCCTTGTTGGCATGGGACATCGGCGCATCGCGTTGATAACTGGGCGTCGGGTTGCCCCCAACTCCCGCGACCGTTGGGACGGCTTTGTGGCTGCTG
>FWWM01011185.1_pt1 | contig 15473 bp, 18 predicted proteins | sample 2228351 | NCBI WGS metagenome assembly FWWM01 (sample SAMEA103939774, study PRJEB20133) | metagenome | reverse complement strand
TGGCTCAGCAAGGGTCAGGATGGCTTTGAGAAGAAGGGCTCAAGTCCAATTGCCTCTGTTTCAATGTTGAATGAATAGGGGCCCAGATAATAGGCTTGAATGGATAAGAGTAAGTTTTTCAGATAATTTTAAATGATGTCTTGGTTTGGTAAGTTGTACCTAATAAGCGTGGAGATGAGTTTCATTAATGATCTGAAGATTTACGATTGAAATCTAGTATGACGACTGAAATCAGGGTGGCTTTATGCTATCCGCTGGGGTGAATTGGTTAGCCATTTAACCATTTCGGTTTTTATAATGAAAATGGTGTTCTAATCTTTTTTGATTCGGCCCACTAACTCTTTTGAATACTCTCCACATGCAACAGGGAGAGTTAAATCTTTTTGAGAGTAATTCAAGTAATCTTTATTTGGATCAAAACATTGTGCTCTACCCCTTAACCAAAATTTATTGGGATCATAGGTTTCTGAATAATTTTTGCAATTTCCCCCAATTTTGCAAACTCCAAAATGAAGATGGGGATAACCACTGTTGGATGCACCCGAAAAACCAATTAATTGTCCTCTCTTGACCAATTCTCCTTCTTGAACAAAAATTTTGGTCAAATGGCCATAGCTTGTCTTAAAATATTCACCATGCGTGATACCAACAAAAAACCCACCGCCGTATCGCTCTTTTGAATCGGGTTCTCCAATGTAAGTGATCACTCCATCAGCGGATGCTATTATTGGAGTCCCAATTCTGATATCGAAATCGATTCCTGGATGCCGCCCTTCCCCATAGGAAACAGGGGAACCATAAGGATTGCCAACATAAAAGGGACCGTGCGTTGCACACGAGGATCCCAAAAAAACTGTGAGAATTAGACAAAATAATAGTTTTTTCAGTTCTTTATTCCCTACCATACAATTATTGAACTATGAGTTGAAATTTATAAAGATTCTACGAAGTTCGTCGCTTTTTGTCAACGCAAATTCAAGGAGGGTAAGAATTCACATTGGAATCGGCCTATTATCACAAGAGGTATAATGAGGCATCTAAGATCAACTGGTTTCACAGGGGGGAATCTTTTCGGTAAGGTTTTTCTTTCTTTCAGGGGTCAATTCCTCTTTGACCTTCCAGTCCTTTTGAGCAAAAGAATCCTGAACCTTTATGAGAAGCCAATTCTTTCCACTCCCTCTCCCCTTCATCAATATTAAGGAGAAGCCTCCTTTTAATTTCTTCCCTTTTAGAGTGAAACGGAGTTTCCCCTTTTTTATTCCAGATTCTGGGTCTTCTTCGGGCAGAAACTCCCCCTCATCCCAAATAAGAACCGCCCCTGCTCCGTAATAGCCTTGGGGAATAATTCCTTCAAACTCGCCATATTCAAGAGGGTGGTCCTCCACCATGACAGCAAGCCTTTTTTCAGAAGGATTCATGGAAGGACCTTTGGGGATCGCCCAGGATTTGAGAACTCCAGAAATCTCCAGCCTGAAGTCGTAATGGAGGTGAGTCGCATGATGTTCATGAACGACGAATCTCATTTTGGCACCATTCATTTATCATATATCAGAGGCATAATAAAAATGCTACTTCAATTCCCTTTCCTCATTACCTCTCCGAATGGAGTGAGGGATAAGGGCGACCAAAATCCCGCAAAGGATAAAAACCCCTCCCAAGATCTTCATGATCGTTAGTCTTTCACCTAAAATAAGAGAGGCGAGGAGAGTTGAACCAACAGGTTCTCCTAAGATGGTGATTGCCACCATGGAGGTAGGAAGGTATTTCAAGGCCCAGTTGAAGGTGGTATGGCCGATCAATTGAGGGATGAGGGCGAGAAGGACCATCCAGAGGTAAGTGTTGATGGAATATCCAAAGAAAGATTTTTGAAATAGAAGGGAGAGAAATATCAGGGTCAATCCAGAAATGGAATAGACAGGAAAGATATAAGAGAGAAGATCCTTTTCCTTCCTCAACCTTCTTCCTACCAAAAGATATCCAGAGGCCATGAGGGCGCCGATCAATGCCAGACCATCTCCTGCCAATCTCCCTTTGGAGATGAGCGCATCTGCGGAACCAATCAGTCCGCATCCAAAGACCGTAAGGATGATTCCCCACACCAAGTTCCATCCCAAGGGCTCTTTGAAGAAGAGCAGAGCTCCCAATCCGACAAAGATGGGGTGAGTAGAAACCAATGTGACTGAGCTCGACACAGAGGTGAATTTCAGGGAGGCGATCCAGAAGGCAAAATGGAGTGCGAGGAAGAGGCCTGAGAGAACCAGCCATCGCCATTCAAACCCTTTCCAGTTTTGCCATATCTTTTTGATACTTGCGAAGGGAAGAAGAAGGAGAGAGGCAAGGCTCAACCTATAGGTAGCGATGATCAAGGAGGGGGCATCACAGAGTTTGATGAGGATGGAGGCGGTTGAGATGGAGAGGATCCCGATGAACAGGAGGAAGTAGAGTCGAATCATGACGATTAACTTATCTCAATCCGAAGCGCTCTTCAAGTCTATTTCTTAAGATTATTCACTGAATTCTTTATTAAAATTGACAGAATCTCTGGAGGATGTTATTTTTTAAGATATTTTTTAGAGACAGGCTGTGAAGGATACGAAGAAGGAGGGGAACATCGTCCACTCTAAAAGAAGGGGAATAAAATATGTGGGAAAAATTATTTCCTCTCCTCGTTTCTTGCCTCCTGCTCTCCTGTGAAGAATCCACGGCTCAAGAGAGTCCATCAAAGAAGCCTTTTAGAATCGGAGTGACGCAATCCTTTTCTCATCCAGACTTTGATACCGATGAAAGGGGATTTGAAAAAGCCCTCTCAGAGGCGGGGTTCAAAGAGGGAATCCATGTGATTTACATTCGGCAGAATGCTCAGAATGAGAGGAGAATGGCCCAGGCAATTGCCAAACAGTTCTTTGATAAGAAGTTGGATTTAATCCATTCTATTGGAACGCTTACCTCTCAGGCTACCATGAGACTCATCAAGGAGACTCCTATTGTTTTCTCCTCGGTCACCGATCCGGTCCGCTCGGAAATCGTTCCTCCAGAGAGTTCTCAAGGAACAAAGAGTGGAACCAATGTCACAGGAGTGAGTGACCGCTGGCCCACGTCTATTCAGTTTGAGATGCATACCAAATTTTTTCCGAAGGCAAAGAAGTGGGGGACAATCTATTCCTCCCATAATCCTGCTTCCCTCGGGCATATTAAAGAGATGAGAGAGACGGGGAAAAAATTGGGTCTCGAAATCATCGAAGCCCTCATCTCTTCCAGCGAAGAGGTCCCCAAGGCAGCTCAATTCCTTATTGGAAAGGTTCAGGCCATTCATCTCTTTTTTGACCCTTTAACACTTTCCTCCTTGGATGTCATCGTCAAAGTCTGTAATCGATCCAAGATTCCCCTTTTCAGTGGAGATGCTGGAAGTGTGGAGAGAGGGGCTCTGGCAGCCTATAGTTTAGATTATTTCGAAATTGGGTATGCGGCGGGAAAGAAAGCCGTTCAAATCCTAAGAGGGGAGAAAGCAGGTAATATCCCCTGGGATCAGGGAGAAAAATTTATTCTAATCGTAAATGAAAAAGCGGAGAAGGCCCAAGGGGCAGTCATCCCTCTTGAATTTTTAAAGAAGGCCAATAAAGTGATTAAGGAATAGGGATGGGAAGAGAAGTATCCCTTCTTATTACTGAGAATTATCGAAGGCGGTTTCCTGACTTGAATTTTGGCATCGGAACGATCCTTGGTTGTACCTATTTTGAAAGAAACGAACCCTTTAAACTCTATAAGAGGGATCTTGTTCGTAAGGTTCGAAGAAAGGCCAATCTTACTCAAATCCAACAACGGATCGGTCTTTACGAACAATTCTTTAAAGAGTGGGGTTACCCTTGTCCACTCCCAGGCCATTTTAAACGGATGATCGATATGGGATTTCCAACGGTGAATCTCTACATTGATACTCACCTCATGGCAGAGATGGGCTTTGGTATTCTGATGGCGATTCAGGACCTCGATCGATTCGATGGAGAGTGGAGGCTTGACCTTGCCACCGAAGGGGAGACCTTCCAAGGGGTTTCAGGGAATAACATCAGATGTAAGGAAGAGGAGATTGTTCTCCGGGACGAAAAGGGGATTGTCTGTTCCCTTTTTCAGGGTCCGGATTTTAAAACCCGAATCGATTCGTCAAGCAAAAATATCGTCGTCTATGTTTTTACCGCTCCTGGAATTGCGGAGGAATATGTATCCGGCGGGATACAATTGGCCATCGAGATCCTAAAACAGTTTGGTGGAGGAAGGGAGCCCTGGTGGAAGATGTTTCAACCATAAAGAAAGGATTCAAGGGGTCAAGGGTTGAAGGGTCCAGTTTAACTTATTTAGAAAAAAATCGAAATCCTGAAAACCTTTATCCCTTGAACCTTATTTGTAGAAAGGAGGAAAACCCATGCCTATTGTTCAGATCAGTTTGATTGAAGGAAGAAGCACAGAAAAAAAGGAAGAACTAATTAAGAAAGTAACCGATGCCATTACTGAAGTCCTCCAGATACCTGCAGATCGAGTTCGAATTGTCCTCCATGAGGTTCCCAGGGAGAATATAGGATATGGAGGAATTCCTTTATCCAAGATGAACCTTTGAAAGAGAGGGGTTAAGGTTTTCTTTCTCATCCTCCTGAACAAAAGGGTTGGGTTAACTTTGTGAAGATTGAATTGATCGTTCCTGCTGTTCAAGAAAATGCCCGTATCCCCAACCTTGCCCTTCCAATCCTCAGCGCCCTTTCCCCTAAAGACGTCGAAATTTCAATAACCGACGACCTCCTGACCCCCCTTGACCTGAGGAAAGACCTCAAAGAGGTTGATCTGGTTGGGATCACTGTTTTATCCAAAACAGCCTTAAGGGCATACCAGATTGCTGATGCCTATCGGAAGAAGGGAATCCCTGTGGTCTTAGGAGGAATTCATCCCACCGCCCTTCCTGAAGAGGCCAAAAGACACGCAGATTCGGTGGTCATCGGCGAGGCTGAAGAGATCTGGCCTCTACTGATTGAGGATGTGAGGAAGGGAGATCTTAAACCTTTTTACCGCCAAGGGACCTATACGGATCTATCTAAGATTCCAATCCCCCGAAGGGATCTTTTATCCAAAAGAGGATACTTTCCTATCGATGTCGTTCAGGTATCCAGAGGATGTCCTTACCGGTGTGAGTTCTGTTCGGTACAAAAATTTTATGGTGAGACCTATCGCTTCAGACCCATTTCAGCGGTCATTGAGGAGGTTCGTCATTTACCCCATCATTGGATGATGTTTAATGACGACAATATCATCGCCAGCCCTTCCTACTCTAAAGAGTTGCTGAAAGCCCTGATCCCCCTTAAGAAAAAATGGTTTGCTCAGGCCTCCCTCTATGGACTGAAGAAGATTGAACATATCGAATTGTTAGCCAAAAGTGGATGCACCAGTCTTTTTATTGGATTCGAATCCCTCTCAAAACAAAACCTAATCAAGGTTCAAAAATTCCAAAATGACCCCGCTGAATATCGAGAGATCATTGATCATCTCCATCGCTACGGTATTGCCATCTGTGGGTCATTTATCTTTGGATTTGATGAGGATGGCCCCTCTGTCTTTGAGGAGACAGTGGAATTCTCCATTAAAACTAAACTCTTTTCAGCGATCTTTATGGTCCTTACCCCCTATCCAGAGACGGCCTTTTACCATCGGGTAAAAAATGAGGGGCGATTGATTCATGACCAATGGTGGTTATTGGAAAGGCTTGAGGAAGCCGCCCCATTTTTTACTCCTCATAGGATGAGCGGGGAAGTTCTCCGGGAGGGATGGAAGAGGGCCTGGAAGGAATTCTATTCCTTCCCTTCTATTTTAAAACGATTCCATTGGGATTATCCCCCTACACTCATCAACCGATTCGTTTACTTTCCCTTCCAATGGATGCAGCATCGGTTTACGAAAAAGAAGATCCTGAGGACTTCAACCAGATCTTAAACGCAATGGGGGTGGTTGGGTTTTCTTGGGTCACCTTGACAATTGGAGAAAGGGTGATTATAAATTTTAGATTAATTTAATTGGGGGGAGGATTTTTATGAAGATCAGGCCACTCCATGATCGAATCATCGTTAAACGATTGGAGGAGGAAGAGAAAACCAGAGGGGGAATCATCATCCCGGATACCGCCAAGGAAAAACCCATTGAGGGAAGAGTGATTGCCGTGGGAGATGGGAGGATCAAGGAGGATGGGAGTAAGATTCCATTGGAGGTCAAAGTAGGCGACCGTGTCCTCTTTGCCAAATACGGGGGCACCGAGATTAAGATTGATGGCGAAGAACATCTGATGATGAAGGAGGATGATATCCTTGCCATCCTTGAATAAGGGAGGTCCGACAGGGAATAGGTAGAAAGGAGGAAGTTTATGGCTAAAGAGTTAAAGTTTGATCAGGAGGCGCGGAATTCAATCTTAGAAGGGGTTAACATTTTGGCCGATGCAGTAAAAGTGACGCTGGGCCCGAAGGGAAGAAATGTGGTCTTAGAGAAATCTTTTGGATCCCCGGTCGTTACCAAGGATGGGGTGACCGTGGCTAAAGAGATTGAACTGGAAGACCATTTTCAGAACATGGGTGCCAAAATGGTAAAGGAGGTTGCCAGTAAAACCTCAGACACAGCAGGAGATGGGACCACCACGGCAACCATCCTCGCTCAGGCCATCTATCGGGAGGGATACAAGATTGTGGCCGCAGGGGCCAATCCCATGGACATCAAAAGGGGGATCGACTATGCGGTCGAAGAGGTGGTCAAGGAGTTGAAGAAACTCTCAAAACCGGTCAAGGATCAAAAAGAGATCTCTCAGGTGGGAACAATCTCTGCCAACAACGATCCAACCATTGGGAACATCATTGCCGAGGCCATGAACAAGGTGGGGAAAGAGGGAGTGATCACCGTTGAAGAGGCCAAGGCGATGGAGACCACCCTGGAGGTTGTCGAAGGAATGCAATTCGATCGAGGATATATCTCTCCTTACTTTGTCACCGACCCAGAGAAGATGGAGGTGGTTCTTGAGAATCCGCTTATCCTTCTTTATGAAAAGAAGATTTCGGGAATGAAGGATCTCCTTCCAATTCTGGAAGGGGCCGCAAAGGCGGGAAGGTCCATCCTCATCATTGCCGAAGATGTAGAGGGAGAGGCTTTGGCTACCTTAGTCGTCAATAAACTTCGGGGGACCTTAAAGTGTGCCGCGGTGAAGGCCCCTGGATTCGGGGACAGAAGAAAGGCCATGCTTGAGGATATCGCCATTCTCACCGGAGGCACAGCGATCTTTGAGGATGTGGGAATTAAACTTGAAAATGTGAAGTTAAGTGATCTGGGGACCGCCAAGAAGGTCGTCATCGATAAAGACAATACGACCATTGTTGAAGGGGCTGGAAAGCCTTCGGCTATAGAAGGGCGGATCAAACAGCTTCGGGTTCAGATTGAAGAGACCACTTCTGATTATGATCGGGAGAAACTTCAGGAGCGTCTGGCCAAACTGGCAGGGGGCGTGGCTGTGATCAAAGTAGGCGCAGCCACAGAGACTGAAATGAAAGAGAAGAAGGCCAGGGTGGAGGATGCGCTCCATGCCACACGGGCGGCCGTAGAAGAGGGCATTGTTCCCGGTGGTGGAGTTGCCTACCTGAGATGCATTCCAGCCTTAAAAAAGATAAAGTTGGAAGGGGATCGTCAGACAGGGGTGGAGATCGTCCTGAGGGCTCTTGAGGAACCGATCCGTCAGATTGCTGAGAATGCAGGCAAAGAGGGTTCGGTGGTTGCAGAGAGGGTGAAACAGGAGAAGGGTGCCTTTGGTTTCGATGCGGACAAAGAGGAATATACCGATATGGTGGAGGCTGGGATTATTGACCCAACCAAGGTGGTAAGATTTGCCCTTCAGAATGCAGCAAGTGTTGCCTCCCTTCTGATCACCACAGAAGCCGTGGTGGCTGAGAAACCCAAGAAAGAACAGGGTGGGCCGCCCATGCCGCCTGCGTATTAAGAATCCTCCCTTGGGAGATGAAAGATGACCCCTCTCCATGCTTCTGTTCATTAACATGTTTGGAGGCAGGAGAGGGGACCCCAGCTTAAGGGTTATTCCTTTCCCATGAAAGATAAACTCCCATTTAGCTGCCCGATCTGTGGTCGAAAGACCGACTATCTGTTAGAAGACCTCTATGAGGGAGCGGTTCTCCACTGCCCCCTTTGCAAGCTTACCCTTACCCTTCATGGACACATGTGGAAGGATGTCCAAAGAGAGATCGAACGATTGAAGGAAGAGGGCTGACTCCTTTCCTTATTCTCCTTCTTGCTTTGGCAAATCATTTGTTGGGCTTGTATTAACTTAGAAATTCTTGTAACGGAGAGGAGGCCTTTAATTCCTCCAGTTCGAGGGCGAGAAATTCCCAGATTCGGGTCAGCTCCTTCACCTGCTCCTGGATCTTCTTATGCCTTTCGATTGTAACGTAGGTTTCATTTTGATTGAGATAGAGATTGGGGTCAGAAAGCCTTTGGTTGAGTTTGTCCAACTCTTGGGTTGCATCGTTGAGCGATTTTTCCACCTCGTTAAACCGTTTTTCAAGACTGGAGAGTTGACGACGATATTGATCCATCTCTTGAGCCTTCTTTTTTCTCTCCTCCTTGATCATATCTTTTGACCTCTTTTTGATCGGTTTCTCCCTTTCTTCAACCTCACCCTTCCCCACCGTCTTTTCGGTCTGCTGTTTCTTATAGAGATAATCATCATAGTTACCAGAATAAAGGTGAAGCGTTCCCTGATCAATCTCGATGATTTTATTGGCTACCTCATTGATGAGGTGTCGATCGTGGGTGATAAGGCAGATCGTTCCTTGAAATTGTTTCAGAGCCCTCTCCAGAACATTTCGTGAAGGGATATCAAGATGGCTGGTTGGCTCATCAAGGAGGAGAAAGTTCATTGGCTTCAAAAGCATCTTGGCCAGAACGAGTCGACTCTTCTCTCCACCACTTAAGACCGAGACTTTCTTTTCAACTTCATCCCCACTGAAGAGGAATGTCCCGAGAAGGGTTCGAAGATAGGTCTGGCTTTCATCGGTAGCGATGGAGAGGAGTTCTTCGTAGATCGTATTTTCCGGGTGAAGGAGGTCCAGCTGGTATTGAGCGAAGTAGGCCCGGGTGACTTCTTTGCCCAATATCACCTCCCCCTGTTCAAAATCAAGCACCCCTGCCAATATTTTAAGGAGGGTCGATTTCCCTGCTCCATTAGGCCCAACCAGTGCCACTTTATCTCCCCGGTAGAGGGTCAGGTCGACTCCTTGATAGACGACGGTTTGGCCGTAACTCTTGTGAAGATTTTTTACCTCCACCACTTTATAGCCACTCCGTTTGGGAACAGGGAATTGGAATCGAATCTCTTTTTTCTTTTCAGGGAGCTCGATCCGCTCTAATTTTTCGAGCATTTTGATACGGCTTTGAACCTGACTTGATTTGGTATTTTTAGCTCGGAATCGCTCAATGAACCTCTGAGTCTGTTCAATCTTTCTTTGCTGTGTTTTATAGGTGGCTTCGAGAACCTGTCTCCGGGCCTCCTTCTCCTTTATGTAGTGATCGTAGTTTCCATGATAGAGGTCAATCTTTTGGGATTCGATCTCTGCAATTCGATCGACGAGGTGATTCAGAAAGACCCGGTCATGAGAGACAATGACCATCGCCCCTGGATAATCGATTAAAAATTCCTCCAGCCAGATAAGAGAGGCCAGGTCTAAATGGTTGGTCGGTTCATCGAGAAGAAGAAGGTCGGGGGATTGGAGAAGAATTTTGGCTAAAGCGATCCGCATGAGCCAGCCACCGCTCAACTCTTCTGTCAAGCGGTCAAAATCCCCTTCTTTAAATCCTAACCCTCGAAGGATTCGCTTCGCTTCTCCCTCCAAGCCATATCCTCCGAGGAGGGTGTAATGCTCCTGGAGTCTTCCGTAATCTTTTGCCAACCTTTCCTGTTCTTTGGGATCCTCCATGGAGGAAAGCTCCTCTTCCAGAACCTTCATCTTTTCCTGAAGGGAGGTAATGTGGGTTAGACTTTTTAAGACCTCGCCAAGAACTGTATGGCCTTTAAAAGAGATCACCTCCTGTGGAAGGTAGCCCATCGTCACCCCTTTGGCAATAAGAATCTCACCCCCATCCACCGGTTCCTCTCCCAAAATCATCCGGAAGAGAGTCGTCTTTCCTGAACCATTGGGGCCGATCAGACCAATCCGATCCCTCACCCCAATCTGGAGGGAGCAATCTTTAAAGAGGACCTTACCTCCAAATTGTTTTTGGACGTGGTTGAGGGTGATCATAAAAGGGTTGAGATAAATTGGATAGGTCTTTTTGGGAATTAAGTATCAAACTTTTTATCGTATTTATCAAAATTGTAGCCGGCTTTCTTATAATCCTCCAGGGCGCGGACCCGAAGATCCTCTCTCTTGGTCTTCTCTGCTTCCTTATCGGCCAGTTCAGCGGCATGACTCCATTTTCCTTCTTTTTCATATTCCCTGATCTTTCGATCGGTTTCTGTCTCTGGGCTCCCTTTTACCACCACGATGGGAGCAAATAGAACTCGGCGCACAGAGCTTTTACATTTCGGGCAATGGGAAAGAGGAGGCTCGGTCATCCTCTGGACGACTTCAAATCCTGACCGACAATGGTCACAGCCCTTCGCTGGATCCAAGGACTGATATTCATAGGTAGGCATAAAACCACCTCGCTAAGATTAAATCCCATTGATTGAGCAAATTTTTGGGATGCCCGAATCCGCCAGAATCGGTTCCGCCTTTGGCGGAGACGGAAATGATTTTCACTGGATTCCTGCTTGCGCAGGAGTGACAAAATTGTAGTTTGAAAATATTTTTCCGCCAGAGGCGGACTATTTCATCAGGTTATAAATATTTGCCAACTGTCTATAAAATAATAAATTTTTAAAGATTGTCAAGTTTTGTTTAGGGATTTCTGAAAAAGGGTAGAAATCTCTGATTACACTGATGATAAAAGGATACCACCAATTAGAAACACCTTAAAAAATAAAGAAAAATCTTTATAATCGTTTTTTGAAATCAATGGAATCAAGAGAGCGTTTCGTAGGTTTTTAGAGCTCTCTTAAGAAGAGGATAAAAAAGGATGATGTCACTCAAATCGACTTATTCCGGATTTTCCAACAGATTATAGAAATTGGCCTTACAGGAGTCCCTTAAAACAGTGAGGGATTCTTTCACCTCATTAAAGGAGGTTTTCAGGGCCTCATATTTCTTTTCAAGTTCTAAATTATAGGCCAAGGCTCGTTCCAGTTTCGATTGAAGTTCCAAGCTTTCGCTTGAGAAATGAAGGGCCTCTTTCTCCTTCAGCCTTCCTTTGACCCGAAGGATTTCGCTCTGCTCGATCTGGGCCTCAAGTTGGTTGGCCCGGAGTAAAGCCTCCTCCTTTTCTTTCTTTTCGTGGGCGAAGGATTCTTTCATCTCCTTTAGCGTTTGAACCAACTCCCGGATCTTTTCCAGAGCATCCGCATTCTCCTCTTTCAGGTAGGCCATTTCTGACTGAATTTCCTTAAACTTCAGGATCTCATTTTTCAACTCCTCCACCTGGGCCCTCAATTCTTTATTCTCAAGGGACGATTGATGGATGGTCTTCTGAGAAGAGACCAAATCCATCTCCAGGGCTTTTTTGGCTCTGCTTGAGGAGAGGAGTTGGGCGTGAAGATCATCCACCAATCGCAAGACATCCAACCCCTGGCCTAAATGGGTTTCTTTCTTGGGGGGGTCTGGAAGGACTGGTTTTTCTTTCGGGGTCTCTGAAGAGAGAGCCTCAAACGGTTCCTCTTTGAGCCTCTGAGGTTCATCCTTGTCCTCTGGAGGAAGGGACTCTTCCAATCGCTTGATCTTCGGCATTCGTTCAGCAACAATTTTGTCAAAACCATCTTCCATGGCCGTCTGAATTCTTGTCTTCATCCTCTCCCTCCTCAGATTTCTCTTTTCTACTTTTACTCAGGAAGAAAAGACTACTTTACCCGTTCTCTCATATATTCTTCCATAGCCCTCAACATCTCGATGATCTTCTCGACTTCCAATTTAATCCGATTCACCTCTTCCAAAAGACGATTGGCTTTCTTGAGATCATATTCTAAGGCGGTACGGACCGTTAAGGAGGATCGAAGCTCAGAATAGAGATTATGGATTCGGTCGGACAGTTCATCCTTCTTTGATTCCTCCGCCATTTTTCTCAATGGAGAGATCAATTTGGGTTCGGGGACATCCCAGGGTTTCTCGATGGGCTCCTTGCTCTGGGTGTTTGGGAATTTTTGGGCTATATTGTTGGTGAACTCATCTGTCATGATTCTGCTCCTTTCAAACCAAAAATTTCTCCAATCAGGCTCTGGATGTCGGTAGCTCCTTTTGAAGATTGGGCGAACAGAAATATAGGGGTTCCTTGGCTGGTGGCCTCTGTAATCTTGGTATCCTGCCGGATTACCGTATTGAGGAGATACCGTTCGTAATGGGTCTCCAGTGCCTTTTTGGAGCGTTTGCAAATCCGATGGGATTCATTGTAACGATTTAAAAAGATGAAAATGTTTTCAAAGACAAATGAAAAATCCTCCTCAATCGTGGAAAGGGTTTCAAACAGAATCTTGAGACCGTGATAGGAGAGAAAATCTGCCAGCACCGGAATGATGAGATCATTCGATGCCAAGATGGCATTGAGGTTAAGAAGGCCGATACTGGGAGAGGCATCCATCACAATCAGTTCATAATTTTTTTCAATCGTGCTGAGCAATCTTTTTAATCGAAATTCTCTCGAATTCATGGAAAACAGAGAGAGCTCAATGGGAGAAAGATTTAGGTTGGAGGGAATGATGTCCAAAGTAGGAAGATCCGTTTTGATAATGATATGCTCCAGATCCTCTTTTTCGATAAGGGCATTGAAGAGGGTTTTTTGAAATTGTTGATTATTGAGCCCAAGACATTGAGTCAGATGTCCCTGCGGGTCTAAGTCGATCAGAAGGGTTCGAAACCCCATCTGGGCCAGTCGAAAACCATAGGAGGCCGAAATGGTGCTCTTTCCAGTGCCCCCCTTAAAATTAAGAAAAAGTTGTTTCCGAATCGATTTAAAAGGGGATGGAAGGCCGAGATAATTTCGGTATTTGGGAACATCCTCTGGTTTATAATAGCGCTCTTGATGGGAATTTCTCTTAGGAGGAGGGAGAAGACCTTTTGTCTCTTTCTCAAGAAGTTCTTGCTTTGAAATGCCCAGAAGCTTTGCAAAACTCGAGGGAGAATAGACTAGATCCCCTAAGATTTGGGCCTTGGGGGGAGAAGGGCTCATTGGAGTGGTCATGGACTTCCTTTTTTCTTAATCCTGTTTTTGAAAGGAGGAGAACTTCTTTTTTAATCTCCTCTCTATTTCCCTTTCCAATTGATCCCTCGCCCATTTTCGAAGCTCAGGATCCAAATCATTCATCGCCTCTAACCAACGGTCTTCGCTCTCTTCAGGATAGAGCGTGAGCAAGGAGAAGAGGGCAGCTTTTCTCACCATCGGTTCTTGATCTTTCGATAATTCCATCAGAAGAGGGAGTTGACCTTCGATGGGGCCCCAACCTAAGAGGGTAGCCAGCTTCCTTCTTATCCAAGGAGATTCATCGCTTAATAGTTGAAGGAGGATATTTAATTCTATCTTCTCGCTTTGATGGAACATCCCTCTTAGGGCAGCCATCCTCACCTTTGGATCTTTATCCTTCAGACATCTCTTTAAAAACGGGGTAATGGCCGGGCTTTTGAATTTCGCCAAAGAAGAAACTGCCTGGGCTCTGACCTCTGAATCCTGATCGGAAACCATCTCCTGAAGAAGAGGGACTGGAAGGGAAGGGATTAGCTTTTCAAGGGACCGAATGGCTAAGATTCTTATTTTTGAATCAGGATGTTTTAGATCACTCTTTATTTGATCTAAAAAAACTTCTGAGGAAAAAGTTTCTGAAATTGGAATGGATGAAGGGGAAGCGTTTACTTTCACCGTTTCTTCAGATCTTTCGAATGAGGATGGATTGGATTTTGGTCCTTCAACATCTGTTGATTTTAGATAAATTAATCGAAACCCTTCTGTCATAGTCACCCTATTTAAGGTAGATTAGATGGAAAAGGGTTATTTTTTTGAAAAATCTTTGAACTCAAATTTTAATTGATCAGAATATTTTTCTAAAAGCATATCTAAAGCCTCTCTGACATAGACTGACTGAGGGACTTTCGTCTTTTCAGACAATCTTTTTAAGGCCTCCAATTGTTCACCATTGATATAAATAGTTCGGGCGATCTTTGTCTGTCCCAAGATAACCCCCTATTAAATTATATTTCAAATGCAATATAATATAATATATTTATTTTGTCAACAAAAAAAATAGATTAAGTCGATTAAAATATTCAACAATTTTAAGAAGTTATAATTTTTAAAATTCAAAAATAAAAGAGATTGTTTTAAAAAATTTGTATTAGGGTTTTTTAGAGTTAAGAGGGAAAATTCTTGACCTTCTAAGGGAAGACTTCATGGATTTTATCTCAAAGTTTCTTTGGCTACGTGGATTTAAAATCTTAGATTTAAAATCTTAGGGGACAGATCCCCCTATTCGTTTTTAGTTCGGAACATCCATAAAAGGCCTGATAACAAGATGGGTTTAATTTATAATTTTGAATTTGCCATGCAAGATGGCCTTGACCAAAATTTAAAGAAGTCGTATATTTTTGACTGAGCGCCTGTAGCTCAGATGGATAGAGCTACGGACTTCTAATCCGTGGGTCGGGGGTTCGAATCCCTCCAGGCGCGCCAAGAAATCCGCCGAAGGCGGGTTCACTGATAACATATAACGATTAATAGTTATTAGTATAAAAATTGCAAGGCAATTTTTATCATGGTGAGTGTAGCTCAGTTGGATAGAGCACTGGGTTGTGGCCCCAGTGGGCGAGGGTTCGAGTCCCTTCACTCACCCCAAATGCGCCTGTAGCTCAGTTGGATAGAGCGTCGGACTTCGAATCCGCAGGTCGGGAGTTCGAGTCTCCCCGGGCGCGCCAAGAAACCAAAAAGGGTCATGGCTGTACAAAATTCTTTGACGAGGTAATAGAGGGTTTAAGAATTAAAATTCGGAACTCCACATTCCAAACTATGAAATTCAAGTGAGCCGTTAGCTCAATCGGTAGAGCAACTGACTCTTAATCAGTAGGTTGCAGGTTCGATTCCTGCACGGCTCACCAATCCTTTAGGAGAAAGGATTGGGTTAAGGTAAGGATACCAGTTTCGTCTTCAGGTAAAGGAGAGGGGTTAGATCATTAGGCCTAATCCTTGAACCTTATACCGGATTGGCTTCCTAACCTTTACCAATATTTCTCTACCTCCTTCTAATCGAGGAGAAGAGAGATTAGAAGATAAGCCGGGGTGGCGAAATTGGAATACGCGCGAGACTTAGGATCTCGTGGTCGCAA
>FWWM01011169.1_pt1 | contig 15473 bp, 18 predicted proteins | sample 2228351 | NCBI WGS metagenome assembly FWWM01 (sample SAMEA103939774, study PRJEB20133) | metagenome | reverse complement strand
TTGTGGTTTTCGCCGTCAACGCGCCGACCTGCGCCACCTCTCTCGTCCTTCTTGATTCTCCATCAACGTGTGGACCATTTCGGCTGAAAGATGACGGCCCACGGTAAGCGCAAAATCCTGTAGGGGCGCACCGGTGTGTGCGCCCCAATCCCGGTCCCCCGTAGCATGTTCTGGTGCGGACACATTGATCTGCCCCTATGGGGTTTTGGCACAATGGGCGAAATAAGCAACATCCCCGACATGGGACATTGCCCATGCTCATTGTCGCCCGCAAATGGTCCACCGAATTTCGGCCGAGGTGATCCACTTTAGAGCGGCAACAAGGCGATTCATGGGAGACTGTCCGAGAGCTCGGAATCCCGATTCTGGGCAATGAAATTTTAAGCACTTAAGGTGCCGAAAACCAACAAATTAGGCATTTTGGGAAAGCCTGCTTGAGCCTGTCCAGGTAGTCAATGGGAACTATCGAATTCGTCGTCCAGGCTTGAAAGGGTGCGAGCTGGTTGAGGATTTCGGATTGGGGATTGCGGATCCCTTTCGGGAGCGGGTGGTCTTAATGGAGGCGACGACGAAGGAAAAGATCTCGTTTGCTTTGTTTTTCAGCTGGATCAGACGCTTTTTGTCCACCAATTCGGCTCTTGACGAGCAGCTCCCACCATTAGATGGATTGATCGCTTTCCTCTACGACGATAGCCACCTTGCCAACGAAGTCGGCACAAGACTTGGCGCGACAGGCGGTGCGATAGTTCGCACCAACCGAGGCACAGTAAAGGAGCAACTGATTTCCGACTACTTCTTAAAAAACTCGACCTGATGAACGAGGCTCTCGAAGGCCGCGATTACGATGTGAATAGCGAGGTGCTGTCGCTGAACAACGTAGACCTACCGGACATGCTCCGTGATAAGGCCTATGATCCTAAGCGGTTCGATGAGTATTTCGATCAGATTGACCATATCAATCCGGCCAAGCTCAGAGAGTTCGAAGAGGTCACGGATATTGCCCTCGCGCAGTCATGTGGATGTTTCAGCATTCCAGCGCCGAAACCTCGTGATGGAAGTGCATCGGCTCACGCCTCGTTATGTGGAAGCCTAGTTCGTTGCCGCTGCCCGGAAAATGGGTCTTCGGATCGAGCCAAGAGAAGACGGGTAGTGGTGCATTGAGCGCGTGGTTGCTGATCTTCGCTCTGACTGTCTCTATTCCGGCCAGAGGCTTGGGAAACCCGCATCGTCCTACCGAAAGATCACCTTTCATAAACATTACCTTGAACAGGACGCCCATGGTGACACTGTCTTGATGGGACCGGAGGATCCGCTGTATGCAGCGGTAGGTGAGAAACTCAACGAGCGGCTTGCAGGGATCATCAGCGGTGTCCGTTTCCTCGTTGATCTACCGTCCAGAGAACCCTATGATATTTATTTGTCGAAAATATCGATCCGTGGCAAGGACTCGAAAGGGGGTGCCATGCTGCTTTGCGGCGAGCTCGTGGCCGTTGGGGAAGAGCATGGGTATTACGAGGTGATCCCGAGCGTCGTTCCTCCTAACCTGGTGCGGTATCCGCATGCGCCACAAAAGATCGAGCGGATTTCCATGCAGGGAGCTCCCGATTATCTTAAAGCGACATACCAGCTTGAGTGTCGCGCTCGTTGTTATCGGGAACGCTATCATCTCGCGCGGGTTTGCCGGGAATGCCTGTAGTACTCGTTCAAGACTCAAGTTGACCGGACCCAGGAGCGGGCCATGCTGCGTATGGCGGAGGCGGTGATGACGGTAGCTGCTCATGAGAGGGGTTAAGCTAATGGAACGCCATGAATTAACAGAGTTGCATTACATCACACCCATTAGCAATGTACCGTCAATCCTCGCTAGAGGGATCTTGTCACACAATCTGGCTAGGCGGGTTCCTCATGAATCAGTGGCCATGAATGAGATTCAGGGCCGAAGGGCGAAAGTAACCGTTCCTGGCGGGAGAAAACTCCATGATTATGTGAACTTGTACATTTGTGCCAGAAACCCGATGATGTATAAACGCCAGACGCAATACAAGGAGCTTTGTGTTCTAGGAATAAGCCCTGATGTGATCGATCTGCAAGGAGTCGTGGTTTGCGATAGAAATGCGTCCAGCAAATATGCCATCTTTAAAGCTGCACCCGGTGGTTTGGACATCGTCAACAAAGAGTGGACGTTTGCAGAGTACTGGACCGATCCGGATGATGTTACGCAATGGCAGAAGAAGGCCGCCAAGTGCGCAGAAGTGCTGGTGCCGGATAAGGTGGACCCGGCTTATATTACAGGGGTATACGTCGCGTGCCTGGAAGCCAAGGCGGCATTGGAAGGTCTGGTCAGAGGCATAACAATTGAGATTAATGGCTATCTTTTTTTTCAATAGGAAGTGAACTATGGTTAAAGTCATTATAGGTGATATGTTTGAATCCAAGGCGCAAACCCTAGTCAACACGGTGAACTGTGTTGGCGTCATGGGCAAAGGAGTAGCGCTGGAATTCAAGAAACGTTTTCCACACATGTTCGAAGATTACGTTCGGCGGTGCAAGGCAAAGCAGGTTCGCCTTGGCCGTCCCTATCTTTTCAAACGGTTGTTTACACCCTGGATTCTCAATTTTCCCACAAAAGATCACTGGCGCTCGGTCTCGCGTCTTGAAGATATCGTGGAAGGATTGCGCTATCTTGAAAAGCATTACAAAGACTGGGGTATCACCTCACTCGCGGTGCCCCCCCTTGGTTGTGGACATGGTCAGCTCGAATGGCGCGTGGTTGGGCCTACGCTATACAGGCATTTAAAGAACTTGGATATACCGGTTGAACTTTATGCACCGTTCGGCACGCCCCACGAGGAATTGCTACCTTCATTTCTCGATGAAGTGCAGCAAGTGTTGCCACAAAAGGAGGCTCCATACAACATCGAGCCCGCATGGGTGGCAATCGTGGAGGTGCTCAAGCGTATCGAAGATGAACCGTTTCATTGGCCTGTGGGAAGAACAACATTCCAGAAAATCGTCTATTTTGCCACCGAATGCGGCATTCCAACCGGGCTGAAGTACCAGAGAGGAAGTTACGGCCCCTATGCTCCTGCCCTCAAAGAGCGTATCACTGCCCTAGTGAACAACGGTCTTATACGCGAAGAACAATTGGGACGCATGTTCGCCATACGTGTGGGCCAAACTTTTCACGACGCGCGTAGGGCTTATGAGCCCCAGATCAGAGAGTGGGAGTCGATCATAAACAAGGTTGCAGATCTTATCATGCGCATGGATACCCATCAGGCCGAACTCGCCGCTACGGTGCATTTCGCCGCTCAGCAAGCAAAAACTCGTCCCGAAGAGAAGCCAAGTGAAAAGGAAATCTTGGATGCCGTTATGAAGTGGAAGCAGAAGCGCAGACCACCTCCTGATGAAAAGGAGGTCGCCATGGCGGTGCGGAGCCTGAACGTGTTGAACTGGATTGGGGCCAAGGTAAGCGATGAGTTACCGATAACCGAAGAGGATTTTCTCCATATCTGACGACCGCAGATGAGAAAAAAGGTGGAGGTTTCGAGCCCGGAAAAGGCTTGTGAACGCATCGATTGTGACAGCAAACGCTGGTCCATCGAAACCTACAATGATAACGCTCGGCCTTATATGTGGGTAACCGTCAGTGCTGGCGTAGGGACAACCCTCCCTCCGACGTCAAAGCAAGCTTCGATGCCGACTATCCGGTCATGGGGGACACTGAAGGCAAATGGATTGTTCAGTCCACCCACTATGGTCGCCGGGTTCCCTCCTCTTTGCGATCGCCGTAGGGCGCATGGAGGCGAAGTCGAAATGCGCCATCAACTGGTTTTCACCGTGACGATTCTGGCATTTTCGGGCGAAAGGGTCTACCGCGGTCCTGAAGCAATTTCTCCAGGTAGCGCATGGTTCCTTTCAATGAGACAAGGTCTGGCGCCTCAAAAGGCCACAAGAGGTTCTAGGAGCTTGTCCGAGAACTCGCAATACCGAATTTTGGCCAATGGGGTTTTTAGTACTTATGGTACTAAAACAGGCAAATTTGGCATTCTCGGACAGGCTAGAGAAGAGAAGCTATAGGCGAGCTCGACGGCTCTTTGCAAGATCTCTCTGAAAAGTATCCTTCCGCCCCAGGCCATCGAACAGCAGGCGAAGACGAAAGCCGCAGAAGACGCCAAGCTCAAGGCCCCCTTCGAGAGCGGCCAGATCGCGGACCTGAACACCCTCACCGTGAAGCAACTCCAGACCCTGGCCAAGCAGAACGGCGTCTCCATCGCCCGCACGAAGGCCGGATTCATCAAGCTGCTGGACCAGGTCAAGCCCGGGGTGGACCACTCGACCTCTCGGGCGCGGCGCTCAAGGCAAAGATCAAGCAGCACAAGATCGGCCTTCTTCGCTCCAAGGACGAGCTGGTCAAGCTTCTGGCGGAGAAGCAGGCCTCCTTGAGGCAGGCCCAGCAACTGGCGGAGCAGTTGAAGAAGGTCCCGGCGCCGGGCGGGCTTCAGGACCTGACGGTGGCCGAACTCAAGGAGATGGCCAAGGCCAAGGGCATCTCCCTGACCATGACCAAGCAAGACGTGATCGAGCTGCTGGACGAGCTGGAACCGGGCGTCGATCACAAGGCGCTCCAAAGCGCGATCCTGATCGACGCCAAGAATAAGCACCACATCGGCCCGCTCAAGAACAAGCAGCAGCTTGTCAAAGCGCTGGAAAAGGCGGCCGGTGAGGAACTGGCGGAAAAGGCCAAGAAGGAAACTCTCGATAACTGGTTATAGGAAAGAGATGAAAGTTGTTTAACGACGAAGCTCACCTGCCGCTATGAAGCGTAGCGGAATAGCGGTCAGGTGTAGTGATTTGTTATGCTTTTTGTCTCTTTCCATCTATACTTCTCCAGAAAAGTTTCTTCCGCTGGATGGAAGCCAACGCCACGTGGGGCTGGCTTCCATCCAGCCAAAACTTTTCTGGATAGCTATAACATTTAGATAGATAGTGGAAAATCTACCTTTTCGCCTGTTGCCTCATTAATTACCAACAGTTTCCCTTCCTCCCATTGTAATTGTTCATTAGCGTTTCACATAGCCGATGGTCTTCCTGGTTTCAGTCAGTTATGGCACGAGGGGAAGGAAACTATTACGTATTATCGCTTTGGAACCGAAGGGGTTCGTCCCTTGGTTATACGGAGGGGCTTTCACGATGCGTGGCCCTCTTACTCTAAGTGGTGTGAAGAATTTCGCCACTTTCACAACCTTGCAGAGGACAAGGAACGCAAGATTCTTGTATGAGTTATGTGCTACTTAAGGAAGGGGGATAAGGAATAGCCAAGCATGGACGGAAACCTGAGCGAATCCGAAATCGAAATGGCGGGTCTTACCTGGCTTAAGTCCCTGGGCTGGGCCGTAAAGCATGGCCCGGAGATCACCCCGGATGCGCTACTCCCCAAACTTATCTCCGGCGGGCTGCGCGTGCCGGATGTGGAAAAGATTTTGGAGGGAGCAACATGACACTACGGGTGCCAGTCAAACCGGAGTTGCTCAGTTGGGCGATGCGCCGCGCTGGTTGCACGCCTAAGGAATTGTCTGGCCGTTTTAATAAACTGAACGATTGGCTGGAAGGACGCCTGCAGCCCACGCTCAAACGGCTTGAAGACTTCGCCCGCGCGACTCATACGCCCATCGGCTATTTCTTTCTACCGGAACCCCCGAAAGAGACCCTGCCAATTCCCGATTTGCGCACGACGCCTGAAGCGCGCCACAGGCACCCCAGCGCCGAGCTGTTGGAGACGATCTACATCTGCCAGCAGCGACAGGCCTGGTACGGAGAGTTTTCTCGGCTATATGGCGAACCCCCCGTTGCGTTTGTTGGGACGGCATCGCTTCAAGATGCACCGGAGAAGGTTGCCGCGTGGATGCGCGAACAGCTTGGGTTCCATACCTACGCTCGTTCCCGAATGGCGACATGGACCGAAGCACTGCAGCAATTCATCGGTCTGGTGGAGAACGCCGGTGTGCTGGTCATGGTCAGTGGGATCGTGGGCAGCAACACACATCGCCCGCTCGATGTATCGGAGTTTCGCGGCTTCGCGATGGCTGATAAACTTGCGCCGCTGGTATTCATCAACGGGAAGGATAGCAAGGCGGCCCAAATGTTCACGCTGGCCCATGAACTTGCACACCTCTGGTTGGGGGCCTCAGGTGTAATCGACAGCGAAGTCCGCACCCTGCCAGACGATCAGACCGAGCGCTGGTGCAACGCAGTGGCGGCTGAATTCCTTGTACCGTTAAAAGCGGTGCGAGAGGCACTGATTGAGAATGAGACGCTGTCCCAAACGCTGCAACGGCTGGCGCGGCGCTTCAAGGTGAGCACGCTGGTAATCCTGCGCCGGCTGTTCGATGTTGGATGGATAGATCGCGGAACGCTAGACAAAGGCTGGGAGGAAGAGCTTCACCGGTTGGAGCGATTTACGTCTACCGGCACAGGCGGGGATTTCTATAACACATTGGACGCCCATGTAAGTAAGCGGTTTGCTAAAGCGGTGGTCGTCAGTACTCTAGAAGGGCACACGCCCTTTACGGAGGCGTTCGGACTTCTCGGTGTGCGCAAGGGCAAGACCTTCTTCGAACTGGCGCAACGCCTGGGGATTCCGGCATGAAGTACTTGCTCGATGCCAACGTTTTCATTGCCGCCAAAAATTTGCATTACGGCATGGATTTTTGCGCAGCTTTCTGGGACTGGTTGGTGGAAAGCAATCGAGGCAGGAAAGTATTCAGTATTGAAAAGGTAAAGGACGAACTCGAGGTGGTGGACGATGAGTTGGCGGCCTGGGTGTCGGAACGGGATGAAGGTTTCTTTTTGAAACCCGATCTGGATGTTCTCAAAGCGATGGGTAGCACAAGCAAGTGGGTGAACGATAACGCGTATACACCGGCCGCAAAAAACGCATTTTTTCAAGCTGCCGACTATTGGCTTGTTGCCCATGCATTAGCTGGTGGATATGTGGTCGTGACGCATGAGAAGCCTGCCGACACAGAGAATAAGGTCAAAATCCCCAACGTGTGCGAAGGCTGGGCATCAAGGTCATGACCCCCTTCGAGATGTTGCGCCGCGAGCGGGCTCGGTTCGTTCTGGATCAGAAGATATGAGTGGCGACCGTTTCGACGACAACGCCCCGGCCTTCCGCGCTGCCTGCGCTCGCTGGCCAGATGTAGCCAACTTGTAGCAGCACTACCGTAACCTGGCTCGCACCTACGACGAGGAAGGCAGCAGCGTCATTGAGCTGATTAAATCCTTCCTGGAATCTGTCTGCTGGACGGTGATTAACGAATTGGGGGAGAAACCGCCAAAAACTTCGGCACCAAACACACATCAGATCTTACGCTGGGCTTTGGATGCTCTGGGACTTTCTAGTCGGGGAGGCTATGGGCCGTTGGTCGCCCCTATCTCTGGCATTAACAAGCTAGTAAAGGCCATTGACGACTTGCGGCGTAACGATGGCAGTGTCGCTCATGGCAAAGACGCATTTGTTGATGCTATCGCCCCTGACGCTCTTCGGGCCTTTGTTGTTGCGACAGACGCAATAGTTGCAACAATTTTGAGTGCCTACGATGGGGAGGACCCCAGTATCCTGACGACGCGTGAACCCATCTCCCGCTGGAAGCATCTTAACGAGAGAATCAATGCAGCAGCCCAGCTAGAGGTCGATATAGATGAAGAGTCCGGTAAATTGACTGTACGGATCTACTTCCCGTATTTGGAAGCGCCAGTTGAAATGCAGTTAACACCAGCAGAGCTACTTTATGAGTTGTATCGGGCAGCCTACGTAGAGGTTATCGAAGCTATGCGCTTGCTTCCAATGGAAAAGGAAGAGGCCGAGCCTGGCATAGAGGCGGAAGCGGAGGAGGCCGAAGTCGCCACCGAAGAAGAACCAGCGGCTCCGCCTGAACCCACCCCTGAGCCCTCGAGATTGCAGTTGCTTGATGAGTATCAGGGACGGTATCAGGTGGCATCACCAAAAAGGCGGCGGGTTATCATCAATATCATGCCGTCAACCAGGTGCTGGCATCGGCATTGGTCGCCTGCGGCATCGAGGCCAGAGCAGATGTTTCCTATGCTCGATTCACTGAGGCGGAAGACGCAGACTCGTTCAAAGTTGCCGAACCGCAAACGGAATATGGAAATCGGTTCGGCGGTCGTCGTGCCGGCGTCATATGGCATACACAAGGGTCGGGAAAAAGCCTTTCCATGGTGTTTTACGCCAGCAAAGTCGTCCGCCATCCGGCGATGAAGAACCCCACCATCGTGGTGATCACCGACCGCAACGACCTCGACAACCAGCTATTTGCCACCTTCGCCGCCAACCAGCAGATCTTGCGTCAGACCGCGGTGCAGGCGGAAAGCCGCGCCCACCTCCAAGACCTTCTCCCAGGTGGCCTCCGGCGGGATTATCTTCACCATTATCCAGAAATTTTTCCCGGAGAAGAAGGGCGAAACCTACCCGACGCTCTCTGAGCGCAGCAACATCGTGGTAATTGCCGATGAGGCCCACCGCAGCCAGTACGACTTCATCGACGGCTTTGCCCGCCACATGCGCGATGCCCTGCCCCATGCCTCTTTCATCGGCTTCACCGGCACGCCCATCGAGAAGGAAGACAAGAACATCCGGGCCGTCTTCGCGGACTACATCTCCATTTACGACATCCAGCGGGCCGTCGAGGACGGCGCCACGGTGCCCATTTTTTACGAGAGCCGACTGGCCAAGATCGAGCTCGACGAGGCTGAGAAGCCCAGGCTCGACGAGGCATTCGAGGAGATCGCGGAAACGGAGGAGGACGAGGCGCGCAAACAGCGGCTGCGCACCAAGTGGGCATCGCTCGAGGCGCTGGTCGGGGCCGAAAAGCGTATCCGATTGGTGGCCGAGGATCTTGTCCCGCATTGGGAGCGGCGGCGGGAGGCCATGCTTGGCAAGGGCATGATCGTCTGCATGAGTCGTCGCATCTGCGTGGAGATGTACAAAGCCATTCCGGTTGCGTCCGGAGTGGCACAGCGATGACGACAACAAAGGCCAAATCAAGGTCGTCATGACAGGATCGGCCTCCGATCCCATCGACTGGCAGCCACATGTGCGCAACAAGCAGCGACGGGACCTTATCGCACGCCGGTTCAAGGATCCCGAGGACGATCTGGAGCTCGTGATCGTGCGCGACATGTGGCTCACCGGCTTCGATATGCCCTCTCTGCATACCATGTATATCGATAAACCCATGAGCGGCCACAACCTGATGCAGGCCATTGCCCGGGTGAACCGCGTCTTACGCGACAAACCCGGTGGGTTAGTGGTGGATTACCTTGGGATTGCCGATTCGCTCAAACGCGCGCTGACCGTCTATGCCGAAAGTGGCGGCCGGGGCCGTGCGACCATTGACCAGGCCGAGGCTGTTGCGGTGATGAAAGAGAAATATGAAGTGGTGCAGGGCATTCTGCACGGCTACGACTACCAACGGCTCCTTACAGCCGATCCGCAAATCCGCCTGCAGGGCATCGCCGAGGCCATGGATTTCATCCTCGCCAAGGAAGATGGCAAGAAACGCTATCTACAGGCGGTGGTGGCGCTTTCCAAGGCGTTCGCCCTGGCGGTGCCGCACGAGGAGGCGCTGGCCATCCGCGACGAGGTCCGCCTCTTTCAGGAGATCCGGGCAGCCTTGATCAAGACCACGGTGAGTGTGGGCGAGCGCACGCTAGAGGAAATCGAGGCGGCGGTCCAGCAACTGATCTCGAAAGCGGTTTCAGGGCGCGAGGTGGTGGATATCTTCGCGGCCGCAGGGTTCGACAAGCCGGACATCTCCATCCTGTCCGATGAATTCCTGGCCGAGGTGCGGGCGCTGCCGCAAAAAAACCTGTGGGCCAACGACGAGCGACTGGCCAATATCGTCTTCACCAGCAAGAAGGCTGAAGAGAAGCCTTTGAGTCGCCACCTGACGCTGGAAGATCCCAAGGTGCGCGGGCTGTCCATGCGCCTTCCTCCCTTTGCCCCGGGACAACCTGTTCCGGTCATCACGTTTCCTGGCCTTTCGCCAGAGATCGTGGGTTTCTGGTCGCTCTGGCGAATCTCCATCTCGACCGCGGATTGGAATCGTCGCCGGATCATGCCTTTGTTCCTGGCTGACGACGGTCGGGTCTTCGGGCCTACTTCTAGGCATATCTGGCATCAACTGCTGGTAACGAAGCCCACGATCCTTACGTTTTTGGACGTCGAGATCTCGCATCAAGCCTTCCAGCGACTACAGGAAGCGGCGGAAATATAGGGGAAGATGATCTATGACGAGTTGGTAGCCGCTCACCGGAAGCGTCTTGAGCTTGAACTTGAGAAGGGCTGGCAGACCTTTGGTGCACGATGCAGAGCTATCGAGTGTATCGGCTTGCCCCCTGTCCGCAACCATCGCCTTCGTCTTCTGGAACAGGAGGGAGAACGCTTCCACGAACAACTCGAACGCAGGGCGCAGGTTCTACCGGAAATGATGCTCTTGCTGATGGTGCGGGTTGAACCTGAAAAGGGTGATGTGCGTCGTGCGTAGTGCGAAGGTCAACAAATTTGAGGACCCAAGGGGCTGGCAACGAGCTCATGGCTTTGCCGTTCTTATCTACCCCAAAATTGTCCGAATTTATAAAGGCTGACGATACCTTGCCTAAACGAGATTCAAGGATCATCCTGAGCCTGAAAAAACAACCTTGCGGGGTGGATGCCTGGGCGTGGATGGACGCGGCTCGTGATGGCGGCTTGAGTTTCTTGGTTTAGCCTGGAGCCGAGACGGTTTCATACGAGGCCTGAGCCGAGGGCAAGAGCGATCCCTAGGAGGAAAAAGCCTGTGAGTGTCTGCACCGTCTTCATGGTGATTTTATGCAGAAAGCGCTTGCCGATCATCACGCCTGTAAAGGCTGCCAGGATGGCCGTAAGAATCAAGGGGTATTGATCCGGACCGATGGGGCTGGTTATCTTCGCTTGCAAGAACAGGATCACGTAGGTGAGGATTCGTGCCATATCCACCATGAAGCCGATGGCGGCGTTGGTGCCCACAAACGTTTCCGTTGACAGACCCACCTTGGCGAGAAAAGCCGATCGAAGAGCCCCCTGATGTCCAGAAAAGCCTCCAAAAAAGCCGGAAAGGATGCCCCCGAGGAACAAATACTTGCGGTCGAACGTGAGTTCCCGAAAGCGAGGCAGAAGTTCCAGCATGGCGAAAACAAGGATCAAGACCCCCATGATGAGCTTGATCGGTGTGATGACCGCAATGCGTGTACCGATGGCGTACCTGACGATTTCACCTAAATGCGACACATAGCCTAACGCCGCGGCCCCCGCAAAAGCGGCGAGAATGGCGGGGACTCCGAAGCGCAAAACCAGTGCCCTATCGGCATGCCTTCCCACAACGGCTATTTTGAACACATTGTTAGCGCCGTGGACGACGGCCGTGGCCGCCACCGCCACATCGACAGGGAAAAAAAGAGCAAACACGGGCATGAGAAGCGTTCCCAGCCCAAAGCCCGAATAAAGCGTCAATCCGGCGGTTACCAACGAAGCGACACTGATGATGAGATAGGAATTCATGATTTTGATGGCTCCCTGTGCGGACACCTAACCCGATTTCCACGAGGACGCAGCCTTGCCGTTGGGTCGCTTGAATCTCCTTGCCAAACAGCCTTCGAACAACATGTTATCGGATGAAAGAAGACCCGGGCATAAATCATGGCTTCAAGGGGAGTCCCGAGAGTCCTTGGAAGGTGGGTACAGAATATCCAGGAGGAAAAGGGTTCGCAGTTGCTGGGCTGCCTTTTCCAGAGTGGTTTCTGAAAGGGGCGGAACGGATCGAAAGATTTCGGGATCTATCTTGGGTTCATGGGTTTTATACCCATGAAGGGCTGTTTCCAGGCGATGGGCCGGGGAGATCAGAAAGCGATAGGCGGCATCGATGTGACGGAATTTTTCGGGCTGCAGTTCCGGAGGATAACGACGGGCTAACCGGCGATAAGCCTTTTCCACGGCTGCCGCGTCGGCATCTTGGGAAAGTCCCAGAATCTGGAGAGCCTCGCCGCGTGTCAGAGTCATCGGCGTCTCCTTTTCGGTATGGCGGTTGTGGTAGGGATTTTTGTTTGAGCCGCCCGCCGCAGCAAAGCCCAGATCTTTCTTGCCATGGCTTGAATCTCCTTGGGTTTTTCGCCTTCCCATTTCTGAAGAGCATTATGAAGACGTATCAGGGGAGTCAAGTCCGTATGAGGCTCTTCCCAGAAAGGAAGCAGCTTGTCCACAAGACGTTCCAAAGTGCCGAGGACTTGCGGGATCGTTTCCTCGGGATGCTCGGCCATCCAAGAAATAAGAATGGCAAATTCATGAATGCATGGGACCGGCAGCCGAGGGCGAAGTCTAAAGAGATATTCTTGCTGTTCCGAAAGACTTTCTTCCAAGTCCTCAAAGATTTTTTCGACGGCTTCGCGAAGAGCTTTCTTTTCGCTAAGGATTTGAATCCATTGATGGTAGCCTGCTTCATGCCACACGTGGTCGGGAAAGCAGTCCAAAAACTCCAGAAAGTTTTTGGCCATTTCATTATCTACCGTGGCCAACTGAGATCTTACTTCGGAAAAATATTCGGATGACGCAGATTGTTCCGATTCGGACCTGAACAAGTGGTCCCATTCGGTGGCGTCTCTTTTTTGCAAGAACTTAATGTGCAAGGTTTCCCTGATGTTGCGATGGATCCGTCGCAGGTACTCGCGGGCTCCTTCGGGGTGGGCGGCTTGCAGGAACATGTCTAGTACCTTGAGATGAAACAGGGGGTAGTTCACTTCGTCAAAGCACCATGTGGCATCGTCGGCGGTCAAAGGTTCCAGCTTTTTCAGGACCTCCAGAACCTTCCCAGGGTATCGTGAAAGGCCGTGCGTCCGGGATAAGGCTCCGCACATCAGAGCCAATCGAGGGTGGGAGGCGTTCAGGTCCAGAATATTGTTCAAAAACCTTGAAAGGTCCCCCGTTTTTTGGAAACCCACATCTAAGAAAAAGATGTCCTCGCAAAGCATCGATTCCAAAAGAGCGCAGCATCGAGCTCGTTCCCGTAAATCCGCTCCTTTCAGGTCTTCTACAAGCCTTCGGCTTAGATGCTCATAAGCCTTCGTCAGGGTCCCCCCAAGAAGCTCAGCCAAGTCGGGATCCAGTTCCATTGGTTTGCCATCGGTGACGATTGTGAAAATATCATCGAGCACTTGCTGAGCCCACCCATGAAGCCTGGGGATGTGGGCCGCCGTTTCTTCCATGGAAAAACCGGGTATTTGCTTAGCAAGGTTCAGCAAATGCTGCTTCGTGGGCATGGATGGAGAAAGAAGATTCAAAATAGGTTCAAGGTCGACTCCGGGTGTTTTTCCCAGCAGAAACCCAAAGGCATGAAACCAAGGCTGCAGTTGGGTGCCTGTCACATGCTGCGCCAGACGATGCGTGGCTTGAAAGATTTGGGTTCGCAAGGGGTGAAGCAAAACGGTCGCCAGATTTTCGGGTAAAGACTGGGCCAGAACACGGACGTGGTTATCTATTTTTTGAAAGTGTTTGCTCTTTCCTAAGATGTTGGGCCCTTCTTCAACGGATTTTTTGTAATTGAGCGCTCGGAGTTTGCCCAGATAGTCGGCCAAGGTCATCAAGGTCTTGGGAAATGTGGAATGATCGCTCGAAGCTTTGGCCAATTCCTGGTAATGGCGAGGCATGATCTTGGCGGGGGCCTGGGCAAAGGTGTTGAGCCCTTTGAAGACCTGTTCGTTGGAAAAACTCTTTGATTTGTCTACCAGAGTCTCGAGCATGATGCGAGCCGGTCGGCTCAGGCCGCCGAAGTCCTGATCCAGTAGAAGCGGGGTGCCGAGACGGCAGGCATCGGCCAGATGCTTCAGAAACGCTACGTCCGGGTCTTTGGGAAGATGCGGCACGGCATGGATTTTTTCCAAAAAATCCGACAAACCCTGCCGGCTGCGAAGAGCCCTTCGAACCACCAATTGCCAGGCTTCGGCCCTTTGCGCTTTGGCGCGCCCGTCCCCATCTTGGCTGTTGCTCATGAGGCGCTGCCAGGGATCGAGCGACGCTTTTTTCTCTTCCTCTCTCTTTTGCTTACGCAGCCGCTTTTTCTTCCCCACGGTCTTTAGTCCGGTTCAATGGATTCCAGGAGATCCAGAAGCTTATCTTCCAGCATGTCGATCTTGTTGTCGTCATCCCCGTGACGAAGGGCTTCTTCATAGGCCAAGAGGGCTTGTTCCAAGGAGGAACGTTGTTGGGGATCCAGGTCTTTTTCTGCGAGGTATCGCCGGGCTTTGGTGCAGATATAGTTCAGCGGCGCCTGGGCTTCTGATTCGGAAGTATCGTCTTCCGTGGCGGTCCGTTGCCGCACGTCCAGGGTGACTTCTTTTCGATTGATAAAGCCTTTTTGCTCGACCGTTACATGAATGATGCCTTCGCGGTCATAAGAAAACTCCACCACAAGAGGGCATCCGGCCGGAGCTGGTTTCAGGGGATAATGAAAACTGCCCACCAGCGTGTTTTTCTTACAGGATGCGTTTTCCCCTTGGAACACTTCGATCTGAGCGAATTCCTGATTATCCCAAATGGTGTGGTAAACCTCGGAGCGGGTTGCCGGAATGTGTGTGTTTCGCCGAATAATCGGAGAAAAGAAGTCGGAGTCTCCTGTGATGGGATCTTCGACATCTGCCGTGCAAATCCCCAAAGTGTGGGCGGTTACGTCCATGAGAATATGGCCCAGGGGTTCCCCGGCCACCAGGCCGCTCTGAATGGCCGCCCCATAAGCCACGCACAGATCGGGATCGATGAGGTGAGCGATTTCCTTGCCGAAAAGAGTTGCCAGACTGTGCTGCACGCACGGCATGCGGGTGGCTCCACCGGCCAAAATAACGGCATCGATTTGATTCGGCGCCAAAGAGGCTTCTTTAAGGGCTTCCCGCACCTTGGCCTCGGTCTTTTGCAAAAGATCTTCGGTCAGGGATTCGAACAACCTCCGGGTCACTTCACACTCCAGGTTGATCGGTTCGCCCTCGACCGTGGCCAGGGCCACTTCACGCACCCGAACATAGGGGTAACGCGAAAGTTCGATCTTCACTTTTTCGGCCACATCCCGAAGCCTGTTTTTGAGAAAGGCTTCTTGCTTGTCATCGATATCTTCGACCTCGTCCAGGACGAACTCCAGCAGAAACTCCATGAGGCGCTCGTCGAAATCATCGCCACCCAGCTGCGTGTCCCCGCAAGAGGCCAGGACTTCTCGAATTTCCCCACGCATTTCAAGGATCGACACATCAAAGGTGCCTCCACCCAGGTCGTAAACCAAGACCCGTTCCCCGTTCCAGTCTCGCCCCAAATCCAGATGAGAAAAGAAGAGAGCGGCTGCGGTGGGTTCGTTGATAATGCGTGTCACATTGAGATCCGCCAGTTCACCCGCCCGAAT
>FWWM01004200.1_pt1 | contig 15476 bp, 12 predicted proteins | sample 2228351 | NCBI WGS metagenome assembly FWWM01 (sample SAMEA103939774, study PRJEB20133) | metagenome | reverse complement strand
CACCTCCCAAGCCTTGCGCAGCGCCTCAGTGGGGTAGGCATAAGTGGGGTCCAACAGCGCCGCCCAGGCAGCCAGAAACTCAGTATCATGTAGCAGGAACTCGCTTTTGCGGTTCGCGCGTTTATTGCGGCTCTGGCTGGTGTAGGTCCCGCGGTGCAGCTCTAAGTACAACTCCCCATCCCAGGTGGGCAGTTGCCCACCGCTTTCCTCTTCCATGCGGCGGAAGAACTCGGCAACGCTGCCCTGCCGCACATGTGGCAGGGCGGGGAGCGCAGCCATCTCACGGATGTTCTCCAGCATCTCACGAGTGGGGCCACCGCCGCCATCGCCCCAGCCGTAGGCCATCAGCAGGGTGCGCTGGGCTTCTTTCTGCTGGAAGTTGCGCCAACCACCCAACACCTGCTGAGGCCGTGCCATAGCGTTATAGGTGCTGCCGTAGATGTCCCCCGCATCGCGGATGGTGATGAAGTGCGTCAGCACCCGTGTGCCGTCCAGGCCCTGCCACCAGAAGCTATCGTAAGGCAGGCGGTTGTATTGGTTCCAGCTGAGTTTGGTGGTCACAAAGTAGCGCAGCCCGGCCTGTTGGATGAGCTGCGGCAGGCTCCAGGGATAGCCGAAGGCGTCAGGTAGCCACAGCACAGGAGGCTCTGCCTCGGGGCCGAAGTGCTGGCGGAAAAAGGAGCGCCCCAGCAGGAACTGACGGGCCAGCGCCTCTGCTCCGCTCAGATTGCAATCCGCCTCTACCCACATCCCGCCGATGGGTTCCCAGCGCCCCTCCGCCACGCGCTGGCGGATACCCTCAAAGAGCATCGGATCATCCTGCCGCACGAATTCGTACAGTTGCGGCTGGCTCTGGGTGAAGTGGTAATCGGGGAACTGTTCCATGAGACGCAGGACGTTCCAAAAAGTGCGGCGGGCTTTGCCGCGTGTCACCCCCAGCGTCCACAACCATGCCACATCCAGATGGGCATGGCCGGTGGCGATGACTTCCACCGGCAGCGGCGGCCCCGCTTGCTCTACACCCTGCCGAAGCGCCTCATGGGCAGGGAGTACGCTGGCGTAGAGCGATGCGCCCAGCGGCTCGCGGGTGTCCAGCAGGCGGAAGGCTGCATCCAGCGCGTTGAGGAGGTGGCTTTGCGCTGGATGGTCCTCCTCAAGCGTTAGCGCTGTGCCTAGCACCACCCGCGCCGTGGCAATAAAGTCGCGCAATGGCTGATCGATCTGCACTATGGCACAGGAGCGCATAAGCAACCGCACCGCCGGATTGCCCTCCATCAACCCGCCCAACCCTGTCCAACCGTGCAGGGCCAGGAGATGCGGTTGACCGTCGCGCCACGCCTTGCCCAGCAGGACCTCCTGATGGTGACGGTCGCAAGCCGCATAAGGCACGCCGTCCAAGTAGATCAGTGCCTCCGGATGCGAGAAGTCGCCCGCCTCCCCGACAGGCAGATGGAGCGCCACTGGCGCAGCCTCGTCCCAATCAGAGGGTACCTGAAATGTGCCGCGCAGCACGAAGGTCGTCATCCACTCGCCCCAGTACGTATCAGGGCGGATGACATCCCAATCGCTGTCGTCCACATCCGGCCCAACAGGTGGCTCAGCAAGGGGGTCGCGGAGCGCCTTGTAACGCAAGGGAGCCAGCGTCTTGCGCCGCCGATAGACCAGTGGCTCAATCAGCCGCAGGCGCCGCTCAATCTTTTGAGCTGTCCAGCGCATGGCATGTAACACGGTTGTTCTCCTTAAAGGATAATCTGGCCTTTGTTGACAGGGCAAGGATGGAACCTGCCCCGCTACGGGGATTGCCGCCTTTCCACCTCACCCCTGCCCTTGCTGCAACCGGACGTTCCCTCTCCAACCAGAGAAAGAGGGTGGGAAGCGCAGGATGGCAGCAGATAAGGTTTACAAGAGGGCAATCAGACCTAACGGAAAGTATACACTGCCTTATTCCCATCTTGTCACGCTTGGAGCGCATAGCATATACTTGACGAGGTGCTCCCACCGGGAACAGAAGGCAGAAGGTATGCCGACCATCCTCGTTGTTGATGACCAACCCCAGATGATCGGGATGGTTGCGGAGTGGCTACGCCGACACCACTACGGGGTGTTGAGCGCCACCAGCGGGGAAGAAGCCATCCGCCTTGCCGTAGCCCATCAACCCGATCTGATCTTGTTAGATGTAATGATGCCGCAGATGGACGGCATTGAGGTCTGCCGGCGCCTGCGCAGCCATGAACATACCAGCCACATCCCTGTGGTACTCATGACGGCTTACGATCCGCTGGTGGGGCAGGTGGAGGCCCTCAAGGCAGGAGCGACGGATTACATCGCCAAGCCCTTCGCCCTTGAGGATCTGGAAAGGCGGATGCGCAGCCTGCTCGCCCACGAGGAGGATTTCGCCGACCAGAGCCAGCACCTGCTTGACGAGACAGTCCACGCTGCGCTGACCCTCGTGCCCTGCAATCTGGCTTGGCTGCTCGTCATTGACCCCCAACGGGCGATGTTGGTGGGTCAATCCATTGCCAGCACGCAGGGCCATACAGGCGCGCAGGCATTTCTAGGACGGCTCACGGGCGGCAGCGGCGAGTTCGCCGTGCCCCTTGACCCGCAGGGCGGACTGCTGGTGCGTGTGGCGCTGAACGGCAAAGCGGAACTGAACCTCGCTCTCTCCTCACTGCGTGACAGCGGCGAGCGCTCCATCTACGAAGCCTGCACCGACCTTGACCTTTACTTTGTGTCGGTGCTGCCGCTACATCTCTCCGGCACGCCCCTGGGGGCGCTGCTGCTTGGCTCGCGCGAGCCGCGCGATGTGGAGACCACGCGCGGCCAGCAGGTGTTGGCTGCGATCGCCACGCAAGCAGCGGCAGTGGTGAACAACGTCCGCCTGATGCACGCGCTCGCCCGTCGTGAAGCCCAGAACCGCCGCGAGCGCGCTTTCCGCCAGAGTGTGCTGGATACGATGAGCGATGGGCTGCTGGTGTATGATGCGGAGGGCACGATTCGCTTCGCCAACCGCCGCCTGGGATTGATGACCGGCTATGAGGTGGAGGCCCTTATTGGCACGCCCCTCAAGGCGTTGTTTGATCCTCAGGACCACGCTCGCCTTGATGTCCTGCTCGCCGCGCCATCCAGCGGCCAGACCTCCTCGCTAGAAGTGCACCTGCGGCGTACCGATGGCCGCTACTTGCCTGTGCTGGCTGTGCAGGCTGCCTCCTCCCTTGGGGTGGCAAACGAGCGTGTCATGGTGATCACTGACCTCAGCGTGCTGAAATCCCGCGAGAAGGAGTTAACCCGCCAGGCTCAACGCCTCGGCGCCTTGAGCCGCGCCGGTCAGGCCATCTCCTCTTCCCTCGCGCTGGATGAGACCATTCAAGCCATCCTGCAGGAGGCTACCAGTGTAGTCGGGGCTAGTGAAGCCTCGGTACTGTTGTTGCTGCCCGGCGGGCGTGAACTGGGCTTCCACACCGGCCTTGGCCCCTATGCCGACCTGCTGCGCAACGTGCGCATCCCCATTACCAAAGGGGTAGCCGGCTATGTGGTGCGCGAGGGCCGCTCGGTGATCCTCTCCGATGCCTATGAGGATGAACGCTTCTACCCCGGTATTGACGCCCTGACCGGTATGCGCACGCGTTCGTTGGCTGCCGTGCCGCTTATTGTGGAAGGCCAAACCATCGGCGTGTTGGAGGTGATCAACAAGGAGCAGGGAGATTTTGATGAGGACGACCGCGAGATTCTAGAAAGCCTCGCCCGTTCGGCAGCGATCGCCATCCGTAACGCCCGCCTCTACGATGTAGCCCAGCGACGTGTGCGCGAGCTGACCGTCTTGCTGCGTGCCAGCGAAACAGCCTCTTCCACGCTGGCTGTTGAACAGGTGCTGGAGGTGGTGGCCCATCAGCTCATTGATGCGCTCGCAGCTCAGTGGTGTGCCATCTCCCTCTGGGATAAAGAGCAGGATCGCTTGCAGCGCCTTGCCGAGGCCGTTGATATCGTTTGGCCTGCAGGTGAGGGCTATGCCGTAGACCTTTCGCGCTCGCCGCGCGCCCAGCAAGCGTTGGCAAGCCGCCGGGCCTTGCTCCTCACAGCCCAGCTAGAAGACGGCGATGAGCCTCTAGGCAGTATCCCGGCAGGGGGGTTCTCCTCGCGGCTGCTGGTGCCCATCGTCATTGGCAAGCGAGCGGTGGGGCTGGCCGAGCTCTACCGTGGGCGCGAGCAACTGCCTGCCTCTGAAAAGGACCGTCAGCGCTGCGAGGCAGCCCTCGCCAGGTGGGCTGCGACCCTCAACGAAGCCGAGCAGTGGGACAGCGCGGACCGACTGCGGCAGCTGGGGCAGGTGCTACGGCAGACCGGAGGAGCCGCTTACTGTACCCTGTTGGCTTATCATCCGGACGGCCGCTCACTCCTGGCCCTTCATCAACATGGCAGCGTGGCCTGGCCGATGGGCCAGGGGCCATCCTACGCGCTGGATACGGAGAGCCTGCGGCGTGTGGCCCTCATTGAGCGTACCCCCGTTTCCATGCGCTTGGAGCCGGAGAACATCTCTCCTACCGATCGGATTGCTTTCCCCCAAACCAACGGCATTGTGCTGATCGCACCCCTCATTGCTCACAGCGAGGCCATTGGTCTGGTGGAACTGATAGATGCCGATCCCACCCGCACCTTCAGCGATGACGATCTTTCGCTGGCCCAGGCCATCGGCAATTTGGTGGGCAACGCCTTAGAGAACGCCCGCCTGTATGCTGCCCTTGTGCGGCGAGCAGCTCAGCTGGAGGCTGCCTACAACGATCTGCAGGAAGCCGACCGCCTTAAAGAGGAGTGGATTCAAAACGTCTCCCATGAACTGCGCACACCGCTGACCTCTATCGTGGGCTACGCGGACCTGCTCTTTTCCCAAGACCTGGGCCCGTTGACGGAGGAGCAACAGAAGGCGCTGCACATTGTGCGTGAGCAGAGCAACCACCTGGCAGAGATGGTGGAGAACCTCCTCACCATTCAGAAGATGGAGCGCGAGCCGCTCAACCGTGCGCTGGTGTCGCTGGGTGAGGTGGCTGAGGAAGCTGTCAGGGATGTCCTGCCGCAGGCAGCGCAGGCGAATGTGGAGATTGTCACCGAGTTTGGCGACCCACCACCGCAGGCCTGGGTGGATGCCGATCTCATGAAGCAGGTTTTCAAGCACCTGTTGGAAAACGCCATCAAGTTCTCACCGCATGGAGGGCAGGTGACCGTGCGCCTTGAGGACGTGGGCATTGGCATCCGGGCCGAGGTGGTGGATCAGGGGATTGGCATTCCCCCCAGCGAACACGGTAAAATCTGGCGCCGTTTCTATCAGATTGACGGCAGCATGACTCGCTCCTACGGGGGCGCTGGTTTGGGATTGGCCATCGTTAAAGAGGTGGTAGAAAAGCACAACGGTCACGTGGATGTGATCAGCGCGCCCGGCGAGGGCAGCCGCTTCCTCATCATCCTGCCCAAGGTGCTGCCTCAGAATGCCACCTAGTGCGCTACAGAAAGGATGAGGGGTGTCGCTCTCCCAGCTCCATACTCTAACAGGCAACGCTTTCCTCTACTTCTCTGCTATCATCGCCGCCTGGGCGCTGATCCACTACCTGCGGCGCCGTGAGCTGGGCGGCGATTTTTGGGGTGCGGTGGTCATCGGCGAGGGGCTGATCGCTGTGCAGGCCCTGCTCGGCCTGATCCTGCTCATTCAGGGAGCTGCCCCCGCCCGTTGGGTGCATCTCCTCTACGGCGTGGTCTCGCTGATCACGTGGCCCTCGGTCTTTGCCGCCACACGCGGCGGCACCGGTCGGCGTGAAGCGCTCTACTGGACGCTGGCCAGTGCCTTTCTCTTTGGCATTGCTCTGCGCGCCATCTCTACCGCCCGCTAGCGATTGACGGATTAGAACAAAAGTGCTATTATGGGGGCACTGGCCTGCTGAGAAAAGAGCACTTCATTCCGCTTGACAAAAACGGCTCCTTCGGGATACACTGTGCTTATCTTACGAAAGGAGGCAGGCCAGCATGGTTCGCAGCGTCGTTCTGGCAGCTCTCTGCCAGCGCCCGCAGGCGGGAGAAGCCTGCTGTGAGGGGTGTAGTGTGCCTGCCGACTGATCGACTCACCATGTGAGGCATCAGCCGTGGGCCGCTACACACAGCGCCCACGGTTTTTTGTGGGGCTTTTGCCCGATCCACACCGCCGTGGGCACCTTGAGCGAGAGGCCTGCGGCTTTCGCTTTTATGGGGGGATCAGCGCAGGTTTCTCAGGGGAAGATCGATCGCCAGAGGAGTTAGAGGAGCATAATATGACTGTTGGGTATCCCCAACAACCTATCACCCACAAGGCTACGGTTGTGACACGCTTATCCTCTTCACAAGGTAGTGAGAAGCATATGAGCGAAGTACCTGCGATCCGAACCAAGGACGTGCGGCGCATCTACAAGATACGCGGCTCTCGCCATAAGGGCGATCCCAAAGAGATCGTCGCTCTGGATGGCGTCACGTTGGAAGTTCCCCGTGGCGAGCTGTTCGGGCTGCTTGGTCCTAACGGGGCGGGCAAAACCACGCTGATCAAGATTCTGGCCACCCTACTGCTGCCCACCAGTGGGCGGGCTTGGGTGGCTGGTTTGGATGTCGTCACTCAGACAGAGGAAATCCGACGCTTGATCAGCATGGTGAGCGGCGGCGAGACGAGCGGCTACGGCCTGCTAACCGTTGAAGAAAACCTGTGGATGTTCGCCCGCTTCTACGGGTTGGACAACAAAACCGCCCGCCAGCGCATCAACGAACTGTTGGAGGTCGTGGGATTGACCGATCGCCGGCGCACCAAAATCTCCGACCTTTCCACTGGCCTACGCCAGAAGATGAACTTCATCCGTGGCTTCCTGTGTGATCCGGATATTGTCTTTCTAGATGAGCCGACGCTGGGGCTGGATGTTCAGGCCGCCCGCGAGGTGCGCAGCTACATCAAGCAGTGGATGCGCGACCATCCCGACCGCACCATCTTGCTCACCACGCATTACATGGCGGAGGCCGATGAGCTTTGCGACCGTCTGGCCATCATTGACCGCGGCAGGCTGCTGGCAGTGGATACGCCGTACAACCTTAAGCATCGCCTGCAACGCGAGGCCATCTACAACCTCAAGGTGGAGCCGCTGGGGCCGCGCCCCAGCCGCGAGGGCATGATTGAGGCTGTGCCGGGTGTGCGTCAGGCAACCATCGCCGAGCGCAACGGCCACACCGAGCTGCAGCTCATCCTTGAGGCCGACGACGTGCTGGCCGATGTGCTGGCGCACCTCACACAGCGCGGCTCCGGCCTCATCGCTCTGGAGAAGCGCGAACCAACGCTTGAGGATGTCTTCATTGACCTCGTGGGGCGTGGACTGGACGTGGACACCTCTCAACATACGGGAGGCGAAGATGAGTAGCAGCGGACGGATTGAGAAGGCGCGCGGCTTTCGGCTGTTCTGGTACACCGTCTGGGCGCGTGCCTATCCGCGCATCAAAGGCGCCACCCGTGAGACGAGCTGGCTGTTCTTTGAGACGGTGCTACCGCTGCTCTCCGTCTCGGCCTATGTCTTTGTCTATCGCGCCATTGGCGCGCCGCCTGACTACATCGGCTTTGCAGTGGTGGGCGGTGCCATGACGGCCTTTTGGCTCAACGTGCTGTGGAGCATGGCCAGCCAGCTCTACTGGGATAAAGACATGGGCAATCTGGAGCTATACGTGCTCAGCCCCGGCCCACTGATGGCGATCCTGCTGGGGATGGCTGTCGGCGGTTTGTTCATGGCAGGGGTGCGGGCGGTGGCGATCCTGACCATTGGCTCGCTGGTCTTCGGCGTGGCCTATCAGACGGGCAGCCTGCTGCTCTTAGCGCTGGTCTTTGCTGTGACGATGGCCGCGCTGTACGGTATGGGCATGATGTTCGCTTCGGTCTTCCTTGCCAGCGGGCGTGAGGCGTGGCATCTCTCCAACCTGCTGCAAGAGCCCATCTATCTGGCCTCCGGTTTCTACTTTCCGGTGCGCTCTATGGGCTTCTGGGTAGCCACCTTCGCCTCGGTCATCCCGCTGACGTTGGGCATGGACGCCATGCGCCAGCTGCTCTTTGCCCAAGGCGCGGCAATGGGCTTCCTGCCCGTTCCGGTGGAACTGGGCATATTGGCTGGGCTGGCAGTGATCTTCATCACTGGTGCGTACTTCATGCTGCGCAAGCTGGAAGAGATCGGGCGCCGCGAAGGGCGCTTGATTGAACGGCGCCGCTAGGGAGGGCATCATGCTGCTCACTGGACGCATTCTGGATATCCCCTTTGTGCGGCGTAGCGATGCGCTGCGCTCGTTCATCACAGCGGCGTGGCTGGGCTGGCAGATCGAATCCAACTGGGCCGATCCCTTCCTGTTTGCTATCTATTCGGTGGCGCGGCCCATCTCGGGCGTGCTGATTCTAGTGGTGATGTACAGCATCATCACCAACGGTGCTACCGACCAGCCCATCTTTGCCTACATCTATCTTGGCAATGCGCTCTATATCTTGGTGGGTATGGTGATCAGTGGGGTGAGCTGGACGGTGATTGACGATCGCGAGCATTACCGTACCAGCAAACAACTCCACACCAGCCCTATTGATCACTACTCCTACCTGATGGGGCGCGGTGTGGCGCGGCTGATCATCGGCAGCATCTCGGTGATCATCACCATTATCTTCGGTGTGCTGGTCTTCAAACTGCCGGTCAGTCTCCTCACCGTCAACTGGCCCCTGCTGCTGATGAGCACAGCGTTGGGCGTGGTGGCACTGGCCTGCATGGGCCTTATCATGGGCGCGACGACAATGATGATGGCCCGCCACTTCTGGTCACTAGGGGAGGCCTTTGCCGGAGGGTTGTACCTGTTCACAGGTGCCATCTTCCCGCTGGAGACGCTGCCCATGTGGTTGCGCTGGCTGGGCTATACCCTGCCGGTCACCTACTGGCTGGAGCTGGCGCGGCGGGCGCTGCTCGGTGCAGCGACAGCGGGTTTCCCCACACTGGCCCATCTGTCCAATCTGGAACTGATGGGCATCTTGGCTGCCTTCACGTTCGTGCTGGCCATCGCCTCGGTGTACTTCTATCGCTGGGCGCTGCACATGGCCAAAGAGCGAGGGTTGATAGATATGGAAACAGGCTACTGATGCCTGTCAGATCGCCACAGAGGGGCGCAGCCGCTGCGCTCCTCTGTGGTGTACCCTCTTGCCGTGCTACAATCTAGGTCGGAACTAGGTCGGAAGCGCCTGAGCCGTGCGGGGCCGTCGCTATGCGCGTCACATATCTTTCCTTGACCAATTTCCGCAACTACGCCCGGCTGGAGATGCCGTTCCCCGCCGGTATGATCGTGCTGCATGGCGACAATGCCCAAGGGAAGACCAGCCTGCTGGAGGCCATCTACTATCTGGCGACCTCCCATTCGCCCTACACCACCTCCGATCGGCAGCTCATCAACTGGCTGGCGCAAGAAGAGCCGCTCCCTTATGCTCGGCTGGTAGCCGAGGTGCAAGCGCAGGCCGGCCTGCGCCGCATTGAAGTCACGTTGGCCTGCGAGACCAACGGTCACACCACGCGCCTCAAAAAGCAGATCCGCATCAACGGGCTGGAGCGCCGCGTCATGGATCTGCTGGGCCAGATGCAGGTGGTGCTGTTCCTGCCGCAGGACTTGGCGCTTATTGAAGGGCCGCCCGCTGAGCGCCGTCGCTACCTTAACATCACGCTCTGCCAAACCGACACCGACTACTGCCGCGCTCTCAGCCGCTACGAGAAGGTGCTGCTGCAGCGTAATGCCCTCCTGCGGCAGTTTCAGGAGCAACAGCAGCGTGGTCAGCGTCCAGACCTTTCACAGCTGGCTTTTTGGGATGAGCAGCTGGCCGCGAGCGGAGCGGCGCTTATCGCTGGGCGTTACCGCCTGGTGCGCGAGCTGGAGCGCCGCGCCCAGCTCATCCACAGCGATCTAAGTGGCGCGCAAGAGCACCTGCGCCTGCGCTACGAGCCTGGCTTTGACGCCACGCCCGTGCCGGAGGGTCAGCTGAGTTTTGGGGCAGGCGACCTGGGAGCCTCGGCGTTGCCACAGCTCCCCCAGCCACAGATCGCTGAGCGCTTTCGCGCCGCACTGCGTGCCTGCTACCGCGAGGACCTCGCACGGGGAATGACCACCATTGGCCCCCAGCGCGACGAATTGCGCTTCTTCGTCAATGGGCGGGACCTGCGGCTGTACGGCTCACGGGGGCAGAACCGCACCGCTGTGCTGGCGCTCAAACTGGCCGAACTGGACTGGATGGAAGCCCAAACGGGCGAATCGCCTGTACTGCTGCTGGACGAGGTGGCAGCAGAACTAGACCCGCAGCGGCGCGCCTACCTGCTGGGGCGTATCGGCCGCGTGGAGCAGGTGCTGGTGACCAGTGCTGAACCGGAGCTGGTGGCCGATCCACTCTTAGCGCACGCCGTGCACTGGGAAGTGCGGGCGGGCACGATCCACGCCGTCAACGGCAGCGGCCCCCTATCATCGGGCACTTGAGGCTCACAGCGGGCGTTTGGCCGGCATCCCCGGGCGGCGCGGATATTTAGGGGGCGTGGCTGCCCGCTTAACCACATCCACCAGGTAGTGCGTCTCGGCGATCATCGGTAGCTCAACGGGGATGAGCTGCACCACCTGCCCCCCCAGCAAAGAGATGGCTTGTTGGGCCTCGCTCACCTCCTGCGGGGCGTTCTCTCCCTTCCACGCCAGGCAGTGCCCTCCAAGGCGGCACAGTGGCAGGAGATATTCTGCCAGGGTGCGCATGGGGGCAACAGCGCGTGCCAGCACCCAATCGTACTGTTCGCGGTGCTCAGGCGATTGGCCCACTTCTTCAGCCCGCGCATGGAGTACGGTGACCCCTTCCAGCCCCAACATGGCGACGATGTGCTGCAGGAAGGCCACCTTTTTGCCGGTGGCCTCTATCAGCGTGATCTGGATGGAGGGGCAGACGATCTTGAGCGGCAGGCCAGGGAAACCTGCTCCCGTGCCCACATCCACCACGCGCAGGCCAGAGGGGCGTGGTTTCATTACCAACAGGCAGGAAAGCGAGTCAGCGAAGTGGCGGGCAGCAATAGCCTCCGGCTCGGTGATGGCCGTGAGGTTGACGTGGGCATTCCACGCCAGCAGCTCCTCGGTGTACACCTCAAACGCCCGTAGCTGGGCCGGGGTGAGCTTCACGTTGAGGGCAGATGGCAGTACCCGGGCGAGCCATTCTGAAACCATCAAGGCCACGATCGTGCTCCGCGCGCCTCTTTGCCCTTCGGCGGTAGGGCGTAACACTCACAGAGGGTGGTACGTATAAAAAGAGGGCTGCGTTGCGCCAACGCAGACCCTCTCCACTTCGCCCTGCACCTACACCTTGTAGCAAGCCACGTAGTGGCCGCCCCCCTTGTCCTCCAGAGGTGGATGCGGGTTGTTCCGGCAGAAGTCATCGGCGATGGGACAACGCTCATAGAAGCGGCAGATCGGCGGGGGATTGATGGGCTTGCTGATGCCGCCTTTGATGCGGATCTCATCGCGTCGCCGGCGTGGGTCAGGCACCGGTGTGGCCGCCAGCAGGGCTTGGGTGTAGGGATGCAGCGGGTTGCGGAGCAGCTCCTCTGTCTCAGCCTTCTCCACCATCTTGCCCAGGTACATGACTGCCACCTCTTGGCACATGTAGCGGGCAACAGCCAGATCGTGCGTGATGTAGAGGTAACTTACCCCGTAGCGCTGAGCCAGCTCAGCCATCAGCTGCATCACGCCAATGCGGATGGAGACATCCAGCATAGAGGTTGGCTCGTCTGCTACGATGAACTGCGGCCCCACGATCAGTGCACGGGCGATGGCCACACGCTGGCGCTGCCCACCGGAGAGCTCATGCGGGAAGCGGAACATGAACTGCTCAGCGGGGATCAACCCCACCACGTTGAGCAGCTCAGCCACCCGCTCCTGTCGCTCGGCCAGTGTGCCGATGCCCTGCACAGCCAGCGGCTCTACAATGGTGTCAAAGATGGTACGGCGTGGGTTGAGCGACTCGTAGGGGTCCTGAAAGATCATCTGCACACGGCGGCGGAAAGCCTTGAGGCTTTCCCCCTTGCGAAAGGCGATGTCTTCCAGCGTGCCCTCGCTCGTCCTCAGCAGGATGCGCCCCTCGGTGGGGTCTAGCAGCCGCACCATGAGCTTGCCAGTGGTTGTCTTGCCGCACCCCGACTCCCCGACCAAACCGAGACTCCTTCCGGGCATGATCTCAAAGTCAATGCCATCCACCGCATGGATGTAGCCCTTGGCGGTGGAGAAGATGCCGGAGGAGACAGGGAAGTACTTTTTCAGGCCCTCAACTTTGACCAGTGGTTCGTTCTTTACTTCGCTCATGATCACGCTTCCACTTCTTGGAGGGGATGTTCCAGCGGATGCCAGCACGCCGCCCAGTGATCGTTGCCGTAATCACGAAACTCCGGCTTCTGCTGGGCGCAGATCTCAGTCGCCCGCCAACAGCGCGGATGGAAGCGGCAGCCAGAAGGCGGGTTGATGAGATCGGGCGGCTCGCCGGGCAAGGGCTCCAGTTTTTGCTTCTTGCCCTTGATGCTGGGGAAGGACCCCATCAGCGCATAGGTGTAGGGGTGGAGCGGGCGCTCAAAGATCTCCGTCGAATCGGCCATCTCCACCATCTGCCCGGCGTACATCACGGCGATGCGTTTGCTCACCTCGGCGATGACGGCGATGTCATGCGAGATGTAGATCATGCTCATGCCCAGCTTGGCCTGAACCTGCTCCAGCTGGCGCAGCACGCGGTCCTGCACGATCACATCCAGGGCGGTGGTTGGCTCATCGGCGATGATGAGGTCAGGGTTGCAGGAGAGCGCCATGGCGATCACGGCACGCTGGCGCATCCCGCCACTGAACTCGTGCGGGTAGCGATCCATCATGGCTGGGTCCAGCCCCACCAACTCAAACAGTTCGGCCACACGGGCGCGCGCCTGTTCGTTGGTCATAACGCCGATGTGCAGCTCCAGCGCCTCAATGATCTGATCTCCCACGCGGTACACGGGGTTAAGCGAGTTCATGGCCGCCTGAAAGACCATGGAGATGCGCTTCCAGCGGAATTTGCGCATCTCGTCTTCTGAGATGGCCAGCAGGTCGGTGCCGTCCATCCAGATGTGTCCGCCGAGGATTTTGGCGTTGTCGGGCAGCAGGCGCAGCAGCGCCAGGGCGACGGAAGTCTTGCCGCACCCGGACTCCCCCACCAGTCCCAGCGAATCGCCCTCGGCCAGCACAAAGGAGACGTCATCCACCGCTTTTACGTCACCCGCACGGGTGGAATAGTACATGGTCAGGTTTTCTACAGTCAGGAGAGGCTTTGCCACGTCTGGGACTCCCTTGTCGTTCTTTGTACGGACTCCACATCAGCGCACCGCACCGATATCCACGCAGGCGGGCGCTGCGAAAATGCCCCGTTAGCGTTTGCGCAGGCGGGGGTTGACCACCTCGTCCAGCGCACGGCCCACCAGATAGAACGCCGCACACAGGGCCGTGATGGAGAGGCTGGCCGGAAAGACCAACCACCAACGCTTGAGGTCCATCAGGTAGCCTGCGGTGCTGGTGGTGTGGATCATCAGTCCCCACGACATGCGGATGTTGATCAGGCCGAAGAAGGAGAGTACCGCCTCTGAGAAGATGGCGCTGGTAACGGTGAACATCATGTACAGGAAGGAGAGGGGGAGCAGGTTGGGGACAATGTGCCGCAGGATGATATGGGCATCGCCGCCGCCCGCGACCCGTGCGGCCTCAATGTAGGTGCGTACCTTGATCGTCAGCGCCTGCGATTTGATGATGATCGCATCCCCACCGAACCCCGAAAGGAGGCCGATGATGATGGCGAGGTGGATCATCTTCACGTCAAACAGCGCGGAGAGCACAATCAGGATGGTGACGAACGGCGTCATGATGATCAGGTCGGCCAGGCGCATGAGGATGGAGTCCAGCAGGCCGCCGTAGTAGGCTGCTACGGCCCCCACCGTCGTCGCCACGATGACCGTTACGAGGGCTGCCGTCACCCCCAGCGCAAACTCCGAGGCTGTGCTGTACATGAGCTGGCTCAGCACGTCACGCCCCAGCGGGTCAGTGCCCAACAGGTGCGTGGGTGAGGGCGGGGCAGGCTGCTGAATCTGGGTGAAGTCGTAACCCACGATGGGATCGTAAATGTTGGGATCCCATATGGGTCGGCCCCCTGGTCCGAGGGGAGCGCGGATCAGGATGGGATGGGCCACCGCCATCAGCGCAAAGAGGACGATGATGGCCACGCCCAGCAAACCAATCTTGTTCTCTGCAAAGAGGGCAACGTTCTGCTTGAACTCGCGCCAGGTGAGCTGGAGGCGGATTTTCCACAGGTCAAAGCGCGTGTGCCGCACGGCGCCGACCGCCACGCCTGCCGTTGTCCCTCCTACGATATCGGACTTTTCAGCCATGATAGTCCTCCGTCAAACGCCCATGCTAGGCGTACCGAATGCGCGGGTCCAGATAGGCATACAGCACATCCGCCACAAGGTGTGCCGTCAGCGCCATGGCACCAGTGAAGACCAGCGCTCCAATAGCCATAGGGATATCCTCGGTCTGAGCGGCAGTCAGCAGGGTTAGCCCCATGCCCGGCCACGAGAAGATGGTCTCGGTGATCACACCACCGTCCAGCACAAAGGCTAGGCTGAGGATAAAGGCCGTGAGCACGGGCAGCATGGCGTTACGTGCGGCGTGCTTATCACGCACAACCCGCTCCGGCAGTCCTTTGGCCCGCGCCGCCAGGATGTAGTCCTCGCGCAAGGTCTCCAACATGCTGTTGCGGGTAAGCAGCATCTGCCCCGCAAAGTTGAGCAGCGTCAACGTGGTAACGGGCAGCACCAGGTGCCACAGGATGTCTGCAGCATAGCGAATGGCGCCGCGTGTGAACAGATAGCGCAGCAGTGCCACTGGCCCCGCGGGTCTGGCTTGCTCCCACCAACCGGCCTGTTCGGCGATCACGTAGGAGTATACTAACCAACCCACTACCACCAGCAACAAGGTGAGGATCACCCCCAACCAACGCAACCGCTTGCGGCGGATGGGCTCCAGTCGCCGCATATAGAGCGACCAGCCAAACAGCAGCAAAGCGGCAGCGAAGCCCGTGATTAACATGCGCAGGAAAATGAAGTTGGCATTGATGGGATCGGAAGCGCTGCGCCAGAGCACAGGATCAACAAACTTGCCAATAGGGAATAGCTTAAGCGTGTAGGCGAAGAGCAAGATCATCATCAACCCAAACCACGGTGTGAAGACCGTGTAGAGGCTTACCCCGCCTATGGTGGCAATGTACTCCAGCCATCCTCCGCGTTTCCAGGCCAGCACTTTCCCAGCCATGAAGCCAAAGTAGAACGAACAGACGGAGGCGGTAAGGAAGAGGATGACGGTGCGAGGCGCACACTAAGAGATCACGTCCAACA